>VFQT010000056.1_pt1 | contig 193941 bp, 154 predicted proteins | sample 3512381 | NCBI WGS metagenome assembly VFQT01 (sample SAMN10412376, study PRJNA504923) | tailings metagenome | isolation source: Relicate 2 Philex TSF3 active mining site | place: Philippines: Tuba, Benguet | collected 2017-08-29
TCTGTATTGTTGGTGACATAACCAGCACCGGGTGATTGACAAGCATTCGTAACAGAGCCAGCACCGTAGGTATCCCCATCTGAATCGTTGTAATAATTAATAAAAGACAATCCATCGTCTACTAAGCCATCGCAATCGTCGTCTGTGGAGTTGCAGATTTCTGTAGCTGCGGGATTCACTGAGCCTACGGCGTCATTACAATCTGTATTGTTGGTGACATAACCGGAGCCAGGATTGGAACAAAGATTACTCGCTACTCCAGCACCAAAACCGTCTCCGTCAATGTCTGCATAGTAATTGGTGAAAGTCAAACCATCATCTACCAAACCATCACAGTCATCATCGAAGTTGTTACATGTCTCGGCTGAAATGGAGTTCAATGAAGCATTCGTATCGTCGCAGTCCGTGTTGTTCAAAACATACCCCGAAATGGTATCGCAACTCCAAGTATCAACCAAAGGATTTCCAAAACCATCTCCATCTGAGTCGACAAATTGATGGAGGTAAGGAAGCACGACGATTGTCCTCACAGCACTACTTTTATCGCAATCATCATTGACAAATCGAACATAATAACTACCGGAGATTGTTGGAGAAAAACTAACTCCACTTCCTACCGAATCCCCTGCAGCATTGTACCAAGTTAATTGGCCATCACACCCTCCTGGGATATTGGCATAAAAAACAACTGGGTCATTGGCACAGATTGTATCCTCACTCCAACTTATGGTTGGTGTGGGACAAAGGGTCTTGATAATATATTCCTCACCATCATCCCAACCAGTGGGCAATCGTTTCAGCCCCACTTGGAATTTAACGATGCTATCTCCAACAGAATTGATGTCACAAGGAACAATAAGAAGATGAGTATAACTGATGGTTTCTGAATTTAAATTCAACACCTGAGGGCTCGTTTGAGGCAACGTCATTGTATTGAAATTGGGAATCCCTGTATTGGGATCTGAAATCCTTTCTACCTCATATATACCATCTCCATTGAAATCAAATCTTGAAAAAACCCTGTGATTCATCATCGGCTTGGCCCCTTTGTTCATGACCAATTGCAGTCTTAACTCATCACCGGCCTTTACCTTGGGCACCAATCCTTGGTTTAACATGGCTTGAGAGAAATCTACTGTAGTGGGCAGAGCGTCGTTATTGAACACGACACCATTTGCTCCATTCAAATTCAAAATATCGGTTCCAACCTGCCCAAATACATTGTATTGAAAGGGTTGCGGCATTCCGTTTCCGTCTGACACATTGGTGTTCGACTCTAAAAGAGGAGTCCAAGAAGCATTGGTTACATTATATCGATCCAATTTCATGGACACAATTCTTGACCCCATCTCACCACTACTGGGCATTTCCGAATAACAATCTAAATTACCACCTATAACCAAAGAGCTATTGGAAATATTCAAATTCACTGTCGTATTTGACCAAATACACGAGATGTTATAAGTGGTACTGTCTGATAATATCCCTTGCGAAATTTCAAGATGGGGTGTCGTTGAACTGAAGGAAATAACTTCACCCCCAGAGGTCGGAGTGAGTGTCCAAGAAAATGTCCCAGATATCTCGGACTCATTAAACAAAACAGTTTGATTATTACCATCAATTGTGTGCAAATACAAACAAATCTCTTGCTGATTGCAATAAGTAGATTGGTTTCCGCAGGTTTCTATAGTAGTAGTGAATGATCCAATCAAATTGCCTCCTGGATAAAAAGTCCCAAATGATTTAGCCGCTATTAAAGCTGGCTTATTGCTTCCCAAACCAAAATAAAAATTGTCACTCCATGAGGCATAACACTGCGGCGATTGATAACCCTCTACGCTTGAAAGGGCGGTAATATCACTTTGCAAGAACAAATCAAACCCCTCCCCAGCGTAACTAAAAAAAGCCCCTGTAGATAGTGTTACGGTTAAAATGCCACTGGCAGAATTATAAATACCTGTAGCCGATGCATTGACGGTTGAGGTCACGACATTCTGCCAAGGTTCATCAGGGATCAAAGTCAATGCATTCGAGTCCCGATAGCGCATTGTTAATGGGAATCCCACTCCATCCGTTAAATTAGAGGAGGTCAATTTAAATTTAAATTGATTCAATGACGCACCAGGATACAATGGAATTTCACAAGCATTGTAATGAATACCAACTTTCTGATAAGTAAACCCTCCCAATTCGGCAGGAATTGGACCCGTACAAACAACTCCTAGAGAGGGTGCACCTATATTCACTGAAACTTGACTAAATACAACATTCTGGCCTGCAACATATAAAGTGAAAACCATCAAAAACAATAATCTGTTCTTCATCTGAAATATTTTAAGTATGAAAGATAATAAATTATTACGAGACTCGATATTGGGATGTTTCAATTCTTAACTTCGCCGACTATGATAAAATCTCATTTATTGGACAATCGCCATTCAAAAATCATTTTCATAATCATCCTCGTAATTTATCTGATTAATTTAATTGTTAGTCCGGGATTCAATGGAGGTGCGGATAGCATTACCCATTACCAAATTTCAAAATTCTCTTGGGATCACCATTTTCTGCTAATGGACCAATGGGGAAAACCATTGTTCACAATTCTATTCTCCCCTTTTGCCCAGCTGGGTTTCAAAGTGGTGAATGTAGTCAACATTCTGCTCATCTTCTGGGGGGCATATCTGGCCGTGAAAATTGCCCAAAACATCAACCTAAAACGTCCTTTATGGGTAGGTTACATTGTGCTGCTGACCCCCATTGTTTTGGGCAATGCCATTTCAGGATTGACAGAACCCATCTGCTCCCTCTTTCTCATTGCCTTCATCTACTACGCAACAAAAGAGCGCTGGTACTTAGCTGCTTTTCTGCTCGGATTCATGCCCTTTGCCCGAAGCGAGGGTTTTGTCATGGTGGCACTAGCCCTTATATTTTTCTCCTTGACCAAGAGATGGAAAGCCATTCCTTTTCTGCTCATCGGAACCCTCATCTTCAATTCACTCGGTTTCTGGGTGACTGGAAAAGCCTTGTGGATTTTTGACAACAACCCCTACATCAATACTGGCATCAAAGTGTACGGCAGCGGAAGCTTTTTTCATTTCTTCATCATGGCTGTTCCTGTGTTTGGCTTGCCTTTTCTTTTGTTGTTCTATTACACAACCACGCAATTGCACAAATTGAAAGATACATTTTCCCTGTCTCAATGGAGCAACAATGATCAGATCGAATTTTGGTTGATTTTAGCTTCATTCTGGGGTTATTTTTTAGCCCACACCGTGCTTTGGTGGCAAGGCATGTGGGCGTCACTGGGTTTGGTGCGCGTATTATTTGTTGTCGCGGTCCCCTTGGCCATCATCGCAGTGAAAGGATGGGAACATCTAGAAGTACGTTTTTCATTTTGGACCAACAAAAGAAACCAAGTTATTTTTCTTTCATCGGTTGCGATTGCGCCATTCATCATAAGACTTTTCCCTTTTCAAGAAATTCAGGTTTTTCCGAAATTGGGAACAGAAGAAAAAGTAAACCGAAAATTATATGATGAGCTGCAAGCGCGTTACGACATGACAACGCGAAAAACATACACTGCTCATCCCTACATCAATTTATTATTGGATATCGACCCCTTTGATACCATTACCAACGACCGATTGCACAACTGGCACAAAGCACAAAAAGGTGATCTCGTGGTATGGGATGGCCACTTTGGTCCCAATGAAGAACAAGTTTTTAAGGAGGACATTGAAAAAGATTCAACCTTTCAATTTGCCTTTGTCGTTAAGCCCGATAAGCCATTTATTACCCTCAACCATTTTTGGTATGAAATAAGGGTATACGAGAAACAATAAAAAAAGCCTTCCAAATTTGGAAGGCTTTTTTTGTGGTACCAGTTGGAATCGAACCAACGACACAAGGATTTTCAGTCCTTTGCTCTACCAACTGAGCTATGGTACCCAAGCGGGGTGCAAATATAAAAACTTTCTTTAAAAAAACAAACAATTAAATTTTTACACCCAACACACAAACGTCATCTACTTGTTCTGCATTTCCCTTCCATTGTTGAAAGGCCCACTCCAAATTCATTTTTTGCAAATGCCCTGGCTGACGAGCCATTGCAGATACATTTTGCTTGAGTGTTTTGGTCATCCATTTTTTACCTTGAGGGCCACCGAATTGATCGGCCATACCATCCGAAGTCAGAATTACCCAACCCGATTGAACTTCCAATGTTACACTTTCAAAGGCCATCATGTGTTGTTGTAAACCAATGTGTTGCTTTTGGCCTTTCAATTCATGAAAATCCATGTTCTCATCAATCACCCAACACGGACGATTGGCGCCGGAGAAAGTAACTTTTCGAGATTGTTTTTCAAGACAACAAAGCGCAATGTCCATTCCATCTTTTACTTCGCGAGTACTCTCTTGAAAAGTGGCCACAACCAATTCCCTGGTCTTGGTTAGGATTTGACCTGGGTCAAAAAGATTGTATTCTTTTACCACTCGATTCAATGCATTGGAACAAACAACACTCACCATGGCTCCGGGAACTCCATGCCCCGTGCAATCCGCTACTGCCCATAAGCGGTATTGATCATTTTCGAAGAACCAATAAAAATCGCCAGCTACAATGTCCTTGGGCAGATAAATCAAATAATGATCTTCAAAATTCTTTTCAAACAATTGAGGAGAAGGCAATATGGCGGATTGCAATTGTTGGGCATATTGGATACTGTCCACCATATTTTTATTGCGTTCCTCCACCAATTCTTTTTGCTGCTCCGCCAATCCTTGGGCCCGTTTCCGCAAACGATAGGCCCTGAACAACAGAATGGAGATCATTAACAATACAACCCCACCCGCCACGGCATAATACACATTTCTATTGGCCGAGGCTTCCCTTGACTGATATTCTTGCTTCAATAACAAATCCTTGCCTTCCTCTTCTTTGATTTGACTTTGCGCCCATTGGACATCCTCTGCCGCCAACAACGCTTCGGACAACATCCCCCTTTCCTTGTACATTTTCTGCACTCTCAAAGCAGCTTTTAAAAGGGGTTTTGCGGACTTTACTCCTCTGAGAATTTGATAAGCGCTATCCGCGAAAATGAAAGTTTTTTCCCCGTCTTTTAATTTCTCAAATGTTTGTGATAACGCCAAATAAGTTTGACCTTCACCCAAATCATAATTTATCTCAGTAAATATCTTGCGCGCTCTTTCAAAGTACTGAAGCGCTTTTTTCGTTTTTTCTTGCTCTAAAAATAGATCACCTAATTTTCTTAGGGTTGTGGCAATACCTTTTTTATTTCCTTCTTTACTTCTAATTTTTAGGCTTTCATTCAGATCTCCCTCAGCCTCTTTATATCGCTTTTGATCAATATAAATCTGAGCACGATTGCTCAAAATGAAAGAAGTAGCAGACACATTTTGGCTTTTTGTAGTCAGATCTAAACTTCTATTGTAGAACTCCAATGCACGGTCGATTTCATTTAATTCATAGAGCACTCTTCCCAAATTCATTGTCACCTCTGCAATATCATCCTCATCGCCTAACTTCTGTCTCAATTTCAGCGAAGCATCAAAACTAAGTACTGCCTTTTCACTTTCACCGATGCGTTTATAGTAGGTTCCTAGGTCACTGAGAACATTTCCATACACCTTAATGAATCGCTTATTGTCCTCCCATTCCTCTTCCATGCTCTCTAGCTCTTTCTTGGCTTCTTCAGCTATTTCAAGTGCTTTAATTACCTCTCCTTTGTCGTAATACACCCAAGCTTGAAAAACCTCAGCATACAACACGCCCAACTCATCATCTATGTCATCATAAAAGTTTTTGGATTTATCGAGTAAAGAAATGGCATTGTCAAAATTAGATCGTCTATCCTCTGCAATACTCAAATCATAACAAGCCTCGGCGGCAAAATGAATAAAATCCTTCCTCGGATGATCCCCCAATTGCTGCATCACCCATTGGGCGTACTTGGTTAAGGAATCTGGCTGGTTCAACTTGTAAGCCTTGGCAATTTCCAATGCCAATCGCAAAGCAGATGTGTCCCTCTTTTGTTGCTGCCAAAGCCTTTTTTTGGCCACCAATTCAACCTCCTGTGCCATCATTACACAAGAGATGAATCCAAAGACCAATACCAATATTTTTTGGCGCATGTTCAAAAATACATTTTTACCTATCACAAGCCCCTGAAATCAGTACAAATTGATTTTTGTTTAATATTTTAACATTTTAATTAAACAAAATTGAAAATTGATATTACATTTGTTCAACATTTAAAACAAAACATTAAACAATGAGCACGTTAGAATTCAATCATTTGGTCGCAGCCAACAGCACTCAACTTCGCGGTTTTGCTTTCAACTACACCAAAAATTGGGATGATGCGGAGGATTTGATTCAAGATACTTTATACAAAGCCCTGCGCTATAAAGACTACTTCCAAGAGGGAACCAACTTCAAAGGTTGGTTGTTCACCATCATGCGCAACATTTTCATCAATGGATACAAGCGCAAAAAATTGCAGCAAAACCTATTAGAGGAATCTGCACACAATGTCATGATCAATGGTAGTAAGCTCAAGGAGGACACCATTTCTTCAACTCTCAATCACCAAGAAATACTCAAGGCTGTCAATACTTTGAATGACGACTACCGCAAGCCTTTTCAAATGTTCGTAGACGGATTTCACTACGATGAAATTGCTGAAGAAATGGGTATTCCAATGGGAACTGTGAAAAGTAGAATTTTCCATGCCCGTCAAAAATTATCCAAATTGTTGGTAGACTTTCAATGAGGTTTATCAATCTAGGTTGAATATTCATTTGAAATTTCTTAAGTTTGTGCAACCTATCCGATGACTATCACGTCATTGGAATTGAAGAACCCTACCTATGAAGCACTATTTGCTAATTTTCTCTTTTGTTGTTTTTGGACATTTCGCCTTTTCACAGGTTATGTCCATTTCTACTTCCAACAATATTACACCCGCTTCACTCAACAATTTTGTCAACAACATATTAATCAGCAGTGGTATTACTTCCGATTATATTTCTTATTCTGGCAAACCAGAGCAAATAGGCTATTTGTCTGCAGGAGGTGCGCAAGCTGGATTGCCCTTTGAGAGTGGAATTGTATTATCGTCGGGTTCTGGTGACGGATTAAATAATATTACTGGTGGCGTTAACGGACCTTGGACACTTGGCGGAGTATCGAGCCCAGTATGGCCAGGAACATTTAGCCCTGCTACTCAGGTTTGTTATTCCACCCCCTGCTCACCATCAGGCGCTGAGGGAACAATTAGTGGATTATTGGCCACTCAAGCGCAGGATGTTGATGATCAACTATTGGCCTTGGGGCTTTATACTGGTCCCACTTTTATGCCAGCAAATGTCTCCATCAATGACATGGTCATTCTAGAATTTGATTTTATCCCTTCTGGTCCTTTGATGTCTTTTGAATACATCTTTGGATCCAACGAATACACGGGGTATGAATACACGCAATTCAATGATATTTTCGGTTTCTTTGTTACTGGCCCCAACGCTGACCCTACTCTTCCCGATTATGATAATTTAAATATTGCCAGCGTACCAGGCTATGATCCTCCGTTGCCCATTACCATATCTACCATCAACAATGACGCACCGGCCATCAATAGCCAATACTACGTCAATAACAATCCTGCGACTCATCCCATCAATGCAAGAGGTTTCACTGATGTCCTCACTGCGTCGTTGGATGTAATTCCATGTCTTACTTACCACATTGTTTTGGCAGTTGCGGATTGTGGCGATTCCGGTTTCGATACTTTTGTAATTTTAAAGGAAAATTCTTTGTTGAGCATTCCTGATGTCACTGTTGATTTGAACATCAACGGTTCATCCGTAACCAATAACATGATTTTCGAAGAATGTGGTCAACCTGTTTTACACGTAGAATACGATCCTACCGTGACGCCAACGGCAAATGCTGATATTGTTTGGGGAGGCACTCCCATTGCTTATGACGGAACCAATCCCAACAATTATGATTATGCAGGATTAGATGCCAATGGCAATCTTGTTCCATTGCCCAATGCCATCAACTTGACCCCAACCAATCCTTCTATGGACATCATCATCAGTGCGATCAATGACAACATGGTAGAAGGTTTAGAAACCATTCAGTTGCAAATTCTCACCCCGGTTGCGGGATGCTCCGGATTATTTAACTCACAGGGCCAAGACATCATCATCAATGACCTACCTCCCTTAGATTTAGCATTTGACTCTCTAGCGATTGTCCACCCCATAGATTTTGACACTCTCTATTTGGCATGTAACAACCAAACGCCTCTGCCTTATGACCTAACAGGGGGAGATGCCAACTACACCTATTCATGGCAGGATGAATCCGGTGAAATTGGCACCAACAGCACTTTGGTGTATGACGGCGCTGCTTTGGGAGAGGGAAGTATTTCATTAACAGTAGCCGATGGCTGTAATCAATCCATTACAGACGTCATTCAAGTGGAATTCCCTCGATTAAATTTCTCCGTTGGAAATGATTTCGTAGGCAATTGCCAAGATCCACACACTGTCTCACCTGCAGTTACATCAGGAACTCCTAATATCAATTACCAATGGTATGCTGATGGAACGCTGATGTTTAGCAACAACCAATCTGGAGCTGCAGCCATAAGCGAGACACTTACATTTAATGACACTACAGTTGTAACAGTAGACGGCATTGATTTGTGTGGACAAACCTGGACGGATGAAATGATATTTTTTATTCCAGATGCACCTTTGGATATCACCAATATTCCTGACACCTCGGTTTGTCTGTATGGAAACGCCACTTTCACAGCAGAAGTAACTGGTGGTGGTGGTGGATACGTTATTGAATGGCCCCAATTGAATGTGATGGGTGCCTCAGCAGGTGTGTACAATATTTTAGGCGACTTGACTCAAATTGTGCAAGCAGAGGATGTATGCGGTTCTGTTGCTTATGACACCATTCAAATTCACATGGATCCTGTTTCGGCGAATTTTGAAGCTACTATGTTGGAGGAAAATATATATGAATTCATCAGCATGCCATGTGAGGGATGCTCTTACACATGGGATTTGGGGGATGGTTTCACCTCTGAGGACACTGCGTTGATTCATGAATTTGACGGATTAGATGCCTACACTGTACAATTGAATGTAATCAATGAAACAGGTTGTACTGATGAACAGGACTTTACGGTTACTGCACCTACTTACTTTTATATCCCCTCTGGATTTACCCCTAACGGTGATGGCATCAACGATGCCTTTGGATTGGTGATCGAGAATGTTGAAATTTATGAACTAACCATTTTCAACCGATGGGGTGACATTGTTCATCAGAGCAATGATCCTCTTCAACCATGGATAGGTGATGTGAATCAATCAGGAACATACTATGCTCCAAATGGAGTTTATTCTTACCGATTAAAAGTTAAAGGAAAAAATAAAGATGCCAAAACCATACATGGCAATATCACCATTATGCGTTAATCTTCAATTTCCTTCTCGGCCAATAGGTTAGATATCATTGCAACAATCTGCTTAGGATGTCCTTCTGGCATTTGCTTAAATTGTTCATGCAAATAAGTTTGAGACTCAATCAATTGCTCCTCGGATAAAGGTCCATCCATTACCTCCATCACTGAATAGCATTCCAATACCGTTTCCATTCCACCGACGATTCCAATTTGAATCAATTCCTTTACATAATCCTTAGGATTTCCTCCACAATTCCACATAAATGCCATGATCTGCCCGTAGTGGGCTTTCCACTCTGAATTACGCAAAGCTTTCATGAATTCCTCTTCAAATCCTGGAACTTTCAGCGTGTTGAGAATCTCACGAAGCTCCTCTTTCAACTCTCCATTTTGAGCATGTATAAAAACAGAAATCAATGGCAAAATAAAATGAGACTGAGGATTTTCTTGCAAAGCAACAATGGCCTTTCTCACTTTATCATCATCTTTTGAAAACAAATCATCCATCACTTTGCTCTCCCATTCTTTATTCACTTTTGCCATGGTATTTTTTTAGCAAAAATAATTGCAATTCCTTCAAAAAACACCTAATATTGTGTGAAACAAAAAAACCAAGAAGTGAAAAATATTTTTACCCTCGTCATTGCCTTGTTCACTATCAATGCATTTGCGCAAAGTGCTAATCCCATTCAAATCACCATTAATGGTCAAACAGATCGTGGCGGTTTGTGGCAAATTCATGAAGACCTCAAAGCTCAGGGTTTGAACTTCATTTATAATCCTGAATTTGACAGTCAAAGAAGATTGGTGAAACTATCTTACTCTATTAAAGAAGCCACTGGTCAAGAAGTTATTGGCAACACAGAAGTACCTGGCAATTTTCAGCAAGGTGCAATGGCCATTATTCGTATGAAAAAAGTGAATGAGCATTGGATAAAAGATTAATAAAAGAAACCGCTAATTATTAAAAAACCGCTCATGCGGTTTTTTTTTATCCCTACATTTGAAAGGTCATGTTAAAGCAAAATTTACAACTCAAACTTCAACAAAAACTTTCTCCCCAACAAATTCAATTGATGAAATTGTTGCAGGTTTCAACGATGGATTTGGAGCAACGTATCAAAGAGGAGTTACAAGATAATCCCGCGTTAGAAGAGGGTGATGAAATGCCGGAGCAGGATGATCAAGAAGACATCAACCAAGATGATACTCCAGAAAATGACAATGAAGACATAGACATCAATCTGGAAGATTACTTTGATGACGATACACCGGATTACAAAACCCAAGTAAACAACCAAGGAAAAGATATTGAAGAACGCCAAACACCCATAGGTCAAGGAAGCTCGTTTCAAGATTTACTGTATCAACAACTGCATTTTCTGGAATTGAATGATGAGGAAATGATGATTGCTGACTACCTCATCGGTAATTTAGATGATGATGGTTACTTGCGACGTGATTTGGCATCCATCGGCAATGACTTGCTTTTTGCTCAAAACATCACCACTGACATTAAGCAATTAGAACATGCACTCCTCCAAATACAATCTCTTGATCCTCCAGGAATTGGCGCGCGTAATCTTCAAGAATGTCTATCCATCCAATTAAAAAGGTCTGATAAAAAAGATGCGCATAATGCCACCGCTCTATTAATTGTCGTGAAATATTTTGAAGAATTTACCAAAAAGCACTTCGAAAAAATAGCGACGAGATTAAACCAAACGCTCGATGAAATTAAGCCTGCCATCGATTTAATCTTACATCTTAATCCAAAGCCCGGAAATGCGGGTTCAGAGAGCAACAAAGAGGTGCCACACATCACTCCAGACTTTTTACTCACCAATGACAATGACGAACTGAAGCTTACCTTACACGGTAAAAACGCACCTGAATTGAGAATCAGCCCTCAATACAGAGATATGCTCAGCCATTACTCAAAAGTTGGTAAAAAAGACAAAAGTCAAAAAGAAGCAGTTCTGTTCGTTAAACAAAAAATTGATGCCGCCAAGTGGTTTATCGACGCCATCGTTCAGCGCAATCAAACGCTCCTCATTTGCATGGAGGCCATCATTGAACATCAACGTGCCTTTTTCATGGAAGGAGATGAATCAAAATTACGTCCCATGATTTTAAAAGACATTGCAGACCGTGTGAACATGGATATTTCAACGATCAGCAGAATGGCCAACAGCAAATACATACAAACGCCATTTGGGACTTATTTATTAAAATATTTCTTTTCAGAAGGCCTAAGTACTGACGACGGGGAGGAAGCCAGTTCGAGAGAAATCAAGCAAATATTGAAAGACGCCATTGAACAGGAACCCAAACGAAAACCTCTGCCAGATGAGAAACTGATGGAACTTCTTAATCAAAAAGGATACAATATTGCTAGAAGAACTGTCGCCAAATACCGTGAGCAACTGGGCATACCGGTAGCAAGATTAAGAAAAGAACTATGACTTTAATATACCGCATTGCCCAATTTTTATCTATTCTTTTCCATCCACTTTGGATGCCTTTGCTCATTTACGTTATTGTGCGTTGGATGGATCCCTATTTCATTGCGCCAACCAATGCTGATGCTTTTGTTCTGGCCCTTCTCATCATCAACATTATTGCTCCTGCCGTTAGTATTCTCTTCATGATCAAGTATGGGATGGTCAGCGGGATTGAGCTGAGAGAACGCAAAGAACGACTGGGCCCTTATTTGTTGGTTATTCTATATTACTGCATTTCCTATTCACTCCTCCGCTGGCAAGGTCCTATTCTTCCCAAAGAAGTTTTCTCGTTTGTACTGGCGGTAATAGTTTCATTGGTCGTTTCATTGATGATTAATCAATATTGGAAAATCAGTGTACACATGTTAGGACAAGGTGGCGTTTTTGGAAGCTTATTGGCATTGAAATCGGTCCATATGGCTGATGTAACCATGATTGCAATTTTCACTATTTTCATGGCGGCCCTCACAGGATATAGTCGTGTGAAACTAGAGGCGCATACTCACGCTCAAGTATATGCTGGATTTACACTTGGCACCATCATTAATTGGCTGATCATCTCAAATCACTGGGCAATATGAATGCTAAAAAAAACATTCTTATCACAGGAGGAGCTGGATTTATTGGTTCTCACACCGCTGTTGCCCTACACGAAGCTGGTTTCAATCCTATCATTGTCGATAATCTCAGCAATACGCGATTAGAATTGGTCCATGGAATTGAGGAGATCATTCAAAGCAAAGTTGATTTTCATCAACTTGATTGTTGTAATAAAGAACAAATGATTGATTTGTTCAATCAATATACCATTCAGGGTGTTATCCATTTTGCAGCTTTCAAGTCCGTAGCAGAATCCGTGCTTGAACCGCAAAAATATTTGGACAACAATATGGGTTCACTTCAAGTTATTGCAAATTGCATGCACAAAAATGGTGTAAACAATTTGGTATTCTCCAGCAGTGCTACTGTTTATGGAGAACCAGATAACAACCCTGTAACGGAAGACACCCCCTTCAAACAAGCGGCCTCACCGTATGGTGAAACCAAGCAATTGGGTGAGAAATTTATACAAGATCATTGTTCCCGAGATGATCATTTCAATGCTGCTCTTTTGCGTTACTTCAATCCCATTGGAGCACACCCCAGCGCATGCATCGGAGAGTTGCCTTTGGGAATACCCAATAACCTTTTGCCCCTTGTTAACCAAGCTGCCAAAGGAGAAAGATTGCTTAAAATTTTCGGAAACGATTACAATACCCCTGATGGCACATGCTTAAGAGATTACATTCATGTAATGGATTTGGCTGAAGCCCACGTTGCTGCGTTGCAATGGTTGTTTCAACAAAATGGAAGATGTGAAGCTTTTAATCTAGGGCAAGGAAAGGGAGATTCAGTGTTAAACATCATCCAAAGTTTTGAAACAGTAAACCAAGTTCAAATTCCATATGAATGGAGTGAAAGACGACCTGGTGATGTAGAACAAATATGGGCCAACCCAACCAAGGCTTTTGAAATGTTTGGATGGCAAACCAAACGATCCACAGCGGATGCATTGCGAGATTCATGGAATTTTGCAAAAAAATAATTTTTTTTGTAACCTTTTTCGGCCTCCTCACGTTCAATCCTTGTATTAGGGTTAAGACGTATACAAAAGTACTTTGTGAGATTGAAATGGTGGAGGCCGCCGGTGAATGAACCTAGTTCTTCCCGGCGGTTTTATTGTACATTTGAGGTCTATGCATTTGAGTGAGGACGACAACATCAAATTAAGACAGCGGGATTTGAATCCAGCGAATTTTGTGCAGCAGTTGCAACAGATATTACATTCCATTTCTCCAACTAAAATCGAAAAACCTTGCATCTTGGGCGACGGTATAGAATTGCTCAACCCTATTGATTGCAATCGCTATATTGACCTTTACAATGATTCGAAATCACTAAAAAAAACGCTTTTCATTCCGGCATCTGGAGCAGCCACAAGAATGTTCAAACATTTGAACGCTATCCAATCATTTGATACCGATACACTCGCTGAAGAATTTATTATACGATTCAAAGATTTCCCTTTTTATCAAAATCTCAAGCAAATTTTCAAAGAGAATAAAAAAGATCTCGAGCAAATGGTGGATGCTGACCAATGGTCTGAGATTTTAACCACCATAACGGAGGAAATTCAATTTACGCAACTGCCCAAAGCTTTGATCCCTTTTCATCAAAATGAGAATGGGAATAGAACGGCATTTGAAGAACAGGTTAGAGAAGGTCTAACCTACTTGCAAAATGAAAATGGAAGACATCATTTTCATTTCACCATTTCACCAGAAATTTCCGAACTTTTTGATCAAGCCAAGCAAAGTATTGTTTCCCAAAACAGTTCTGTGGATATAGAATTCAGTTTTCAGAATCCGAAAACAGACACTCCTGCACTGAAAGGAGAACATAATTTTGCAAGGAATAAAAATAACGAGATCTTCTTCAGACCTGCTGGTCATGGGGCGCTTATCAATAATTTACAAGAGATATCGACTGATATCATTTTCATCAAAAATATTGACAACATAGCGCAAGAAAAATGGACTCCCCAAATTACATTTTATAAAAAAGTACTTGGTGGACTACTGATAGAATTAAAGAACAAAACACATCAATTGCTTCGTTCTTTAGAAATAGACGAGAAAGAATCTCTCTCGAACGCGATTGAATTCCTTTATCAGCAATACGGATACCGTAGTTTAGAAGAACCCACGATTGGACAAGTATATACAGCCTTGAATAAACCCATTCGGGTTTGTGGAATGGTCAGAAACGAAGGAGAGCCAGGAGGCGGTCCTTTTTGGGTTTTGCACCAAAATGGCCATATCAGTAAGCAAATTGTAGAGAAAAATCAAATTGATGTTACCGATCCTCAACAAGCAATGCATATCGGCAGCTCTACTCATTTCAATCCTGTAGATATTGTATGTTGTATCAAAGACCATAATGGTAATAAGTACAACCTAGAAAAATTCATCGATCATTCCACCTCATTTATCAGCGATAAATTTCAAGATGGCCAAATTGTCAAAGCGCTAGAATTGCCCGGTCTATGGAATGGATCAATGTCCGGATGGAACAGTGTGTTTGTTGAAGTTCCTTCTCAGACCTTTCATCCCGTTAAAACCGTCAATGATCTTCTCAAACCGGGACACAAGCTGTAACATCCAGTACTTTATTGCAAAAAAAGATTTCTTCACTGTTACTGTTGGACGCCACAACAACAATAGCATGATTGGACTGCTGAACCAATTGAGCAAACCAATCAACTCCTTTACTGTCCAAATGTGCTGTTGGCTCATCCAGAATTAAAACATCTGCACTCATGGCAAATGAAAGCACCAATTTCACCCTTTGACGCATGCCCGATGAGAATGACTTGAGTGGTTGATTTCTGTGTTTTTCCAATCCTATCAATGACTCCATTCTTTCCATGGACCAATCGGAATGAAATCCTCTTAATTTCTGAACCTGTGAAAACAATTCCATGTAACTCAATTGTTCAGGCAGGAGCAACGCTGGTGATGTCCATGAAATATACTTCCATTGTTCATCGGCGGGTAAAATCTGATCATTGTTTTTTAACACAACAGACCCTTCTGTTGGAGTCAAATAACCAGCGAGTATGCTTGTTAAGGAACTCTTGCCGGAACCATTGGCGCCAATCACGGCTACCCTATCGCCTTTTGTCCAATGATTCTGAACGTTGCGGAAAAGCCACCGTCCGTTGAATCGTTTGCCGACATTGATAAGATTAATTTCCTCAACCATTCAATCCCTTAACAATTCCCTTTTCAGAGCTGCTGATGAATGATAAAATTTCAGCAGTAAAAGCGGTGGGCTCCATGTTGGAAACCACTTCCACTCCCTTTCCTACAGTGGGTGACTGAACAAATAATGCCCTGTAGATGTCTTCAATGTGTTGCACTGAGGTATCATCATAACCTCTCCTTCTTAAACCAATAGCATTTACACCAATGAAGTTCAACGGCTCTCTTGCTACCTTAATATAAGGAGGAACATTCTTCCTGACCAACGAGCCCCCAGCAATAAAGGAATGTTGTCCAATTCGTACAAATTGCTGAACAGCAACTACCCCTTCAATAATTACCCAATCCTCTATAGTCACGTGACCAGCGATGTTTCCTGAATTGGCGATGATACAATGGTCGCCCACAAAGGCATCATGCGCAATATGAACGTAGGCCATAAGTAGACAATGCTTTCCTACTTTGGTCGTCATTCTATCTTTGGTACCTCGGTTAATGGTCACACATTCCCTTATTGTTGAATAATCACCTACCTCGGCAGTTGAAGGCTCTCCTTCAAATTTAAGATCTTGAGGAATAGCTGAGATAACGGCTCCAGGAAAAATCCTGCAGTGCGATCCAATTCTAGCGCCATTCATAATGGTAACATTGGGGCCTATCCATGTGTTGTCCCCAATGACAACATCGTCTTCGATTGTAGAAAAAGCACTAATGGTTACGTTTTGACCAATCTGAGCTTTTTCGCTGACTACACTGTAGGGATGGATCATACTGCTTTTATTTCTTGTGCGACTTTATCTTTGACCACTTGCGCTAACATGGTGGCTTCAGACACAACTTTTCCATTCACGTAGGCTGTACCTGCCATATTCACAAGCCCTCTTCTAATGGGAGATTTCAAAGCCAGTTTGAACACTACGGTATCTCCTGGAATAACTTTCTGTTTGAATTTCACCTCATCTATTTTCATGAAATAGGTACTGTAATTTTCAGGATCTTCCACTTGACTCAATGCAAAAATACCACCCACCTGTGCCATGGCTTCAATTTGAAGAACACCTGGCATTACCGGGTTATTGGGAAAGTGGCCTTGAAAAAACTGCTCATTCATGGTCACGTTCTTCACCCCTACAATCGACTCGTTATCCATCTCCAAAATTTTATCTACCAGTAAAAATGGATAGCGATGAGGAAGCATTTTGGTAATGTCGTTGATATCATACAAGGCAGGTTTGGTAAGATCAAATTGTGGCCCCTCCGTTTTTTCCTTTTTAATTAACTGTTTGATCAATTTGGCAAACTCCACATTTCCATAGTGACCTGGTCGTGCAGCCAAGATATGACCTCGGATAAATCTTCCAGTTAACGCCAAGTCACCAACAATATCGAGCAGTTTGTGACGAGCAGGCTCATTCTCATACTGCAACTTGATGGTATTCAGCACTCCTATTCCCTCAACTTTGATATTTTGCTGCTCTCTACCCAACTTTTTAAAAATGGCTTTGATATCATCATCTGAATAGGGTTTATCGACCATCACAATGGCGTTATCTAAACTCCCGCCTTTGATCAAACCATGTTCTGCCAATATTTCCAATTCTCTCAAAAACACGAAAGTTCTGCATTTGGAAATTTCATTCTTGAAATCTTCCAGTTTGTACATATGCGCGTGCTGCGTTCCCAAAATTGGACTGTTATAATCCACCATTACGGTTACTCTGAATTCACCACCTTTGGTCGGAACAGCCAACATCTCTATTCCCTTTTCAACATCTTCATAGGTTAGATTGTCTTTTAATTCAAAGTACAATCTATCCGCGTTTTGCTCAGTATAACCCACTGCCTCAATGGCCTCGACAAATGGTTTTGAGCTACCATCCATAATGGGCATTTCCGGACCATCCACTTGTATCAATACATTGTCTACCTCACATCCATATATCGCCGCTAAAACATGTTCTGATGTATGGATCTTGGCTCCATTGAGTTCAAGCGTTGTTCCTCTTTGGGTTGTAGTCACCAAGTCACAGTCTGCGGGAATGATGGGCTGACCATCGATATCCATTCGTTGAAACTGGTAACCATGATTTTCTGGAGCAGGACATAATTTCAAATTCACCTGGGCACCAGTATGCAAGCCCACACCTTGAAGTTCTATGGCACTGGCCAATGTTCTCTGTTTAACTGACATATCGCAAAAATAAAGCAAATCAGCCCCCAAAAGGGAATTTGGACAATTACTTTCGACGTGCAATTGTTAATCCATCACGAATAGGAAGAATGATGGTTTCCCAATGGTTTGATTGTGCCAAATAGGTATTCAAAGTTTGTAATATTTGGGTATCCATGTCTCCATCTTCAGCTTTTTCAAGCACTTTACCACTCCACAAAACATTATCCAAAAGAACCCATGCTCCAACCTTGAGACCTTTTTCAAGCACCAAAAGATAATTCATGTAATTGCGCTTATCCGCATCAACAAATACCAAATCAACACCACTCAACTCAACTTCTGGTAGCATCTCCACTGCATTTCCATATTGAATCCGCAATCTCGGGTCTGTTAGATATTTCTGATGCATCCACTCCAATTCTTGATTCACTTCAAAACTGATCATTTCGCCATCCGCAGTCAATCCTTCTAATAGGCACAAAGCGCTATATCCTGTGAAGGTTCCCAACTCCAGAATGCTGCGCGGTTGAATCATTTTTGAAATGGCAGAAAGCAAACGTCCTTGATAAGCCCCACTGCACATGCGCGGATTGATCAGCTTTTGCCATGTTTCCTTTTCCAACTGAACCAGATTCTCTGGAATAGCTGAAAGCTGCAGATTCACATACTCCTCTGTTGTCATCTTTTACAATCCCCCTTTACCATTATACAATCGAACTGGGCCATCCAAAGTAAGTTTGATAATGGGCACCATTTGTCTCCGTATTTTTCTTTTTTGGTGCCAACTCAAAAACACCAATCCAGGCTTTTGACTCCACGATATTTTGCCCACCACTTTCGAAGCAACATTTACACCTTGATTCAAAAACTCAGCTTGAACAATTTTATTCAATAACCCCTTGATTTGTATTGGGCCATTTTCATTTCCATTTAAGAACAAATAAACACAAGTAGAATCTTTGCTATACGTTGATCCTCCATAATAGTGTCCCAATGGAAACCCTGCAACAGTTCCGAATACAGCCTCCCCATTCTGTTTATTCCATTGCCCCAGTGTCCGCAAAATCTTTTCTTGCTCTTCTGGAATCACCCCGCTCTGCATCGGACCAATGTCCAACAATAGATTTCCACCGTTGCATACAACATCCGAGTAAATAGCAATGATTTCTTCCGGTGTCTTCCAATGATTGTCCTTGGGCTGATAGCCCCAATTATTATTTGTTGTTAAACACAACTCCCAATATTTTTCATCTGGTCGCTGTATAGGAAAATTTTGTTCGGGTGTGTCGTAGTCTCCCTCCCCGTTTAATCGCGCATTGATGATCACTTTGGGATTGTGTTTTCTCAACATCTCGCCCAACATCGGAGCATGCCACTCTTCTGCGGAATGTTCCCATCCGCCATCAAACCACCACAAATCAGGATTTTGCTGTGTCATCAACTCTTGTAATTGAAGCTGATTGAACTGAACAAATTTCCTCCAGCGATCTGGATTGTCTTTTATTATATACCGCACACTGTCTTTGGTGAAACCTGTATAATCAGGATGAGACCAATCCAAAATGGAATAGTAAATACCCAATTTTAAACCTGCTTTCTTTACCGCATTCGAAAATGGGGTTAATACATCTCTTGCCGCTGGCGTGTTTTTGGGAATAGACCAATGATTGGCAGCTGTATTCCACAGTGCCACACCATCATGGTGTTTAGAGGTAAGCACTGTATATCGAGCGCCACTTTCCTTGATCAAATCCACCCACTGGTTGGGATCATAACTTTCCGCAAAAAAACCATTGATTTGTTTCATGTACTCGTCGTGGCTCATTTTCTTATTGTAAAAAGCCCAAGACTCATCCGTACCATTCACTGCATAAATGCCCCAATGAATAAAAATACCCAATTTGGCATCAGCAAACCATTGCATCTTATTTTCTTGGCCGACAATATTGCCTATCCAAAAGAAAATGATGACAAAAGAAACAATCCCATTCTTCATCTTGCTAAGGTAAACTTTTCAATTAAATTGCGCTCATGCAAAAAAAGCTGATTCATCTATTTTTGGGGCCCCTTTTGTTTGGATTGGTATATTTATCATTGATTGCTCATTTCAGTTTTGAAATGTGCATCAGTGCTGGCGTCGTTGTATGGATGCTTACATGGTGGTTAACCGAAGTAGTGCCGATGGCGATAACTGCTTTACTGCCTATTTTGTTTTTTAGTTCAACTCAGATATTGAATATTGAGGATTGCTACAAGGGATATAGTGATCGATTTGTTTTTTTATTCTTAGGAGGTTTTCTACTTTCCTTGGGTTTTGAGAAATGCGGTCTTCACAGGGTTTTGGCCGATAAGATCCTTAAGAAATCTGGCAACACCAATCGTTCCGTTTTGCTTGGATTTATGCTCACCACCTATATTATCAGCATGTGGATAAGCAATACAGCCACTGCCATAATGATGATGCCATTGGCCACAGGGGTGATTCATCTTTTTGATAAAGATCGTCAATTTCATAAAAATTTAGTTTTGGGAATTGCGTATTCTGCCAGTATTGGCGGAATGGCCACATTAATGGGATCCCCTCCAAATGCTGCAGCCGCTGGAATTCTGTTCAATAGCTTTCACATTGAAATCACCTTTCTTACTTGGTTAAAATGGGGATTCCCTTTTTCGTTTATTTTATTGGCGATTGGCTATTTGATTTTGTCCCGACAAATGAAAGAGACCAGCAAACCTTTTCAAAAAATAGAACATGAACTGCATGTGAGTAACCATCCCCTGACCGATAGACAATGGAAAACTCTTTTTGTTTTTATTGGGGTATGCCTCTGTTGGATATTTCAATCCCTCCTTGCATCAGTGCTTGGAGCTTGGTTCAATGATACCGCTATTGCTCTCATTTTTGCAAGCTTACTATTTATCCCCCTTAATAATCAGCCACTTCTTAAATGGGAGGATACAACTACTTTGCCATGGGGAATTCTGCTTATGTTTGGAGGAGGATTAACCATGGCCAATGGTTTAAAAGAGGCGGGTTGGATGGATTGGCTGGGACAAGTATTTACACTATGGCCTCATGAACAATGGAGTCTAATTGTTCTCATAATAGCCGTCAGTATCGTGCTCACTGCCCTCATGAGCAACTTGGCTATGGTTGCTGTATTTATTCCAATTGTGGCCCAAATAGCATCTGAAATAAATTACCCAATCTTGAGTCTTGCAATACCCGTTGCTATAGCATCAAGTTGCGACTTCATGTTTCCGATGAGCACTCCCCCTAATGCCATTGCCTATTCCTCTGGTCATGTTTCAGCGGTACAAATGTTCAAGATTGGATTTGTTTTCAATTCAGCAGCCTTCATCATCCTTCTGCTTTGGATGTTATTGATGCGTTAACGCTTTACTGCGTAGACTACTTTCTTGGTTTCAAAAAAGGGATCAGAAAAATCGTTGGATATTTTGTACTCCTCTACAATATATTGACTTTTAACTTGCGCTATTTCCTCATTTAAATCACCGCCTTTTAAGCAGATCAATCCATTGGGAAGTGCATTTCTTTGTTCTCCAGAATACTTGCCTTTGGTCCATGTCAATAATTCTGAGAGAGGAGCAACCGCCCGGCTTACCACAAAATCAAACTGCCCCTTCACTTCTTCCACTCGTGCGTGTTGCGAAGTGACGTTGAGTAATCCCAAAGACTCTTTTACCCCTTCTACTACTTTTATCTTTTTGCCGATAGAATCGACCAAATGAAACTGAACATCGGGGAAAAAAATGGATAAGGGTATCCCCGGAAATCCGCCGCCTGTGCCTAAATCCAACACCCTACTTCCTGGTTGAAATCGGATATACTTTGTGATGGCCAAACTGTGCAACACATGGTGGAGCATGAATGAATCCATGTCTTTTCTTGAAACCACATTGATCTTTTGATTCCAATCCACATACAAATCCTGAAGCTGAAGCAACTGTTCAACTTTTGATTCATCCAAATCAGGCCAATATTTCAAAAAGAAATCCCGATTCATCGCTTCATTATTTCTTGCAGTAAATCCCTTGCCCTGAAAAGCTGGGCTTTCACCGTACCCAATGGCAAATCCATTTCCTCCGCAATTTCCTCATAAGATTTTTCTTCAAAGTAACGGAGCTCAATCATCCTTTTGTAGCGTGGTTTAAGTTGATCAACTACCCCTCTGATCTGAATGACCATCTCATTTTTTTGCATTCGTTCGTCAGGGTTGAGCTCAAGGTCTCTGACAGGAATTTCATAAGACTCCCCATCATCTCCTCTCGATACTTGATGAATACTCACGGCCTTGATGCGTTTCTTCCTCAAGAAATCAATACAGTGATTGGAGGCAATTTTAAACAACCACGTTGAAAAAGCGAACTGAGGAGTGTATGCTTCTAACTTGGCAAAGGCCTTGCTGAAGGCTTCTATGGTCAAATCTTCTGCATCCTCTTGATTTTGGACCATTTTAAAAACCGTGTAATAAAGCGAGTCTTTGTAGCGAGACATCAAAAAGGCAAAAGCCTGTTGATCATTGGTTTTGGCTTTTTGAACCCAATGATAATCTTCCTGTGCCTTGGATGACAGATGAGCGATCAATTCCATTTCTGAGGCTTTCTTATCAGGTTACTAAAATAAAACCAAACGTGCAAAATCTGAATCTGAATCTCAATGATCGGGGCAAAAAAGGCAATGTCGACTGGTTGATGTGCAAATTTCAAAAAACGATAGGTACCCGTAACGAACCAAATCCACCTCAAAACCAAAAGCGCCAAAATTGGGTACATTGAAGGAAAGACTATCACAAGGGCAAAACAAAAGAAATTCATCAAGAACCAACTCATTGGCAAAAGAAACAACCTTCTTTTATCTGCAGCCTTATACATTGGAGAGGTTGTAAAATGTCTTCTCTTTTGAAGCTTCCAATCTCTAAAATTTCGCTTAGGTTCAGACACGGTTTGTGCATCTTTTGAGAATACCACTGCACTGTTTTGTTTGGTGGCAATCTGATTGATGAGCAAGTCATCATCACCCGATAGAATAGAATAATTGGATTTAAAACCACCCACCTTAAAAAACAAGTCGGTGAAATAAGACAAATTCCTACCCACTCCCATGTATGGTTTTCCGGCTTTTGCAAATCCCAAATAATTCATGGCCACCATGGTATTGTCTAGTCGAACGAGTTTATTGAACCAACCTTTGTACTTCACGAAAGGAGAATAGCCCAAAACAACCCTAATGTCATTCTTATAAGCTGATGCCATTTCCGCAATCCATTGATTGGTTCTTGGATAACAATCAGCGTCTGTTAGCAGAACAATATCATTCTTTGCCGCTTTTATTCCCAATGTCAACGCGAACTTTTTACCCTGCATGTTCTGCTTGTCTTCATCAATATGAATAACATGCATATTGGGATAGTTGATAGAAAGGGCTTTCAGAATATCCGCAGTGTCGTCATAACTCGAATCATTAACGACGATGAGCTCAAAATTTGGATAGTCTTGCTCCATTATTTTGGGGATATTCATCATCAAGTTTTTCTCTTCATTTCGTGCACAAACGATTACGCTGACACCCAACTGTTTGATGGCTCTTTCTTCACTTCGTTTAGAGACCAAAGGAAAATAATAGGCTATCCAATAATACAATTGAATGAACCACATGCACAAGGCCAAAATGGCCAACATCCATCCCCAAGCAGGCACGCCGTAATACATTGCCAAAAACCAATCCTGACTCATAGTTGCAAAAGTAACTTCATTCCAAGTAATCCAGCAAAAAAGGCCCCTAAACGGAGCCCTTTTTATTCACAATATGATTACAGCTTACTTTTTTACTATCCAACGAAAATTCTGATAAAAACTTTCTGTTTGAACCGTTACAACGTAAACACCTTCTGGGAAGTTACCTTGTAACTCCATTTGATTCTGGATACCATTTATGACCTTGGTCAACACCAACTCTCCCACAGCGTTATACACTTTGACCTCCGCATTCATCATGTTCATTGAACCAAATGAAACAATAGCCTCACCATTGGATGGATTGGGATATAAAGAAATCTCGGGTTTAATAACCTCATTCATTTGCGTCGTACCACCCGTGCAATCTTCATTGACAAGCTCAACGTTATCAATGTAGATGTTATTCCCATATCCATTGTAACCCTTGAACTTTACATACATCGTGGAGAAAGCCATATCATTGAGATTAACACACTCCGATCTAAAATCACCTGCTGCCGGAGCAGTGTAATCTGCTGTGCTCGCTGCAATGGTGGCCAATTCAGGCCCACCTTTTCTATAAACTTCGGACCAAGTATTCTGGCAATCTGTAGAAACCAAAACAACCAAAGAATCATCGTAAGTGTTATTGTACTGACAGTGTGCAACATCAAACTTTAATGAAGCCGCATTGGTAGGAACGGAGAATGGAGGCAATACAAATTCATCCACTTCGCCTTCAGCATTGTAATTGTAACAATCATACTTCAACATTCCGTTTCCTCCAACGGCTACTCGTTCCCAAGTAGTGGAATTATCTGGATTGTTCAACTGCCAGTTGGTATAAGGAAAATTTGCCACTGACATAGCATTGTTGTAGGGTAATGCTGTTGCTGAGGAATTGTCAACAAATGTCACTGTAACACTAGATGCGTTGTTGCTGTTGTTCTCGTCTGTTCCGTTGTTGGGGCTAGTAACTGTGATGTTGATATTGTTTGTTCCTGACACCAAAGTTATAGCGGGCAAATTGACAGTAACAGAGGAACCTTGTGTCAAATTTCCACTCCAATTGTAGGTAGACATAGCGCCTCCATTTACCTGATATTGAATGCTGCATGAGGTTAAGTTTTGAATACCGTTGTTGGTCAATGTACAACTTGGAGAAACCGAGTTATTGCAAGTCACAGCAGGAACATTACCAACTCCATTAACACCTGCATCCAAATTGGCTTGAACAAAACCTTCTGGATAACCATCTACCACCAAAATCCCAGTATTTCCTGGATCTAGCCATTCCTTAAGACGTGTTGCCGCAGTGGCTCCTGCATCCCATGATACGCCGAAACGTCCATAAGAATCTCCTTGACCATTTTCAACATTTCCACTGCAGGCAGAATTGCCTCCATACAATTGACCGATGATTCGATGGTTTTGATCAAACAAAGGCGATCCTGATGAACCTGGTTCCGTGATTCCATCATCCCATTGCGCTACATCCCATGTTTGTGCACCACCCCAGTTGCCTTGTGCAACAGGATCATTCTCAAAAGATATTTTCTTTAAATCGCCACTGGGATGGTGAATCCCTACCACAGAGCTCACCGTATTGGCATCTGAAGCATCCCAACCAGAATATTGAACATTGTAACTTGCAGGAGGAACTGAATTCAATTCCAACAAACAGAAATCGCTGCCTGCATTTTTAGCTCTCAACACACTTCCTGAGATTGTTTGATTAGTGGGCCCTGTGTTGCCGGTACAACCCGCTGTTTCATGATTGAAGACAAACACCCAACTGGCAACGTTTGCAGCATAACAATGATTGGCTGTTAAGAAATAGGGAGTACCATCATTGGCGGTATTATTGACCAATGCGCCAGTGCAAGATGCAAAACCTCCATCTAAAATCAAACCAACTGATTTTTTCTCTATTTGCCAATCAGCACCTACAGCGCAATTCACGTTGTTATTGCAGTTTCCGCTGGTTCCGTATGGACCTCTTTGAGCCAAATCATCAGATAAATGACTGCTAAGAACAGTTCTGTATCCATGGACAATTGTTCCTAAAGCCAACTGAACCTCATGCATTCTTGAAAGGGGTACGGATAATTCAATAACGGCTTCGTCATCATGAATCAAGGTGGTACCCAAAACGTTGGCCTCCGAATTATTTTTCTCCGTGATTTTACCAATGAATTCGTCTCTCGAGCCTGACCAAATAAACATCTCTGCACCTTTCACCAAATGAAAAGAATTGAAAATGAAATTAATGGACTTGGCACCAGTGCAACGAACTCCCAAAAACCACGTAGCCATGTCATTCACGTCATCATAAATCCAAGTCCCGCTATTTTCAGGACTATAGTTCACATTGTACTCTATGCCAAATCGATAAGGAGCTGATTTGTCCAAATCTGTCGTTGCATCCTCCATTTGAATCTGATTCATATTGGGCGTTTCAGTCTCAACAAAAGGGATAACACTAGGTAGATCCTTAATGGACCAACGCTGTGGCTCACCGCCAAAGGTTACTTGTGCATGGGCCGAATTGCACAACAATGCCAATCCAACCGACACGAAAAAAATAAATTTTCTATTCATGTTCATAATTTGATGCAAGATAAAAAACCTAAGTGTTACATGACAGAATTTTAACGCAGCCCCTGATATTTTTCATAAAAAAAGCTGCACCGGGGTGCAGCTTTGTACAAAAGAATCAAGACTATTATTGTTTGCTGAATCTTCCGACCACAGCGCCATTCGAAGTAGATAACTCAATAAAATACATCCCCACCGACAAATCAGAAACGTCTATGGAATCATTCAACTGATCAACATTCCATTGTCCTTTTTGAATAAGCTTTCCGTCCGCGCCATAAATGCTGAATGAAACACGATCATTGGCTGACAATTCCAATCCCTGTATAGACACGTTAATGTTCTGATTGGCTGGGTTGGGAAATAACTTCACCACTGAAGACGTCAACATCATTCCTGGATTTTCACCCTGTGGATTGTTGTCATTGTACATGCATGTTCCATCATCTTGTGTAGCCGTTGCATTATAATTCAAAGCTGTAGAGTCCATGCACCCCATCACCTCATTACCACAATTGGATAGTATTCCATACATACCGTCCTGACCAGTTCCCCAACTTAAATTACCAAAGAAATCGCCATATCCCATGCTGTTGGAGATGGTGACATATCCGCCATTCCAACCATCACCCCAACTGTCTTCCATGGAAACAGTGTAACAATCGGGAATGAGACAAACCATTTCAATAGAGGTGGAATTATTGACCTCACCCTCAAAACTATAGACCACATCACCACTTGAATTGGTAATATCAAAGGACATTTCATCAGCCCAGAATCCCGTTGCCGCAACAATGTATGACCAACCATACTGACAATCCTGACTGTAAACACAAGAGCTATCCGCCACATTGGCGGCAGGATCAAAATTCATTGCTGTAGGATCCATACAACCTTCATTGTTGATCTGACAACCCTCTGTATTCACAGAAATCATAATCATATCCATTGAACCTGATGCCAGATAAGGTGAAGCAAGAGGAGCTGCTGCCCCATTGAGGTAAATATTTAATGTATTGTTTTCCCAACCGTCACCAAAATTATCATTCAGTGTCGTGTAGAAACATCCATCGTTGATACAGGCGTAAGAATCCTGATAACCCGCAGAGTAGGCAACATTCACTCCGTTTTCATCATACAATGATACAGAACATTCATTGGCAAAAATACCACCACTCCAATCAAAGTACAACATGTTTAAAGTGCCGCAAGCATCAGGAAAAACGCAACTACCGTCATCATAAGTTGCATTGGCATTGTAGTTCAATGCATTCATTTGGGTACAACCTGTCACCGGGTATAAACAGCTGCCGTCATTGATATCTGCTTCTTCATTGTAGTTCACCGCAAAAGGATCATTGCAACCATAAGTAATGACATTTCCACAAGATCCATCAAGACTGAATTGGTCGGACTCCTCTGTTAAAGTGGCGTCTAAACTTTCATGAATGATTTGAACACCGCCTACATTAATCCAAAAATAGCCATTGTACCAACCCGTGTTATTGGCATTATTGGTCATTACCGCGGTGTAGCACATGTTAGGGTCCAAACAAATGTCTGTATTGTAAATGGCCACATTGCCCAACGTTGGATTGGTAAAAACAACAACGCCATTAGAATCGATGATGGACAAACTTACTTCATTGCCGTTCCCAAAAGTGCAGATGTACAAATGGGCATTGGCTCCTGCGCTGCAATAAACACAACTACTATCAGAAACATCAGCATTTGGATTAAAATTAATGGCCAATGGATCAGTGCATCCGCCATATAAACAGCTGCCGTCATTGACATCTGCATCTGCATCGAAGTTGGCTGCGCTAACATCAGTACAACCATATTGAATACTGGTGCTGGTGCAGTTGGTTGAATTTATCGCCAACGTAAACATCATATCAGAACCCGAACCAAGGGTACCTGAAAACATCATTGTTGAATCCACAGTAATGGAAATATTACCTCCATTCCAACCATCCCCAAAAGTGTCATGCAAGTGAACAGTGTAGCAACCGTCGGGTAAACACTCTGTATTGAAATAATTCCCATTATTCTGATAGGGACTGCTTTGTAAATAAATTTGTCCAAAATCGTCCAAAATGAACCACTGCATCTCATTACCAAAAATGGCTGTTACCGTGTTAACGCTAACGTGGTTTAAACCATCAGGACACAAATCTTGGGCTGATGCTGATTGGAACCAACCCAATAGAGAGGTCAAAGTGAAAATCAGTAAAATATTCTTTTTCATAGGTTTAAATTAGTCGTGGTCGAAACTAAATGAAAAAAATTAAACAGAAGGAATAAAAACGGGATTTAACATTTCCGACCTCAACCAAGACATTGCACCGCTACCCATTAATCGAAAATCATTTTCATTCAACTTCTCGTAAAAAGCGATGAATTGTCCCTCTGCAATGGCTCTTTGGGGATGATCAAAAGTAAAAATCACTCCCCAATCTGACAACCAAACAGTTGCCCTCTCTAAAACTTGCCTATACCTTACTTGCGCCCAAACACGCTGGCCTGAATACATTGCGTCTGAGTTCAACAGGTGAACATCATTCTTTTGAACAAGCACACACCGGGTAAAAAGCGCTTTATGATTTTCTCCTTGACCGACGTAGACAGTATTGGATTGGGTGTCTGTATGTAAAACAAATAGAGGTTCAGAGAATCCTCCTATGCTCAGACCTTTTCGTTGTCCAACGGTATAGTAATGCGCCCCTTGGTGTTTCCCAATCCATCGACCTTTGATTTTCGACCAATCTCGCTGAACCACATTTTTCAACATTTGATCCCAATTTCCATTGGGATTTGTATTCGAATCGGAAATGAAACATCCTTCATCCATCAATATCACATTTCCTTCCTTGGGTTTCAATTGCTGTTGCAAAAAATCAGGAAGCCTCACCTTTCCGACAAAACACAATCCTTGGGAATCCTTTTTTGCTGCTGTTGGCAATCCAACTTCAGAAGCTATCGCTCTTACCTCAGACTTCTCCAAATGACCAATGGGGAATAACGCTTTGCTCAGTTGATCATGCGAAATTTGAGAAAGGAAATAACTTTGATCCTTGTTCACATCTAATCCATTGAGCAATTCGAATTGATTCAATTCATTATTCCAATGCTTTCTGCAATAGTGACCCGTTGCAACAAAATCGGCCCCAATTTGCTCTGCCGCTTTCAAAAAGACATCAAACTTAATTTCGCGATTACAGAGAATATCGGGGTTTGGGGTTCGGCCTGCAGCATATTCTCGAAACATGTAATCTACGATTCGCTCCTTATAAGCCCCACTCAAATCCAAAACTTGAAAAGGGATGCCCAGATGCTCTGCAACAAGCATTGCATCATTGCTGTCGTCTATCCAAGGACAATCATTGTTGATGACTACTGACTCATCATGCCAGTTGCGCATAAATATCCCCACAACCTCATACCCCGCTTGAATCAATAGATGAGCGGCCACACTGGAATCCACCCCTCCTGACAATCCAATGACCACCCGCTTTTTTGACATTGCACAAAAATAACAGATAAATTTCATTTCGATAAGGCAACCATCAATAAGATTATCGTCACTACCTTAGTGAAGTGCCAGAAACAAGCATCATTTTAGATTTAGTCTCAGGAAGTATCCGAGGAGAAAATCGCTCGCAAGAGTTGATTTACAAAATGTTTGCGGGCAAAATGAAGGTAGTTTGCATACGTTATTTGAAATCAAGAGAAGACGCTGAAGATCTTTTGCAAGAGGGATTCATCAAAATTTTCAATCTGCTTCCTCAATATTCAGGAACTGGATCCTTTGAAGGGTGGATGAGGAGGATTTTTGTGAATTTATGCATCGATACCATTCGAAAAAACAAAAAAATCTCCTTCATTTCTGATGACCGCATGGAAATTGCCGACCCAACAGAAAAGGAAGAAGTGGTTGAAAACAACCTGCCTGACTTCACACCAGATGATGTCCTATTGGCTATGGAAACCCTGACCCCTGTTTACAGAACAGTTTTTAACCTAATTGCATTTGAGGACTATTCCCATCAGGAAGTTGCCGATAAACTGGGGATTTCCATTGGAACCAGCAAAAGCAATTATTTCAAAGCAAAAAAGAATATTCAGCGCATCTTGATTAATAAGAATACCCAAGAAAAATGAGCGAAAAGCAATTTGAAGAGCAATTAAAAAAGAAGTTTAAAGATTACGAAATACCCGTAACCGCGAACTTGTGGCCTAATATTTCCAGTGGGATAGGATCCAAATCCCTTTTTCTCAAAGCTTCTTACAAATGGCTCATTGCCGGCATGGTAGTGGGTGGTGCCGCCATCGGAACTTACTTTACCATGTCCAATAGTCCACAAGACAATAGGATCACGAGCAGCAACGAAAATCAAAAATTGAGTGCTCCTCAGGAATTTGAAAACAAGGACGTATCCACTAATCCATCTGATGCCAATTCTTCTTTTGATGGAGAGAATTCAGGTATCACCGCGATGTCACCCGAAAGTCGTCAATCTTTGTCCCAAGAACCCAGCATCAAGGAGAACTCAAATCAAATCAATCCCTCAGAAAAGATCAATTCTTTCAAAGAAAATCAAATCGAATCTAGCTCATTTGCTACAGCCAAAACCCATTGTGTTGGAGCCGAAGTCTCGTTCAACTCACCTTCCACCCCCGATGATGTTAGCTTTCTTTGGAATTTTGGAGACGGAAGTTTTAGCAACGAATCCAACCCCAAACACAAATATTTGAATCCTGGAACCTATGTTGTTTCGCTGTCTGTGTCAGGTCACAAAAGCGCACAGATTAACACCATGAACATGAGTGAAACCATCACGATTCTCACCACACCCAAAGCAGATTTTGATTGGTCTTTCGACAATGTCGAATCAGGAAAACCTTTGGTTTCTATTGACAACAATAGTGAAGCAGCGGTCAGTTTTGAATGGAATTTCCATGATGGTAAAAAGAGCAATGAATTCAAACCCAGCAAGGTCATCACCTCCAATGGAAAATTCCCCATCTCCATTACTGCCATTCATGAAAATGGTTGTAAGGATACCAAAATTAAGTATGTTAGCATCAACGATAACAATCAAATCCTAGCCCCTGCTCAGACACTGGCCGGTCAAGGATTCTTACCAGAAGGTTTAAAGGATTTGAAAGGAAGTTTTGTCATGTCCATTTACGATAACGGCAAAAAGATATTTGAAACCAAAACCATCAAAAGACCTTGGACTGGAATTGACTCCAACGGAAGATACCATGACGTCAACAAACAATATACTTGGATCATCATCACCAAGGATAGCAACAATGGCGCTTCCAATTATTACTCCGGAAAAGTATTGCTTAAACCTTAACCAAACCCTAATATCAATCTAGTAAGAAAAGTGGAGCTTCGGCTCCCTTTTTTTTTAACGATAGTGCAACTTTTAATGTGTTATATTTGTCTGTCAAGATATAACGTGTATCCAATACTGTTAAGTGAAAATGAGAAATATTTTATTGATTTGTTCCGTTGTATTCCTTTACAACACATCATGGAGTCAACAACAAGTGGTTTTTGACGCTGGCTCTAATAACCAAACCTACACCGTTTGTGACCCTGCAGTAGGAGAAACTACTGGTATTGTTGCTTCCGGAGGGAGTTCAAATCCAACCTACAGCAATGGAGAGAACGTTACCGTTACTTTCTGTCCTTTCACCCCGGGGGATGCCATCACTGCAACTTTCACCATTTTTAATTTATCTACAGTAGATACCCAACCCGGCAATGGAAACAATTCCGATCAAATGTTTGTATTTGACGGACCTGATACAGGCTCTCCTTCTTTGGGTAATTATGGTGGAACAGCCATTCAAGGAACAAACATCTCCGCTACCGTCACCAACACATCAGGATGTCTGACCTTCCAATTCGTCTCCAATGATCAAGGAACAGGAACATTCTCCGGTGCAGTCGCCTGCTCCACACCTTGCGACCCCCCACTCGCCGCCGGTATTTTGTTGGATGGCGAAAACGGCGCCACCAATTTCAAAAAAGTTTGCATCGGAGAGGAAGTACAGTTTCAAGAAACGGACTCTGATGGCGCACTCGGATACGATTTAATCTCCTACAACTGGGATTTTATGGATGGAACCAGTGCTGCAGGAACAGACAATGGAATTGTAACACACAGCTGGTCCCAACCTGGGCAATATTTTGTACAGCTTTTTGTTCAGGATAACAACACCGATAATGTTTGTACCAACACCAATTTCATCTCTCTAGAGGTTCTGGTTGCCCCCCTTCCTGAGTTCGTAAACTTCCAAGAAGATGCTGAAATATGTGTGGGAGAATCGGTTAGTTTCACCGCTCAACCCGACATTTATGAAGTGACTTGGTCGGGGTTCAATGGTGCAACCGAAATTGAAGAAGGTTGTTTTACGGATGACCAGTTGGGCGTGGCCCAAGACGTTGAAATTTACCAAACTGGATTTGTTGCCGGAACGGTGATTGAAAGTGTTGATGATATCGTGGATGTTTGTTTTGAGATGGAACACAGTTTTATCGGTGATATTGTTGTTATCCTTACTTGCCCCAATGGACAGAGCATGGTTTTCCATCAACAGGGCGGTGGAGGAGTTAATCTTGGGGAGCCCAACCCCGCGACGAACATGGATGATTTTCCTTGCAACGACCCTGCTGTCATAGGAGTTCCTTACGAATATTGTTTTTCTCCAGATGCCACTCAAACTTGGGTGCAAGCTGCAGCCGGTGCTGGTGGAGGTTCGTTGCCTGCAGGGTCCTATGCTCCCATTGACCCTTTTACTAATCTTGTGGGTTGTCCCGCCAACGGTATTTGGACCTTGACCATTGTGGACAATTGGGCTATTGACGATGGCCAAGTTTTCTCATTTTCTCTGAACCTTAATCCTGATTTTTATCCACCCGTAACAGAGTTTACCCCAGAAATTGGAATAGATGAAAATTTAAGCTTCTGGAATGCAGGTTCATTGCCCTCATATGCAGTCATCAATGACGCCAATGCTGATCAAATCACCATCACCCCAACACAAGCGGGTGTGGATGTCTTTACTTACACTGTCATTGATGATTTTGGATGTTCCAATAGCACCTCATTTACTGTTAGCTGTTTTGAAGCTTTGACAGTGACTGCAGGTCCAAATTTGCAATATGCTTGCGGAAACCTCACTCTTGAAGGCGGGTTTGTTGGAGTTCCAGCTTGTACGGAGTGTATCGATAGTTACAATATCCCTTATCAGCCCAATCAATTTTTAACAGAGACCTATTGTCCAGATGCCAATGACGGCACCATGATGGCCATCACTGTAGCCGGTTCTGTTGAAACCTGTTGTGATTTATTTCAGATTTATAATGGCCCAAATACAACCTCTCCCATTGTGTTCTCTTGGGGTCAAGGGACTGGCTTACCCGCTACTATGAACCCTCCACAACAGTTTGTATCAACCGATCCCAGTGGATGCATCACCTACTCTATCGACCCTGATGTGAGTGTGCAGCCTGTCATTACATTGACCGTATCTGCGTTTGATCCAACTGGTGCTGAAATCGGAGGAGGACCAGATTACACATTTGAATGGACACCTCCTACCTATTTAGATGATGCATCTGAATTGCAACCTTCTGCTTCTAATGTTGCACAAGCCACCACTTATACTTTAGTAGGCTATCCAACAGGACATCCAGGTTGTTCCTCTACGGATGAAATGCAAGTGACCATTAGTCCTTTAGGAGATCCAGGAATAAGTACAACTCCGCCCACCTTCTGCGACAACCTCACAGCACCCATCAACATTTTTAACCTCCTCGGCGGAAATCCATCCAATGTCAATGACTCTTGGGTAATGCCCGATGGTTCTACTTTTACTGGTGTCAGTACTGATTTAACTTTTGATGTAACCACTGCATCACCCGCTGATGCAACCTACCCTACTTACACTTTTACCCATGAAGTCAGTTTGGGCAGCTGTTCTACTCAAGCCAGCGTTACCATTAACGTTTCTGAACCACTTACTGCAACCGTATCGGCTGACCATGAAATCTGTGATGATGCTGAGACAGATCTTGAAGTCTTGACCACCAACGAAGGATTGGCCCCGTACTTTTACCAATGGTCATTCAACGGAACCAATATTGCCGGTGTGGAAGACTTGATGTCATACGTACCCAACGCCACAGGTGATTACTGTGTAACCATTACAGATGCATGTAACCATAACATTCAACCTTGCGTGCATGTTGATGTAAGACCCAAAGCACCTGTGACCATTGATGCCCCCACCACAGCCGCTTGTTGGCCAGATCCTTTCAATCTCAGCATCACAACCGACCCCGCACTTTACCAAGAATCATATTGGGAGATTAGCAGTGGTCAAACGTACATGAACATGCCTGACTTGAATTTACAAATGGCGCAACCCGGAACATATGATGTAAGTTTGACCCTCGAAGATGACTTAGGCTGTATTTACGATACACTGATATACAACTATATTGAATCATACGCCCCGCCAACAGCAGGATGGTTGGCCAGCGAAGATGAAGTCAGTTCTTTTGATCCATTGGTTTCTTTCACCAATATGACCGAAGGCAACATCGTTTCTTACAGTTGGACCTTTGATAATGCCAACGACCAATATTATTCAGAGGAATATGAACCTACTTTCACCTACCCCTTTGGTATAGGAGGTGTGTATGAAGTAGAGCTTCAAGTAATTGATGTCAATGGGTGTATCGATGTGGCAACAGGTAACATTGAAGTTCAAGAACCATTTTTATTCTTTATCCCAACCGGATTCACTCCCAATGGAGACAACATTAATGATGCTCTGCAAATTGTGAGCAATGATTTGGATGAATCAGTGTTTGAAATGACCATCTTCAACAGATGGGGGCAAGTGGTTTTTCATACCAATGACCCTTCCACTGCTTGGATGGGAGATCAATTGGATAGTGAGTATTTTGTACCGAATGGCGTTTATATGTGGAATGCCACAATACGTTCTAAAGCCACAGGAGAAAAGAAAGAAATCACCGGTTCGGTAACCATCACCCGATAGGCGAAACGGATAGACATGAAAAAGGGAAGTAAAATTACTTCCCTTTTTTTATGATCATTCTTTTTACATCTTTTCCGGCATCTCAATGCCTAACAATGACATACTACTTTGAATGCTGCTGCCTGTTAAAGCCGTCAAAATCAACCTGAACTTTTTCAACTCTTCATTCTCTTCTCTCAAAATATTGCAATGTTGATAGAATACGTTGAATGTCTTGGTCAACTCATAAGCATAAGCCGCCATTACAGATGGATCGTATTTCTTAACAGCATCATTTAAGAACTGAGGATAAGAAAACAATAATTTAATCAAATTTCGCTCCTCTGCAGATAGAACAAAATTCAATGAACCCAATGACTTCTCATCTTCTGACCAATTGGCCTTGCGCAAAATGGCTTGAGTGCGAACATAACCATATTGAATAAAAGGACCTGTGTTGCCGTTGAAATCAATACTCTCTTGCGGATTAAACAGCATATTCTTCTTAGGATCTACGCGCAGAAGAAAATATTTCAAAGCTGCCATACCAATTTTGTGGTAAGTCTGTTCCTTCTCTTCCTGCGTCAACCCATCCAATTTACCTTGCTCCTCTGCCATCAGTCTGGACTCATCTTTCATGCTTTCCATCAAATCATCAGCATCCACAACGGTTCCTTCCCTACTTTTCATCTTACCTTCTGGTAACTCTACCATCCCATAACTCAGATGGTGACAAGCATCTGATTGTTGCCAACCCAATTTAGAGAGAATTTTAAACAGCACCTTGAAATGATATTCTTGTTCATTGCCGACTGTATAAATCTGCGCAGCAGTGTCCGGAAAATCTTCAAACCTTAAAATAGCGGTACCAATATCTTGGGTGATGTACATGGCTGTTCCATCTTTTCTCAAAACAGCTTTTTCATCCAAACCTTCACTGGTTAAATCAATCCAAGTACTTCCATCTTCCTTTCTAAAAAAAACACCTTTGCCAAGCCCCTCTTCAACAACATCCTTCCCCTTTAGGTACGTCTCACTCTCGAAGTACAATTGATCAAAGTCAACGCCCATGTTTTTGTAGGTGACATCAAATCCTGCATAAACCCATTGGTTCATCATTTTCCACAATGCCGTAACCTCCTCATCTCCATTTTCCCATTTGCGCAGCATCTCCTGAGTAGCAAGCATGGACGGAGCTTTACTTTCAGCCTCTTCTTTGGACATGCCATTCTGAATCAACTCGGCAATCTCGGCCTTGTATTGTTGATCAAAAGCAACGTAATATTGACCTACCAACTTATCACCTTTCAAGCCAGTCGATTCTGGTGTTTCATTTTTACCGGCATGTTGCCACGCATACATACTTTTACAAATATGAATCCCGCGGTCGTTGATAATCTGAACTTTGGTAACCTTGTGGCCTGCAGCTTTCAAAATCTCAGCTACCGAATAGCCCAGAAAATTATTTCTCAAATGTCCCAAATGAAGCGGCTTATTGGTATTGGGCGAAGAATATTCGACCATAATTCTTGGTTTTGTATTACTCACTTCCCAACCCCATTGAACAGCACTTGCCATTCTGATAAATGCATTTTTCCAATATCCATCTTCAATGACCAAGTTGAGAAAACCCTTGACCACGTTGAATTGCACCACAATATCACAATGTTCAACCAAGTATTCGCCAATGACTTGGCCCAATTGCTCCGGCCCTAGCTTAACAAATTTGGTGATCGGAAATACTACCAACGTAATGTCCCCCTCAAACTCCTTTCTTGTTTCTTGAAATTGAATACTCTGTTCCGTTAATTCAACGGAAAACTGCTTTGAAACCGCCTGTACCACGTATGGAAACAGGATTTGATTAATGTTATTCATGCTATAATTCGTACTGCAAAGTTAAGAAGGCTGTACCTTTGTTGCATGGGTAATTCTAAAGACTCTATTCTGCACAGCATTGAAGAAGCGATAGCAGATATAAGACAGGGAAAGGTGGTCATTGTGGTAGACAATGAGGACCGAGAAAATGAAGGTGATTTTATAACGGCTTCCAGAAATGTCACGCCGGAAGTTATCAATTTTATGTCCAAAGAGGGACGAGGATTGATTTGCGCGGCCATCACTCCCGAGCGTTCGCAACAGCTGGATCTGCCCTTGATGGTTACACACAATACTGATCCCAATAAAACTGCGTTCACTGTTAGCGTTGACTTATTGGGGCATGGATGCACCACAGGGATCAGTGCCCATGACAGAGCCAAAACAGTGCAATCCTTGATTAATCCCGCCACTACCCCTAGAGATCTCGCTCGACCTGGTCATATTTTCCCTCTAATTGCCAAACCTGAAGGCGTACTCAGAAGACCCGGTCATACTGAAGCTACCATTGATCTAGCGCGACTTGCTGGATTTGAACCTTCTGGTGTTTTGGTTGAAATAATGAATGAAGACGGCACCATGGCTCGTCTTCCTCAACTATTGGACATTGCAGAAAAACATCAGTTGAAAATTATCTCGATAGAGGATTTGATTGCTTACCGCATGCAGTCGGAGAAGTTGATTATTGAAACAGAACGAACACCCTTTCCAACACCATTCGGAAATTTTGTTTGTTGTACTTTCAAACAAAATATAACGGGAGAAAAACACTTTGCTTTTGTTCTCGGAGATTGGAATGATGACGATAGCATTGCTGTCCGAGTGCACAGTGGTCAACCAGAAAAAGATTTATTGGATTACATCCAGCATGGCGAAAACGCCGGATTGGGCAAGGGTTTGAAAGCCATTCAAAAAGAGGGAAAAGGAGTCCTGGTGTACATGCATGCGAGTGCAAGTTCCAATCCCACTGCTGCTATGGACGACCGCGACTACGGAACAGGAGCCCAAATCATCCGAGCCTTGGGCATTAGAAAAATGAATTTGCTAACCCTACACCCCGTGAAAAGAACCGCGCTTAGTGGTTACGGAATAGAAATCTTGAATTATCTGCCTTATTGATTATGAAAAAAGAAGAGATTATTGCTCAATTTGATCCCAATAGCGCTGGCCTTAAAGACGCCAACATCTATGGACTTCCATTTCAAAATGAAGATTGCGATATCATTATCATACCCGTTCCATGGGAGGCTACCGTCAGTTATGGTAGTGGCGCCGCTGAAGGGCCTTCACATATTTTTGATGCCAGCTTTCAAGTCGATTTACACCATCCTCAATTCCCAGAACTTTGGAAAGCGGGAATTGGAATGGATACGATTCCAGAGTATTTGCAAGAGCTTAGCATTACTGTTCGTCCCAAGGCTGAGAAGGTTATTGCCATGCATGAGGAAGGCCTTGACGTCGTTACCGACGCGCTAGGACAAAACCTCTTGGAGGAGGTGAATGCGGCTTGTGAAAAAATGAACCAATGGGTAGAAGAAAGAACCATCTTTTGGCTGTCTAAAAACAAAAAGGTTGCCCTGCTCGGAGGTGACCATAGCACTCCGCTTGGATACTACAGAGCCATGCACAAAAAACATGGGCAATTTGGAATCCTACATATCGATGCCCACATGGATCTGCGCATTGCCTATGAAGGCTTTGAATTCAGTCACGCCTCCATCATGTACAATGCCTTGAAGGAAAAACAACTGACTCAGCTTACGCAAGTAGGGATACGTGACTTTTGTGCGCAAGAAGATCAAGTTGTAAAAGATAACAAAGGTCGTGTTGAAGTATTTACGGATTTTAAAATTCAATCTCAGCTTTTTGAGGGCGACAATTGGAAATCCATTTGCAACGAAATTGTGGAAACCTTACCGGAGAATATCCTTATCAGTTTTGATATCGACGGGCTAGACCCCAACCTATGCCCCAATACCGGAACACCTGTTCCGGGCGGGTTGAGTTTTGCGCAAGCGTTGTACTTGCTCAATATGGCGGCTGCTCAACGAAATGTACTGGGTTTTGATTTGGTTGAAGTAGCTCCTGGTGATGATGATTGGAATGGCAATGTCGGAGCGAGACTGCTATTTCATTTGTGCGGATTGTTGAATCAAAGAAAATGAAACGCCCTTTAGTCACATTGGCTTTTTTCTTTCTTCCTTATTGCTTTTTGGGACAAAATGAATTGAGAGAATGGGAAGGCGAATGGAAGGGTGAAATGCTTGTTTTTAATAATGGAAAAACATCTTCTCCGTTCAAAACGCAAATGCGCATTCAACCTTCAAAACGTTGTAAAAATTGCTGGGATTGGGTTACCTCCTATTACAAAGACTCATTAACGGAAGAATTTGGTGTTGTCATTAAAGATTACTGGATGGAAATAGACTCCATCCAACCACAAAATATGATTCTCCATGAACCGGATGCTGATGGAATTGATATTTTATTTCAAAAAAATGAAAACATCATCATGGGAAGTTTTAGCATCAACAATTATGATGAACTAGGCAATGACATTCCCAACGAGCAAATCCTTTATTACAGCCAATACCAGCTAGAAGGAGATCAATTGCGATTTGACATTTCTTACTTTGATTATGACTTGAATAATTTCGGAAAGGACGAATTAAACAGCAATGTCGGTCAATTGGTCCCGAGAGGAATACAGCGATCTGTCCTCATCCGCCAGAAAAAATAAAGGGCCGCATTTGCGACCCTTTCTATTCAAACCTAGACTATCAAGCAGCTGCTTGAGAAACTACTTTAAATTTATCGGTGAAACTTTCCCAATCAAAAAGGAAATTGGCCATGATTTCATCCATTCTCTTTAAAAACAATGGATTCGGCGTTTGCATAATCTTGAAGTAATCCTGTTGGTAAGGATTCAAATTGTACTTAAAGAAAACTGCCTTTGACATCGCATACAATGTGTTCTTTGAAGGAGCGTTGATGCGGGACATCATTTCTTTGTACGCATTTAAAATGTTGGTGAATTCTGAAACAGACAAGTCGAAGACTGGAGCCAACTTCTGGCTTGCTTCAAAAATAATCTCTTGGTCTTGTCCTGCGGAAAAATACTTGGGCAGCATATTAAAATTTCCCGCGATGACAATCATCAAAAATTTGCCACTATCATCCTTTCTTATGGGAGGGGTAGTAACAAACTCAGGACAATAAGCAATGTATTCAGCGATGCTGTCAAATCCTTCCTCAACAGTATTCAAAATGGCGTTCACCAAATGGTGAGCAACGCGCTCGGTATTCAATTTCTTTTTTCCAAAAATCTGTAGCATAGGCTTAATTTTATTTTAACTTTTGGTTTTCTCAAAAATAGTTTCCCCGAAAGGGGCTACTTCCCTTTATCACTAATGACATTTCAACAGAGTTATTCACCGACTTATTCATTAATCAACGTTCATTATTGTTACTTTTGTTGCAAAGAATTAAAGAGATGGATACGAGAATCATTAAATTTTTAGTCGCTGCACTTTCGTTGTATTACACAACAACACTTTTTTTGGATGGTTCATGGGGAACAGGAATTTTCATGTCACTCGTGAGTGCCGTTCTTGTTCTTGTTTGTTTTAGAAGTACCCGATTGATTGTGGTATTCTATTATATGCAAAGGCAAAATTTAGAAAAGGCCAAAAATTGGTTGATGAAAATCAACCCCGAAAAGCTTTGGAACAAACAAAAAGGATATTATTACTTTTTGCTTGCCACCGCAGATATGCAAAATCAAAGCATGGCCAATAGTGAGAAGAACTTGCGCACGGCCTTGAACTATGGTTTGCGTATGGATCATGATAAGGCGGCTGCCTATTTAAATTTATCTGTATTGGCTGCCAACAAAAGGAAAAAAAGAGAAGCCATGATGCATTTGAATGAAGCCAAGAAATTTGATACCAAAGGCTATTTGAAAAAAGACATCAAAGAAGTTCAAAGAATGCTCAACAGCATTTAACGTCTACCCTGTTTGGCGACATACAATTGATGCACGGCACAGCCCGTGCATTTTGTTTTGTTGAGTTTCCACATTCCATAGAACTTTTTCCCCAAGTAATAGGCGGCCATGGCTACAGTCATTATGGTCAAAACAATTTGCATCAAGAAAAAACATTGTAAGTAATCAGGGCTGATATATAAGCCAAAACTCCCATGTACAGCACTTGAACAATAGGCCACTTCCATGAAGTGGTTTCCCGTTGAACTACAGCAAAAGTGGCCAAACATTGCATTGCGAAAACATAAAAAACCATCAGTGACAATCCACTGGCCACGTTGTAAGTAGGACAATTCAGCTCTTCATTGTAATCATTTCTCATTCGATCCAATAGTCTGCTGTTGTCTTCAAAATCTTGACCAACACTATAAATCGTAGCCATCGAACCGACAAACACTTCTCTTGCGGCAAAGGAGGTAATAATGGCAATGCCCATTTTCCAATCATACCCCAAAGGTGTTAACACCGGTTCAATCGCTTTTCCTAGAATCCCGATGTACGAATTCTCGAGTTTGGCGGCCGCCAAAAGATCTGTTTTCTCGTCATCGCCTAATCCCTCTTTCCTTGCTATTTCTTCAATCGCTTGATTTGCTTTTTCCAATCGTGAAGATGGACCAAAAGAAGCCATGGCCCACAAAACTATACTGAGTGCGATAATAACCTTTCCCGCATCCACCACAAAAACTTTGACTTTTTCAACCACCGTAATTCCCACTTGACGCATCAACGGTGGTTTTAACGATGGCATCTCCATTACCATAAATCCCTCATGTTTGGCCTTTAAAATCCACTTGAACACAACACTCATCAACAAAGCAAAAACCAACCCCAATGCATACAGGGCAAACAGTACCAAGCCTTTTAAATCTATCCAACCCAATAAATTCCCCTCAGGGATAACCAATGAAATCAATAAGGTATAGACAGGAATTCTGGCACTACAACTCATCAAAGGTGCAACAAGAATGGTGATCAATCGATCCCTACCATTGGAAATGGTTCTGGCGGACATGATGCCCGGTATCGCACAAGCTACACTGGACATAAGCGGAACCACCGACTTTCCATTGAGTCCAAATGGTCTTACCAACTTGTCCATAATAAAAACTACCCTAGACATGTATCCCGTCTCTTCAAGTATCGATAAAAAGAAAAACAAAAAAGCTATCTGAGGAACAAAGGTCACAACGCCGCCTATTCCGGGTATCAATCCCTCTGCAATCAAATCAATAAAAATACCCTGAGGCAAGTAATCTTTGACCAAGCCGCTCAAATGAACAAACCAACCATCGATGGCATCCATAGGAGCAGATGCAAATCGAAAAATAAATTGAAAAATAACAAATAGGACAATCGCAAAAATCAAATAACCCCAAATGGGATGAATCAGTAAGGCATCCCACTTTGACTTATGAAACAACTTCTCTTTGGCCTTTGTCCCCTTCAATGGAAAGTTCTCTTTTATCCAAGCATAACGCTTTTGGGTGTTGTCCACCTGACCTTCCAAGTTATCCTTGAGTAAACGAAGATCTCCTTCAACGATGGGATTCCTCAAGTCAACTGCATTTTGAAAACCAAGAATGGCCTCTTTCAATGAGTCTATTCCTTTCCCGTTTCTTCCGTTTACATCCACTACTGGAATTTGTCTCTCCTGCCAAATGGGATGCTGAGCAGAGCTCCAAAGACCATCCATATCCGACATGGTCTTGACCAGTAACAGTGGAATACCCAAATCATAAAGCTGCGTGAACAACAACATGTTGCGCTCCCATTGTGTGCGGTCAGCAACATAGATCACCAAATCAGGAAAAGCTTCATCCTCTTGGTTCAACAAAACCTCCCTGACAATACGCTCCTCTTCTGATCTTGGAAAAATAGAATACGTTCCGGGCAAATCTACCACTTCAAACTTTCGACCTTGATGCGAAAAAAAACCTGATTTCTTATCTACTGTGACTCCTGGAAAATTACCAACGCTTTGATTCAGACCCGTCAGCCAATTGAAAATGGTCGACTTCCCTGTGTTGGGATTACCTACAATGGCTATGCGTTTAATACTTTCGGAACTCATGATGTTATGGTTATCCACTCTGCTTCTTCTAAACGCAAAGATACCACAGTACCACCAACAGAGACCGCTAAAGGATCACCCAAAGGAGCTTTGAAAATGACTTCAATTTCATTGCCTGCAAACAAACCCAAATCAGCCATTTTCGCGGCTAAAAAACCAGAACGAACTTGGGTGATTACACCTCGTTTTCCCAAATGGGCCTTCGACAATACAGCCTCCTCCATGCTACGAAATTCTAAAATGTCCTTTCAGTATGCAATACCACAAAAGTGGTATTTTACTTTTGACGGAAATACAATCGGATGGGAACGCCCGTAAAGTTGAAATGCTCTCTGATTTTGTTTTCTAAAAACCGCTGATAAGGTAATTTTATATTTTGTGGTGTATTGCAGAAGAACGCTATGGCGGGTGACTTGGTTGGCAATTGAGTAACAAACTTAATCTTCACCTCTTTTCCTTTGTAAATGGGTGGAGGATAAGCCTGAATAAGAGGTAGCATTATATCATTCAACTTTGAAGTTGAGATGCGTTGAAAGCGATTCTCAAACACCTCGAGAGCCATCTCCAAAGCTTTTAATAATCGCTGCTTGGTAACGTTTGATGTAAAGAAAATGGGAACATCCGTGAATGGGGAAATGCGTTTTTTGATCTCCTCTGTCATCACTTGAACACTTTTGTGATCCTTCTCTACCAAATCCCACTTGTTGACACATATTACAACCCCTTTGTTGGCCTCATCAATCTCATGAAATATAGCCAAATCTTGGGCAGTCACCCCTTCCTGAGCGTCAATCAATAATATGCAAACATCTGAGCTCCGAATGGCCTTTAACGTTCTAACAGATGAATAATATTCAATATCATTGTCAATCTGTTTTCTTCTTCTCAATCCGGCGGTATCCACCAAAATCATTTCCTTTTCAAAAGCATTGAAATAAGTGTCCACTGAATCTCGCGTTGTACCTGCAACATCCGATACAATAGACCTGTCTTGTCCCATCAAGGTATTGATCAAGGTAGACTTTCCTACATTGGGTTTTCCAACAATAGCAATTCTCGGCAAATCCGTTTGCTCCTGTTCCGGCTCAACCGGAATCAACTCTGCTAAGTCATCCAGCAAATCTCCCGTACCATAACCGTTGTTGGCACTCAAAGGATACAGCTTGTCCGTCATTCCCAATGACCAAAACTCATGGGTTAAAACCTCCTTGTCCGCAGTATCCACTTTGTTACACACCACAAAAACAGGCTTATCTATCCTGCGCAGCATATGCCCAACGGCCTCATCCCACTCTGACAATCCATCTCTCACATCCACCATGAACAATACACTATCGGCCTCTGCTACGGCAAACTTCACTTGTTGATTGATGTCCTTCTCAAATTCATCTTCCGCATCGGACACCATACCTCCGGTGTCAATAATGATGAACTCTTTGTTTCTCCAACTCGCCGTTCCGTATTTCCTGTCACGTGTCACACCCGAAGTTGGGTCAACAATCGCTTCAGAGGTTTCTGTCAAACGATTGAATAAGGTTGACTTCCCAACATTGGGTCGGCCGATGATCGCAACTGTATAACTCATGTGGCAAAGATAGGGCTTACAAAACGTATATTTGCCATGCATTAACGAAACAAGACCAATGGATAAAAAAATTATCTTTTCCATGGTAGGTGTAAACAAATACACCCCACAAGGAAAACACATCATCAAAGACATTTATTTGAGCTTCTATTACGGAGCTAAAATTGGCATTATCGGTCTCAATGGAGCTGGTAAATCAACAGTAATGAAAATCATAGCAGGACTGGATTCCAGCTTCCAAGGTGATGTCGTTTGGTCTCCTGGTTATTCCGTTGGCTACCTCCCTCAAGAGCCGCAATTGGACGAACAAAAAACTGTCCGTGAAATTGTAGAAGAAGGGGTTAAGCCCATCACCGATGCCCTAAAAGAATACGAAGAAATCAACGCCCTTTTCATGGATGAGGAGGTGTTGAATGATCCCGATAAAATGGATTCTCTATTGAATCGTCAAGCTGCAGTGCAAGATAAAATTGAAGCGCTGGGCGGATGGGATTTGGATACAAAATTGGCCATTGCCATGGATGCTTTGAGATGTCCTCCGGAGGATGCAAAAATTGAAAAATTATCTGGAGGGGAAAGAAGGCGCGTTGCTCTTTGTCGACTTTTATTACAACAGCCGGACGTACTACTTTTGGATGAGCCTACCAACCACTTGGATGCAGAATCCGTGTTGTGGTTAGAGCAACATTTACAACAATATCCAGGAACAGTATTGGCCGTTACCCACGACCGTTACTTCTTGGACAATGTAGCTGGATGGATCTTAGAGCTAGATCGTGGAGAGGGAATTCCTTGGGAAGGAAACTACACAGGCTGGTTGGATCAAAAAACCAAACGTCTGGCACAAGAGGAAAAGCAAGAAAGCAAGCGCCGCAAAGTATTGGAGCGAGAGTTGGAATGGGTTCGCATGAACCCAAAGGGAAGGCATGCCAAAAACAAAGCGCGTCTTCAGAATTATGATAAAATGATGTCTGCTGGAGAATCAGAAAAAGAAGCCAAATTGGAAATCCCCATCCCCAATGGTCCCCGACTTGGAAATGAAGTCATTGAATTCACCGGCGTAACAAAAGGTTTTGAGGATCGCATTTTATTTGAAAACCTTACTTTCAAACTGCCCCCTGCGGGAATCGTTGGGGTAATTGGTCCAAACGGAGCTGGAAAAACCACCCTATTCCGCCTGATCATGCAAGAGGAAGACACCGATACGGGATCTATCAAAATTGGAGAGACCGTACAACTCGGTTATGTTGATCAACGCCACAAAGAAATTGATCCAGATAAATCTGTATACGAAGTCATCTCGGGAGGCAATGAAGTCATACAAATTGGTGGCAGTACCATTAACTCGCGCGCCTATTGCAGTAAATTCAACTTTGCGGGAGCAGACCAACAAAAAAAATGTGGCGTGCTATCCGGAGGGGAGAGAAACAGACTGCATTTGGCGATGACATTGAAAACGGAGGCCAATGTACTCTTGCTCGATGAGCCCACCAACGATATCGATGTGAATACACTTCGTGCATTGGAAGAGGGAATTGAAAGCTTTGCCGGATGCGCTGTGGTGATATCGCATGACCGATGGTTCTTGGATCGAATCTGCACGCACATCCTGGCCTTTGAAGGCGATTCGGAGGTTTATTTCTTTGAAGGTTCCTTCTCAGAATATGAGGAAAACAAAAAAATGAGAAAAGGAGATGTGGGCCCAACCCGCATCAAGTACAAAAAATTGGTTCGATAATGTTGTACCAAAAAATTCTCAAACCGCTTTTCTTTTTGATGGATCCGGAAAAGGCACACTACATGGCCATGGATTTATTTTCATTATCCTGCAAGATTCCAGGGGTGCGTTCATACTTGAAGAGAAAAAACGCCTTTTCTAGAGAGGGTGTCCAAGTTGCTGGTATCCACTTCCCCAATAAAATTGGGTTGGCCGCAGGATTTGATAAAAACGGAAAGTGGATGCATGAACTCGCCCTTTTGGGATTTGGTCATATCGAAGTTGGAACAGTAACTCCATTGCCACAACCGGGCAATGACAAACCCCGATTGTTCCGCTTGCCTGATAACAATGCCCTTATCAATCGGATGGGGTTCAACAATGACGGCGTTGATGCCCTGGTAAAACGATTAGAGAATAGGCCAAAGGATATTGTCATTGGAGGCAACATTGGAAAAAATAAATGGACTCCCAACGAAAAAGCGAATGATGATTATTTAATTTGTTTTGAAAAGTTGCACGGAAAGGTGGACTATTTTGTGGTGAATGTATCTTCACCCAATACACCCGGACTGAGAGCACTGCAAGAAAAAGAGCCCTTACTGCAATTGCTAGTGGGACTTCAAAATCATCCTTTACAGCGACAATCGCCTACACCCATCTTCTTGAAAATAGCACCAGATCTCACAGAGGAAGCATTGAATGACATCATTGATGTCGTAAGTCAATCTGGAATTTCTGGAATTATCGCCACCAATACAACCATTGATCGAAGTGGATTGTCTTACCCTCAATCACACATTGACAGCATTGGAGCTGGCGGTGTAAGTGGTCAACCAGTTCAATCAAAATCATTGCAAATCATTCGAACCATAAAAACCAAAAACCCAGCATTAACCGTAATTGGAGTTGGGGGTATTTTTACAGGTCAAGATGCCCAAAACTCAATCCTTGCAGGTGCGTCGTTGGTTCAAGTGTACACGGGCTTTATTTATGAAGGTCCAGAGATAGCAAGAAAAATAAATCGCTTCGTTGCGGCACAATGATTGATAAAAAAAAGTTAAGAAACATTTGATTATTCATCAAAAAGATAATTTTATCACCATGAAAAAAATGAGATTCGTTTTGTCCGTATTGGCAGTATTCCTGTTCATGGGCACTCAAGCACAGAAAACAAAATCTCCTTACACCATCAAAGGACATGTAGAAGGATTAAAAGACACCTCCGTTTATCTGGCACATTATTATGGAAAACAATTGTATTACAATGACACGGCGCGCGTAGACAGCAAGGGGAATTATCAATTTGAAGGTAAACCATTTGAAGAATGCGGTAAATACGCCATGGTTTTTCCAGGGCCACGATATTTTGAGTTCATGGTCGTTGAAGAAAACATTGAGTTCTGGTCAACGCCAGATGCTGATCCTACCAAAATCAAAGTTATCCAATCCGAAACCAATAAGAAATTCTTTGAATTCATTAAGTTCATCAATGATAAAATCAGAATGCGCGCGCCCATTGAAGCGTGTATCAATGACAGCACCAAATCAAAAGAAGACAAAAAGCCTTGCTTTGATCAATTGGAGGCCTTAAACAATGAGGTGAACGACTATCAATGGAATATTATCAATCAAGATCCAGGGAATCTTTTTAGTAAGTTCCTCAAAATGGGAATGGAGGTTAAAATTCCAGATGCCCCTGCTGATTTAACAGAAGAGAAAAAACAATTGTGGCAATACATCACCTACCGCAACAGCTACTGGAATAATACTGATTTGACGGATAGACGTATTGTGCGAGACCAACTATTTCACCGCACTTTAGAGACTTATTTGACCAAGGTTGTGCCACAGATTCCGGATACGATGCTCACAGAGGTGAATAAGCTCATTGCCAAAACAGAAGGCAATCCAGATGCTTTCAAATACATCACCCATCAAGCTACCTATCTGTCTGAAACATCAAAAATCATGTGCATGGACAAGGTTTTTGTGAATTTGGTTGATAATTACTATTTGTCGGGTAAGGCTACTTGGGCCAGTGAAAAAAATCTCAAAGACATGAAAGACGCTGCGGATAAAAAACGCAACTGTTTGTGTGGATCCATTGCTCCAGATATCATTCTATTGGATACCACAGAGCAGAAATGGATTTCCATGCACAAGAATAGGGGTAAGTATACCCTATTGGTTATCTGGGAGAGCAACTGCGGTCATTGCAAAAAAGAAATTCCCGAACTATTAGAAGTCTATCACAAATGGAAAGACAAAGGATTTGTGGTTTACGCTGTAGGAAATGATTTGGAAAATGACGGTTGGAAAAAATTTGTAAGAGAGAAGAAATTGGATTGGATCAATGTCAGTGACACCAAAGAAATCATGACCAATGAGGCGGCTACCGCACTAATTAGTCAAGGCAAAACTTCCCTCTTGAGTTTGAACTATAGAACAACATGGGATGTATCTTCCACTCCAAAAGTTTATTTGATGGATGAAAACATGAAAATCATCGCCAAGAGCATTGGTCATGAACAGATTGATGAATTCCTTGCCCACCTCATTGACGGGAAAGAATTGGATACCAAGAACCTGAAAAACGAGGACTACGAGGATGAGCATACTCCCAACAACAAGCCAAAGAAGGCGGGAAAGTAAAGTAAGATGAATTCAGATTTATTAGAAAAAGGTATGGGCGTTAAAGACGCCCTTTCTTTTGGACAAAAAGCAGCTGAGGACAGAACATTTTTTGAAGAAATGTTTCAAATCGCGTTGCAAAATGACAAGAGGTCCGATCGCGCTGCATGGGTTGTTTACAAGGCTGTTTTGGAGTGCAATTGCTCATTTGCCCTAGAATACAAATTGCCATTGTTAGAAGCTTTAATTCAAAGAACACTCTCTTCCGCAGCACTCAGAGAGTTGTTGAAGGTGTTGCTTCACTTGAAACCAGAAAAAGAGGAATCCTTTGGACAATTGTTCGACCGAGCCAAAGAATGGATGTTTGACGTGCATGCGGAAGCCGCTATTCGATACGCCTCGCTCAACGTGATTGAGCTGGCTGGAAAGACTTATCCTGAAATGATTCCGGAATGTTGGGAGATTATCCAAGATGCTAAAGCACTAGCGGAAGGGCCTTGGCAACGCCGTTGTAAAAAAGTACAAGAAGGGTTGAACAGGAAATACCAGAAATGGAGCGAAAAAAAAGGGTAACAATGTTACCCTTTTTACACTTTCAAATTTTCAATTAATATTTTCCTAAATCTTTACCGAAGCGCTTGCGGTCATTTTCATTCAAATAAATCTTGCGCAAACGGATGGACTTTGGTGTTACTTCAACATATTCATCCGCACCAATGTACTCCAACGCCTCTTCCAAAGTAAACTTAATCGGAGGAGCCATGACGGTTTTGGCATCGGTACCTGATGCACGCATGTTGGTCAATTGCTTGGTCTTGGTAACGTTTACCACCAAGTCATTGTCACGAGAGTGCTCTCCGATAACCTGACCCTCGTATACTTCCTCCATGGCCTCAACAAAGAACTTACCTCTGTCCTGCAGGTTACTGATACTGTAGGCAACAGCATTACCTGTTTCCATACAAATCAATGAACCGTTCAAACGACCTGGGATTTCATCTTTCATGGGTTGATATTCCTTGAATCGGTGGTTCATGATGGCCTCACCTTGAGTAGCGGTCAACAAATAACTTCTCAACCCAATGATACCGCGTGATGGAATTTCGAACTCAATTACCGTTCTATCCCCCTTGGGTTCCATATTTTTCATTTCACCCTTGCGCTTAGAAACCGCCTCAATGGCAGTACCTGCCATGTCAGAAGGCAAGTCAATGGTCAACTCCTCCATTGGCTCCATTTTCACCCCATCCACTACTTTCAAGATTACTCTTGGCTGACCAATTTGCAACTCATAACCTTCACGGCGCATGGTTTCAATCAATACTGACAAATGCAATACACCACGACCAAATACATTAAAACGATCTGCCTTATCGGTATCCTGAACACGCAACGCCAAGTTCTTCTCCAACTCCTTTTCTAATCTTTCTTTGATGTGACGGCTAGTTACAAACTTACCTTCTCTACCAAAGAATGGAGAATCATTGATGGTAAACAACATACTCATGGTTGGCTCATCCACATTGATGCTTGGCAATGCCTCTGGATTTTCGAAATCCGTGAACGTATCACCAATTTCAAAATTTTCGATACCATTGATGGCACAAATATCACCTGACACCACTGAATCCACCTTTCTCTTGCCCAATCCTTCGAAAACATACAATTCTTTGATTCTGCCCTTGGTGATAGAACCATCTCTTTTGACCAAAGAAACGTTCATACCTGCCTTCAACTCACCGCGATGTAACTTACCGATGGCCATACGTCCTGTATAGGTTGAATAGTCCAAAGAGGTAACCAACATTTGAGGAATACCTTCTCTTGATATGGGAGCAGGAATCTTATCAATAACCATATCCAAAAGCGGCTCAATCGTTCCAGTCGGGGTTTTCCAATCCAATCCCATCCAATTGTTCTTTGCAGAACCATATACTACAGGGAAATCCAATTGGTCTTCATTGGCACCTAGGTTAAACATCAAGTCAAATACTTGCTCGTGCACTTCCTCAGGAGTGCAATTTTCCTTGTCTACTTTGTTGATGACCACAATGGGCTTCAATCCCATTTGTAACGCTTTTTGTAATACAAAACGAGTCTGTGGCATAGCACCTTCAAATGCATCTACCAATAGCAAAGCTCCTTCTGCCATATTCAATACGCGTTCTACTTCACCGCCAAAGTCACTGTGACCTGGGGTATCAATGATATTGATTTTGTAACCTTTATAAGGAATAGAAACGTTTTTGGCCAAGATGGTAATACCGCGCTCACGCTCAATATCATTGTTGTCCAATACCAACTCTTCTGATGTTTCATGTTCTTTGAAAAGCTTACCAGCCAACAACATCTTGTCCACCAGGGTAGTCTTACCGTGGTCAACGTGCGCGATAATCGCGATATTTCTAATCTTTTGCATAAAATAAATTCGGCGCAAAAGTACACATTACCTGGGGCTCAAAACGAATTATTTCCTTGAAAAGATTTTGTTATTGCCAATTTTCATTACATTTATAAAACCTTGACTATGTGCACCTTAACCTACCAACCACTGAAAGTGGTCTGTCTCATATTGGCAATTTCGATGTTTTTATTGACATCGTATAATTCAAGGTGTCAAATCCTCGGTGACTTTTTATCTACATCAACAACACTCAACCTAGGTTGGAATTTCATTGATGACAATGCGCAAGCTTACAATGGTTTATTCAAAAAAGAATCATACCTCTCTTCTCCTATACCCAGTAGAATATCGATTATCAAACCGATTCAAGGAAAAATTAAAGCGGCATTCAATATCGGATACACCAAAATGCAGCCAGAATATTATAGAGCGCGCTATCTTTCTCCGGGGCACTTTCTGTTTCTTGATTTGAATTTCAGGTACCAATGGAATATAATCAATAGTCAACAATTTAGAATGGGAATGATGAGCAATGTACCAGGCGCATCTGTCTTTAGTCAGATGGCCATTTCTGCATTTCCTATTCTCGGGCTGGGCTATTCATCGCGCAGTCAAACGGTATTTGAAAGGACTTTAACAGGAAACTTTGGAATTGGGGCAACTTTTTGGCTGAAACAAAACAAATCGGGTATTACCTTCCAATCACTCGCCAAAATAGGCATACAAAAGCCCATATTACATGCCGGAAGCAACTACATCAACCACAGCGTCAGTTATGTGTACGTCATCAAACCCAAGACCAGATACCGAAGGGGGTCCGGGCCTAAAATCATAAAATCAAGACAGAGAATATAATTTCTGATAGGTAATTGCGTGAAGTCAGAAAAAAAAACCATAGTTTTGTCATATGGTGCGTTTTGAGTTGAGCAATGGTTGCGTAAGCAAGACCTTCTTGGTTGTGCTTTGTAGTCTATGTTTTCAATTATCCCCTGCACAATTTTTACGCAATTTCAGATCCAAACCTACCACATTTCAAGGAGGCTGGAACATCATTGATGACAACCGCAATTCCTTTCAAGACCTGCTTAGTTTTAAATCTTTGTATAGCAATGCTTTTCCCGGAAAATTCTCGGCCATGAAAACATTGTCAGGAAGATTAAAAGGTGAAGTCAACCTAGGGTTTTCTAAAATGAAGCAGAGCTATTATAAGGAAAGGTATGTTTACCCTGGGATTTTCACATGTATAGACATCAATTTCAGAATACAATACAATCCGTTTGATAAGTTTTTTGACAACTTGTATTATCCAAGACAAGGCCATGCCTTGCTCAACAAAATCAGTTTGGGAGGAGTGAACATTGCTCCACTATTTGGATTGGGCTTTACATCACGAACGCAGACGGTATTTGACAGGGCGATGACGTTTAATTTTGGTGTTGTAGGAACGTATTGGTTTGTACGAAACAAAGTGGGCATCACCATGCAGAGTGTTGGAAAGTTGGGATTACAGACACCGTTTTTAAAATCGGGTAGCAATTACATTCACCACAGTATTGGATTGGTGTATGTATCGCGTGGAGATTTGTACTACCGGAGTCAGCGATACCGCAAGGCTGGCAGAAGAACACAAAATCGTGTTCGTTTGTAAAACAAAAAAATTTGTTTATATTTGCACCCGCTTTTGGCGAGGTAGCTCAGCTGGTTAGAGCGCATGATTCATAATCATGAGGTCGAGGGATCGTGCCCCTCTCTCGCTACAAAGATTTACAACACAAGCCCCTTCATTTTGAGAGAGTGAAGGGGTTTTTTGTTTTCCGTCGTTGCTGTATGAGGGCGTGCAACGACAGTGCAGATAAATATTTGGGGAATTTTAGGATGTTTTGAGGTTATCACCTGCAAATTACCTGCAAATGAAACCCTGTAGCGTTTGGAAGGACTTCCAATTTTATAACAAGTCTGAAATTTCACCTTGTTCTTATTTTCAGTTGCGCGAGTTAAAGTTTCATTCCACATTCTGTATCATCTCCAAGAAAAATCTAACGCTAAGAAAACAAGCCTATATTTGAAAAAACCACTGGCAATGAAAAAACAATTGAATTTGTCCAATGCTACCGTTTCCTCCTTCACTTTTCTAAAAAAATTAACCTTCCTTTTCTTGCTCCTTCACCTTACGGGATGCGGATTCCAAAGTCGAAAGTACACCACCGGACATTTTTGGGACGGACGCAATGAAATCGTTTACGAAACTGAGAAACAGAGCGAGAAACAGAAAGAGAAAGAGAAAGAGAAAGAGAAAGAGAAAGAGAGCGAGAAAGAGAGCGAGAAAGAGAAAGCGAAAGAGAAAGATAGTGGGAAACAGAATGAGATAAAGCAGGCGGAATGGGGTGGAGGAAAGCGTGAATCTGTCGCATTGAGCAAGGATACATCCTCCGAAAAATGGGAGGGCAAACAAAGAGCGGAATGGATCCCGAAAACCGCTGAAGAAGACTCACTGAACAAGGAAAAAGATCCGGATGATTCAGAAAAGAAAATTCGTCGATCAACCAATGGTTTCTTGACCTTTTGGAGCATCGAGAGTTTATTCTATCTCGGATTGCTTTATAATACTTACTCTCCAGATGTATGGGGATTTTTTCTAGTCATATTCGGTTTTTTCACCGTTTTGTTGATGATCCCCACGTTGATTTACCTCTTTGTTATGAATGTGCGTTATCACCGAAGTAAGGAATCCATCCAAGAGGAAAAAATGAAGAAACGCACACCGAAATGGCCCCGAATTTTTGCAATGGTGATGTTGGCAGAGGTAATCATGCTTCTCCTTGCTTTGGTGTTCGGCAGAAACTTTTAAATCGCTCTAACCAGCTTGGTTGCGCATATATCAGGGATTTCAGTGAAACAACACCTCAATATCCAAACTGTTCTGAACCAACAAACCAAATCACTCCTGCACCTCATTTCTCAAATTATAATCCGCCAAATGTGTTATTTTTCATGAGATTTGGCGAAATACAATGTGTTGTATTGAATAACAAATTGATCTACGACGACAACATTCTTTTGATTCGAATTTCTCTCAAGCGTTTCGGTTTTTTTTTAAAGTCTCGGATCCAACACCCTATACAATCTGTTCATCAGAACATCAATGACCATAAAAATTAAGGCTATCATGATCACACCTCCCATCAAGATGGGGAGGTCACCTTTCTCAATGGCTTGAAACATTACCTGTCCCATTCCGCGCCAACCAAATACAAACTCCACAAACAAGGCACCTGCCAACAATGAGGCAAACCATCCCGAAATGGCCGTGAGCACAGCATTCAATGAGTTGGGTACTGCGTGTCGCCACAAGATTCTGGTTTCAGACAATCCCTTGGCCCGAGCCGTGCGGATAAAATCCTGCTGGTAGATGTCCAACAATGTTGATCGCATCAATTGCACCACCACGCCCAAGGGTCTTATCATTAAGGTCAATACAGGCAATACCATATTGCGCCAAGCCAATTGTTTTCCCTCCCAAGGATCCAGGTCATACATGCTCCCCGTCAATGGCAATCCTGTCCAATCTCCCCATTGCACCGCGAGCAACCATGCCAAAATGATGGCCATAAAAAATGACGGCGCTGACATGCCCAAAGATGAAATCGTGAGCAATGCCTTATCCAAAATGCTGTTTTCCCACTTGGCTGAAGCGACTCCAAACAAGACTCCCAATATCAATGAAAAAAAAATAGAAACGGTGGCCAACAATAACGTGGCTGGCATCACAGACATCAACACTTCCGAAACTTCTTGGTCGTTGATGTAAGAGCGACCCAAGAAAGGCCACTTGATTCCCCAATCAACTACACCCAAAGAAACGTGAACTCCAGAAAAATCATCTTGCCAAGCCCAGCGAGAGGCTTCATCCAGGGCATGAAAAGAAATAGGGGACATGCCATTCAAGAACAATAAATATTGCTCCGTTAAGGTTAAATCCAAATTCCATTTCCTTCGGGTATTTTCAATGATTTCAGCATTGGTATTTTCTCCTAGAACATTTCGAACCGGATCATTACCCGATAAATGAAACAACAAAAAGACGAGAATGGATACCCCGAGAAAAATCGCTAACGATTTGCCCAACGTTTTAATCATGGGCTGCCGTTTGCTTGGCTTCTTCCATTTGAATCAACGCAAACACCGCATAGTTGAGGATATCTTGGTATCCACTTTCAATGCCCTCACTCACAATGGTCTTTCCTTGGTTGTCCTCAATTTGTTTGATGCGCAACAACTTCATCAATATCAAATCAGTAAAGGAAGAAACGCGCATGTCTCTCCAAGCTTCCCCGTAATCGTGGTTCTTATTCATCATCAATTCCAATGTGGCATTGACCTTGGATTGATAAGCTGTAACCGCTCTATCGACGGGCCAATCAGTATCAGCAGGATCATTGTCCTGCATCTGAATCAGCGCCATCACTGCGTAATTCACAATTCCAATGAACTCATCCTGTATACCTTCTCCTACTTTGTTGGTCCCTGTCTCTTCCAATGTTCGGATGCGTTGTGCTTTTATAAAGATCTGATCGGTTAAACTCTTGGGGCGCAAAATGCGCCATGCTGTTCCATAATCTTTGGTTTTCTTGGTAAAAAGCTCCTTGCAAAAGGAAATTATCGATTGATATTGTGTAATTGTCTTTTCCACGTCTGATATTTGAGGACTCGTTCAAAATTAATCGCATTCCCGCATACGATGAGAAAAAAATTGGAATTTGTTTCCCACGGCACATCCTACTCGTTAGAAGTGCCAGCCATCATGGGCATTGTCAACTGCACCCCTGATTCCTTTTTACCGGAAAGCAGATTCAAATTAGACATGCAAAAAACCATTGAAAATTGGATCCATTTGGGTGTTGACATTTTGGATGTCGGAGGGCAGAGTACCAGACCTGGTGCAACCTACATCGATGCGGAAACAGAATGGTCAAGAGTTGAGCCGGTGCTGAATTGGATAAAACAAACTTTTCCTTCCCAACTGATTTCCATTGACACCTTTCATCCATCAGTAGCTTCTCGGGCCTTGAAAATGGGCGTTCACATCATCAACGATGTATCAGCAGGAGATTGGGAAGAAGGGATGTTTTCAGTACTGAATCAATTCCAAGCTCCTTACATTTTGATGCATGCCCAAGGAAAACCGCAGACCATGCAACTTGCGCCACAATACAATGACATCATTTCGGAACTCATTGCCTTTTTCAAACAAAAAATTTCCATTGTCAAACAAGACAATCCTAAAGCTCAAATATGGATCGATCCAGGATTTGGATTCGGTAAAAACTTTGAGCACAATCAATCCATCCTTCAAAATTTGAGTGAACTTTCCATTCTAAACTGCCCTATTTTAGCAGGACTTTCAAGAAAGAAAATGATACAAACAACATTAGGCTGTTCAGCAGAGGAAGCGCAAATGGGGAGCACACTTGCTCATCTATTGGCCACCGTGAAAGGGGCCAGTATTATTCGTACGCATGACGTCGCTGAGTGTATCGAATTAAAAAAAATATTCAACACCTTTAATTGATAACAATGAAAAAACAATTTGGACTATTCCTTTTAGCCCTGGCTGTGCAGTTGGGCGTGGCGCAGGAGAAGCTGACATTAGAAGAAGCTGTTAGACAACAATTCGGAAAGTTTTATCCGGAGCATTTACAGGAGTTGAATTGGATCAACGGCACGGACAACTATGCCTTTACCAAAAATGATACGCTTTGGAAAGGGAATGCGCTTAAACCTGAGTTGGCTTTGCCCTTGTTTTCAAAAACAGATTTATCGAAATGGTCTGGATACACCCTAGCCAATATGCCGCATATGGAGTGGATCAATGAATTTGAATTCTGGTACGAGGCCGATGGCAAATACTTTAGTGGCTCAATTCAAAATAAAAAAGTAAAGCAGACCAATCAATTGCCTGATGGTGCTGAGAATGCCAGCTATCATCCTAAAAATGGGCACTTGGCCTACACCATTGGCAATAATCTTTTTGTCAAAACCAATCAGGTGTATGCTGTCACTGCTGATCCTGAATTCATTGTGCACGGACAAAGTATTTCACGCAATGAATACGGAATAGAAAAAGGAATATTCTGGTCCCCCGATGGAAACTTTGTTGCTTTTTATAGCAAAGACGAATCTGATGTAGCGGATTATCCATTGACCAATTATAAAACAATGCCCGCCACCGTCAACATGATCAAATATCCTATGGCTGGGGGCAAAAGTGAAAAGGTATCCTTGAGTATTTTCCCGATCAAAAACGTTGGTGTTAAAGATCCCGGAACAGGATACATGACGCTAGAGATTACAGATGAGCAAGGAAAGAAAAGTGATCAATTTTACATTACCAATGTGGGATGGACACCCAATAGTGAATCTTTGCTTTTGGCGTGGATGAATCGTTCTACAGACAAATTGAAATTGATGCATTATAGCAGCAAGGATGGAAAATACTTGGGTGAAATATTTCAAGAAACAGACTCTAAATGGGTCGAACCAGACCAAGCGCCCATGTTTATTCCCGGCAAGAGAGATGAGTTTTTGTGGAGATCCTACCGCGGAGAGTGCCATGAATATTTTCATTTCAATTTAAAAGGAGAGATTCTTGGGAAGGTAGATGGCTGGGAACAAGAAAAAATCAAAGGCTTTGACAACAGTGGGAAATGGATGCTGGTTGAAGGAAGATCAAAGGACGGATTGAACACCACCGCCTACCTATATAACACTCAAGATAAAAAAACTTCCGCCATTTCACTAGCTCCTGGCATGCATGACCTATCCATCTCCGCCGATGGAAAACAGATATTGGACACCTACAACCATTTGAACACCCCCAATAAAAGCGTTGTATTGAACAACAACGGAACCATTAAAAAAGAACTTTTAACGTCTTCCGATAAATTGAAAGACAAGAAGATTGGCATCACTGAAATTGGCAGCATTAAAGGTCATGACGGAACGATGCTCAATTATCGACTGATCAAACCGACGACATTCGATCCCAAGAAAAAATACCCGGTGCTGGTTTATGTGTACAATGGGCCGCATGTGCAATTGATCAACAACGGATACTTGGGAGGTGCTTCATTGTGGATGAACTATTTTGCAGAAAAAGATTATTTGGTATTCACCCTAGATGGAAGAGGAAGCTCCAGTAGAGGTAAGCAATTTGAACAGGCCATTCACAGACAATTGGGAACAGCAGAAATGGAAGATCAGATGGCGGGTGTCGAATGGCTGCGCAGTCAATCCTTTGTGGATGAAAGCAAAATGGCCATCCATGGTTGGAGCTTTGGAGGATTCATGACCACATCAATGATGCTCCGACAGCCTGGAGTTTTTAAATGTGGTGTAGCAGGTGGACCTGTCTTGGATTGGAACTTGTACGAAGTGATGTATACCGAACGATACATGGATACACCAACAGAAAACCCTGAAGGATACAAAGCCAATAACATGAGCGAGTACGTGAAAAATTTATCCGGTCCACTCCTCATGATCCATGGAACAGACGATAACGTCGTTGTCATGCAACACAACATGCGATTCCTCAGCACTTGCATAACCAACCTTATTCCTATAGACTTTTTCGCTTACCCAGGCCACGAGCACAATGTAAGAGGAAAAGACCGCGTGCATTTGATGCATAAGGTATTGGATTATGTAGAACATGAATTACATCACTAACCTATCCTTATCTTTGCCTTATGTCAAAAATTTTAAAGAATACAGCACTTACAAAAGTGCATGAGTCCTTGGGAGCGAAAATGGTTCCGTTTGCAGGATACAACATGCCCGTTCAATATAAAGGTTTGATTGAAGAGCACCATTGCGTTAGAAAGGCATTGGGTGTTTTTGATGTAAGCCACATGGGAGAATTTTGGGTGAAAGGTCCAAAAGCCTTGGACTTGATCCAAAAAGTCACCTCCAATGATGCCTCCAAATTATTTGATGGAAAAGTGCAATACAGCTGCCTTCCCAATCAAGAGGGAGGAATCGTTGATGACCTATTGGTATACCGATTTGGTGAAGAAGAATATTTCTTGGTTGTCAATGCCTCAAACATCGACAAAGATTGGAATTGGATTCAACAATTCAATCAGGAGATTGGTGCAGAAATGAGCAATGTGTCAGACGATTATTCTTTGTTGGCCATTCAAGGTCCTTTGGCATTGAAAGCCATGCAAAAATTGACCAACATGAATGTTGTTGACATGGAATATTACACGGTGCAGCGCGGAACTTTTGCAGGAATAAATAACGTCATCTTTGCCACCACTGGTTACACCGGTGCTGGAGGTTGTGAAATTTATTTCAAGAATGAAGATGCTCATGACATCTGGAATGCAGTGATGGATGCTGGTGCAGAATTCGGCATTCAACCCATTGGATTGGGAGCACGTGATACATTGAGATTGGAGATGGGATTCTGTTTATATGGCAATGATATTGATGATACCACATCGCCCATTGAGGCAGGATTGGGTTGGATTACCAAATTCACCAAAGACTTCACCAACTCAGAAGCATTGAAATTGCAAAAGTCCAATGGCGTTAGTAAAAAATTGGTAGCCTTTGAAATGATTGATAAAGGCATTCCGCGTCATGGATATGAAATTGCACAAGCCGATGGAAGTGTTGTTGGTGTTGTAACCAGCGGTACCCAATCGCCGAGTTTGGGCAAAGCCATTGGAATGGGATATGTCCCCACTTCCATGAGTGCCGTGGGTTCTGAAATTTATTTATTGATCAGAGGAAAGCAATTAAAAGCCCAAGTAGTTTCATTGCCTTTTTACAAACAATCCTAGTGTCGTGATTCAAGTTGAACGCAAGCTCGTAGAAGTATGCTACACCCCAGGGCAATACGCCTTGTACAAGGGTGATTTCGACATTGTTGTCGTTATCGACGTATTGCGTGCAACCAGTGCAATGACCACTGCCTTGCATTACGGAGTAGAAAAAATCATTCCTGTGGCCACTTTAGAAGAAGCCATCGATTACAAAGCCAAAGGCTTCATTGTTGGTGCAGAGAGGGATGGACAAGTAGTGGATGGTTTTGATTTTGGCAATTCGCCCTACGTCTATATTGACAATGATATGCGCGGCAAAACAGTGGTGCTCACTACAACCAATGGAACCAAAGCCATTGACATTGCTAAAAATGACGCCACCGTTGTTATTGGTTGTTTGAACAATCTACAGCATCTTTGTGATTGGCTTATAAAACAACACAAGAACACCCTCATTTTGGCATCGGGGTGGAAAGATAAAGTGAATTTGGAGGACACCATTTGCGGTGGAGCCATTGCGGATATTCTCATTGAATCCAGAAAATTCAGGGCCAATGAAGACAGCACTGTAGCGGCCAAATTCATTTATAAAAGTGCCAAAGAGCATCTGTGGAGCTTTCTCAGAGCCTCTTCGCACCGCAGAAGACTTATTCATTTAAAGATTCAGAAAGATGTCAAGTATTGCTTGACATCGAACACCGTTCCTTGCATCCCCATCCTCAGGAACGGAGCGCTTGTAAAACTTGAAGAATAGATTTTTATGGCTGTTTTGGGTGTTGATGGTATCGTCAGCACCCAAAGCTTCATGTCCTGATCACGCCACTGAATGGGGATTTTTTGGGCACAAAAAAATAAACGAGCTTGCTGTCTTTTGTCTTCCCTCTCCCCTATTTGAATTCTACAAAGAAAACCAGGCCTATTTGATTGAACACAGCGCTGATCCCGATCGTCGAAGACACAGTGTCAAGGGAGAGGCGGAAAAACATTTCATTGATTTGGACCACTATTACTTTAATGGGAAGTTGCCCGTCATGCCGACAACATGGAGCAAAGCCATTTGTCAGTTTGAAGAGGACAGTTTGCTGGAAAACGGCATCGTCCCTTGGCACATTCAAAAGCAATTGCACCAACTTACAGAGGCCTTTGTTACAAAAAACAAAATGCGTGTTCTGCAAATCAGCGCTGAATTGGGGCATTACATCGGTGATGCCCATGTTCCTTTGCACACCACCAGCAATTACAACGGACAAAAAACCAACCAATATGGCATTCACGGTTTATGGGAATCTCGCATTCCTGAGCAATTGTTTGATGAATACCAATTTGCCTACCACACCGCGGAAATAGAAAATCATCCTGATCAGCGCATCTGGTCTATCATCTACCAAAGTCATTCCGCATTAGACAGTGTGTTTGAATTTGAACGCTTGGTTCAAAAAGAACTTGGGGAGAAGAAAATGGAAGTCGACTATCGAAATGGAGCCATTGTCTATCAATACAGTGATGCCTTTACTCTGGCTTATTCGAAAAAACTACAACATCAAGTGGATCGACGAATGAGAAGTGCCATTGCCTGTATAGCAGACTTCTGGCTGACAGCCTGGGTCAATGCCGGACAGCCTGACTTGATAAATTGGAGCCAATCCATTCATTTAAAAAAAGAGAAGGAAGAACGACCTCAAGGAACCGTAAGATCACATGAATAAAATCAATCGTTAGAAATAAACACCCGCTTTACAACGGTTGTATCATCCAACAACCATTGCAAAAAAATCACTTGCTGCATTTTTGCCAATTGGACACTTTTGGGGGATAGGAAATGATGGTTTAATTTTCTTCCCATCGCATCATAGGCCCCCAACCATTTCGCGTCTCCTTTCCAATTTATCGTACCATTGTTGATGGAATAATCAAAATTGGAAGGATTGATTTCTAACTCGCCGACAGTAAAACAAGGAACAATGGTGTTTTCAATCTGAAAAGTACTGGGTTGTATAAAAAGACAACCATTCCCTCTAACCAACCAAGCCTGTTGTGACATCCCTTGAGAGTGGCTATTGTCTAAACCAACAGAGTGAAGATGGTTGTTTTTATCAAACACCACGTCATTCATTTTGCACAACAGATCACCGCCGATGAATCCATTCCCCATCCATTGATCATTGGTATCAAAATAATTGTAAAAACCCCCTCCCATGCCAAATCCAAATTCGAAAGACCATCCCACCGCGCAATAAACGAGGCTATCTTGTGTATATCCGATACCATGAAACATGGTCTCTCTTTGATAATTGGGGTAATTAGAAATGGACCAAATGCCAGCACCGGTTTGCCATTTCATCAATTGCGGTCTAAACTGATTGTTGTGATAAAAGCCCCCCACCATTACCAATGCATCCTCTTTTACAATGGCATCGTGCATAAGGACAGAATCGCCATTGATAACATTAACAGTATCCCATTGAAATGACCACTGATTGTCCAATTCAAAAGTCCTTGTCAATGGAATAGAATCCTCATTCCAATAACTCGCAAAGCCCACCCAACCTTCGTTCCCTTGATGAGTGATAAAAGAAGATTCTAGATTTGGCGAGTTGATGCTAAGATTCATTCGATCTTCGACATTGTAGACGCCCATCCCTCCGGTGCTCATTACTTTCCACAATGCTAAGTCCCAATGGCCATTGCTATTGAGTGTGCGACCAGATATGGAAATGATTCCATCTTGCGATGCGGCAAACCGTTGAGCGAATTGCCACCCTTCTTCTTCCAAAATCTTAGACTCCAATAATTGCCCATTGGGCTCCACGACATACAAAACCGCATCATAACCCTGCGCACTAAAACTTGACGTTGTTCCCAACAACAACAAATGACCATTGGGCAAAAACATCAAATCCACACCCAAGTCTACCCCATTACCACCAAAACTATAACTTCCCAAACACTGATGCGTTGAGTCCAAATGGAGAAGGTAAATATCTTGACCATACCCAACTGTGCTCGAGGTAGTTCCAATGCACCACAATGAGTTGTCTTCAGCGACAACCATTCGCTCTAAAACCTCATCTCCACCATATCCCATTCTATCCCACCACAAAGTGTCAATCACCACAGATGATGATTGCGAGCTTCCCATGAAATGGAGCAGGACACCAATAGAAATGAGAACGCATTTAAGCATGAATCGCATCGTGAATTTTACAAAGTTCAATCAAAAGACTTTCCAGATGGTTCAAGTGCAACATGTTGGCACCATCACTTTTGGCTTCTTTGGGGTTCGGGTGGGTCTCAATAAACAAGCCATCCGCTCCTGTAGCAATCGCAGCCTTTGCAATGGTACCGATGAGCTCAGGCTTACCTCCAGTAACACCCGAAGATTGATTGGGTTGTTGTAAACTATGCGTACAATCCATGACAACAGGAGCAAACTGTTGCATGGCAGGGATGTTTCTATAGTCTACCACCAGATCCTGATATCCGAACATGGATCCACGCTCAGTCAACCAAATATTATCATTGCCTGACTGTCTGATTTTATCTACGGCGTGTGACATGGATTCTCCTGACAAGAACTGTCCCTTTTTCACATTCACCAATTTACCCGTTTGTGCAGCGGCAATCAATAAATCCGTCTGTCTACAGAGAAACGCAGGAATTTGCAGAATATCAACGTACTTGGCTGCCATTGCGGCTTCGTCAGCAGCATGTATATCGGTAGTCGTAGGCACCCCCAATTTTTGTCCGACGTCAGCAATCCATTGCAAAGCTTTCTCATCCCCAACACCAGTATATGAATCCAAACGCGATCGGTTGGCCTTTCTGTACGATGCTTTGAAAATATAAGGGATGGAAAGTTGATCACAAATGCGTTTGACCTCTTGACCGATTTCGTGTACCATCGACTCTCCCTCCACCACACAAGGGCCTGCAATTAAAAAAAACCGATTCCCTTTCAAGTTAGGGAAGGCACTTAATGATCGGTGATCTCTTTCTTTTCTCATAATTAAAAAATTCTCTTTTGAATACTAATTTGACACATCAATTGACGGCTATTGGCCATTAAAAAACCAGGAAGTTCTGAAGCCAAGACGGATAAGTTAAAGTCTTTTTTATTGTTCATGAACCCTACTTCACCCGATAGCGCGTATCGGTCATTAAAAGTGTGATTCAACGCCAACTCATAATGCAAAAAGCCGTGCTTTATGGGAAAATTACTCTTTGAAAAGTACAGTGTTTGCCAACCCAGTTGTCTTTCAAAACAATAAGTAATCACCCTGTATCCTATGCCTTTGGTGGATACACCTGCCGTCAGACGAGTGGGCAATTGAATACTTCTGTCTTTTGTTTTTTTCAATGGCTCTGCCCATTGCGCCAGTGCTTCATCCGCCTCCTGCCCATTTAAAATGGCTTCAGACCATGAAATGCCCGCGAATGATTCATTTGCACGCCAAGCACTTCTCTCAACATCCTTGAATTTAATCCACCCCAAATCTGCAACTTCTCCTATCCATTCCACTTCACCTAACCTCTTTTTCCATTGGAAGTCCAAGCCAATGCCTACACCGCTATTGGGTTGCAATGATTTGACCTGAACCATGCGATAATTCAAGTCAATGAAAGATCCATTGGGATCAGAATAGACCTCTCCCTTATCGATTCTAAATTGATAAAAATCGCTTCCTTCAATGCCATTTATAAAAAATGACCAACCGCCTTTTTCGCTCTCCAATCCCAGTCCAATCTTTTGATAAGAAAGTTGTGTAAATGTTGTATTGGATAAATCTAATTTTTGTCCCAAGAAAGGTGCGTTGCCTAAAAGGGCCAAACCAAATACATCCTTGCTAAAAACAAGATGATTCCAAGAGCATTTTTTCCATTGCACACAAAATAAACTTTTGGGCAAGAACGAAGAGGAATCTAAAGCTGACTTCAATTGAAAACCAAATTCCTGTTGCCCCATCAGCTGATTACGCTGATTCAACTGTTGATACAAATGTTGATTGGCAGTATGATTTAATGTTCCCCCGAATAACACCGTCCGAACAAAATCCAAATGAATGGCATTGCTTTGGCCCAACCATGCTCCCTCTAGGACAACATAAACCGGTTTATTTTCCAACTCAGGCGCATTACCAAATACAGCATCATAATGAACCGGGATGGTATCTTGTCCTAAAACACAAAAGGAACTCAGCAGTAGGGGTAGATAGAGGCAAAGATTTCTCATTCGATTGTGCTTTGAACAGTTACATCACCTGTGATTTTTAATCGCGCATATTGCTCTGGTCGCACGCTTACAAAATGGGGATAATCGGTTGTATTAAAAACCCAACGCAAGCGAACACCTCCATTTGTTTTGATTTCTTCCCATTGACGCGGATTAACGATTAAGGAAGAAAGACTCTCTTGCACAACCAGTTTGTTAGATGCCTCATTCCATCCACCTGCGCCAATATGAATTACGCCGAGCAACTCGGCCTCATGCATCACCATGACATCGGCTTCAAAAGGGAACGTATTTTCCGCATGAAAATCCAAAGATCCATTCCAATCACTTTTGCTATCCCATTGGATGGACAACCATTCTTCCGCAGTCAAATCCTTTGCTGTGAAAGCCAACGGGGCGTGCAGTTTAGAATGAATCTGTAACATTTTTGAGGGATAAATAAAATCATTGGTTCCATTCATATTTCCCAATGGGTTCAATTGAACGTTGGCATCTATACTGGCAGAGCCACCTAGATAATTTGTCACTGATAACAAATTGGAGTTGTCCTCATCCCAATGTAAATTCAGCAGCTGAGGATTCACCGCGCCTTGCCAATCCTCTGCTCTAGCAATGGCCAAAGATTGACCAATACCAGGTGCATTTAATGACAACGGCTCTTGACCATCTCGTTCAAAATGGATATCATTCCATTGCATCATTAAATCCACTCCCATCCAATTTTGAATTTCGCAATCCCAGTTCAAGGCTGGCAAATGAATTTCACCTTGTGGAAAATCCTTGCCCAAAGACAACGCTTCTTGAATATGAATTTCTTGTTGACCAAAATATCCTCTGGCATAAGAAACTTTTGGAGCAATGAATGACACTTCAACTGAGACAGCTTGGCCAGCCATCACTGCAGTATTTCCTGTGGCATATGAAGATGCTGATACTTGCATTGTTGTCGCAAGGTCATTGACCAAAAATCCTGTCACACCAGTCAAATCAAACTGAGCGTGGCTCAAATCCAAATCACCCTCTATCACACCTGGAGTATTGACATTGCCCGCATCTACCTCAACATCGATTATTAGCGGCCAACCATTGATCGTTGTTCGTTGAATACTATAAACACAATGCAAAGGACCCCCAATGTGATTCTCAATCCGGTAGTGCAAGGTTCCAGATTGCAAGTGCAAAGCTTTCAATTGAACATCATCAGGCAACAGTCCCGATTGATTTTGAACCTCATTGATGAGCATAACACCTGGAGGTACGCTAACAGAAACGGGAACTTGATAATCCAATTGAACCGTGGTATCCGCTATGGTCAGCAATGAATCTACTCCAAAATCCAATGTTGTATCAAATACCAAATCATACCAACCTTGATCATTGACCTGAAGAAATTTTTCATCCAATAAATCGGACATTTTTATCTCACCATCTGCCAGGGGAACAACCCAATCACTGCTCCACTTTAATTCTTGCTTTTGGCAACCCAAAAACAAAAAGGCGAATAAAATAGCCAGAGGAAGGAGAGGCTTAATGCTTTTCATGCAGTTGTTTTGTAAACCAAAATGGTTTTATTACTTTTAGAAGGATATACAACTCTGTCAATATCCAGGGCCAAATAGCGCGGTGCATGGTTTGGGGTGTCCAGCCCACCAAGAACATCTCGAGCAAAAGAACTGCGGCAAAAATAATGGCCACTCGCCTTTCCCAAGTTGCACAAGATCTTGGCGTTCTGAATAAGAAATAGAACCAAAATGGGTTGGCCCAAATCAAATTCCAATTGTTATGTGTGGTATCATGATCTGTAAAAAACCAAAGAAATACCAACAAACATCCAATGAGAGAAATCACAGCTATAACAACGTTTTCCCAGATAGTGCGCAATTTTCCTTTGCGCGCTGACCAAATACCTGTCATTACAGTAACAATAAAAACAGCCCATGATAAAGCAAAAGGGCCATTGAATTTTGGTAGATCCGGCTCAATATCAACAGGAATCAATTCCATAGTCCTGGATGTGAGCGGGGATTGTCCGTAACGGGTGTGGGCCAACATCAACAATAGGGAATCTGGGAGAAATGCCCTGTCTTCCATTTTCATTTTGTTATCACAGGGCGCGCCTAAAGCCAGGTCAATTCCAAAGTCTCCCCAAGGCATAAAATTGAGATACGATTGTATGGCTGATCGAAAAGTAGATTGTGGGGCGTTCAACTCCACCACCAAAGGCTTACTGGATGCCTTTTTAATCATGTTCCAAACGCGTGTCGAACAATTGTCTTTGAAAAAATGATACCTAAACGTGGCGTTCTCGGGTTGAGCGTTCTCCATGAGCAAATCTGATAACCGAATCAAATCCTCATTGGTCATGCGCAAAAACTGTTCTTGAATACCCCGACCATCGAACAAATACATTTGTTGAAACTCCCCGAATGAACTTACCGATAAAAAATAATCCAATCGGCCTTGGGCAAATTTGAGATAAAAATCATCTGAGAATTGAAATGTCCCGTAATTGTATACGGCATCATAGAACTTACCATTAAGCGAATCTTGAACACGCAATGCAGTATGGCCGAAAACACTGTACAACTCACTACCTGAAGAACAAGTTAACACCGAAACAATTGGATTTCTAGCCAAAATCAACTGTGTGGCCAAAACCAGAATAATGACCGTACTATAAAACTTTTTCAATGCTCCCATATTCCCTCAAATACTTTTTGTGCGGGTCCTATCAAATATACGTTGGTAAAATGATATGGCCCTTGTCTGATTGCAGAAACTTCCAAACGACCTCCTTGGCTGTTCATGACTACTCTGCCGCTGTTTCCCAATTTCTCCAGCACATACAATGCCGATGCCGTCACGCCAGTCCCGCAGGACAGGGTCTCTGCCTCAACACCTCGTTCGTAGGTACGCAGGTACCATTGACCCAATTTATTCTCAATAAAATTAACGTTGGTTCCATTGATAGAAGTGAAATATTCATCGTACCGGATCTCCGCCCCTTTAGCGTGTACATCCCATTCATCTAAATTCTTTACCTCCACGATCACGTGCGGGCTTCCGGTATGAATAAAACATCCCTTGGGTGTCTCTTCATTTTTCATCACCTCTTGCATACTGATGCTGATCTGATTTCCCTCTTGGGTAGCGCTATGTACTCCATCAAAAGCTGAGAAAGTCCATTGCGACAGACTGGTCTCAAATCGATCCACAAAAAAAGCTACCGCGCAACGGGAACCATTCCCACAAAAACTCTGAGAACCATCGGGGTTATAAAAATCGACATGAAAATCATGAGATGCAGAGGGCCGTACAATGACCAAACCGTCACTTCCCACTCCCCATTTGCGGTGACAGATTTTTTTAATCCATTCAACCGTGGGAGCCTCAGGCCATTCACGGCCATCCAGGACTACAAAATCATTGCCCGTTCCTTGGTATTTATAAAACCTTGTTCCCACTAGACAAAAATACGACAAAGAAGTAGGGGGTTGATTGCCCCAATACCTATTATTTTTGTTTCATGAACGTGGGAAGTATAAGATCCAAGGCACTGAATGCAGAAAAACTCATGAAGGGGTTTGAATTGATGTGTCAAGCAAGAAATTTGTCAGACATCTATGAAACCAATGCTAAGGTCACAGCCAAGTATGTTCATGCCACATCACGGGGTCATGAGGCCTGTCAATTGGCACTTGGACTACAATTGAAAGAAATCGATTATTTATCGGCCTACTACCGTGATGACAGTATTCTACTTGGAATTGGAATTCAGCCATATGAATTGATGATGCAATTGATGGCCAAGAAATCAGATCCGTTTACGGGAGGTAGGTCGTATTACAGCCATCCCGCTTTGAACCGACCAGGATTTCCCAAAATTCCTCACCAAAGTTCAGCCACTGGTATGCAGGCCATTCCCACAACAGGGGTTGCCATGGGACTTTGGTATAAAGAACAAAACGGAATACATGATAAATCGGCAAATATTGACAACAACCCCATCGTAGTCTGCTCACTTGGTGATGCCTCAATGACTGAAGGCGAGGTGTCAGAGGCCTTGCACATGGCATCGCTCAAACAGCTGCCCATTTTGTATTTTGTACAAGACAATGAATGGGACATCAGTGCGCATGCCTCTGAAATCAGATTTGGAGATGCCACCACATTGGCCAAGGCTTATCCTGGCATTCAAGTAAAAAGCATTGATGGGACTGATTTTGTAGCCAGCTTTGATGTCATCCACGACATCATTGCAGATATCCGAAAAAATAGACGCCCTTGGCTCTTGCATTGCAAAGTACCATTGTTGGGGCATCATACCAGTGGGGTAAGAAGAGAATGGTACCGTGATGATTTAGAAGAAGCACAAAAAAGAGATCCACTTCCCAAATTTCAAAAGCAATTGATTAAGTTGGGATTTGCGCAAGAGGCCATTGACGAAATCTGGCAAACCCAACAACAGCGCATTGAGCAAGACTACCAACGCGCCTTGCTGGCGGAAGATCCGGAACCCCATCAACTCATGGAGCATATTTTTGCTCCTTCGCCCATAACGGTTGAGTCAGGAGAACGAAGTCCCTCTGGCAAAGAGGCTACTGTAATGGTGGACAGCGCATTGTTTGCGATGCAAGAAATTTTGAGTCAAGATGACCATGCCCTTTTGTACGGACAGGATGTTGGAAAGCGATTGGGAGGGGTCTTCCGTGAAGCCGCTACCTTGGCTGAAAAATTTGGTGATAGCCGGGTATTCAATACCCCCATTCAAGAGGCGTTTATTATTGGAAGCACCGTTGGAATGAGTGCTGTAGGTTTGAAGCCCATAGTTGAAGTTCAGTTTGCAGATTATATCTGGCCAGGATTGAACCAATTGTTCACAGAAGTTTCTCGCAGTTATTACTTGAGCAATGGTCAATGGCCCGTGAGCTGTGTTATTCGTGTTCCAATTGGGGCTTATGGCAGTGGAGGGCCATACCACAGCAGTAGCGTCGAAAGTGTATTGTTGCAAATTCGGGGAATCAAAGTGGTGTATCCAAGCACTGGCGCCGATTTGAAAGGATTATTGAAAGCGGCCTACCACGATCCCAATCCAGTAGTTGTATTAGAACACAAAGGATTGTATTGGAGCAAAGTAAAAGGAACCGAGGAGGCTCGCACCATAGAGCCCAGTGAAGATTATGTTATCCCCATAGGAAAAGGAAGAATCGTTCAGGAAGCCCAATCCTTGAAATCACTCTCCGTGATTACCTATGGAATGGGCGTGTATTGGACCAAAATGGCTTGCAAAGGGATAGAAGATCAAGTAGAAATCATTGACCTCAGATCACTCAACCCCATTGATTATTCCATCATTCAAAAAAGTGTGGATAAGACCAATCGTTGTCTTGTCATTACCGAAGAACCTGCCAGCAACGGATTTGCACAAGCCCTTGCAGGGTGGGTGGCCGAAAACTGTTTTGAATCATTGGAAGCTGCGCCCAAAGTTATAGGAAGTCAGGTCACTCCAGCGATACCTTTGAACAGCACACTAGAGCAAGCGTATCTTCCCAAGATTGAAAAAATTCGCGAAACCATTGAGCAAATGCTCCACTACTAAATCATGAAAGGCTGGTTGCAAAAATATTTGTTCTGGATTCTATTGGGCATTCTCGCGCTGTATTGGCTCTATCGGCAATGGCCACACAGCATTGCGGTTAATGATATCATGGTTCAGCAAACCAATGGTAGCATTGCGCCATTGAACATTTCCAAAGACTCCATCACCATCGTTCACTTTTATGCGCATTGGTGCGGACCTTGTATGCGTGAGCTACCCGAAATTGCAGAACAGAAAAAGGCATTTCAGCAAGCCGGAATCTCCATCATTTGCGTCACCGATGATGACCTTGATTTCATTGAGGATATAAGTTCCAGAACACATTTAAAAATTTTTAAGACACCCTCACTTAAGGATTTGAAAGTGTTCAGTATCCCAATGACGTATATTTACGATGCAAAAGGAAATCAAGTTCAGCGCATTGAAGGACCTTTTGAATGGAGCAATCCATCAAGTATTGAAGAAATATTAAAACACAAAGAACCATGAGTGAAAGCGTAGTTACTTTAATAATCGATGACACCAAGACAGAAGCCATCGTAGACAAAAACGGAAAAAGTTTATTGGAAGTAGGCATTGATTTGGGACTAGACCCGCCCTACTCTTGTCAAGGAGGAATTTGCACCTCGTGCAGAGCCAAGGTATTGGAGGGTGAAGTGCACATGAAGGTCAATCACGCACTCACCCCTCGTGAGGTTGAAAAAGGATACATCCTAGCTTGTCAATCCCACCCTGTAACAGATAAAGTGGTGATTTCCTGGGATGTATAAAAACAATGAATACAATGAATACGAAAACTGTACTATCGATTTCAGGATTGCTTTTTCTGGGAATTCTGATGGCTTGCAAACACGATGTTCCCCAGCCTGAGCCTTCCAACGATCCGACAGTTTCGGAAAATTGTTCTGAAGACACCGTTTATTTTCAAAATGACATCTTACCCTTGTTGATCTCCAATTGTGCCATGTCTGGTTGTCATGATGAAGCATCCTCAAGAGACGGCATCATTTTGACAGACTATGTTCAAGTCATGAGTACGGGCAGTGTTGCCGCAGGCAACAGTGGCAATAGTGATTTGATGGAAGCCATCACGGAAAATGATCCGGATAAAATAATGCCTCCGCCAGGAAATGGCTCATTAACGGGTGAACAAATAAATTTAATTCAGACTTGGATCAATCAAGGCGCTTTAAACAATTCTTGCGCAAGCTGTGATACCTCTGTATTTACATTTGGTGCTGCCGTTTGGCCAATTATTGAAAACAATTGCCAAGGTTGTCACACTACAGCCAATGCTGGTAACAACAACCATCAATTCAACAATTGGAGCGATGTTGTTGCTGATAGCACTGCGCTTTGGAACAGCATCATGGGAACCAACCAAATGAGTTTAATGCCCAAAAACACAGCAGGCCTCAGTGACTGCCAAAAAACCATCATTCGCAAATGGCTCAATGACGGTGCTCCCAACAACTAAACCATGAAAAAAATTATATTTCTCCTCGTTGTATTCTCAGGTCTCATTGGCTGTTATTACGACGTAAAAACAGAATTGTATGGTACACCAACATGCGACAATACCATTATTTCCTACAATGGCCGAATCAAAGCCATCATGGAAACCAACTGCACCGGTTGCCATTCAGGAAGCAATCCATCTGCGGGAATTCCTTTGACAACAGTGGCAGAAATAAAAACAGCCAACAATGTGGGTGTTTGGTTGTGTTCCATTCAACAACTTGAACAATGTTCTGCCATGCCAAAAGGCGGCAAGCTGAGTGATTGTGAGATTACCGCTTGTCAATTGTGGGTGGATGCAGGCTATCCTGAAAACTAAGTCTTTAAATTTCCCTAACATATTCTTATCTTTCCATCCATGAAATGGGGAGACATCAAACTCATCCTCACCCTTTTATTGGGGTGGTTTGGTTTTAGCTTAAACGCTCAAGTGGATCATTGGGAAACCATTGTCTATGACAATGACAATTGGAAATATTTCGTTCCAGATAACGCGGTACCCGATTGGAATTTACTAAACTTTGATGACAACACTTGGCCCAATGGCGAAGGTGGTTTTGGCTTTGGAGACAACGATGACTCTACCAATATTCCCACAGGGACCATTTGTCTCTATCAACGCATTTCTTTCAATGTGACCAATGTAAGTTTGATTCATCAACTGGTTCTGAACATGGACTATGACGATGGTTTCATTGCGTATCTCAATGGCGTTGAGATAGCCAGAGGCGGAATTGACCAAGGCATTTACCCAACATTCAATGAACCCTCCTCAGCCTCGCATGAAGCCGTTATGTTCACTGGAGGTTATCCCGATCAATTTATTCTCAACCCAACTACAACATCCACTTTGTTGATCAATGGCACCAATGTCCTTTCCATAGAGACCCACAACCAAAGCACCAATTCATCTGATTTTACTTCACGCGCTTTTCTGCATGCTGGATTAACCAATGCCTCTACCCTTTTCGAACCAACTCCTGAGTGGTTTACCCCACCTTTCTCATTTTACACCTCAACGCTACCCATTGTTGTCGTGGATACCTATGGCATCACTATCCCTGACGAACCCAAAATTGATGGATCCATGGGCATCATTGACAATGGCCCAGGTCAAATCAACTCACTCAATGATGCATTCAATGAATTCAATGGTCTGATTGCCATTGAAAGAAGGGGCTCTTCCTCCAACGGATTTCCTGCCAGATCCTACGGATTAGAGACCCGTGGTCCCGATAGCGTGAATTACAACGCCTCCATTTTTGATTGGCCTGCAGACAACGATTGGATACTGTATGCTCCATATACCGACAAATCGTTGATGCGCAATGTTCTGACTTACCAAATGGGAAGAGACCAAGGAAGATGGGCGCCCAGAACGCAATTCTGCGAACTGGTATTGAATGGAGAGTACATGGGGATTTATGTATTTATGGAGAGAATAAAAGTCAATCCAGGTCGTGTGGATATCAATCCTTTGACGCCGTCTGACACATTGGACAATGAATTAACAGGTGGGTATATTTTCAAGGTGGATAAGACCACAGCAGGAGGAGTCGTGGCCTGGGAATCTCCTCACTATGGCGCAGCGCCCAGCACCAATTACACCACTTTCCAATTGCATGATCCAGACATTACAGCGCTTCACCCTTATCAATTGAATTACCTGCAAAGCTATGTCACCACTTGGGAAGATATTTTAATGGATAGTTTGCTCTTCGACCATCCTTTGGTGGGTTACCGACAATTCATGGATGTGGGATCTTTCATCGATTTCTTCTTGGCCAATGAGATCACCAAAAATGTTGATGGATACCGCATCTCCACATTTCTTTTCAAAGAGCGATTCAGCGAAGGCGGAAAAATTCACGCGGGTCCACTATGGGACTTCAACATTGCCCTTGGCAATTCAAATTATTGCAACGGTCCCAATATTGAAGGTTGGGAAATGGACTTTAATAATTTTTGCGCTGGAGGCTTAGACAATCCATTTTGGTGGCATCGATTATTGCAAGACTCAACTTATGCCAACGAAACACATTGCCGTTGGCAAGAATTGCGCGCAGGAAAATGGAGTGATGCGCATTTATTGAGTTACATCGATAGTGTGGCCTCAACTCTGGAAGAGGCTAGTCTTAGACATTTTCAAAGATGGCCCATCTTAGGAAATTATGTTTGGCCCAACAACTTCATTGGCAATACATACCAAGAGGAAATAGACTATCTGAAATCTTGGATTGTTCAACGCACCGCATGGATGGATAGCAACATGTTTGGGAATGCATGTGATCTTTCATTGGGTATTCATCCACCCATAACGCAAAATGAAGTGGTCATCTATCCCAACCCTATTGATCGAGACAGAACACTACAGATCCAATCTGAATTTCCCATTGAAAGCATCGCTCTATTTGATGGTTTGGGCAAAGAGGTTCATCTAATCGGAACGGCCTCCCACGCCGGGAGGTCTTTTACCTTTCCGTTGAATAACCTCCCGGCAGGTCTCTACACAGCAAAAATTAATTGTAAAAACAACAATATCACATTCAAAAAAATATTGATTCAATGAAAAACATTATTTACACATTGGCTTTTTCAAGCATTCTTTTTTCTTGCACCAAACCAGAAGGGCCAGGTGGAAGCAGCACCCTTCAAGGACAAGTTGTTGGACAAAATATTAATTTGGGCCGACCCGAAATCATTGATTTAACCGTTACTTCCGGACAACAAATTGAACACGGAGATTACTTCATTTTGAATCAAGCCAATGGGAACAACTTTTATTTTTGGTTCAATAATCCAACCTGGGTTAGCAATGGTGATCCACAACTGGCAGGTCGCACTGGTGTCTCTATTTCCTTTAACTACAGTGACAGCGATACGACTATCGCAAACGCGGTATACAATGCCCTAGTAACAAATGTTTCAAGTCAATTTCAAATTACAAAAAATGGTGATATGATTCGCCTGGTGTCCAACTCCAACGTCAACATACCAGACCCCGACGATGTAACAACTTCATTTCTTTTGGATGTAGGACAACAAGGGCAATCTGATGAAACGGGAATAACGACAGCCATTACTGACGAACGTGTTTATTTGATTTATGGAGAGGGTAATCAATACCATGAATCTACACGTACTGGTGCAGATGGCAAATATGCATTTGATCAATTACAAAATGGCAATTATCAGGTCTATGTCCTCTCCAAAGACTTGAGCACTGGGGAGATGACCACAACTGTGTTGGAAAAGGTTTCCATCACGGATAAAAACCAAGTGATTGAAGTACCCACACTAGAAATCATCCATTGATGCAAAGAATTTTGTTTTTGTTCACGCTTTCATGCTTCGCGATTAATGCCCGCGCCCAAACTGGAACATGGAGCTCCGCTGGCATTGATTTCAAACACAATAATAAATGGGAAAGTGAGATTCAGCTGATTCAACGTTTCAATCCAAATGGTTGGACCAAGGGCGGCGTCTCATTGACAGAATCATACTCTCCCCTGAAATATATTGCCTTGGGTCTCCAATACCGCTGGACAATGTTTCCCAATGAGAAGGTATACTTATCGGATAGCCCTTTTGACAATGGAAATCGCATACAATTTTCCATAGATTGGAAATTGGTAAGATCCAAAAAAGAGCAAAATCGGTTTGAAATATCTTGGCGAAATGCTATCCAATTGGAGCGCTTGAATGGTGCGAGGAATCCCCTGATTTGCCGAAGCCGAATTAAAATATCCAGTCCTGAATGGCGCAAAATGCGCATCAATGCACGTGCGGAATATTTTTATTGGTCCAATGCCGTTCAATATTGGAATGACAGCCAGTTGATTCAATATGGACTTTCCAAAGAATGGAGATATTCCGCTTCATTAGAAATGAAACTGAATTCAAAAAACAAATTTCAATTTGGATTTTGCTACAGCAATCGTTTGATGAAACAAGATCGTCAATGGTGTACTTTCAGTTTCAATCATGAAATAAAAAGGAAAAAAGAAGGTTCAAAAAAAACCGAGGCACTACCCGTTCAGGAGTAAAATCCAATCATTTCGTTGTCTTGAGCAAAACGATAGATTCGTTTTCGAATACAATCAAATTCCCTTTGTGTAAGTTTTGCTTTAACTCATTCCAGTAGATTGAATCCATCACTGCTGGTTTCATGATTATTTTTTGCTCTATACAAGTCGATGAATGTGCATCCGGCTTATCCGTTGGTTTAAAACACAACGGAAAATAATCCACAGACGCTTCGTAATTCTCCGTGCACACCACGTCCTTTGATTGGAGTGCAATAAAATTACTGAAATGCTGAAAGCGCCAATCCTTTGAAAGATCTTCAAAATGAAGGATAGAATGATCCGGAATATATTGCTGCGCAACAGAACATTGTTCCAATAAGATGCTGTCCTTTCGGACAACTTTTGCATGAAAATTAACCAAAGCAAAATGCCCTATGAACATCATCACTGTAGTCATCCATAACAATCGAATGGGCAATACTGAAACGGCAATCAACAAAATGGTCAACATCGCCAACCAACCTTGTATGCGAACAGAGATAAATCCAGCACTTCCTGTATTGTCGGGCAACAAAAAATACATGACCAAAAGCAAAACCATCGAAACAACCAATCGTTGTTGAGCGAGAACGAAACGCATTTTACTTCGTACAAAAATCCAACACAAAAGAACCATCGTCAACAATGACATGAGCACCGTCCATCGTTCTTCTTTTCCTTCATGATAAACAATCAAGGAACGCCATCTCAAAAGATCTTTTATCAAATCCGTGGTTCTCAAATAAGACGGTGAGCCAGTATGGTAGGCTGTATTCCATTTGTACAACATAACCAATGGCAAAACCAAAAGAATGGCTTGCATCAACCGTTGAATCATCGGTCTCAGCGATGGTTTGATTTTCCATTGATGCCATAAAACGGGCAATGAAGCAGATCCCCACACCAACAAGGTGAGTAAAAACGTAAAGCCATGTGAGAAATACAACAACAACAGCAAGGAAAGCAGCATCAAATTTTCCTTCCAAGAAAATTGTTTTTCAAAAAAATGCCAACTTTTGGAAAGAAAAAGCAAAGCAAATACGATGGATAGAGAATAGTTGTAAAATCCAATGGAAAAAACAAAACTGAAAACAAAGGGCAATGACCAAAAAGACAACCAGCGGTTTCCACCAACACTGCGAATGAAAAGATCAAACGCCAATGGAATGGACATAAAATACAACACCAACAAACACTTCTCAGCCATCCACCACTCCCCAAATAGGCAATAGAACAGGGCCAACAAGGCGTGCCCTATCCAATTGGGAACAACCAAAGGATTGAAGTGATAGAATTGATGAACCAAAGGTGAGTCATTATTCAACAACGCTAGAATCAATTTTGCATTGTACAAATGAGCAGGAGAATCCAACGCAGGAAAATAGGTCGATCCCCAAAGAGGGAACATAGAAATAAAGACAAAAGCAAAAAATACAAAAACGAAATGACGGGGTCGCTCATGAAGCGTCTCCATCCAAACGACCATATTTTTAGCGAACGCCAATGTATTTGTGGGTTTGTAGACTCAATCGCCAATGCGGGTATTGACTCAAATGAGACATGATTAAAGGCATTGATTCATCTTGTCTCTCCCATTCTGGTTGAAGAATAAGGTGACAATTGGCATTTGTCTTTTTTGACAACTCAATGGCCCATTGAATATCGGAAGGGTGAAAGACAATCACCTTCATTTCATGACAAACTTGAAAAATTTCTTCCGTTGGTGCTTTGAATTTTTTGGGCGAAAAAGTTATCCAATCCCATTGTCCAGTGAGTGCATGAACGCCGCTTGTTTCAATGTGGGTTTTGATATTCCGTTGTTTCAGCGCTGCAGTCAAAGGTCCCAAATCGTGCATCGTGGGCTCTCCCCCTGTCACAATTACTCTGATGGCACCACTTTCCAATACATTGTTCACCAGCTGATCCACTTCCACCAATGGATGTTCCTCCTTGTTCCATGACTCCTTTACATCGCACCAAACACATCCCACGTCACAACCTGCCAACCGAATAAAATATGCTGGGCATCCAGAATAAACCCCTTCCCCTTGTAAGGTGCAGAATTCTTCCATGACCGGCAATCTGTTCATGTTATTATCCGTTTTTTACTTCAGCAAACAAATCGTATTGTTCCGCATCCGTTATGGTAGTATTGACAAAATCTCCAATGCGCAGGTATTGATCCGGTGCATGAATAATCACTTCATTGTCCACTTCTGGGGAATCATATTCTGTCCGACCAATAAAATATTCACCTTCTTTTCTGTCGATCAAAACTTTCATGTCACGACCCACCTTCTCCTCATTCTTCTTCAGTGAAATCTCTGATTGAATCTCCATGATGGCATTGGCTCTTTGTTTTTTGGTCCTTGCAGGAACATCATCCTTCATGGTGAAGGCATGGGTATTTTCTTCGTGAGAGTAGGTAAACACACCCAAACGATCGAATTTAGTTTGCTCCACCCATTGGCTCAATTCTTCAAAGTCCTGCTTTGTTTCTCCAGGAAAACCGGTAATCAATGTTGTTCTCAATGCAATATCAGGAACTTTAGCTCGGATATCTTGCAACAAGGCATCTGTCTTTTCACGGGTAATTCCACGACGCATGGCCTGTAACATTTTGGTTGTACCATGTTGCAACGGCATGTCCAAATATTTACAGATATTGGAACGCTCGTTCATTACATCCAAAACATCCATCGGGAAGCCGCTGGGATAAGCGTATTGTAAACGAATCCAATCTATGCCCTCCACATCCGACAAGTTCCTCAGTAAGTCTGCTAATTTTCTATCCTTGTACAAATCCAATCCGTAATAAGTAAGATCTTGTGCAATCAGAATCAACTCCTTGACGCCATTCTTAGCCAAGCCTTTGGCTTGAGCTACCAAATCTTCCATGGGCGTAGACAAATGCTTTCCACGCATCAAGGGGATGGCACAAAAAGAGCAGGGTCTATCACATCCCTCTGCAATTTTAAAATAAGCATAATGACTCGGTGTGGTCAATAATCGCTCCCCTACCAATTCATGCTTGTAATCTGCCTTCAAAGTTTTCAATAATCTTGGCAACTCACGCGTACCAAAAATACCATCAACTTCAGGGATATCATTTTCCAAAACATCTCTGTAACGTTCACCGAGACAACCCGTCACCAAAACTTTATCTACATTTCCTTTTTCTTTTTCCTTTGCCCAGGCCAGAATGGTATTGATGGATTCTTCCTTTGCATTATCAATAAATCCGCATGTATTGATGATAACTATGGACGAATCTTGATCTTCTGACTCATGGTGAACATCATAATCATTGGCCTTTAATTGGGCCATCATCACCTCACTGTCAAAAATGTTCTTGGCACATCCCAAGGTGACCACATTCACCTTATTTTTTTTAAGCGTCTTGGTTTTCATGCTTGATTTTCTTCTGTGAACAACGAATCCACAAATTCGAAACGATTAAAAATTTGCAATTGTTCAGGTCGTTCACCCACCCCAATGTATTTCACTGGAATATTGAATTGATCGGAAATTCCAATGACGACTCCCCCTTTGGCAGTTCCATCAATTTTGGTGATGGCCAGTGCATTCACATCAGTGGCTGCGGTAAATTGCTTGGCTTGTTCAAAAGCATTTTGCCCCGTTGAACCATCCAATACCAACAAAACTTCATGCGGTGCATTGGGGACAATCTTGTCCATCACACGTTTGATTTTGGACAATTCCTGCATCAACCCCACCTTGTTGTGCAAGCGACCTGCTGTATCTATGATCACAACATCAGCGCGCTGCGCTACAGCATGCTGCAGGGTGTCAAAGGCAACAGAGGCGGGATCCGATCCCATATTTTGCGCAATCACAGTAGACTGCGCACGCTCGCCCCAAATTTTCAATTGATCAATGGCTGCCGCCCTGAAAGTATCAGCAGCGCCCAACACCACTTTTTTCCCTTGCTTCTGCAACTGATAAGCGAGCTTTCCAATGGTCGTGGTCTTTCCTACCCCATTCACTCCCACCACCATAATGACGTACGGTGTTGACAGCGCTGGAATATAGACATCTTCCGATTCTTCTCCTTCATACGACGCCAACAATCCCGCAATCTCTTCTTTTAGTATATTATTCAATTCCGCGGTACCCATGTACTTGTCCTTGGAAACACGGTCTTGAATACGTCCAATGATTTTCAGAGTAGTGGCCACCCCTACGTCAGAGCCAATGAGCACTTCTTCGAGATTATCCAAAACCTCATCGTCAATGGTGCTCTTACCTACTACAATCCGCGCCAGTTTGGAGAATAAGCCAGTTCTGGTTTTTTCCAATCCCTGATTCAAAGTCTCCTTTTTCTCTGATGAGAAAAGACGCTTAAAAAAATTCATTGCCATCGCTTTAGAATAAAAAAGGCCTTTTCTTTCGAAAAAGCCTTTGAACAATTATCAATGACTGATTAGGCTTTGGTAAACCACTCAGCTATTTTGTCGTTGTGTACAATCTCCTCTTTGAAAGAGTAAGACCCTGATTTTGGTGACTTCACCATTTTGATCACCTTGGTGTGGTTCTTTCCACCACCCGTTTGCAATGTTGCAACTACCTTCTTTGCCATGGCTTAATTATTTAATCTCTTTATGAACGGTCATACGCTTCAAGATGGGATTGTATTTCTTCATCTCCAAACGATCTGGGGTGTTCTTTCTGTTTTTGGTTGTGATGTATCTGCTAGTTCCTGGCATGCCCGACTCCTTGTGCTCGGTGCACTCCATAATCACTTGAACTCTATTTCCTTTCTTTGCCATTGTGTCTTAAAAACGGATTGCAAATATAGAATGAATTTTGGATTATACAATATTTTTTTTCGACTCTTGTTTTCTTCTTTACAATGATACACTTTTCAGTGTTGAAAACCGCACAACTACAACACCAAAGGCCATTGTAGACTGACTATTTTTGAATTTCAACCTAGACTATTCATGGCTAAAAGCAAATCAAATATCGATCAAGACGATGAAATCCCTTGGATGGATGAAAAAAAAACTTGGAAACAAGGTGTACTGGGCCGCCGTTCACAATTGATTGCTGGCACTGGAATTTTACTGGGTTCTATTTATCTCATTCTGGCTTGCATTTCATTTGCCATCAGTGGAGATGCCGATCTGAGTTTAATTCTAGGAGGAGACAATGCTTCAAGCATCAGCGAATCTCCCAATTATTCGAATTGGATGGGTAAACTAGGCGCTCTGTCCGCTTATGTTCTCATGTACAAAGGTTTTGGTGTTGGTGCCTTTTTTATTTGCTACCTGTTCATTTTATTGAGCAGCTATCTCATCGTTCAAGCAACCCCTACTCCATTTTTTAAAAGTTTCAGATGGATGATGTACGGGATGATTTTCATTCCGCTTGTTCTGGCTTTTGCTTTTCATCACCGCGAGGAAGATCCATTTCCTCATATTGTATTAGACATCAATGACCGATTTGTGGGAGCTTACGGTCTTTGGAGCGCCCAATGGCTCACCTTTGCCTTGGGTAGGATTGGCGGTACTGTGGCTTTGGTTGGTGTGGCCGCAACTTCCTTTCTTATCCATTTTGGCCAATGGGTTGAGAATGGAATTGAAAATTGGAAAATCAGAAGAAGAGAAAAACAGGAGAGAGTCGAATTAGAAAAAGAATTAGAATCAGAACCTGAAATAGCAACCGATTTTACACCAGAACAACCAACAGTTGTCATTCCAAGTGAAGTCCAACATCAAGAAACCACCATCAGCAATCGATACAAAGGAGATCCAGAGGAGCCGGAAGAATCACAAGAAGAACTGCTCAGTCAAATTGAAATCATCACTCCTGAGCCGGTGATTTCCACTCAACCTGAGACCATAGAAATGAGCTTAACACCCATTGAAAAACCGCAAGCTGATGGATTAGACTTGGCCAAAATGGAAGCCGACCTTGGCATGGAGGTTCAGGGCCCTGCACAAGAAGAAATATTGAGCAATGAGGAGGTTGATGAACGCTTGGGTGATTTTGGTGATTATGATCCAAAGCTTGACCTGTCTCGCTATGAAGCCCCTTCCATCGAGCTTTTAAAGAATCACACCACCGGGGGGATAAAAATTACGAAAGAGGAGTTGGAGGAGAACAAAAACAAAATCATTCAAACCCTCAATCATTACAAGATTGAAATAGAAAAGATCAAGGCAACCATCGGTCCTACGGTGACTTTGTATGAAATCAACCCTGCACCCGGAGTTCGAATCTCAAAGATAAAAAGTTTGGAGGATGACATCGCCTTGAGCCTTGCTGCGCTTGGAATACGGATTATTGCGCCTATTCCTGGGAAAGGAACCATTGGTATTGAGGTTCCCAATTCTCAACCTGAGGTTGTAAGTATGCGCAGCTTGATTGCATCCGAGAAATTTCAAAACGCTGACATGGAATTGCCCGTTGTATTGGGGAAGACCATATCCAATGAAATTTTCTGTGTGGACTTGGCCAAGATGCCCCATTTGTTGATGGCAGGCTCTACCGGTCAAGGAAAGTCCGTTGGACTCAACGCCATCCTTGTTAGTTTGCTCTACAAGAAACATCCTTCACAAGTCAAATTTGTTTTGGTGGATCCCAAGAAAGTAGAGCTCACTTTATTCAACAAAATTGAAAGACACTTCTTGGCCAAACTTCCTGATACTGAAGACCCGATTATCACGGATACCAGTAAGGTTGTAAAAACCTTGAATAGCCTTTGCATTGAAATGGATCAACGTTACGATTTGCTCAAAATTGCAGGGTGCCGGAACATCAAAGAATACAACGAACGTTTTATCAAAAGACGACTCAATCCAGAAAATGGTCATCGTTATTTGCCTTACATCGTTTTGGTTGTTGATGAATTTGCGGACTTGATCATGACGGCAGGCCGTGAAGTAGAAACACCCATTGCTCGTTTAGCGCAACTGGCGCGGGCTATTGGAATTCACTTGATCATTGCGACACAGCGTCCTTCTGTCAATATCATTACCGGTATTATCAAGGCCAACTTCCCTGCCCGTATTGCTTTCCGCGTTACCTCTAAAATTGATTCAAGAACCATTTTAGATGCAGGCGGTGCAGATCAATTGATTGGTCGTGGGGATTTGTTGTACTCTACAGGTAACGATTTGATTCGCGTGCAATGCGGGTTTGTGGATACCCCTGAAGTAGAAGAGATAACAGAATATATCGGCAATCAACAAGGTTATCCCAGTGCTTTGTATTTACCTGAGGTTCCAGATGAAGGAGGAAGTTCAGAATTGGGTAACTTTGCAGACAGCGACCGAGATGAACTCTTTGAAGAAGCTGCTAAAATTGTGGTTCAAACACAACAGGGTTCTGCGTCCATGTTACAGCGCAAACTGAAACTGGGATTCAACCGTGCAGGACGTTTGGTGGATCAATTAGAAGCTGCTGGAATCATTGGGCCATTTGAAGGAAGCAAGGGAAGAAAGGTTTTAATTCAAGACGAAGCCACTTTGGAACAGTTCTTGAAAAGGGGCCAATAATTAGAAAAATTGATATGAAAAAAGCCATTTTATTTTTAGTCACTGTCGCAACAGCAGCGATGTCTCATGCCCAAACCTCCAAAGAAATTTTGGATAAACTTTCAGCCAAAGCAAAAGGCTGGACTACCGTTACCGCCGACTTCAGTTCCTCTCTTGTTGACAAAAAAAACAACAAGAATATCAAGCAAGAAGGCAACATCAAAATCAAAGGAAAAAAATACGCCATCAGTCTTTCAGATTACACCATTACCACAGATGGAACTACCATTTGGACCTATGATAAAAAATCCAACACCTGCACCATTGACAATTTGAAAGATGTAAAAGATGGCGCATTTGACCCTTCCGAAATTTTTGGCATCTGGGAAAAAGACTTTAAAAACGAAATGAAAAACAACAATGCTACCATTGATGGCGTAGCTTGCTATGAGATTGGTCTTTTCCCTAATAACCCAAAAGGAAAACCTTACCACTCCATTTACATGTATGTTGACAAAGCCAAAATGGAATTAAACAAGGCGGTTGTAAAAACAAAAGATGGAGGTGAGATCAGTTACAAAATCAAAAACCTAAAAACCAATCAACCATACTCAGATGGAGACTTTGGATTCAACAAAGCCAAATATCCAAAGGTAGAAATGGTTGACAATCGATTGTAATTCACTCGCATGTCAAAATATCTTGGATTGCTTTTCATCCTGATCACTGTGATCGGTTGTCATGAAAGTCAAACAGAGATTCCTGCTGCAGTCCCATCAAAAGTCAGGGGTAAATTATTCATCATTGGTGGAGGCGATCGGACGCCTGAGTTGATGGCCAATATGATTGAAGAGGCCCACTTGAAACCCGGTGATTATATAGCGGTTTTGCCGATGGCTGGTGAAGAACCGGATTCTAGTTTCTGGTATTTCAAAAAAGACATTCCAACCCATGTTGGCATTCAATGCGCTAATTTGAATTTTTCCGATACCACAAGAAACATTTCAGCAATGAAAGATTCATTGCGCATGGCGAAATTGGTTTTTATCTGTGGTGGGGATCAAACCCGGTTTATGAAAGTTGTTCAAAGGCAAAACATCCAACACCTCATTGAAGAAGCCTACAACAACGGCAGTGTCATTGCTGGCACCAGTGCAGGGGCTGCCGTGATGAGTAATATCATGATTACAGGTGATCAGAAGAAAGACACTGCTTACAGTGCCACTTACGCCATGATCGAAGGCAACAATGCCATTTACACCAAAGGATTAGGATTTATCAAAGACGGAATAGTCGATCAACACTTCGTTACACGCAGTCGGTACAATAGATTGATCACCGCACTCATGGATTATCCTGAAATGAAATTTGGAATGGGGGTTGAGGAAGAAACGGCCGTATTGGTTCAGGGTAAAAAATGCACCGTTGTTGGAAAGGGGCCCATTGTATTTTTTACCAATAAGAAAAAAATAAAAACCAAAGGAGACTTGGTTGAAGATGCGCAGTTTGATTTGCGCATCATGGGCTCAGGAAAAACGTTTGATTTGCCTTAATCAACTGTACTTAGCAATATTCCTAAATCGATCTAGGATTTCTTGCATGTCATTGGGAAGAGCAGCATCAAAAGACATTCTCTCGCCGGTGGTAGGATGATCAAAGGCCAATGTCTTGGCATGCAATGCCTGCCGTGGCAGTATTTTAAAACAATTTTGAACAAACTGATTGTATTTGGGATAAGTGGTTCCCTTTAAAATTCTATCCCCTCCGTATTCCAAATCACCAAATAAAGTATGACCAATATACTTCATGTGTACCCGTATCTGGTGCGTTCTTCCCGTCTCTAACTTACACTCGACCAGCGTTACATAATGTAACTTTTCTAATACTTTGTAATGTGTCACTGCGTGCTTTCCGTGATCTCCTTTTGGAAAAACAGTAAATACTTTTCGGTCTTGTAAACTTCTTCCAGTATTTCCCACTACTGTGCCATCCTCCACAACATCTCCCCACACGATGGCTTGGTATCGTCTGTCCGTGGTACGATCAAAAAATTGTTTTCCCAAATGATTCAAGGCATGGTCTGTCTTGGCCATCACCATAACACCCGTGGTATGCTTATCCAATCGATGCACCAAGCCGGGACGGTGTTGCTCTCCTGCAGGTGTTTTTTGAAGATGAAAAAGTACAGCATTGACCAAAGTGCCTGTATAGTTTCCATGTCCGGGATGTACCACCATGTTCATCGGCTTATTGATGACCAACACCTCATCATCTTCGTACAATATCTCAATGGGAATATTCTCAGGAATGATTTCAAACTCCCGGACGGGATAAGGTAGCTCAATGGTGATTACATCATTGGGTTTAATTTTATAACTGGATTTAACGGATACACCATTGACCTTGACGAAACCTGCATCGTGCGCATCTTGAATTCTTGATCTTGAGGTTTTCTCCAACCGATCAACCAAGAATTTATCAATTCTTACCAAACCCTGCCCTTTGTCTGCAACTATCCTGTGGTGTTCAAACAAACCTTCCTCATCCTCTCTTTCGATATCGTCCAACTCTTCGCTCATGACTTACTTTGAGAAGCGATAAAGATGTTGTTCTCCATTGGAAATGGCTTTTATCACATATAAACCTTGAGGGTATTGATTGATATTTAAGACAACATGACCACCATTTGAATTCCCTGATTCGATGATCTTACCAGAGACGTCCATGACCTGAAACTGACAAGATGCAGGTGCATTAAATTGAATGAAATCCGTGGCGGGGTTGGGATAAATCACTCCCCATTGGTTTTGAATTTCTGGGTAAGACACACCATTCCAAATTTGTTTTTTTCCTGCACGCAAAACAGGACGAATCATCACGCTGCCTGTCACTTGTGAGGCCTGCCATGCTTGATCAACTCCCAATGAGTAAAACAATTTGGCTGGATTGTTATTGGTGTTTTTATCATTGCCAACATCATAAGTTGGCGCGTCAGATTGAACCCATCCCACATAAAAGGTGCCAACACCCAATTCAAGTGGATTATCCAGTTCATGGTAAGTAAATGAATCATATCCTGCACTATCAACGTATTGAGGATATTGATAATTAAAATTCTCTGAAATCAATGCGCCAGGCACGCCTCCGTTGTCATTCCACACCTTTAAAAACAAAGTTTGGGTGGAATGATTTACCCCATAAGGCAACCAATTTACAGCGATACCCATCAATGTATCAGGAGAGTAATTGTAGAACTTTAATGCAACCTGCGCACCAGCGCCTTGGACGGTCCAAGTGCGCTCAGCACTGCCATCATCATAAGAGTAATAATTGGAAAGCTCAATGGCATAGCACGCAGTATCATTGTCCAAGTGCGCATCCGTTGGATTGATAAATGTGCAAACCTCAACATTTACAGTTGTATCACTTAATAAAGGATTTTGAAGAATAGTTGTATTCCAGTTGATTTCTTCTTGAAGCGATTGATTTTCATTGGCAAACGTATTCAAAACAACTGCAGAAGCTTCCTGAACTTGGCCGTTACAGGTCAATCGATAGCCTGTCGCTATATTCTCTGCATTACCAAGATTTCGCTCAAAGGCTGTTAATACAGGTGACAAAAACCCTGTTGGATTTCCAATAAAATGTCTCCATGGCATAGCGCTGTATCCATTGGAAAATGGCAGTGAAGGAACATACTGCATCGCTACTTCGTCAAAGGCAATGTTCGCAGTATCTAAACCCTCTCGCAAAAGAACATAATCAAGATTCCACTGATCATAAGCACCGCTGAGCGTAGCTTCATTTCTAAACCGAAATTGGAACCCCGCTTGAAGATATTGCGATTGAGAGATGTGCAAATCCGTTCTATTCCATGTGGTGTTATTGGGTGAAGATTTGGACCACTTTTTTTCCCATTCTCCTGTAAGTGGTGAATAGAAATCGACAAATAAAGAATCCTCTTCATCTGGCATATTGCCCCATCCGCCTGCTTGATAATAAAAAGATAGGTAAACATTATCCGTGCTGTCCAAACCAGCTAAATCAATCCCTTGTGAGGTCAATGTGTCCGCCGGGCCCTGAGCATATTGATCTGAAAAATCATATGGAAAGCCTTTTTCATCCAAACCATCAAAAGTTGCAACCCCTAAAGTCAATGGATCTTTAGGCATTACATTATTGATGTATACGTATTGGTCTTGCCAATACAACAAATTTGGATTTGTTCTACCTGTGCGGTGAGAGGAGAAATCATCAAAAAAAGGAATCGGCAATAAATCTCGTTGTGTATTACTGCCCTTGCATAGCTGTCTGGCTAAAAACATAGGTACCCGCTCTATCTCCTGCGCATGCGAGAAAGAAAATAAAAAAGAGAGGGCTACTATGATTATTTTTTTCATGGTAATGAAACGGATGAAGAGTCTCTGGGGCAAGGCTCTTTGGTTAAATAAACGTCCATGATACTTCCCGAATTAAGATCCAAAGCACCTGGCGAATACGGAGGCTCTTGTGTACAAACTTTAAATTCAAGTGAATCTGAATCGTTAGGGGTTGTATCAAAAAACAATTGAGAAATGAGTCCCAAAGATTTCAACAATCGTTGTGCTTCCAAATAAGAAAGACCATGCAAGTCAGGAACTGGAATCTTTGCATTATCGCCTGTTCCAACCACCAAAACCACCTTACAACCTCTAGGTAATTGATCATTCAATTTGATTTCTCTTCCTTGGAATCGAATACCTATTACACTGCCCACAAAATTATTGTTGGGTTGATAAGCCACATCGTAATCTATCCCTTTGTTCTTCAACTTAACCATGGCCACAGCGGCGTACTCACCAGACTTGATGGTGATGGTCTCCATTGGAGGTGTTTTACTGAATATGGTAAGGTATACCTGACGACCTTCTTTAATGGTCGAACCTGGCAGGGGCATGACATAATTAATGCTTCCTTTAGCCGCAGAATCGGACCAAATACTATCGATAACAATTGGTTCTAAATCCATTTCCTCTAGTACTTCAATCGCGCGTTCTAGAGGTTGTCCCTTCAATTCTGGTATGGTCACAAATTCTCCATGATCTGTGTACCAAGACAACCAAAACCAACTGAGCAGGATAACCAATAAATTGGCTCCCATGACATAGCCCAGCATGCGCATCCCAGGCTTAGAACGCAAATATTGAAAAAAACTCATTTTACTTCTTCTTCATAAAATTGCCAATGGCATTACCATAGATCTCCGCAATATCATCAACCAATCCAAATTCCTCGCCATCAATAGTGAATCGACCTTTGGTGACGTGACCTAACAACATAGCGGGAACTTTATTTTCAAGGATAAAATCCAAAAAGGCATCCTTATCATTTTCAGGAACAGTCACCACTACCCTACTTTGTGACTCTCCGAACAAAAACGCATCCTTTCTAAATTCCAAAGGCGTTTCAATATCAAATCCCAATTTGGCCGACATTCCCATCTCTGCCAAAGTCACCCAAAGTCCTCCGTCACTTACGTCGTGGGCAGCGTTAATCAAATTGTTGTGAATCAAATGTTTCAGATGCTGATGTAAAGCAAACTCATCCTCCAAATTGAAATGAGGGGCAGGACTATTTTTCACTCCTAGAACATTGTACAGATATTCAGAAGAGCCCAAGTCATCTTGACTTTCTCCTATCAAGTAAATGAGATCTCCCTTGTATTTGAAGTCCAAAGTCATGTGATGAGATTTATCTTCCATTACACCTAACATACCAATGGTTGGTGTTGGAAATACAGGACGAGAGCTACCGTCTTCATTGACTGTTTGGTTGTAAAAACTAACATTACCACCTGTAACAGGAGTCTCAAATTTTCGGCATGCCGCTCCCATTCCTTTGATTGCTCCAACAAACTGCCAGTACACCTCTGGAATGTACGGATTACCAAAATTGAGGCAGTTGGTAATTGCTGAAGGTTGACCTCCGGTGCAAACTATATTTCTTGCTGCCTCCGACACTGCAATCATGGTTCCAACTTCCGGATCGGCATTGACGTAGCGTCCATTGCAATCCACAGTGAGAACCAATGCTTTGTTACTTCCCTTAATGTTAACCACCCCAGCATCGCTTGGACGATTGGTGGTCATTGTTGCTGTACCTACCATGCTATCATATTGCTCATAGATCCAACGCTTGCTCGCGATGTTGGGCAATCCTATCAATTTTTGAGCTACCTGAACATAGCTTTTGGGTTGCTCAATGGTATTGATATCAAACTTCTTAGATTCTTGATAATAGTCAGGTTCCTTGTATTCCCTTTCATACTGCGGAGCACCACCTCCCAGTACCAAGGACTCAGCAGGAATTTCACTAATTAAATCTCCATGCATAAAATAACGCACCATTGGACCTTCTGTTACTACACCTATTTCTGCTGCATGCAGATCCCACTTATCAAAAATTGCTTTTACCTTTTCCTCCTGACCTTTCTCAATAACCACTAACATACGCTCTTGCGACTCGGAAAGTAAAATCTCAAACGGCAACATCCCCTCTTGGCGTGTGGGTACTTTTTCCAAGTGAATATCCATTCCCACTTTACCGCCTGCACTCATTTCAGAGGTAGAACAGGTGATTCCTGCCGCTCCCATATCTTGCATACCGCGAATGGCATCCGTTTCAGCCAATTCCATTGTTGCTTCCAATAACAACTTTTCTTGAAAGGGATCTCCCACTTGAACACTGGGCAAATCCTTGGCAGATTCCTCCGTAATATCCTTTGAGGCAAATGAAGCGCCTTTGATTCCATCCTTTCCTGTAGCAGAACCAACGATGAATACCGGATTTCCAACGCCACTGGCCTTAGCCGAAATGATTTTAGTCGAGTCGATAAGACCCGCAGACATGGCATTCACCAATGGGTTTACTTGATAACTTTCATCAAAATACACTTCGCCACCAACAGTTGGAATACCAAAAGCATTTCCATAATCCCCAATACCTTTAACGACACCTTCCATCAACCATTGTGTTTTTGGATTTGAAATTTCACCAAAGCGTAAAGAGTTCAACAGTGCGACTGGTCGGGCACCCATGGTAAAAATATCGCGGTTGATTCCTCCAACACCTGTAGCAGCACCTTGATAGGGCTCAATGGCCGATGGATGATTGTGTGATTCAATTTTGAAAGCGCAACCCAATCCATCGCCAATATCAACTAAACCGGCATTTTCTTCTCCTGCCTTAACCAACATATGCGGCCCATCCTTGGGCAAGGTTTTTAACCATTTTATGGAGTTCTTGTATGAACAATGTTCACTCCACATCACGGAATAAACGCACATTTCAGTGAAATTAGGAGTTCTGCCTAATATTTCTTTGATTTTCTCGAATTCTTGAGGCATTAACCCCATCTCTTTGGCTTGCTCCAAAGTAGCGATCTGTGTTGCTGCTGACATATTCTAAAAGTTGCCCAAAGGTAACGTTATCGGAGCAAAATCTCATCAATAAATAACCACGACTTTTCACCAACAAATGGATGATCTTGCGGCAATTTCTTTGACGATTTTACGACCAGTTTGAAATAACGTGGTTTACTTCCATTTGTTGTGTTCTTCTTGGAAATATCAAATGAAATGTTTTTAACTCCATCCTCGTCAGAAAATAACTGCGGAGATATAGAGATGTAATCCAGTTGTTGAAAATCTATTCCATCATAACTGCTCAACAATACAACTTCTGTGGGCCAATATACCCAAGCACTTTTTTTGGACAAACACCGCAAGGCTATTGTATTTTGAGACAAATTTGAATCTGCTTCTAAAATCACTTCAAAGTCTGTTCCTTCAAACCCTTGCCATTTACCGTCCCAAACAAATTCTCCCAGCTGACCATCCAAAAGTGCGTTTCTGCCTCCGGCCAAATACTTTAGACTGGGCTCACTCATGTATTCCACCTTTTTCCATCGCTGATATTGCAATAAAACCGGCCATTTCAACTTTTGAAACTCCCCATTAGGCAAGAGATACTGCACCTCCACTTCTCCCTGCTTTTCGAGCTTCACCGGATTGGATAAATTCCCCTTGTAAATAGTATCTGCAGCCAAAGGCGTAAAAGTGTAGGTAATTTTGTCAAGTGGACATAAATCTCCTATGGCTTGCGAAGACAATAAACGATGGTCATCAAATATTTCTCCACTCAATGCAATGGAAGGTGTCTCTACCCATTGGATTTGATCCAGCCAAACAAACCCCTCATGAAGTAGTCGCAATTCGAGCATGTTACGGTCCTCGCCTTCTGATGGAATGTATGACACATCATATCTATTCCATCCTGATTTTATATCGATGGTATCATGCCAAATGAATTTACCCCATGGCTTCTCAATCCGAATGGCAACTTGATTCTCTTTTCCAGACTTGTTATTGATTTGTTCTGCGTATGCCCAAAAACTAAAAACATAAGCATGATTGGCCACGGTTTGAAACTGATAAAAACTAATTTCTTGTGAATTATCTTGAGCCTTATTCCCTCCTAAATTGTTTAGACGTAAACTCACTTCTCCGTGGTGAGAGAGCGATCTTTCCAGAAAAGCTGTAGCCCCATGCTCCTTACTCATGTGCAAGTAGCAAGCAGTTGGTATCCCTGCACTGGTCCATTTTTCAAAACTAAAATCACGAATTAAATTACCTTCCCATTCTTTATTGACCATTGTATTAAAAGTCAATTGTCGCTTTTCAAATCTCACCAACTTCACTTCGAATGGATTCAGCACCCATTCAAACATCTCACCCGACTTTACAACTCTATTTTCCGAAATAAAATGCCAATCACCATTTTCATATTCTTCACCTAATGGACAACTGACAATTTTGTGTGAATTCTCTAAATTAACCAAAATAAAAAGTTGATGGTTGGGATTTTCCCCCTTGAAGCAAGCTGACTCCACCTTCATTTTTTGCCACCAATCCTTCTCTTTGAAGGATTTCAACTCGTTTTGATATTGTAAATCCTTGGCCAGATACTGTAATTCACGGGCGGACTGATGATAGGCAGACCACATCGCAGGATTCTTTGGAAAGCTTTGTCCCACGTGGCGAATAAAAGCTTGTGAAGCCATCGCACCGTTGATTACACCAAGATATACCATGGCCCTCAGTTCTTCAGGAGTAGGCTCTCTTTGCCAAAACTCTTGACCTCCAAAAGCTTGCGGAACAATCCAAATGTGTTTTTTAAATTGATAATATTCCTTTAGTTTTTTTAAATACTCTCCTGCATTGACAATTGAATTTCCAGGGATGGGATAGGGGTCGGTCATGACAATATCCAACAAATCTTGATAGGGCAAACTCGGCTTTGGATCAACAAAAACCATTGAGATGGGATGATGCGGGTCAAGTTTCCTGATTAAATCTACTGCTTCCTTCAACTCACTTGGCTTAATAAATTGGCCATCGGGCTCATCGGATACATACCAACTCAACAACGCTGGATGATCTTTGAACATCTTTACTTCTTGCTGCAATTTCCTCAACTTCTCCTTCCTTAGTTCAGGGGAATCATTTTCCTTTAAGGGACAAATTTGTTGTAAATTGTAGTTGACCCTCACACCCAATTTCGCGCACAAATCCATGTAAGATTTACGCCGCTGAATGGTCGAATCTTGAATGGCCTGGTAGGGTGAATAAAGATTAAAGCCATTCATCGCTTCCGTCCTTAAAATCCATTCAAAATCATCCCGCTCTCGAGCATAAAATCCAAAAGGGAAAAATTTGATTCGTTGCTCACTTCCAACAAAATGATGCTGGGTAGCCATTGCAGTTTCTAACAATCCTGACAAATAATGAATTCTGACTGCATTGTCTTTTCGTGGAAGTATCCTGATATCGAGGGTATCATAAGCCAGATTTTGGTTGGATAAAATTCGTATTGGAACTTGTATAGCGCCGTCTCCAGTGATATCAAACTCCTCTTTTTCTAATGGAAGCAGTAAAAAAGATTTTTGCGATGCATTCAATAAAGAATCTTTAAAAATAACCCTTCCATTTCTAAGCAATATAGATACTGATTGAGGTTCCTCTGATGATATCCAAATCATTGGACTTTCATCACTAAAAAAGTAATTGTACTCCGGATAAACTTGCGTGCTCTTTTGGGCTAGAAAAGACAAAGGTATCATCAGAAAAAGAGTAAAAAAGAATCGACATTTCATTTTGATCAATAAACTTTGTTTCAGTGATTTTCGAACGACAAGGATATGAAGATATTTCGTAACTTGCCCATGATTGTAGTGTCCATGAAAAAAAAGATATTGTCTCTGGGATTAACCCTTATTGCCTTGAGCTGTGCAACGGTTCTCTTCTCTCAATTGACCGTTGTGCCCGGCGGAAGTGCTTTTCAAATGGGTGATGCGTTAACGGGAAATGGGGTAACGATTCAAGGAACCCCCACCATCAATTGCAATCCTTTGTCCTACGGAGCTTTTATCAACGGGGGTGGCAACAACCTCGGTATAACCAACGGGATTGCCTTAACCACGGGCCATGCGCAAGGCATCGCAGGACCCAACAATAATATATCTTTCGGAGTTGATTTAGGAGGCCAGTATAACGATCCTCATTTAACTTCCATTGTTCCGCAAGCCAATATGGATGTATGCGCCATAGAATTGGATATAATACCCCAATGTGATACCTTAACCATACGATTCGTGTTTGGTTCAGATGAGTACATGGAATTTGTCAACTTAGGATACAATGACGCTTTTGGCTTCTTTATTTTCGGACCTAATCCATCCGGTGGAACATATAATGCCTACAACATAGCGCGGTTGCCAAACAATACAGTGGTGAGCATCGACAACGTCAATGCCAACAACAACAGTGGATATTACATTGATAATTCTGGAGGAACACAAATGCAATACGATGGAAGGACAGTTGTCCTGTCCCCAAAAATCAAGGTTGTTCCTTGTCAAAATTACCACTTCAAATTGATCATCGGAGACAGTGGTGATGGTTTGATAGACTCAGGAGTCTTGATTGATTTTATTTCATGTACCAATGCGCTTTCAGCAAGCGCCAATGTCGTAGCCTCAGAATGTGGAATGGACAACGGATCGGTGAATATCGTCACTAGCGGAGGAGATGGACCTTTTGATTTCGACTGGTCATTTGATCAATCTTTGAGTGGACCAATGGCTAACAACCTGGCGCCTGGTGATTATTCGGTTGAAATTGAAGACATGGGCATTTCTTGTGCAACACCCACAATCATTAATTTTTCTGTACCTGAGGACGGTCCTGTTCCTGTCATCGAACTTTTTACCAATGATTCTACTCCGTGCATAGGAGACACTATTGCGGTTTGGGGTGTTTGCGATACTGCATTCTCATGGATCAACACCAACTACCTCTCTTTGTCAGGCGATACAGCATTTTTCATCGTAGGTGAAAACAATCAATTTGAAATCACCGCCACCAATCTTTGTGGATCCAATAATGCCACATTGACTTTGACATCAATAACAAGTCCAAATGCCAACATCACAACAGATGCATTTTATTGTCATAACGAACAACTTATCTTAACAGGTGACTCCCCAACCACTCCAGGTGATTTTGTTTGGATCACCCCCAATGGAGGGACTCTCAATGGACTATCTCATGATCTTGGAAATGCACAATTCAGCATGGCCGGCATGTACTACCTCGAAGGCAGTTATTCTGATTGCCCAATTCAACGGGATTCTGTGCTCATTGCGATTATTGCTAATCCAACCAATAACATTAACAATGCAGCCATTTGTCCGGGCCAAACCTTAGATGTATTGATTATTCCCAATAACACATACACTTGGAACAACACAGTGGGGGCTATCGTATCGCCCAATGGAAATACAGCACAAATTTCTCCCACTACCAATACTACCTACATCATCAGCAATTCATATGGCTGCAGCACGACCATAAATGTCAATATGAACAGCATTCCGGATGTACTGACCAATATTTCTACCCTTCAAGGCTGCGCTCCATTGGCCGTTCAATTCACAGACATGAATCCTGAAATACTCAACTTTAATTGGCTATTCGGGGATGGGCAATCTTCTATCAGTGAATCACCTTTGCATGTATTTCAGGGAGGAACAATAGACACAACCTATCAGGTAACACTTACCGTACAGAACGCCCAAGGATGTTCAAACACTGCGTATTTTTCCATTCAAACCATGTTGCCGGCGCAAGCAAATTTTTCTTTCACACCTTTTTCTCAAATATTCCCAGACGCATCGGTATCTGTTTCTAATCAGAGCAGTGGCAGTGGCAATCTGACCTCCGAATGGTTTTGGCAAAATAACAATACTTCTGAATGGCAGCCGAACAACCTAACGTTTGATACTTGGGGGAATTTTGACATCACATTGATAACTCAAAATGAATGGTGTGCGGATACCAATGTACATTCCATAGAGATTATTCCCCCAGCTCCAATTGCCTCATTTGATTTGAATTTCGAAGGTTGTCCAGGCAGTACTTTCGCTTTTGCTCACAATAGTATTTACGCGCAATCCATTGAATGGATTTTTGGTGACGGAGATACAGTCTCCACGGAAAACGCATCTCACACCTATTTCAATACAGGCTTTTATACCATCACTCTTTTGGCACACGGATTTGACGGAACCACCGATACGATGAGCATAACAAATGCTGTTGAGATTTACCCTGAGCCAATCGCTTTTTTCAATATACTAGAATCTACCATCGCCGCAGTTGTAGACTCCGCGGTTGTGGTTAATTTGAGTTCCGGCGCAAACTCCTATTCATGGGATTTTAGCAATGGAGAATCTTACAACGTGTTTGAGCCCTTTGTATATTACAATATGGTGGGGCAATATCCCGTAACTCTCGTAGCATCGAATAGTTACGGCTGTTCAGACTCCTACACGCATCCGTTGGGCATTACCGTAACAACCGATGGATTTATTGAAGTACCCAATGCATTCTCTCCCACATTGAACAACAGTGCAGATGGTTCTTATGTCAAATATGATTTTTCCAATAACATCTTCCATCCCCATTTTAGATCGATTAGTGCGTTTGAAATGTCCATTTACAACAAATGGGGAGAGTTGCTATTTGTGACCAATGATATTTGGAAGGGCTGGAATGGATTTTACGAGGGAGAATTATGTCCTGAAGATGTTTATGTCTATACGTGCAAAGGAAAGTTCTATGGCGGAGTTGAATTTGAGAGGAAAGGAACCGTGTCCCTACTCATCAAATAATATTCAAATTCTCTTGCGCTTCGAAGAAGGTATCCGAAGGGAGATTAGACTTTAATCGAGCCTGAACAGCAAGTCGGTCGCATCGTTCATTTTCAACATGACCCGCATGACCTTTAATCCATTGCCACGTTACTCTGTGTTTGTCCACAAGTACAATTAGTTGTTTCCAAAGATCTGGATTCTTTACATTTTTCCATTGTCTTTTTTGCCAACCTGCAATCCATTTTTTTTCAAACGCATCAACCACATACTTTGAATCGGAAACTATACATACGTCACAAGGAACAACTGTCAACGCCTTTAAACCCTCAATTACGGCCATTAACTCCATTCGATTATTGGTGGTCCTTCGAAATCCTCCACTAATTTCTTTTTCATGCTTTCCACTCTGAAGCACTGTGCCAAAACCTCCCGGTCCAGGATTTCCAGAAGCAGCTCCATCAGCAAACAATCTCACACTTGGCATACTCACTGAATCAAAACCCCCAAATTCTTTGAGAACAATTTTATGGCGATGGCCAACAGTATAATTCCGAAAGCCTTTTCAATTACAGCTATCCCACCTGGGCCAATTAAACGCTGCAACCTCCCGGACAATTTTAAAACAATAAATATGATGGGAACATTGAGCAATATGGCAATGATAATATTGATCATTTGATACTCAGCCCTTAAAGAAATCAATGTAGAGATCGTGCCCGCTCCAGCTATTGTGGGGAAGGCTAAAGGAACGATACTCGCTACATGATTCAGCCCTTCCTTTTGTTTGAACAATTGAATTCCTAAAATCATTTCAAGTGCAATAAAAAAGAGAATAAAGGCACCGGCCACCGCGAAACTATATACATCTACCCCAAAAAGCCCTAGCACAGTCTCACCTCCGATTAAGAAAACAATCATCAAAATCATGGAGACCAAAGTGGTGGTGATGGGCTGTATATTGCCTGTCTTGTTTTTAATATCAATGATAATGGGTAAACTGCCGATGATATCAATCACCGCAAATAATACCATAAAACATGAACCTATTTCCGCTAAACTAATCATAATGCAAACTTACACTTTAAAAACTAGGTGTAATGATGGTTCGAATTGCATTTTGATTTTTTATCAACCATTGATTGAATTGTCTTGGTCTCTCCATGTTCCAAACATGACCTACTTTGTGCAATTCTGAATAATGGGCACGCTTAAAAAAGGCCGCTTGCTTTTGGCCAACCTCCAATGGTATGAGCCTATCCGCATCTCCCCAAAATAAATTGACCCTGCATTTCCAAGTGAATGTATAATTGGACCAATACAACTCACTTTCTTGCAGGGATTGAACCAACTTTAAATGTTCTTCTCTTCGTGGTTTTAAATCTTGGTCAATAATCTGTTGGGCGATAAAACCTGGAACCCAAATCCTTTTGTGCAAAGACAATTTTGTTCTTGCTTTAAAGGCTTTGACATCCAATGGAGAAAGTAAATCAAAAAACCGAGCCACACCAACGGATTGAGCCACGGAGTCCGCCATTGAAGAATTAAAAAAACGAATTGGAGCGTCAATCATTGTCAATTCAGAAACCATACTGGAATGATGATCTGCAAAAACCCCCGCAATGATGCCGCCATATGAATTTCCCACGACATGCACCTTTTGAAAACTCTCATCATTGTATTGTTGTGATAAAAGCAGCAAACAATCAGCCACCCAAATGGCCTGATCCTCGGCACTGTACCCTTGAGGTAAGTTTTTAGTCTTTCCATGAAATTTCAAATCCAAAGCAATAACATCAAAGTGATTGCTCAGCTTGGCGGCATTCCTAGCGTATTGAACTTCCGCACCTCCCGTAATTCCATGCAGCAAGAGTAACTTGGGTTTTCCCTGATGAGAAACCCATGCATGTCCCTCTTCTCCGTTATTGAACTTTAAAACAACTTCCTCTAAATGATGGCGTTGCAATTTTCTAACTCGGGCTTTTTGAACCCATCTTTTTTGTGCCCCTACATGATGGGAAAAAAGAAAAACGACAAAAAATAAACTGATAATATTCCTGTAGCGCATCATTTTTTCAATTGATATATCTGTTGTCCCATCATCCACTTTTGTCCGGGTAAAGTTCCCGGAATGGCTTGTTGAAAATTCCACATCAAAGCTTCCCATTCAACAGTAGGCGCATGCAATGAGTCATTCCGTGATTTAAGTTCCCAATCCACAGGATGTTCTGACTGTACAATCAAAACCAGTCGATTGTTGAAGCGATAAATTTTACAATCAAAAATTCCCGCATTCAATATTTGAGATTCTACCTCTGGCCAAACATTTTTATGCCATTGATCATATTGCTCAATACTCGCTTGATTATCCTTTAGATCTAGAAAGAAAACATATTCAATCATGCTTCAAATTTTTGTAATAAAAAGCAAAAATACCGACTGCGACAAAACAAAAAACAGGCAAAGCATATGCCCAACTGAGTTTACCACACCATTGAGAAAATTGAGCCATACAAAAAGGAATGAGAGCCCCCCCTGAAATGGTCATGACGATAATAGCGCCCCCCTGCTCTTTATCCCATGTAAGAGCACTGATTCCCAAAGCAAAAATAGTCGGAAACATGATGGACATGAAAAAAGGAAGAACCAGCAAAAAATAAAATGAAAAAGGGTGCGCCAAAACAATGCAAATAGTACTCAATACCGCCCCGATGGAAAAAAACAATAAGATACGTTCGGCTCGCCATCTTTTCATTAGCCAAGAACCTAAAAATCGGCCTGATGTAAACAACGCCAAGGACATTGACAAATAGTAGGCAGAATCTTGTGAACCTACAGAATGATAAAGGCTCAAATACCGAATAAAAAAACTAGAAACACCTATCTGTGCTCCGACATAAAGAAATTGCGCAACTACCGCAAATAAAAAAACTTTATTTCTAAAAATGGAAAAATTGAAACCTGAATTTGGGGACTGTACAACTTGTAATTGAGGAAATTTAAGTTGACCAATCAATAACATCAAAGCCAAAATGATACAGGCCAATACTAAAAAAGGTAAGATACCTGATGAAGAAACTTCAGTTGTATTTGACAACAACAAATAACCGCCCAAACCTGTTGCAACAATGGCTCCCAATCCATTAAAACTTTGAGCAAAATTCAATCTAAATACCTGTTCTGAAGGATCTGAAATTCGGGTAATCAATGGATTGGCTGCAGCCTCCAATATGGTTATACCACAACCAATTAACAGCAATGCACACAGGAAAAATTCATATGAATGCCTTGCAGATGCTAGGACAAAACCCAATGTCCCAAGAGCAAACAATAACAATCCCAGCATGATCGTTTTTTGATAACCGAACCTTGAAATGAGAGATACCGACGGCAGCGCCATGAAGAAATAAGCAATATAAAATGCACTATCAACCAATATGGCCTTGGAGTCTGTCAATTGAAAAGACTCTCTCAATTTCGCAATTAGGATGGGGTTGAGATTATGCGCCAAAGCCCACATAAAAAACAACGAAACGAGTGCGTAATAAAGTATATTATTCTGTTTCAACTCCTTCTGATTTTAATCGGGATAAAAGAATCCATTTTGTCCTCTGATACAACCACCCAATAGCCTCCACCTCCTGCGCCTGAAATTTTATAACCAATGATATTGGAGAGATATGGATTCAACACCGCTTCCGCTTCCACATTTGTCATCATTGGAAATAGGGCGCATTGTGCATTAAAAGAATGCGTAATGGCCGAACCCAATCCATACAAATCTTTCTTCAATACACAATCCCATGCTAAGGCCGCTGCATTAGCCAAATCCTTGACCATGTCGCTCTTCAAATGCATTTCATCCAAGACCTCAAAACCATCCTGTCTTGGTCCTATTGGAATAAGAAATAAATGGCGCTCTAGCCAGGTCAATATTTCTTCTTCTTGATTGGTTTCAATACTTTCAGGCCAATAATCTCCCTTGTAATTCAATCGATTTACCCCAGGAAAAACGATCCCAATGGCGTCCTGTGATCCTGATACATGCTTTTTTCCTGGCGGATTATCTGCTGCAAAAAGCAACTGAGCGGTACTTTCCTTGTCACGATTGGGCAGATGCTTGCCCCAAATGGACAGCGCTGTGTTTCTTGTGCTAGAGGCCATTCCACTCCTCCCATTGAATTCTACAGTGGGTAAAATTGAAATCGTTATCACGGGTCCTCCATGCAACTCACTTACAAAAGGTTGATCCAACCAACCTCCGGCCAAATCAATTCTAAAAGGCATCTCCGTTTCTTGTCGGTACTGCGTGGTAGAACGAGCCGGCAAATTATCCTTGGGATCTCTATTTAACACCACATAATGAATTCCCTTGGACTCAACAAGCGATTGTTTTTCTTGACTGTGTCCATCCTCATTGACCACAAAATAATCAGGAGAAATTTCATTCAACTCATCAATAAAATCCAGTTTTCCCAAACCTTTACTAATCCTCACCTCCTTTACCCATTTCACAGCATGAAGCATATAGGCTCTTTCAGCCTGAGAATAGTAGGTTTTCCTATTCTTAAGAAGAAATATATTGTCGTCATTACCCAAGCAAACATACAATTCACCAAAACGAGCCGCGCTTTCAAGAAAAGCAATGTGACCAGGATGCAGCACATCAAAACATCCTGATACCATAACCTTAGAGACTTTCATCGATCCAAGATAATCATTAATTCATTGGCAATCGCAAAGCCAACTCTGCAATATCGAGACCATCAAAATTCCCACTTGTCATCCACAACAAATGAGTCCTTTCCCAATCGGTTTCCATTAAAATCATCTCAACCAATCCTGCATCTGTCAGAACAATCAAATCCTCACGTTGAAATGCCTTTTTTACATCATCAACCGTAATTGGATCCAATCTTTTGTGCTCAATTGTGTGAGGGTTAAAATAGACAATGGCGATATCAGGTTCATCCATGCTATGGGCATATTGCTCTAAAAAAGCTGCATTCAAGCTACTAAAGGTGTGCAACTCCATGCAGGCAACAATGCGGTGTTGAGGAAATTGCCTTTTGACCGCCGAGCTCGTAGCCTTTAGCTTTGATGGAGAATGTGCAAAATCTTTGAAAATAATTCCCTGGTTCCTACGCGCAACAATTTCTAATCTTTTAGATGCTCCCTCGAATGTAGCAATCGCATTATAAAAGTCAGCGTCTGCTATTCCCACCATTCTGGAAATTTGCATTGCTCCATTCAAGTTTTGAAGGTTATGATGACCAAAAACCCTGATTGGAAGTAAGCCCGAAGGGGTTTCTAAATAGGTAATCCCATTTTCTACTTGATTGGGATGAGGTCCATATCCCAAAGTGGTCAATGGTCGATGTCTTGGTTTGGCAGCAAGTTTTGAAACCTCTAAATCTTCATTGGCAAAAATCAAAGCTCCATTGGATTCAATACAATCAATGAAAACATCAAACTGATGGACATAGTTCTGAAATGTTGGGAAGACATTAATGTGGTCCCAAGCAATGCCGCTGATTAGCGCAATATGAGGTTTATACAAATGAAACTTTGGTCTAAGATCGATGGGCGAAGAAAGATATTCATCCCCCTCCAAAATGACGTATTCAGCATCATCGGTTAGCTTCACCATACAATCAAAACCCGCCAATTGCGCTCCTACCATGTAGTCGCACGCAATATTATTTTGTTTGAACACATGAAGCAACATGGAGGTGATGGTTGTCTTTCCATGACTTCCTCCGATAACAATTCGCTTTTTATCCTTTGTCTGCTCAAATATATATTCCGGATAAGAGTAGATCTTCAGTCCTAGCTCCTGGGCTCTAATTAATTCAGGATTGTCCGCTCTGGCATGCATACCGACGATAACCGCATCAATATCCTCTTTTATTCGTGAAGCATTCCAACCCATAACCTCGGGCATCAACTCTCTTTTGGCCAAACGAGATTTACTTGGCTCAAAAATTTCATCATCACTACCTGAAACGACATAACCCTTTTCCCAAAGGGCAATGGCTAAATTGTGCATGGCACTTCCACCAATGGCTATCAAATGAACCTTCATGATTCGAAACTATAGCCAAGACCACAATCAAATCACGGAATAAAATAAAATTATTAAAAGAGAAAGGTGGAATTAATTGTTGGCTCCACTAATGCCGGGGATGATAATTCCCTCATTCCCTCCTTTGAAAAGGGTATCACCCACTTCACTGATTCTAAATCGTTCACCATTTGCGTATTTCGCGTGATGAACGGGATTTAACTTCTTTGTACCCAAGGCATACGTTGTAGAACCAACAGACATGGTAACTTCAAGAAAATAAGACACATTGGCATTGGCCATAGGATTCAAACTTCCAGAAACCAATATCCCTTGACCAATATTGGCTGAAAGTGTGCCCACTGGTGAAGTAGTGACATTGTGATTTTCTTCAAAGATGATGGTACCTATTTCACTGGTAGATCTTATCTTAAAGTTGATTGTGGCGTTCTGATTGACAAGTACATATCCATCGGCGCTCTTGGCCACCGCTTGAAAGGGGATTGCTAGAGGCGCCTGTGCCATCAACATAGCAGAGCACACAAGAATAAAAGCCGTTGACAAAATCCATTTCATACAACAAAGTTAACTGAAAAAAAATAAAAAAGGGGATTGCTCCCCTTTTTTGTTTAGGTATTCATTGCAAATTAACGAATGACGATTTTCTTGTTCCAAGATCTATTCTCGCCTACAACCTGAAAATGATAAACACCACTGTTAACATCGTTAAGAGAAATAGATTGTAGTTTTTGACCTACAGCAAACTGCTTCACCAAAACACCAGCTTGGTTGTACACAAAAACAGTCGCTTTCTCTAATCCTTTAGGCAAGGCAACCCAAAGTTGACTCTCAGCAGGGTTAGGATAAACATTTCCTCCCTCCTCATTCCATTCATTTAAACCGGTAGTCTCTGGACCCCACAGACTCATGAACTCTTGTAGGTACAAATTGGCCACTCTAGCATCATGAATTATGACCGTATTCTCATCATTGGTTGTCTGAGCTGCTGAACTCCAGTTATGACTGCCCGTCAATACCAACGGATCAGAATCTTGGTTGCTGTGATCCACAATCAAATATTTGTGGTGTAGGTCATAGGAAATACCCTCATGCGATCGAACATCTTGACCAGCCGTTTGGAGATAACCAAACTCCGATGCTGGATCAGATGTCTGCTCTATCATACCACGAACCAAAACCAAAAACAAATCATCCTCAGCAATAATGGCATCTGCAATATCCTGTCTGGTGAAAGCAAGAACGGCGTAATCCAAATTAGCATCCGTCGTCTGCATCGCGCGAATGATGGCGCCATTGGCATTGTCTGTGGGTGAGAAATAACTTTCCACTCTGATATTATCTGGACCTAAAACATACTCTGATGGTGTGTTACTCGATTTGCTTGATCCAAAAACTCCCGATGCTACACCTGGAGTTGGACCACTACCTCCCCACATTTCCTCAAATTCCAATCGATAACCGCGTGCAACACTTTGATCTTGGAAAATAACGATGTTGTTGTAGTCATTGTACATGTTGTTATCAGTCCAGTTCATCGAACCAGTCCAAACCCATGCGTTGTCTGCATCATCCGCATCTACAATCATAAATTTATTATGCATAATTCCTGTTCCTGAAGTATTGATTCTCTCAACTACCGGAATATTGGAATTCAAGAGGCTCAGCCCCATCTGAGCAGTAGATCCATCCGCTACCACACGAATTTGAACACCTGCATCATATCTGGCATTAATTGCATTGGCAATAACAGCATCATCTGTAAAGTTGTATATAGCAATATCTAACGTTTGCTGAGCTCTACTGATGTATGCGGCAATACTATCATTTGATCCAGCGCCTATGCTCAATGCATTTTCAACTGTCGCATAAGTGGTGTCCACTTGACGATTGAAATAAACCCTGATCTCACCTGAGCTCAAACTCTTGGTGGCATAAGGGCGAACGGTAGAAGTTGAACTTCCATCTGCGTTAGTTGAGGTAACAGAACAATAATAAATGGTTCCTGGCTCCAATCCTGTGATGGTTACTGTATGATCTGTTACGTTGTCATTCACTACAACTGTTTGGCCTAAGGCCGGTGTCAATCCGTAATCTACTTGACTATTTCCCGAGTTATTGGTAGCCCATGTCAAATCGAAAGAATCTGTATTAATGTTTTCCTGAACAACTTGTCCCAAAATAGCTACTCCAGGAGGTAAAATGAAATCATTCTCATCCCTTGGCAAAATTTGATACCCTGCATCAAATGGTGCAGCTGGATCATATTGAGATGCTATACCCACCAATGTTACTGCACTGGCCGGAAGGTTTACGCCCACCAAAACACTACCGGCTCTTACATAAATTGCTCCTTGTTCTCCGTTTGATGTAAAGTTATAAGTTGAGTTTCCTGAGATGGGAGTACCTGCCAAATCAAAAACTACATTTTCTACAGTTACCAATTCTCCTTCCAATGCCTCTCCCAACTGAGCAGGCGTAATCAACTCCGGGGTGGGTAATGTTTGATTGGTTGCGTTAATGGTCACTGATGTCAAGGTTGGACCCAATTCCAATAGTCCACCAAACTCTGATAACGTGCCTGAAACGGTAACCAAATCACCACGATTGGGAGCAGTGAAATTGGTCCATGCTGTTCCAGGGTAAATGGCCAAACCACCGCCAAAATCTTGAATATAACGCACCGAGCTTCCCATCTCATCTCCATTGGTAATGATTCCCGTTACTGTCACCGAAGCCCCAACACCTGCTTGCTCTGCCAAAACAACTGTACTTTGACCTGAATCTTCACCAACACATACACAACCTGCATCGTAAGCATCATTGATAGTAGCAGCATTGTTATCGTTACAAGCGTCGCCAGGCAACGCACAAGACCCGTCATCCAATACTGCTGATGCATTGTAGTTACAAGCAGCTGGATCCATACAACCTGAAATCTCACCTATACATTGACAGTCGGCATCGTAAGCATCACCGGCCGTATTTGCATTTCCATCATCACATGCATCTCCAACAGTGGCGCAAGAGCCATCATCTGATGTAGCATTGGCGTTGTAGTTGCAAGCGGTTGCATCCATGCAGCCTGCCACCTCACCTGAATTGGAAGCTCCCGGAGTCGGGGCTTGGGACACAAACGCTCCTTGGTTGAAGGGAGAACCACCATCTGGAATTCTTGAAGCAGATGTTGTGGCGCTTGGACTTTCATTTACTTGAATTTGCCCCGGAACAAAAATGCCCAAAAGACCAGTGTCATCTGCATCGTCCGTACCGTATACTACAGCATCAACCGCTCCAGCTAGAACCGGAGTAGTGCCATTGGGCCAAGCGGCGGCTGAACCCTGATAAATGGCTATGGCATCAGCCCCATTCTGAAAAGCTCCGCTAGCGCCAGGATCAACAATTTGATTCACGTTAGGCACCATCGGATTACCAATAACGAAATAACCAGAAGCAGGAATAGTCCCTGTTAAATCTAATGCAAAATAAGAAGCCTCCGTAGCATTGTTTCCATTGAATAACACCATGACGTAACCTGTTAAAGAAAATCCGGGATTCCCTTTGATTTCAACAAACTCCTGGGTATCAGTACCCGTTTGATCAACGTCAACCTCGTTGATGACGAACTGCGATTGCGCCGTCCATGCCATGAGCGACAGCATTAAAACACCTATTTTTTTCATTGATTTATATTTCATAATTTACATTAAAAACTGGCCGTTAAAGATACATTAAACCATCTACCCTGTCCAAAGAAAACACCTGCAGAAGCTGCATTAAAACCATTGGACTTGTCATTGTACAATGCTGATGTACTGTTGTTGGTAGCATCAGTGATGAAGCTGGAATTCAAAGCATTATATACACTTCCTCTCAAATCCCATTTTACTCCCCAATAATCAGGCAATGTATATCCGGCGTGAAACTCCAAGGTCCCGTAACTCGGCAGTCTCCATGATTCTCTTCCTGCGTTATCTCCATTCAAGGTAAATGGATTAAGCTCTGCAAAATAACGATCAAACCAAGTATACCTCGATTTAACATAAGCTCCATTTTTCCATTCGTAGCGCAACATGGCACCCAATTGTGATTGAGCAGCATCACTAACATGCACACCATTGGCATCATAAACGAATGTATATGGACCAGAATTGGGATCCTCGGGATCTTTCAACATCACATTACCATTGTCATCTCTAACATAGATGGTATCCCCTGAAGTCCAAATCCAATCAGCATAAGAGGCCAATACTTCTAGGGTAAGGCGATCAGTCAACTTCAAAGCCGCGTCCATTTCTATACCCATGTGTCTTGCATTCATTCCTCTTACATTGACGCTAATATTGGTCGAAGGATCGAGTGGATTGGGAACGGATAAACCATAAGGATAAGGTTTATTCTCCCATGTTGTGTGATAAGCATTGACATTCATGGCCCATTTGGAATATTTCCAATTCAACCCAATTTCATTGCTCATGATGATTTCATTGTGAATATTGGCGAATCGTTGATTTCCATTCGTGTAAACTTGGTTGAACTGAGGGGCCTTATTCAAATATCCCGCGTTATAAAAAGCGGAGAAATGCTCATTGATAGACGCTTTGAATCCATACTTCACTGTAAAAGTATTGCGGTATAACCAACCCGTGCTTTGGAATTCTGAGCCTGGCATTCCCGAGATATAACTCTGACCATTTATTAAAACAGTATCTTTAACCAATGAGATGTAATTGGGTACATTAGTAGGCTGGCTGTATCCTACTTCCACCATTTCATTATTGACTTCAACTACCTTTGGTAAAAAGTAATCTATGCGGTTGTATCCTGTGATGGCTGTTGAACCACTAATAAAGGCGGTAATTCTTCTATCTTCATATTCCATTTGACCAAATAAACCTCCCCATCTGATCAAAGCATCATTGTTGTAATCCACTATATCACCTTCTCTCTTCACTAAATTAGGATCGTTTTTATCAAATGCACTTCTGGTGACGATATAATCAGCGCCCATTAAATCAATTATTTTCCTGTAATGCGATCCACGATATGAGCGCAAGTCCACTCCACCTGACAGTGTGAAATTCTCATTCACCTGATTGCTGTAGGTGGAGAGAACACCGGTCCACTGGTGCTCGTTCATACTGGCTTTAATATAATTGGAAGTCGCGTAACGCTCTGTATTGCTCACAAGGGGATTGATGTTATAATCAGGACCTGAAAACAAAGGAATGGTAGCTCCAGAATTGGCATCATAAAATTTCTGTACGTCAACGGTTCCATCAGCCAAATAATCCTTAACACCTAAGTTATCATTCCATCGCTTTCCTCCACCTCGTCCTATCGACATGTAAGCTACTGTCGATAAAAACGAATGATCTGTAATGGACCAAACATCTTTCAATGAAAATTGAGGTTTGAAATAAAAATTTTCTCTAGCATTTACCATTTCCCTGGATTGCATATCTGTTTTTTGACCGTCCACCAGCGTGTAACGTTGCAAATAACCCAAATCAGGATTGTAGTTTATTCCTCCATCAAAAATGGGAGCATTGGGGTTGGCACTATTGTAGTTGAATGTCGTTGGCACTCCCAATTTCTCAGCTGTTTCTTTGTCATAGAGTGCAATGGCATCTTGACGACCTCTCTGACCGTGACTTTGAGGAGCACCTAAAGCGTAAAAACTCAATAAATGACGGTTCACTTTCTTTTCGACCTTAAAAAATCCAAATGCTCCTCTGGTTGGTGTAGCGTCCACCCATCCCTTCCCATCCTTAACAGATGCAGCAAAAGAAAAGGCCCAGCCATTTTTTAACTTCCCGGTATTCATTCCAAAAGAAGTGCGGCTAAACGCACCCACAGCAAACTCCTGCTTGACTTGAATTCTTCTTTTTTGATCAATACCACGCGTGATTATATTCATTGTTCCTCCCACTGCTGGAATTACCAATTTAGAGGCCCCCAGTCCTCTTTGAATTTGTGCTGTTTGGGTAACCAAATCCAAGCCAAACCAATTGCTCCAATAGACCGTTCCATTCTCCATATCATTAACAGGAACTCCGTCGAGCATTACGGCTACATTGGGGCCTGAAAAACCCCTGATGGTTACTCTTGCATCACCATCACCACCGCCGGCTCGGGTTGAGTAGGCTCCTGGAGTGGTGTTGGCCAGTGTCGCCATTTCCCTACCACCCAATTCCTCATCAATCCGCTTCATGTCGATGTTGGAATATGCCACAGGCACTTTTCTGCCCACAGCCAAGTCTGTAACAATCAACAATTCTTTCTGATTGATCAATACCAGTTGTACATCCAAAGAAACCGGATTGTTGCCGATACTCACCTCAAACGATTGCTCCTCATACCCTACGGCCGAAAAATTAATTATTTGACGCCCTTTTGGCAGTTGAACATTGAATTTTCCATTCACATCTGCAACCGCTCCTTTATCTTTTTTTTCACCCCAAACCAAAACAGCTGATGGTATGGTTTCTCCTGATATCACATCTGAAATGGTTCCGGAAAAGTTGTTTTGTGCTCGACTCAAAATTGCATTGAGCAAAAGAATAAACAGGATAATTTTTTTCATTTTATAAGGGAAAAAAAGGGGGCTTCCGCCCCCTTTGATAAATACATGTATATCGTTACTTAATCAATTTCTTTCGCTCAATTGTTCCATTTTGGAAAACTACCTCAACCCAATACAAACCTGAATTCAGTGTATTGACGTCCACATTCAACATGATATCATTGATCTCATTTTTACGGGATACCAATTGACCACTCATAGTATAGATATTCAATTGCTCAATCCCCTGATTGGCCACTACACTGAAATGACCATCTTTCACTGGATTGGGATAAACATTGAATCCATCTTTATTTATTGTGCCCTGTAAACCCACTGTTCCGCAGTTGCAATTGTGAGCTCCAAGGTTATCAAACGTATTAGCAGGCAATGTGTCGTATTGTGCAAAAACATCAAAAGAAGATGGATTGGTGGATACACCACCTGTAACATCGGCCTTTCTGATCATGGTGTGATCCTTAGATGCGTAAGTCGGATTACCTTGGCTATCTAAAGTACCTAGCGGACTCCATCCTCCAAAACCAGTACCCTCGCCTATTCTTCCAAACAAGTCCACCAAAGTTTGACCATTGTCTCTGACGATAGCCAATGCATCGTTACCATTAAAATACATTGCCCATACACCATTATCGTAGGTGGGAGATACAAAAATATCAGCTGCGGCCTGAAGCTCATCCCACACTGGGGCTTCTAAACCTGTTCCAAGTGAATCTCTTTTATCCAAAACAACAACCAAAACATCGTAAGGAGCTATTGTAAGACCATCAAAAGGAGTAATTTGACCGTAGGTCGTTGATCCATTGTCAAATCGAACTATTCCGTATCCATCCAAAGAAACAGTATTGGCGGTGGGATTGTAAATCTCAACGGCCTTGTTATTGCTCCAGCCCTCAACGATTTCGGACATGAATACACCAGAGCATTGAGCAGTAGCACTAATGGCGGCTGCAAAAGAAAAAATAGACAATAAAAGTTTTTTCATATTTTTTAGGTTAGCATGCAAATGTACAATGAAAATAAACATGACTTGAATGTCCTTTAGGTTAAAATACAATTATGAAATATCATTCTTTTGAATGTACTCCGGTAGAACTCAATAACATTTTGTTAAAATGTTGTGTGAACACTGCCGCACCTTTGGCATTCAAATGATATTCATCGAAAAAACAGTCATCAGGAAGCACAAAGTCCCTGAAATCCAGAAGAAACCATTCAGGATGGTCAGTAAAAAATTCCAGATATGATTTCTCAAAATTGACCTTGGCTCTTGGATGGTATGGACATCGAATGAATTTGATTTCAACACCAAATTCTTTTGCCAATTCAACAATTTCTTGCAATGCCATCAAATTATCGACATAAGGGGCCAAAGATTCTTGCTTGTCATTCGCAGTGCGCTGCTGCTGGGTGTTAAAATGGACTCCCTCTTGCGCCTCAAAACCTCCCCAGTCTAGGTGCTCAAAGAATAGTGATTCATCATTTAAAAACACACCCGATATGCAACGTTTCATTGCGACAAGCAAATCCAAAATATAATATACATTCTTTTTTCTAATGGCCTCTAGATGATGTTTCCAACTTAAAAATGGATAAAGTGAAACCGTTTGTCGGTGAATACTCTCATCAGACCAGATCCAATCCTCCATCCGAGACTCCAGCTGATTTTCACTTAATTCAACAAATACCCGCTTTATCTGCGGGTTCCACTTTAAAAGCCATTTTAATTTAAACTGGGTATAATAAAGTGGCTCTGCAGAGCGCGCTAAATTCTTAAACGCAAGTGAACCTCTATCATCCAATGCACACTCTGGATGGCTATTTCCAAGAATTAAAGTGGTGGATTGAATATTCAACTTTAAATTTTCTCGCACATACCAACCCAATCCAATGAACAAAATACCACAAATGATAACCAGCATTAGTAAACAAAAAAAGAGTCGTTTCAAAAACAATTTCACCATATTATCTTTCTATTGTTCTATGCAACCAACTTGTGCACACTTATTCATTATTGGCATATTCCTTCATCTATCAGCTTATGTGTAAACAAAGTTGCACCTATGCTATTCAAATGCTCCGCATCCCTGAAACAAGAGTCTGGTAAAAATAAATTTCGAAAATCCAAAACATCCAAGTTCATTTTCCGTGACACCAAACGAAAGTAATCCTTTTCAAAGCAATCATGAAGACTCTCATGCACCGGACATCGGATTAAGGAAAGTTTTATTTTTTTTTGATTACACAACTCCATCAATTCTTGAAATGCAATATAATTGGCATCAACAGGAATGAGCAGAGAATCACATTTCTCAGAAATGGGTTGCTGAGACTCTTCCCATTTTTCTTTTTTCATTCGTTCATCGCTGGGTTTGTAACCACCCCACAATAAAAATTCAAAAAAAGGTTCCGACCTCTGCGTCATGGCCAAAAGGTACTTTCTCTCAGCGGCCATCAAATAATTAAAATAATCAATCCCCCTTTTTTGGATGAATCCAACATGATAACTCATTGGCCAAAAAGCCCAATAGGCCTTGGTGCAGTGCTCAATGACCATTGGGCTCCACATCCAGCGTGACAAAGCTGACTGAAACTCTTTGTCTGACAACTCAAGAATCACTTGTTTTACATGATGATTATTCTGAATCAAATGCTGCAGCTTCGGCAACACGTAATAGATGGGTTCTCCCGCACGTGAAAGATTCTTTGTTTTGGTTAAAAGCTCGTCGTTGATTGCGCATTGGGGGTGGCTATTGCCCAGCACTACGGTTTCAATATCCTCTGCTAAATCAAGTCGATAATAGTGATTAAAATAAAAAAACGAAAAATAAAAAACAGAAAAAAAAAGCAAGCCAAAAAGCAAGGAAAACAGACAGAATTTGCTTAAAAAAGGGAACCACTTTTCTTGCTCCATTGAATGAAAATTCGAAATGTGAAAATACTAAAATATCTTAGCCAAATGGCAAAAACAAAAACAGCGTATTTCTGCAGAAATTGCGGTCATCAATCACCTCAATGGGCCGGAAAATGTCCAAGCTGTTCTGAATGGAACACGTTTGATGAAGAGGTCATACAGCGTGGAGGGAACGATAGCAAACCTTCAGCCGGCATGGTCCGCATCAATCAACCAGCAAGAACAGTCAAAGAATTGGAGAGTCAAAATTACCCGAGGTATGCCATCATTGATCAAGAATTGCATCGGGTTTTGGGCAATGGTTTGGTTCCTGGCAGTTTGATTTTATTTGGTGGAGAACCCGGAATAGGCAAATCCACGTTGTTATTGCAACTGGCTCTGCAGCAAAATAACATGACTGTCCTTTATGTTTCCGGGGAGGAGAGCGAAGAGCAAATCAAAATGCGGGTAGACCGTGTAGGCCTACAAAATGACCTCTGCTGGTTGGTAATGGAGACAGACATAGAGCAAATAGAGGCACACATTGCACAAGTTAAGCCGCAATTGGTCATCATCGATTCCATACAAACGTTGCAAAGCAAATTAATTGATAGCGCACCCGGCAGTGTTTCACAAATTAGAGAGAATGCTACTCGACTTTTAAAAGTTGCTAAAGAAAACAACATAGCCATTTTCATGATTGGCCACATCACCAAAGAAGGTTCCATTGCTGGCCCCAAACTTTTGGAGCACATGGTGGATACTGTTTTACTGTTTGAGGGGGATAAGCAACATGTTTATCGATTGTTGCGAACCACCAAAAACCGATTTGGATCTACCAATGAATTGGGCATCTATGAAATGCAAGGAAGTGGACTGCGCGAGGTCTCCAATCCCAGTGAGCTGCTTATCCAGCAGCATCAGAACGGTCTTTCAGGCTCTGCTATTTCGGCTGCTCTAGAAGGAATGCGCCCTATGCTTATCGAAATTCAAGCACTTGCAAGTACAGCCGTATACGGAACGCCGCAAAGGAGCACCACAGGATTTGACTTAAGAAGATTGAACATGTTGCTGGCTGTTTTGGAAAAAAGATGTGGTTTTAGGTTGGGAATGAAAGATGTATTTCTCAATATTGCCGGTGGAATTAGAATGGAAGATCCTGGAATGGATTTGGCCGTAGTCTCCGCCATCATCAGCAGCAATGAAGACTTAGCATTACCTGAATTAACCTGCTTTGCAGGAGAAGTTGGATTGAACGGAGAAATAAGACCCGTGGCAAGAATTGATCAACGAATTGGCGAAGCGAAAAAACTAGGATTTAAAAAAATAGTTATCCCAAAACACAACAAAGAAAGTGAAATAGGTGGTATTGAGATTATACCTGTTGGACGAGTGGATGAATTGATTGCTGTCTTATTTGGATAATCAATAGAGATAAATGGCTCCTCCTGTTGAGCTTCTTGCGGCACCTGTTACACTTTGTAACGCATTGTAATTGTTTTCCCATCTCATTACACCCAAAAGCGCAAAGATGAGAGCCTCCTTGCCATCGATCAAATCTCGTTCAGGAATAACCAATTCCATATGAGGTAAATGTACCCTCAATCTTTCAATAAAATAATGATTGTACACACCACCTCCCGTCAACAATGACTTTCCTACCCATCCATTTAATGACTGAGCAAGTTGCATTGCAGCATGTTCAACCAAAGTCGCCAGGGCATCAGGTCCTTCGAGACCAAAGGATTTCAAATTTGGTAAAATTCGAGCATTAACCCATTCCACGCCCAATGATTTAGGAGGAGGTTGCTGATAATAATCCAAAGCATTCAGAGCGGATAAGCACTCTTCATGCACCCTACCATCACTTGCCCATTGACCATTTTTATCATAAGCAGCACCCAAAGATTGAGCGTAATAATTGAGCACAATATTCATTGGGCAGACATCAAAAGCACAACGCTCTTTATTGATGGCGTAAGAAATATTAATGAACCCTCCTAGATTTACGCAAAAATCATAATCATCAAAAAAGAGCGCATCACCCAAGGGAACCAAAGGTGCACCCTGCCCTCCCCAAGCAACATCAGAAGTTCTAAAATCGCAAACTACCGGCAACTGCGTTTTCGCAGCAATATTAGCCCCCAATCCCATCTGAAAAGTGAAGCCCTCATTGGGTTGATGAAAAACAGTGTGGCCATGAGATGCTATGAAATCAACTTTGACTTCTGCATTGCTTTGTAAAAATTCACGTGCCTTTTCGCCAAAAATATTTCCCCATTTCGCATGCGCACTCAACAACTCCATAGCACTGAGACTGCTCATCAGCTTCAATGCTGTCATTTCATCAGAGGTATAAGGATAGGTCACAAATTTGATAATGTGATACTTCCACCCATTCTCAAAAAAGATTCGGCAGAGCATCAAGTCCAAGCCATCACAGCTCGTACCACTCATTAACCCCAAAACCGTATAATCTCTTTTGTTCATGGCACAATGTTATTTCACAAAAGCCAAAATGACAAAGTTTTTTGTCAATGGCAATTATGGCTTTTCTTTGCACAAATCAATTTTATCGAACAATGCATTTCGAATTATCAGAAGAACACAAAGCAGTTCAAATTGCTGCACGTGAATTTGCACAAAACGTCCTAAAGCCAGGCGTTATAGAGCGCGATGAACATCAGAAGTTTCCTGTTGAGGAGATAAAACAATTGGCTGAATTGGGATTCATGGGGATGATGGTGAGTCCAGAATACGGGGGATCAGGAATGGATACGTTGAGTTATGTTTTGGCCATGGAGGAAATTTCCAAAATTGATGCATCAACATCCGTTTGCATGTCCGTCAACAACAGCCTTGTAACTTGGGGTCTTGAGGCATACGGCAATGAGGAGCAAAAACAAAAATTCTTAACTCCATTGGCCAATGGCGAAAAAATTGGGGCCTTTTGTCTGTCTGAACCAGAGGCTGGTTCAGATGCAACCTCTCAGCGCACAACAGCCATTGATATGGGTGATTATTACTTACTGAACGGAACCAAAAATTGGATTACCAACGGAAGTAGTGCTTCTACGTATTTGGTCATCGCACAGACAGATGCTGACAAAGGACACAAAGGAATCAATTGCTTGATTGTTGAAAGAGGCATGGAAGGTTTTATCGTCGGTGCCAAAGAAAATAAAATGGGTATTCGTGCCAGCGATACCCATACCTTGTTATTTAATGATGTTAAAGTACCGAAAGCCAACCGCATTGGTGAAGATGGATTCGGTTTCAAGTTTGCCATGAAGACATTAAGTGGCGGTCGTATTGGAATTGCTGCACAAGCTTTGGGTATTGCAGCAGGGGCTTACGAACTTGCCCTCGCCTACTCAAAAGAAAGAAAAGCGTTTGGAAAAGAGATTTCAAAACACCAAGCCATTGCATTCAAATTGGCTGATATGGCAACTGAAATAGAAGCTGCCAGAATGTTGGTGTACAAAGCTGCTTGGTTAAAAGACAATGGTCAAAACTATGACCAAGCCTCCGCAATGGCCAAGTTATACGCCTCCTCTGTTGCCATGAAGCACACTGTAGAGGCCGTGCAAATCCATGGTGGTTATGGTTTCGTTAAAGAATATCATGTTGAACGATTAATGCGTGACGCCAAAATCACTCAGATTTATGAAGGCACAAGTGAAGTTCAAAAAATCGTGATTTCCAGAAATGTATTGTCGTAAAACACAATTAATTCTGAATTAGAAAAGGGACTATTCCTTTAGAAGTTTTAAAGAGATAAACACCATTAGAAAGCGGGTTCAGTCGAACTCGCTTTTCTTTTTGCGCAAAGCCCTGCGCAACCAAACGACCCTGATCATCAAGAATTTGAAAATCCAAAACAGCTTCATCTGTTAAGACCAAAAACTCTCCTCTATTGGGAATGGGATAAAGATTCAAACTTGAAACAGAATACTCCATCAAATCTGTCTCTACTTCTCCATCACAATTTTCGTCCAAATTATTGTCCGGGATTTCGATAGCGGAGGGATTAATCATGGCATCATTGTCATCGCAATCCTGGTCATTAACAGACCAACCAGGGAAGCTTGTTTGACATGACTCCAAAGAATCCATGCTTCCAAAACCGTCATTGTCATTGTCAAGAAACCAAAAAGTAAATATTAGGCCATCATCAACCAAATCATTGCAATCATCATCTATACCATTACAGATCTCGGTCGAGGGCAAAATGCAATCCGTCACATTTAACTCCGTGGCCAACACATCGAAATTACAGGCAAGGGTATCCGTGCACCCCAACACTTCCAATTCATCACAAACACCATCTAAATCTGAATCTTGAAGACAATTTCCCTGGCAATCAAAAAATGTCTCCGCATAATAGCAAGTGCCTGTATCCGTTGCCCAATTCTCAAAATTGCACGCGTTAATATCCATGCATCCCACCAACTCGAAAGAATCACAAACACCGTCTAGATCCATATCACTGAGACAAACGCCTTCACAATTATATCCTTCATTGGGATAATTACAAGAACCTGAGTCTGTTGCATTACCATTGTAATTGCAGGCATTTTCATCCAGACATCCAATCACTTCCTGAGCGTTACAAATGCCATCCCCATCAGCGTCTTGTAAACAATTTCCATTACAATCCAAACCTATTGTCGCAAAAACACAATTCACATTTTCGGTCGCCATGGGATTGTAGTTGCAAGCATTTACGTCCTGACATCCCTGCACTTCTTGCCCATCACAGACACCGTCATTATCAGCATCTTGCCAACACTGTCCATTGCAATCCAACCAATCAGAGGCATAATAACAAACACTGGACTCTGTGGCCAAAAGATTGAAATTACAAGCATTCACATCCACACATCCCAGAACTTCTAATTCATTACAAACCCCATCTCCGTCCGTGTCTTGAATGCACTGACCTTGGCAATTGTAGGGTGAATTGGGGAATGTACAAGGACCAGCATCCGTTGCGGTAGACAAATAATTACAGGCGGAAAGAATCATACAACCTACAATTTCTTGGGAATTGCAAATCCCATCATCATCATCGTCGTCAATACATACGCCATCACAATCTTCACCAAAAACAGCGTATTCACAATTACCTGAATCCGTCGCCCCTGGAAGGTAATTACAAGACGATGGATCTTGACACCCCATTATTTCCTGTCCATCGCAAACACCGTCTCCATCAACATCGTTGAGGCAAAAGCCTTGGCAATTGACAAACAGATTGGATGGATAAGTACACTCACCATTATCTGTAGCCGTGGAAAGGTAATTACAAGCAGATATATCCATGCATCCCACCACTTCTAATTCATCACATATGCCATCTTCATCCTCATCATTTTGACAAACTCCATCACATTGCTGATATTCAAGCGCATAGTCACAGTCATTCTCTGTCGCTGCTGGATTATAATTACAGGCCAAAGCATCTTGACAACCTTGAATTTCCATTCCATTACAAATTCCGTCACCATCACTGTCTAAAATACAATTGCCATTACAATCATAGAATTGTGCCGGATAATCACACCACCCTGCATCTGTAGCAAATGGATTAAAGTTGCAGGCCTCAGGATCAAGACAATCCACTATTTCAAGATCGTCACAAATACCATCTAAATCCGCATCCTCAAGACAATTTCCGGAACAATCAAAGGCCAAATCAACATACCAACAAGTACCATTGTTATCGGTGGCTAGAGGATTGAAATTACAAGCCGCAGTATCCTGGCATCCCCCTATTTCATACTCATTACAAATACCATCTAAGTCAAAATCATTGATACAGTTACCAGCACAATTATAATGCAGTGTTGGATAACTGCAATCGGCGGGATCAGTAGCTGAGGCGTTATAATTACAAGCCGACTCATTTTGGCAACCTACAATTTCTAATGGATCACAAACACCATCTTCATCGATATCAGATATGCAAAAGCCATCACAATTGTAAAACGCATCAGGAAATATGCACATTCCTTGATCTGTCGCCAAAGGATTATAATTACAAGCCGTTGATTGTAGACAACCTTGGATTTCTTCTTGATTACAAATCCCATCTCCATCTGTATCTAACAGGCATTGTCCAGCACAATCTCGAAATAACAATGCGTAAACACACAAGCCAACTGCCGAATTTGTTGCCAATGGATTGTAATTGCAGGCCAATACATCTTGACATCCAACAACCTCCAATTCATTGCAAACGCCATCATCATCCGCATCATTTACACAACTTCCATCGCAATTGTAATAATTCAATGCATATTGACATGGTGAAGTGTCAGTGGCAAGCGAATTGAAATTACATGCAGCTGGATCTTGACATCCAGCTATTTCCAATTCATTGCACACTCCATCTCCATCAGAGTCCAATAAACAATTCCCTGAGCAATCGTAAAATATTGTTGCATAAATACAAATTCCTGCATCTGTCGCCATTGGATTATAGTTACATGCATTAACTTGATTACAACCTTGAATTTCTAGCTCATCACAGATGCCATCACCATCCGAATCAACGATACAACTTCCCGAGCAATTATAAAAAGGTTGTGCATAAATACAACCAATCAACTCTGTAGTTTGCGCATTATAGTTGCAAGATAAAGGATCAAGACAGCCCTGGATCTCCAATTCATTGCACACACCGTCGCCATCCGTATCCACAATACAATTCCCAGAACAATTGTAATGAAGCTCCGGATAGATACATGCACCTGCATCGGTTGCATTTACCAGATAGTTGCATGCTGTAACATCCATGCATCCCACCACTTCATACTCATTACAAATACCATCTCCATCCAAATCATTCAGACATTGGTTGGCACAATTGTAATATTGTGCAGGATATACGCATGATGCAGAGATATTGGCCAATGGATTATAATTACAAGCTAGGGAGTTGGTACATCCCACCACGGCATCAGGCCAAGTGAAATTGGTAATCTTCAAAGTGGAAGCCCCATACGCATCATCATTGGAAAAAATGGCAAATCCTATCGTTGTTCCAGCCGCAGCATACATGGTGATATTACCGGTAGCAGAGACCGCAGGATTACCTTCTGTGATGGGATAATAAAAGTTGTTGATGTAATAGGCAGCATCCTCATACAGTGCATTGTCTAGTGTGGTGTGTTGCCATGAAAATGAATACCAACCCGATAATGGTGCAATCATGGTAACCTTGGTTTCAATCAAATTAAATTGAAGGGCGTTGCTGCCGCGGAGTGTCAGCATGGAGGATGTAATGGTTCTTAAACCATTGCCCCCTGCATCCTGATAGAAGGTCCACGCGCTACTCGCATGAGCGCCAACAAAACCTACCCCCCCAAATGATCGTTGTGTAAAAAGACAAACAATTGTGATTCCAACAATTTTCAACAACAAAGATTTCATGTTGAAAATTTACGTCTGATTTTATAAAAAACCTAATTCCAGTTGGGCAGCTTCGGACATCATACTTTTATCCCAGGCAGGCTCCCAAGTAATTTCAACTTTACAACCAATTACGCCTGGAGTCTCTTTTACTTTGGATTCAACTTCTGGAGGAAGCGTTTCGGCAACTGGACAACTTGGCGAGGTCAATGTCATACTAATGGTAACATCCCCTGTCTCCGATACATCTATACCATATATCAATCCCAATTCATAAATATCCACAGGTATCTCCGGATCGTATATGGTTTTTAGCGTGGCAATGATATCCTCTGTAATCTTCTCCCTATCCATTTCTTACATAATTAACGCGTACATTTTCATTTGCTTGATCATGGCCGACAATCCATTGCTTCTTGTTGGCGACAAATTTTCTATCAATCCAATTTCTGTCAGAAAATCCATTGATGCACTCACAATGTCTTGACCCTTTTCCCCATCGAATATTCGCACCACCAAGGCCACAATTCCTTTTGTAATGATGGCATCGCTATCCGCAGAAAAATGAAAAATTCCGTTTTCATTTTTTTTTGCCGATATCCAAACCCTCGATTGGCAGCCCTTTATGAGATAATCATCCGTTTTCAAATCGTCCGAAATCAAAGGTAAATCCTTCCCCAATTCGATGATGTACTCATACTTCTCCATCCAGGTTGGAAACATAGCAAACTCTTCGATTATCTCTTTCTGTTTTTGAGCAATACTCATGACAACATTTGTAAGGTTTTGGTCAATGCGTTTTTAAATAAAACAATTTCTTCTTCAGTGTTGTAAACGGCAAAAGATGCCCGAGCACTTCCCAAAATATTCATCGATTCCCATAAGGGTTGAGTGCAATGGTGTCCTGTTCTAACTGCTATACCTTGCTGATCCAATAAAGCTCCAATATCACCATGATGAATATTAGGATGTGCAAAGCCATAAAGTGCCACTCGATTTTTTGCTTGACCGATCCAATTCAATTCATCAAATTCATTCACCAATTCTTGCATGGCATTTTTTTGCATGATCTCCACATCATGAATGAACGACCAACCCAAATTCCTGTACCACCTTATGGCTTCAGACAAGGCTATGATTCCCTCAATATGGGGCGTACCCGCCTCGAATTTATAAGGAAGTTGATTGTACGTCGTTCCAGAAAAGCTCACTTTGTCAATCATTTCACCTCCGGTTCGATAGACTTGCATGGACTCCATAACGGTTCTCTTTCCATACAATACTCCTATACCCGTAGGACCAAAAAGCTTGTGTCCAGAGAATACCAGCCAATCGCAATCCAATTGTTGAACATTAATGGAAAAATGACTCACCGCTTGCGCCGCGTCTATTAAAACTTTAGCCCCAACGGTTCTTGCTTGTTCAATCATTTCTGCAACAGGGTGAATAACACCCGTAGCATTGCTCACCCAACCCACAGATACCAACTTCGTTTTGGAGTGAATCATTTTATTATAGCCCATTGCCCAAGATCCATCTTCATTCAATGGTATAACCTTTAACACACCTTTTGTTCTTTTACACAACTCTTGCCAAGGAACTATATTGGCATGATGTTCAGAAGTGGCAATGAGTATCTCATCTCCTTCTTTGATATTTTCATTTCCCCATGCCATTGCCACCAAATTGATGCCATCCGTGGTGCCTTGGGTATAAATGATTTCCTCTGAACTTGAAGCATTTAAAAAATCTCTCACCACTGACCTGGCCTCTTCCATTCTTGCAGTAGCCAAGTTGGCCAAAAAATGCGCCCCTCTGTGCACATTGGAGTTGTATTGATGATAATACTCCTGTATACATGCTGTTACCGCTTCAGGTTTTTGAGTAGTCGCTGCATTATCTAAATAGACCAACTGCTGACCTCTTACTTTTTGATGAAGGATGGGAAACTCTGTTCGGATATTATTTATTTGCTGCGCGATGCTCATATTTCATCTGCAATAATGCGTCCCCGTTTGGAAAGTTCTTGCTTAACGTATTGCACTACTGTATCATTCTGCGAACGTTCAATCACCTCGTTCACATAAGCTGACACCAATAACTGTTTAGCTCCTTCTGCACTCAATCCCCTTGCCCGCAAATAAAACAAAGCCTCCTCATCAAATTGACCCGTAGTGGATCCATGACTGCACCGGACATCATCTGCATAAATCTCCAACTCCGGTTTTGAATCCATGATCGCGTCATCACTCATCATGATATTCTTATTGCTTTGATAAGCCTCTGTTTTCTGTGCGTCTTTTCTCACAAACACTTTTCCATTGAATACTCCTCTTGACTTATCGTACAACACACCCTTGTACAATTCATTTGAAGTACAGTTGGGCACTCTGTGATCAACAACGGTGTGATTATCGATCAATTGTCCATCTTGTGGAAGATAAAATCCAGTTAATCCTGCATGTGCAAATTCTCCATTCAAACTCATCCAAAGATTATTTCTCACCCAACCGGCATTGAGAATATGGGTAACCACATTACAATGAGCTCTTGCTTCTTGGTCGACTTTTATATCTAAAATTTGGAAGAAATCATCGTGATTGTCTTGAATGATATCTATTTCCAAATGCCCTCCTGCCTTTACAGCTATATCAACAACCCCATTGCAAAATCCTGTATTCTCTCCAATGAAATGAAGCACCACTTTTGCTTTTGCATTTTCCCCAACGGAAAACTGAAAGGAAGGTTGATTCCACCCCAATTCTTTTTTGTTTTTTAAAACAAACTGAAAGGGTTCTTCAAAGCGCTCATTGGCTGGAATGTCCAATGAAAAAGCATCCGTCACTGCCATTTGATTAAGACAGCCAAAGAAGCCAGCACGTGTTTGCGTGTTGACAATATTCAATGATTGAAACTCGGGGTCAGAAACAACCTCCGCATGATTCAATGCCCATTGAAATTGATTCAATTTCTGCGTGCGGGTATACTTCCAATCTTCCATTCTGGTATTGGGAAAATCCAAACCAGAAAATAGACTTTGAATTTCACCATCGTGCTCATGACCAATTGTATTAAACGCCAACGTAGCGTCTATCCACTTCTGATGGGTTTGATTCAGCACCTTTTCCATTACGCCACTGTTTCTTTGATCCAATCGTACCCCTTCTCTTCCAATTCCAAAGCCAATTCCTTGGTTCCCGTTTTCACGATACGACCCTTGTACAATACATGCACCACATCCGGAACGATATAATCCAACAGTCGTTGGTAATGCGTAATCACGACAAAAGATCGCTCAGGAGAGCGCATAGCATTTACCCCTTGAGCTACAATTCTCAAGGCGTCAATATCCAACCCAGAATCTGTTTCGTCCAATATAGAAAGTTTGGGTTCTAGCATGGCCATTTGAAAAACTTCATTTCTCTTTTTCTCACCTCCACTGAAACCCTCATTCACCGCTCTGTGCGCCAATTGACCATCCAATTCAACCAAAGCGGATTTCTCTTTTACCAATGCTAAAAAATCTTTTGCCGACAGCGCATCAAGCCCTCTGTGCTTTCTCACTTCACCAACAGCGGCCTTTAAAAAATTCATATTGGAAACTCCTGGAATTTCCACTGGATATTGGAAGGCCAAGAAGAGTCCTTCACGTGCTCTTTCTTCTGGAGCCATTTCCAAAAGATCTTTGCCATTAAAGACAACTTCTCCTCCTGTGACTTCGTAATCTTCACGACCTGCCAAAACGGAGGCCAAGGTTGACTTACCTGAACCATTGGGCCCCATAATGGCATGTACCTCTCCAGGTTTTACCACCAAGTTCAATCCCTTTAAAATTTCTTTCTCTCCAATGGAGGCTTTTAAATCTTTGATCTCAATCATAACATTCATTTTATCCAACACTGCCTTCCAATGAAATAGCTAAGAGCTTTTGCGCTTCAACTGCAAATTCCATGGGAAGCTTATTCAATACTTCTTTTGCATAACCATTGACGATCATACTAATGGCTTGCTCTTCATCCAATCCTCGTTGTAAACAATAAAAAATCTGATCCTCTCCGATTTTGGATGTGGTAGCTTCATGTTCTACTTGTGCCGAAGAATTATTTACTTCGATATAAGGAAAGGTGTGCGCTCCACTGGTATCCGTCATCAACAAAGAATCACATTGCGAAAAATTTCTTGCATTTTTTGCACTTGAATTAATCTGTACCAAACCCCTGTAGCTGTTGTTGCTATTTCCTGCACTGATTCCCTTTGAAATAATGGTGCTATTGGTATTTTTTCCAATATGAATCATCTTCGTCCCAGTATCAGCTTGTTGAAAGTGATTGGTAACCGCAACAGAATAAAACTCTCCTACACTATAATCTCCCTTTAACACACAACTGGGATATTTCCAAGTAACTGCGGAGCCTGTCTCAACTTGCGTCCAAGATATTTTTGATTTGTATCCATCACACAAACCTCTTTTGGTGACAAAATTGAATACGCCACCATTACCGTCTTTGTCACCTGGATACCAGTTTTGAACTGTGCTGTATTTGATCTCCGCCTTTTCAAGTGCGATCAACTCAACCACAGCGGCATGCAATTGATTTTCGTCACGTTGAGGGGCGGTGCAACCTTCTAAATAGCTCACATAACTTTCTTCGTCGGCAATGAGCAATGTTCTTTCAAATTGACCGGTACCTGCTTCATTGATTCTGAAATAAGTGGACAATTCCATGGGACACCTGACACCCTTTGGGATGTAACAGAATGAACCATCCGTAAACACCGCAGAGTTCAATGCTGCATAAAAGTTATCTGTCCTTGGCACAACCGTACCCAAATACTTTTGAACCAAGTCACCATGCTCTTTGACTGCTTCTGAAATGGAACAGAAAATAATTCCCAATTCAGCCAACTTCTCCTTGAAGGATGTAGCAACTGAAACACTGTCCATCACAAAATCAACGGCGATACCATTCAATCGTTTTTGCTCATCCATAGAAATTCCAAGACGATCCATGGTCTTGCGCATCTCAGGATCAATCTCGTCCAAACTATTGTATTTGGGTTTTGACTTAGGAGCTGAATAGTAGGAAATGGCTTGAAAGTCTGGCTTGGTGTAATGCACATGTGCCCACTCCGGCTCCTTCATTCCCTGCCAAATTTTAAAAGCCTCTAAACGCCAGGTCAACAACCAATCTGGCTCATTTTTCTTGGCAGAAATTACTCGAATGATTTCCTCGCTAAGACCTGCTGGTATTTTTTCAGACTCGATATTGGTTGTAAAACCAAATTCATAGTCTTTACCGGTTATTTCATCTAAAATCTCCATGACTTATATTGAAAAACTTTCACCGCAACCACATGTTCTAGATGCATTGGGATTATTGAATACGAATCCTTTACCGTTGAGCCCTCCTGTGTACTCCAGTTCCGTACCGATTAGATAAAGAAAACTCTTTCTGTCAACAACGACTTTCACTCCGTTGTCCTCAAATACCTGATCTCCTTCTTTCATTTCATGATCAAATTTGAGCTGGTACATCAATCCACTGCATCCCCCACCCTCAACACCTACTCTAACAAAAGAGTCAGCTGGATGATTCTCTTCAGCCATCAACTTGGCTACTTGCGTTTTTGCACTTTCTGATACTTTAATCATTTTCTTCTTATTTAGAATTTTTCTAAATAGCCTAACGAGGGCAAAAATACACCTTTTAAGGGATTGACAAAAAATAAAAAATCAATAAATCAATGCAATTGATTCAATTTTTCAGCTGCTTGAATCAGCTCAACGTTTTCCTTGGCAAAACACACTCTAAAAACACCATTGTTTGCGTTGGTTGGATAAAAAACAGAAATGGGAATTACAGCAACGCCTTGGTTTACTGCCCAGTGCTCTGCCTGTTGCACATCGCTTAAATGGCTTGGACCCAAAAACTTGACCAATTGAAAATAAGTTCCCGATGTTGGAATCACCTCCAGCAGTGGATGGTGCAAATTGGATAATAACAAATTCCTCTTCTCTTCGTACATGGGAGCTATCGCATCATACAATGACTCATTTTCCATGTATTGGGCAAAGGCATATTGAAAAGCAGAATTACACGTAAACACATTGAACTGATGTTGCTTGCGAAAAGCAATCATCCAGTCTTTAGGACCTACCGCATAACCTAGCTTCCAACCCGTGGCATGAAAAGTTTTACCGAAAGAAAGCGTCAATAAAAGCTGATTGCGCAAATCAGGGTAATGGGTCATACTGATGTGATGTTGACCATCAAAAACGATATGCTCATACACCTCATCAGAAATAATAAATAGGTTGTTCTCTAATACAACCTTCGCAATCAAATCCAACTCCGCTTTTTTCCAAACCTTCCCGCTGGGATTGTGAGGGTTATTGATAATCAACAGCTTGGTTCTCTCATTTACAGCCGCAAGGAGTGTTTCCTCTTTCAACTCAAAGTTTGGATAATGTAATTCTACCCATTTGACCACACCTCCATTCAGATGTATTGAAGGTGCGTAACAATCATAAGCAGGACCAAACAAAATAACCTCATCTCCTGATTGAATCAAAGCACCTATGGCTGTGAACAAAGCCTGAGAGGCCCCCGCAGTGATAGTAATTTCACTTTGCCAATCGTACTCTGCCTTATTGCGGCGCAATAATTTTTCAGCAATGCGCTGCCGAAGTATGGGAACACCTGGCATTGGCGCATATTGATTGTGACCATCCTTCATCGCCTTGGTCACCATATCGATCAATTGCGGATCTACTGGAAAAGTAGGAAATCCCTGGCCTAGGTTGATCGCATTGTGTTCCGATGCCAATTGAGACATAACAGAAAATATCGTCGTGCCAATTTGTGGAAGTTTATCAACCGGAAAGTTCATATCAAATGCACTTGAAATAATCAAATGGCTCAAGACAATCACCGCACTTGTACAATGATTTACAAGCCGTGGTACCAAACTGCGAAACCATTATTGTATTGATGGATGAACATCGAGGACAAGCAATTTCCTTTACCTTGCCCATGAGTAAACCTTTGTCCGCACTTCCTTTTTCTGGAGGAGCTATTCCTGTTGATCGCAACTTTTCCCTGGCTTCGTCAGTCATCCAATCGGTGGTCCATGGAGGTGAGAGAACGGTATCCACTACTACATTTTTTACCTGTAATTCGGCCAAAACTTCTACGATATCTTCCTCTATGGTCTTCATCGCAGGACAACCACTATACGTCGGTGTGATAATGACATGCCATTTCTTGTTGTCTGCATCCCAGGTGAGATCACGAACTATCCCCATCTCAATTACATTGAGTATAGGGATTTCCGGATCCTCTACCATTTTGAGATACTCCCAAATCAAGTCTGCTTCAACTTCTACCATTTGGAATTGGGATATGCTCGTTGAAGAAACTGCATTTCGGCTAGAATGAATCCCAAATGCTCTGAATGCTTTCCCTCCTTTCCTCCCTTTTGCATCCAAACGCCCTCAGGAATGGCGATACCAGCCTCCTGAAAAACCGCAGTTACAATTCTTTCAAAAGTATCTTTTAAGACAACATTATCCACAGCCACAAACGATTCCAATGATTTCATTTCATGTATTGAGTTGACCAATAATTCCCCAGTAAACTCCCACAACTCATTGACCGCATTTTGCAAACGTAAATGGCTTTCCTCTGTCCCCCCACCCAAACGCAATATCCAATCTCTGCTGTGCTGAAAATGATACCTAACCTCTTTGATTGATTTTTGAGCAAAACCTTGAAGAAATTCATCACTCGACTTTTCCAATTGTTCAAGAAAATGGTAATACCAAGTTGAAAAAACAAATTGTCGCGCTATCGTTTTAGCATAATCTCCATTGGGAATCTCAGCAATTAAAGCATTCCTGAACTCCCAAGAATCGCGTAAAAAGGCGTAGTCATCTTCAGTTTTTCCTTGGCCTTCACGCAATGCGATTTCTTTGTACAATGAAGTTGCTTGACCTATGTAATCTAGGGCAACATTACTCAAGGCTATGTCTTCTTCAATGGCAGGGCCATGGCCGCACCATTCGGAAAGTCGCTGACCCAAAATTAATAGGGTGTCTGCGAGGGTTAGGTAATATTCCTTATGCTCCATATTCATCACATGTGTCCCACCTCGGGAGGAATTTCATAGAAGGTTGGATGACGGTATACTTTATCGTTTGAAGGATCAAACAAAGCCTCTTTGTCACCCGGAGAAGAAGCCGTGATTTGCTCACTTGGCACTACCCAAATACTCACACCTTCCATGCGTCGCGTATAAACATCTCTTGCATTTTCGATTGCCATCTGCGCATCCGCAGCATGCAAACTTCCCACATGCTTGTGCGCCAAACCCGCTTTTGATCGAATAAAAATTTCCCAAATGGGCCAATTGCTTTTTTCCATTACATAAAGTTGAGCCACGAAAATACAAGATTTCAAATTCAAACAACTGCTGAATATCAGCTTTGTTCAGAACTTCAACCATAACTTAAAGAATTAAAAGAAGAATGCAGCCGCAAATCCCAGCAGAATGATGAGGAACTTAACCCGATTGAATCTATGTCCCTCTTCTGCTTCGAACAAAATCATGGTGGATACATGCAAAATAATACCCATCAATATGGCCATAACATAGGGTAGAAGATGTTCCGCATGAAACCATTCCCATTCTTCTCCCACATAAAAAAACAAGGCACCAGCAGGAGCCACAAGGGCAAAAAACACCGCCGCTGAAAAGGCCTTCCATTTTTCTTTAACCATTGCCAACAACAACGCTGCAAACACAAAGGACTCCGTGAATTTGTGGAATGATATTCCAAGCAGCAATGAATGCCCATGGTGGTGATGCTCATGACCATGGTGCATAACCTCCTCTGTCATTCCAAAAGGCATCCCTTCAATAAAAGCATGTATCCAAAGTGAAATGGACACCATCCAGTAAAATCGCTTACCTGAATGATGATGGGCATGAGCGTGACCGTGCTCCACTCCATGTGAAAAATAATCCAATATGATTTGCAGCAAAAAGCCAATTAATATGAAAACACCGATGTGTTCACCCCCATCCGCCATGGCCTCAGGGAGCAAATGAAGAAACGTTAAAGACAGTAGATAAGATGCACTAAAAGACAACAACAATTTCATTCTATTGGGGGTTATGTCCTTTCCCAAGAAGAGGACTCCACTGCCCGCTAACGAAACCAAGAATAAAATTAAAGTAGATGTCAAAATCATACGTCTCTTGTTTTTTTCGACACAAAGATACATCGCGGAGAATACTCATCTACGGGGTTTCCTTGATAATCGCCCCAAACATTCAAAATATCAAACCCTGCTCGTTCCAACAATTTCCTCAATTGATCCTGATCATAAGCCATTACTTTCTCTTCAAAACAATAGGACTTATCATCTGATACAAATGAAATCCTCTTGACAATTTTCCCTTGGTGAATACCCCGGTTGATTTCATAATCTGCTAACTTCCCCTTGATGATTTCTAATTCTTTCATATTGCTTTGAACAAAACTTAGATTTAGAAAATCCAAAACGAAAATGCCATTATTCTTCAAATTGACATTCATCGTTTTAAGCATCCTCAAATGGTCATCGTCATTCTCAAAATACCCGAACGATGTGAACAGATTCAAAGCAAAATCAACTTGATTAGGCAATCGAAATGATCTAACATCACTGATAAACCATCGCTCAGGGTGCCTGGAGAGTGATTGCGCTGTCAAAATATTATTTTCACTCAAATCCATTCCATACACTTGAAATCCCTTTGACTCCAAATACAATGCATGCCTTCCAGCACCGCAACAAGCGTCAAGGATGGTCACGTTATGATTCCATTTTAAACAAAATGACAAATATTCCATAAAACCCTTGGCCTCATCATCATTCCTTTTGGAATACAAATCGTGATAGAAAGTTGTGTTAAACCAAGAGGCAAACCAATCTTTTTGAATCATAGTGAACAAAAGTATTTTATTTTCTGCATTATATTTGTTTTTCAATTTGAAACTATGGAGAATTTAGATTTAAACGGTTCTAGTAAAACCCCTACTGTCAACTTTAACGCAACAACTGGAGTTCTTACACTCGCTGGCCGCTCTATTCCCGAAAACTCCATAGAGTTTTACAAACCACTTTTGTCTTGGATTGAAGCGTACAAATCGCAGCAAGCTGAACTCACTACCCTTCAAATCAAATTAGAGTACTTCAATACCTCTTCGAGCAAATGCCTTCTAGATTTGTTCAAGAAACTAGAGTCTATTGGCGGCAAATCCATTGTGGAGTGGTATTATGAAAATGATGATGAAGATATGTTAGAAGCCGGAGAAGATTACGAAGCCATCGTTCATGTTCCATTTAAAATGATTGGCGTGGATGACCTGCAAGGTTAAGCCATTTCATTGCGTCAGATTTTACCTCCTAAGCAATCCCTTACCTGGATTACTTTTTTCTCAGCCCTTCCACCCATTGGTAGATTTTATTGGTCCATTCATTTTGCAGGGCAATAATCATGAATATTGTCATTGACCATAGCACCCATACATTGACCCACAATGTGTCTATCGAATAACCTAAAATTTTCTTACTTGGTGCGTAAAAATGTGCTGAAAACAATCCTGATTCGTCGGGGTGCTTATACACCAGATTACTCTTCTGAATGAACTTGTTGTCATACTTGACAATTTTCTGCAAATCGTTTTTATTTGTAATAATTTCCTCAATGGCTTCATTGTGATGCCTGTCTTTCAGAGACAACATTTCATCTCTGCTTTTTTCATCCTTAATCAAACTCGATAAATAAAGCTCTTTCTGCTCATTGGCATTGCTGTATAAGCGTATATAATAGGTTTCCAACCGCTTCACGGACTCAAGATAAATATCTAATTCCCGAATCCCAATGGATTGAGGATTCCCATCCCAAAAGGGAGCCTTAAAATCAGGGATGACAAGTTCTTGTCTCGACATTTCGCCGTCAATTAACTCCAAATCCAATTGTGATATAATTCCTCCTTTTTCAAGCGTAGACTTGCAATCAAGCAGTAATCCACGCATTTCTTTTGCCCAAAAATCTTTCTTCCATGCGCTGTTCTTGAGCTGAGCATCCCAAGCAAAAAATTGCTTTTCAAAGGGATTATGGGTATACTGGTAAACTGCCATTGCCTCAAAGGCCCATCGTGAGGCCATTACCTCTCCGATCCACGGCACTTTTTCTTGTTGAGTAATAGAGGGAAACAATCGATCAAAGCGAACAATCACTCCACTAAACAACAATTGAGGAATAATCATTATGGGTATAAGTATGTAGATCACCTTGGCCGAATCAAAGGTGGCACTGATATTCAAGCCCAATGCATTGGCAAAACAAGACACCGAAAAAAGCACCAATAAAAATGGCCAAAACATGCCCTCAACTCCAAGAATCCAATTCCCGACTAACAGAAATGAGGCCGTTTGGATCAGAGAAATTAAAAACATAACGCCCAATTTTGAGAACAGATAAGCCGAATAAGAATGACCCAGATATCGTTCTCTTTTTAAAATCTTCTTGTCTTTCAATATTTCTTCTGCACTGACTGTAAGTCCAAGGAAAAGCGCTACAACAACGGCAAAAAACAAATACTGTGGGTAGTTGACATTCTCTCTAAAAGTGTATTCTTCAAGCCCTTTTCCTGTAATAGGATAAAACTTAACAAACAAAGACAAAAGCACGCTGAGCATAGGAGCTTCTAATAAGTTAATCAGCATGTAGGTGTGATTTACCCATTTGCTCATTAAATCACGCTTAAAAAAAGTTTTCAATGTCTGGAAAACAACACCCTTTTTTAATTTCTTCTTTTTCCTACCTGATAAACCCTGGGGTTCTAATTGAGGCTGATGAAACAACTCGTTCCATTCCTTTGGTGTAACTTTTCTTATCTCCGTGATGTCTCCATACTCATCCACGAGTCGGGCCTCAATAATATTAAAGAGTTGTTCAGGATTGACATTGCCACACTGTGGGCATTGACTTTCACCTGTATCGGCAAAATGAGCTTTTTTCTTAAAATGGATCAAACTTTCAACCGGGTTCCCAAAATAAATCGGATAACCCCCTTGATCCAATAAAAGTAAATCATCAAACAATTTAAAAATATCGCTACTCGGTTGATGAATAACCACAAATATTAGCTTTCCACGTAGAGTGAGCTCCTTCAGCAAATCCATGATCATTTCAGAATCCCTACTGGACAGTCCACTTGTTGGTTCATCAACAAAAATCACTTGAGACTCTCTCACCAATTCAAGGGCTATATTCAATCTTTTGCGCTGACCTCCTGAGATGGTCTTATCCAAAACACTTCCAACACGTAAATCACTTACTTCTGATAATCCCACTGAGCGAAGTACTTTTTGCACCCTCTCCAATACTTGATCATCTTCCTCGCTGGGGAAATCCAGCTTTGCACTATAATACAAATTCTCAAGAACCGTAAGTTCCTCAAAAAGAATATCATCTTGTGCAACATAACCCATCTGACTTCTTGTTAAGTCCAACTCTTGATGCACATGGCAACCATTCAAAGTAACACTTCCTTGACTGGGTTTCAGATTACCGTTTAATACATTGAGTAGGGTACTTTTACCTGATCCACTACCGCCCATGATACCCACCAAGTGCCCTCCTCCAATTTCAAAATTCAATGGATGCAATGCTATTTTACCATTTGGAAATCGATAAGATAGATGATTGACCTGAAATACAACTTCATCTGCATGACTATTCTTTAAAAACCTTTGCAGTACGTCGGAATAATAAATGGGATGAATTTTAGCTCCTCTAATAGCGCTTCCTGTAACAAATGCATAGGAACGATTGCGGTCAAGGCGCTGAGCATTGAGCAATACTTCGTCGTCTCCCAAATACTTCACCAAAAAGAACCCTTCCTCTTCTATCCAATAGAAAAACAAATCTCCTTTCAGATCATGAACATCATGGTGATTGAGTATGCAGAGATGATCATCATTCCAATCTTTAGCATCCTGCGCATCAGAAAGTCTGGAAATTTGAAGAAAAGCACTATGAATTCGGGGATTAATATAAAAAACCTCCGAAACTGTTTGAACAAATTCCCACTCTTGAACATCGGCTTCATCATATTGGCTTACAAACTCAACCAATCGCAATAACACCATCAATTTATCACGATAGCTCAGTTCCTCATTCATCTCCCCGCAAATCCGCAAAACTTTTACACTGGCCAAAGATGTTTTTTTGTTGGAGAGTTTAGAATGATCGTAAAATTTATCAACAAAATTGTTATAAACACCAATATAAAACCGTGTCAGGTCTGCGTTCAGTTGTCCTTTTAAAAACAAACGAACATTATTCTCCCCAACTTCTCCTGACTTACCCCCGATGATGGCAAACAGTTGCATTAATGCGCGCAATATCCCTTCACTCATCTTTTTTTGGTGTTAACTGAATTGTCTTGACCTTCAGATCTCAATAAATCCGGTCTTCTCAATAATGTTTTCTCATGAGCCTGTTCCATTCGCCACTGCTCTATGGCTTTAAAATTCCCACTGGTAAGCACTGCAGGAACCTCCAGTCCTCTGAAATCAGCAGGTCTTGTGTACACAGGTGGCGCCAATAAATCATCCTGAAATGAGTCTGTTAAAGCACTTGTTTCATCATTCATCACACCAGGAATCAACCTAACAATGGCATCTACCAGCACTGCTGCTGCCAATTCACCTCCACTAAGAACATAATCCCCTATGGAAATCTCACGTGTAACCCACTCGTCTCTTACTCTTTGATCAATTCCCTTGTAATGCCCGCAGATCAACAATAAATTCTTCTTCAAAGACATCTGATTACAAAGAGATTGATGCAATCGTTCACCATCGGGGGTGAGATATATGATTTCATCATATTTACGATGATCGGATAACCGCTCAATGGCATCCACGATGGGTTGTGCCATCATCACCATTCCTGCACCACCTCCAAATTGGTAATCATCTACACTTTTGTGTTTATCAATTGAGAAGTCTCTGATATTGTGAATTTCTATTTTGCACAATTCATTATCCTGCGCCCTTTGCAAAATACTATCCGCAAATGGGCCATCCAATAATCGGGGGAGAATGGTTAAAATATCAATGTGCATGTGCCAAAAATAAAAATGAATTGGTTACCAAACGGAATTAACTTTGCATTGAAACTACAGACTTCATCGCTCCAAGCAATTGGGGAGGAAAGTCCGGGCTGCACAGAGTACCACACCGGGTGAAAAGCCCGGGCAATTGCGTGAAAATGCAAAAGACAGAAAGTGCCACAGAAAACAAACCGCTGGAATGATTTATCATCTCAGTAAGGGTGAAAAGGGGGTGTAAGAGACCACCGCTGCCGTTGGCAACAAAGGCAGGCAAGGTAAACCTTGTGGGCAGTAAGACCATGTAGACCAAGGATGTTTGCGCAAGTAAACTGAAGGGCGGCTCGTCCGGTCTTGGAGGGTAGGTCGCATAGATAAATGATGAAGCTGCCAAAAGCAGAACAGAACCCGGCTTATGAAATAGTTTCAACATCGAGGTGCTTTTGGCACCTCGACCTTTTTTGAGTTTTCCGTAAATTTACCCCATGTCATCCCCAAAATACATCAAATCACTGGACGGAATAAGAGCCATAGCCGCATTGCTCGTTCTCATTTTTCACTTTAGTCAATATGTGATTTTCAGCAGTGAATGGGGCAAACTCATTCAGAAAGTGGGATATTTGGGGCAAACCGGTGTTTCCCTTTTTTTCGTACTCTCTGGCTTTCTCATCACAAGAATTTTATTCGATCAAATCCAATCTCAACATTATTGGAAAAACTTCATCATTCGTCGATCACTGAGAATCTTCCCTCTCTATTTTCTTTATCTAACGTGTGAATATTTTTTGGTGCCCTATTTAACCCATACTTCAAGCCCTGACATTAGTTTGCAGTGGTACTATTGGTTCTACCTGCAGGATTTTGCAACCACTTTCAGGTGGCCTGCCGCTGGGCCAAAACATTTTTGGTCATTGGCGGTTGAAGAGCACTTCTACCTCCTTTGGCCTTTTTTTGTTCTATATTACAAAACTAAACAACTTATTCACCCTATCATCGCCATTACAATCATCAGCGCCATCGTCAGATTTGTCCTTGCTTATTACAACTACCAAACTTATTTTTTCACTTTTGCGCGAATGGACGAAATTGCCCTTGGGGCGTTCCTAGCTTGGCTGGAGCGAAACAACCTATTGGTATTCTTTAGAAGTAAAAATTTTTATTGGGCAGCACTTCTCACCGCTACACTTTCAATTCTCCTCTGGGGACTTTATTCTTCAGCTGGGTTATTGATTGTTCAGGTATTCAAATACAATTTAATTTCGACGCTGTATTTTTTGCTGATTGGTAAGGTTATTACGTTAAGCAACCAACACTGGTGCAGTAGGTTACTGTGCACTCCCTTTTTTCATTTTACAGGAAAAATAAGTTACGGACTATATGTATATCAAGCAACAGCTGTTATTTGGGGACTATCACATGGTTACGCTCAAAAGCCCCTGCTGTTTTTTCTTTCTTTGATGTTCTTCTGTTATGCAATAGCGACAATAAGCTTTTATTGTTTTGAGAATCCCATACTAAAGCTAAAGAGCAAACTTACTTACTCCTGACGTCTGCTGTAATGGTCAGCACGGTGCTGATGGGCTCTGTGTTGGCAACAATTGTCACCTTTTTAGAGTTCTTACCCACTTTGTTTGCGCTATTGAATTTGACAACAATCTGCCCCGTTGAACCGGGAGCAATAGGATCCTTGGGCCACTGAGGAACCGTGCAACCGCACGAGCCTTTGGCATGCTCAATATGCAAAGGCGCATTACCTGTATTTTTAAATTGAAATGAATACTCTTTCACCTCTCCTTCGGTGATCACCCCAAAATCATGTGCATTCTGAGTAAAACTCATAGAAGTTTTTTCTCTTTCTTGAGATGCTTTACCAATAGAACCTGCCTCCGTGTTCAAATGAATGTTGCTCTTTTTTGGGGCCAACCATTGCGCCCCCACATAGGCTCCTGCACCCAGGATAAAAATAAATAAACCAACTTTAATTCCTTTGCTCATATACTATTTCTTTGATTGACCTTTCTTTTTCTCTTGCACTTTTGGATCCAAATTTATTTGATCATACACACCATTTATGAGTATCTCTTTTGCCTTTTGAGCCGCTGGATTCAAATCATTGATCACAAAATAAAAGGACTCATTATCATAAAGATTTCGGGCCAACAAGGCTTTGGTTCGAATGGCAATGGCGTGCTTTGAATTGGCATATCCTTTTTCATCCAATGGCACTTCTTTTTCCTCTGCCATTCTTATTATCTTTCTTTCTTCCTCTTCAGGTATTAAAAAAGATTTTGCAAAAGACTCCATGGTGGGGTAGGATTTCAACAACTCTTCTCGGTGAGCATTGGCGTAGGACATGGACCAATCATTTTGAACACCCACTCTAATTAAATCACTAAAATATCTGCTATTCTCTGACGTGTCCAATGGCACAAATATGTCTGGCATTATTCCACCGCCTCCATAAACAGTTCTCTTGGTGATTCTTGTCTGATACTTTAATGAGTCTGGGAATTTAATGCTATCGGCTGAGAAAAATTCCCCGTTCTTAAGACGTCTTGAATAATCCGAATAATAATCATCTTTTCCCTCATCATACGGCTTTTGAATACAACGTCCTGCTGGCGTGTAATATTTCTGAACGGTTAATCGTACCATTGAACCATCCGGTAAATTGACTGGTCTTTGCACCAAACCTTTTCCAAAAGACCTTCTACCAACAATCACTCCTCGGTCCCAATCCTGAATGGCACCACTCACAATCTCAGAGGCACTGGCAGAACTTTCATCAATTAACACTACCAAGCGTCCCTTTTCAAAACTTCCTGGAAGACCTGCCCTGGTGTTAAAAGACTCCTTTTTGAAAGCACGGCCCTCGGTATATACAAGCAATTTACCCTTTTCATTCTTGGGTGCATCTTTTGGAAGATCATCGCTTAAAAACTCATCTCCCATTTCAATGGCTGAACGCAAAAGTCCTCCTCCGTTGTCCTGCAAATCCAGAATCAGATCTTTCATCCCCTGCTCCTTTAAATCGGCTATTCCCTTTCTGATTTCCTCCGTTGTTGTGGCAGCAAACCGGCTTACCTTGATGTAGCCAATTTCCGGAGAAATCATGTAGGCTGCATCCACTGAATAAATAGGGATTTTATCTCTGGTTATCTCAAAATACAACCACTTATCGTAACCTCCTCTTTCTATTCCCACTTTGACCTTTGTACCTTTGGGACCTCTTAATTTGGACAATACATTACTGTTCTTGATACCAACACCGGCCATCTTAACTCCTTCTACTTCCACAATTTTATCACCTGCTCTAATGCCCAATTTTTCAGATGGGCCACCTTGAATAGGTTCAACGACAAAAATTGTATCATGTAAAATATTGAACTGAATCCCAATCCCATCAAAGCTACCTTGTAAAGGCTCATTGGCCTCTGCTACCTCTTCCGCAGAAATATAGGTGGAGTGCGGATCCAGCTCCTCTAACAAATGAATAATGGCTTTCTCAACCAGCTCTTTGCTATTCACCGAGTCGACATAGATAGACTCAATATACTGGATAAGGGTAGCAAACTTATCTGTTGTCTCTGAGCGATTAAGCGTCGGTTGAGCAGTAATAGAACCCGCAACCAATATCATTGAGCAAAAAAGTAATGAAGAAAAGATTTTTTTCATGTTTCAAATTTACAAAATCATTTGTCAATTATCTCGCCACGAAAACGGTCCCTATTCTTTTTTGTGCTTCTTTATCAAATACAGATTTTACAATAAGTTCATAATGATAAATATCGCTAGGAACATAATAACCATTGCCTCGTAAGGATCCATCCCAACATTTATCAAAATCTTTTGTTTCAAAAACAATCTCACCATGACGATTAAAAATAACCAAAGAATATCGTTCAATGTCAACAGCGTTTCCAACAGGTTCGAGGCAATCATTGATATTATCTCCGTTTGGCGTAAATGAGTTGGGAATGTAGCAGTTGTATATTTCTTCCTTCACATGCGCTACAATGGTGTCCGGTGCATAGAATACCATTTCTATTTCTTTGTTTTCATTGTTGGGAGCCATCACATTTTGCTGAGCACTTGTCCAGTGCGTAAAATCGTAAAATTCATTCTCTTGTACGCCAAACTGAACAGGGACTCCATGAGCTGTTTCAAATTGAATCATGAAGTCACTGGTACCACCATTGCTACTGCTAATGGATCCAGTGTAGGGTTTGTCTAATAAAACAGTAATTAGACTGTGTGGAATTTCAGTGAAAACAGCTGTGATTGTATCTTCTTGGCTCACAGTAATGGCGATGGTGCTGGCGAATGAATTAGGTGTCAGCGCAGTACCTTGGGATTCCCAATGATCAAAGGCCGTCCATTGGGCCAATGTTAATGCCCCGATGTTGTGGCTGGTCCCAATCTCCCAATCATAAGTCACCGGCAAAGTAGGCAATTCAACTCCATCAAGGAAAACCTGACCAATATTGGCTGGTGTCTTATCGATGGTCACCAAAGCGTGAGGTGTAAAATCAAAAATAACTTCAATTTCCTCAGCGTCGCAAACTACGGTGTTCATGACAACAGCATTATTGTTGGGTGACAACTGAGTGTTGGTTGGAACCCAGTTGGTAAAGTCATACCAATCTTCTTCCCAAACCTCGAAAGTCAAATTTGTTCCCGGTGATACGGTAATGGTTTGTGGGAAGCCCGTGTATGTAGAACCATTGAAGATCAAACCACCAGCATCGGGATAAAGGGAACTGAAAACAATATCAATGGCATTGGGAGGTAACGATGTGAAATTGACATTAATAACAACATCAGAAGTGATCGTTAATGTAGGATTCAAAGATGTCGCATTAGATATAACACCTGTTCCCGATACAATTTCCCATGAAATTAACTGACCACATGGACCATTTTCAATGGCGTTTAAATTGATGATATCGGTAGTCAAAAAATTAAAGTTACCCCCACTTAACGGTTGCCCGTTGATATCAGCATCTCCATTGCCTACTACATTCACAACTACCTCATAAACAGGCAAAAGAACGGCAATCAAGTCATCGTCTTGACAAGGAACGATATCAATCACGATATCATCGGCACTTGGCAATAGTGCTGTAGTATTGGACTCCCAGTGATCAAATACAAATCCTGGATTGGGAATGGCTTCAACAGACACATTGGTTCCAGCTACTTCTGTTTGAGGACTTGGGAAAGCAGCATTAATTGCTCCATTCCAGGCGATGGTTGCAGAACCCGCAGGAAGAACATCCAGCGTGGTGATGACGTTTCCTGTATTTCCCGTTCCAAACTGGGCTTCGATGACGGCATCACTCTCAATGATCAACGTCGTTGTTGCGCTAAGAGGGTCTTCAAATGTAGCCGTTCCTGAAACAATTACCCATTGAACAAACTCTGAACAAACACCCGTTCCATCTGCAACAGCAGTTATATCGATGGGCAATGGAGTTGTATTTCCGCTAAAATAGGTACCTGTGTAAGGAGATGTTGTTATCACAGACTCCTCAAGAATTACAGAGCCTGGACCTGTAATCTGTACGGTCAAATCTTGTTGGGTAACATCATAACAATCTTCCAAACCTTCAACGATATCATTGGTTGAGGTTTCTTCAGGACATCGCGCGAGAATAAAATTCCTTAAATCTTGGACGTTGTTCTGCCATCCAGCCATTGTCCCACCCCATCGGGTGATTTGACGCGGCATCTCCGCTTCAATATGAAGAATCATGCTGTCCAATACTTGAAGCATTTTATCACATGAGAAAATACCATTGCTCAGTTCAGCGTATCGTTGGATATAGTCTGCTGTAAAATCTGGGTTATCAAAAAGTGAATTGAGAATAGGGATATGCCCTTGCCCACCAATATCTCCCTCAGAATCGATTTGACATGGATCTGCATCAGGAGCTGTTGAAGATACTCCGGTGTAGTTAACATAGTGTCCAAAAGTGGCATCATTGTCCCACAATGCATATCGCCATCTTCGGGCATCACCATTGGGATTGTACCCTCTCCACCATTGGGTGTTCCAGTTTAACCAATCCGTACAGACGGTATATCCGTTTAAAATGAAATAATCAATTAAACTCATGGTATTGAACTGTGTAACAACGTAATCATAATTGGCTTGAACAGCCATGCTGTTTCCCGTAATAAAATTCTGAAGCGTATTCCAATTTCCTTGTGCATTAAATGCTGGAGCCGCATCGTATTCAGCCCATGTCCCTCCCCAAGTTTTTAAGTAATCTACTTGTCCGCGTGACTGATCGTAGTAATGTTCTGTAAAGTCAGTGTCGTCAATTTTCTCGCGAACTTCATATACTCCCCAGTATTGCCCGTTGAGATATACAATACAACTTCTTGTCGCCCTTTCATCACAATGCAATCCTCCCAATATTGATAATTCACATACATAAGCATCGCGAATGTGCGCTCCACCGTTGGAGAAAGGATAATTGTCATTGGCCGCCGCTTTAAAAATCAGGCGATCATAATCGTCTCGATTACGGTGTTGAAAGAGGGGTTCTTCAACAGTATGATCATATCCCAATTCATCTCTGCTAATGTAATCAAAGCCCCTTTGACCATAGGCATTAGAGTCATTTCCATGTTCATTGCTGTCGCCATGGTTTTCTGTAATAAAGACCCCATTGGCATTAAAAAACTCAACATTGGTCAATCGATTGTTTCCTCCGCCTGGCCATTGACCATTCATGTTATTTCCAGATACGCTAACTGTCAAAATACCGTGGGTATCGGTACCAAAGAAATAAGTATTGGTTTCAATCAAGCTGGGCAACCTTTCAGGATCAGATGAGTAAACTATCGCCCGCAGCACGGTTGTAGCATTCAAAGCAATTGGTCCAGTATAAAGAGTACTTGTATTATTCGGAGTATTGCCATTGGTTGTGTAATAAATGGAAGCTCCTGGCTCATTGGTTGATAAAACAACGCTTATAGGCCCAGCGTAGTAACCCGCTTGAACGTCCATCTCTGGCTTAATGGCATAAGCTGAGGCACTTCCTGCAACAGCAACACTCGCAAGAGGGGTAGGATCTGATTGAATTCGCCATGTGCTTGAGCCGTCTGGCGATCTTGACCAAGAATGATTGGACTGATTTGGAATTAAGAAATCTGCATCTATATCAAAATCATAACTCTCTAGGACTACTCCACCAGCATTAGAAAACACGATCTCTTCTCCGCCCGTTTGATTAATCTTGAAATTAGCATTTAATCCTCCAAGGTATCCCGGTTGATAATCACCTCTCCCGGTGAGCAACACCAGACGATAACCGTTAGCAGGTACTGAAGTTCCAGCAGGAAAGCTCCACTTTTGAGGATTGGTTGAATTATCACTTAACCAATATCCGCTGATGTCAACTGCTACTCCAGAAGGATTGTAAAACTCTATCCAATCTTCAAAATTATTTCCTCCTGCTGGGAGACCGTAATCGCTATAATTGGCAATACAAATTTCGTTTATAACCACTTGGGCGGATGACTTAACATTGAAAGTCAAACAACCAATAACAAGGCAAAGGGCAATTAAGAATCTCACAAAGTACATTTTTTCAAATTTAAGACATTCGTCAGTTAAAAAGGTTGCAAGTTTTATGAGATTTAACAATTTAGTGTACTTTTGACACCAAGCTAACACAGTATGAAATTAAAATTGACTTTCCTTGCCATAGGTTTAATGGCTCTTGGATGCGGATTACATGGCAACGATGCCACATCAACTGCAGAAACCCTTTCATCCCACGAAACCCATGTCATACGACATCCGGATTGGGTTAAAAACGCTGCGATATACGAAGTCAATTTAAGACAACATACACCTCAAGGCACAATCAATGCTTTTGTTCAAGATTTGGATAGAATCAAAGAAATGGGGATTGATATTTTGTGGTTTATGCCCGTAAATCCCATTGGACAATTGAATAGAAAAGGTGGCCTTGGCAGTTATTATAGTGTTAAAGATTACAAAGCCCTCAATTCTGAATTTGGGACCATGTCAGATTTTAAAAATATGGTCAAGATTGCTCACGCCAAAGGCATGTACGTGATTTTAGATTGGGTGGCCAATCACACCTCATGGGACAATCAATGGATTATCGATCATCCTGAATGGTATACACATGATGCCAATGGGAAAATTATCCCCCCTGTTGCCGATTGGTCAGACGTTGCTGATCTAAACTACAACAATAAAGACATGCGCGCAGCCATGATTGACGCCATGAAATTTTGGGTAAAAGAATGTGATATCGATGGTTACCGTTGTGACGTGGCCATGGAAGTCCCTACAGATTTTTGGGATGATGCCCGTGCAGAATTGGATAAAATCAAACCCGTATTCATGCTAGCGGAAGCAGAGCAGAAAGATCATCACCTGAAGGCGTTCGATATGTGTTATGGTTGGGAGTTCCTTCATCTCATGAATGGGATAGCCAAAGGTGAAAAATCCACCAATGACATCGACACTTATATTTCCAAAAAATCCACGGAGTTTCCAAAATCGACCATACATATGTATTTCACGACCAACCACGATGAAAATACTTGGAATGGCACTGGTCAAGAGCGATACGGAAAAGCAAGAAATATGTACGATGTCCTTGCATTCACCATAGGTGGTATGCCATTGATTTATTCCGGACAAGAGGGTAATGAAATGCATGCGGATGGCAAGGCTCATCGCTACCGTTTTTTTGAAAAAGATACCATTCAATTCAATGGATATCCCAATTCACAATTGTATCAAACCTTATTGAAAGCGCACCATGAAGTCCCTGCACTTTGGAACGGTACCGATGGTGGAACTTTTAATAGAATACACACCAGCAACAGTAAAATTTATGCCTATAGCCGCATCAAAGGAGATAGCCAAGTAATCATCATGCTCAATTTCAATGAAGCGCCACAAAGCACATCATTTACGGATGTTATTCCAACCGGCATCTTCAATAGTATATTTGATGGTAAGGGACTTGCGCTCTATGCTACAGGAAATGCACAATTGCCTGGTTATGGTTATCAAGTTTTTGTGAAAGAAAAATAATGGTGAAGTGCCTTGGAATCACAGGAGGAATAGGTGCTGGCAAAACAACAGTATCGAAAATTTTCCGTTCCCTTGACATTCCGGTTTTTGATGCTGATGCAGAGGCCAAAAACTGTTACAACGACCCTGAAGTCATATCGGCTGTATCGAATGCTTTTGGTGAAGATATTTTTGTAGATTCCATCTTACAACCCAAAATACTAGCTTCTAAGGTATTTGCATTTAAAGACAAATTGTGTCAATTAGAAGAAATCATTCATCCCAGAGTGCATAATCGTTGGATTGCTTTTGCACATTTGCATGGCAATCGACCTTATGTCATCAGAGAAAATGCTATTCTCATCCCATCCCAAGGGCATCTCACATGTGATAAAGTATTACTGATCACAGCGCCTTTGGAAGACCGAATATCGAGGGTGATGCTTCGATCAAAAATGTCAAAAGAAAATGTTCTAGACAGAATATCTCAACAATGGACTGATGAACAGATGCTGCCTTACTGTGATTTTGTTCTGGAAAACAAACAAGGACTCCATTCAGAAGATGCGCTTATTCCACAGATAATGAAGATAGATTTTGAGATGAAAAATATTTAGACCTTCCATTAAAAGCCCTGATTCAATTCACATTTTCCATTTAATAACTTGATAGCCACTTTCAATTAGAAGAGAAAAAAAAAGGCAAATTCGTTAAAACCGAAAGCCTATGTCAAGCAAAGCGAAACGTTGGATTTTATTTACTTTGATTTTTTCAAGTTTATACCTTTTTATTGTCCATTGATTTTTGCTCATCCCATGCGGAAGGGTATCTTTAGGGCATGAATAACAACAAGGCTTTACGCTGGACCATTGCTGTGGCCTCTCTTGGCTATTTTGTGGATATTTATGATTTGCAACTATTCAATATCATTTCCAAAGCCAGCCTCACCGGAATTGGCATAACTGACCCCAAAGAAATAGAAAAATGGGATTACCTTTTGTTCCTCTGGCAAATGGGAGGGATGCTAGTAGGAGGGCTACTTTGGGGATGGCTTGGTGATGTCAAGGGCAGAAAACAAATTCTATTTGGCTCTATCCTCTTGTACAGCATTGCCAATATAGCCAACGCATTCGTAGGCAGTGTAGAGAGTTACAGTATCATTCGATTCATTGCAGGACTTGGACTTGCCGGTGAATTGGGAGCCGCCATCACATTGGTATCAGAAATAATGGACAAAGAGAAGAGGGGTTATGGTACAATGGTCATTGTCACAATGGGTGCATTAGGAGCCATAGGTGCTGTTTTTGTATCAAAAATATCATTGCCCATGTTTGGATTAGCGCCATGGCAAACCTCTTACATCATTGGTGGTATACTGGGTTTATTGTTGCTCACCCTACGCGTTGGAACATTTGAAAGCAGTTTGTTTGAGCACTCTGCGAAACGCGTACAATCTAGGGGGAATTTCTTATTGTTATTTAAAACAAAAGAACGAACACTTCGATACCTCGCTTGTATCGCCATGGGACTTCCCGTTTGGTATTGCGTTGGCATCCTAATCAAATTCAGCAAAACATTCGCACTGCTTTCTAATGTTCAAATTGATGCCAGTTTGGGAATCGTATTCACCTATCTAGGTCTATCATTTGGAGATCTCTTGAGTAGTCTTTTAAGTCAATACTTTAAAAGCCGAAAAAAAACAATAACCCTCTACTTGTATTTAACCGTTATCGTCAGCTCTTGTTACCTTTTTGTTCATCCGGTCAGCTCCTTTACATTTTATTTTCTCTGCTTTGCTTTGGGGACAGCCACAGGTTATTGGGCCTTATTTGTATCCATGTCTGCTGAACTATTTGGGACCAACATTCGCGCAACCGTTGCCAGCACTACACCCAATTTTGTGAGGGGTGCCGTCGTACCTTTGATACTCAGTTTCAAAGCCATGGAGGGAAACATAGGGAGTGTAAAAGCGGCAGTAATTCTGGGTATTGTCACCATCGGGTTAGCCCTTGTTAGTGCCCGATACCTTCAGGAATCTTTCGGAAAGGATTTGAACTTTCAAGAAGAATAGTGCTTTCATAGAGATAAAAAAAAGAGCCCTTTCGGGCTCTCTGGATTCAACAATCAATCCTTTTTTACAAAACGTGATCTAACTTCTCTGTCAATACATTTTTAGGAACAGCTCCAACACTCTTATCCACTACCTCTCCGTTTTTAAGAAATACAATTGTCGGAATATTTCTAATACCGAATTTCATAGACGTCTCAGGATTCAAGTCCACATTCACTTTTCCGACAATAGCACGTCCTTCATATTCCTTTGCAATTTCCTCTACAACAGGGGTAACCATTCTACATGGCCCACACCACTCTGCCCAAAAGTCAATCAAAACAGGTTTGTCGGTATTCGTAATCTCAGCAAAATTGAGGTCTGTTATTTCTAAAGCCATTTTTTTATTTTTTAAATAGGGCTACAAAGATAGGTCATTGTTTTGAAACATTATTCTTTTTGCAAAATTTTATGGTCTTTTAGTTTTCACATTTACCTATCCATCCATTGATTTTCAATGAATTAAAGTCAAGTACTATGAAACAAGATCAATGCAAGTAATTTCTGGCATAATACCTACTCTACCTGGAAATCCAAGGCACCCCAATCCTCTATTCACATATAAATGCTGCTTTCCTTCTGTATAAAGTCCTCCCCAACGTTTGTAACCGAACCAAGCGGATGGGCTCCATTTTAATCCCCAATCTGGAATTTCCACTCCAAATTGAGCCCCATGCGTATGACCTGATAACGTGAGATAAATATTCTCTTTCCCCATCACTTGTTCTTCAAAGTGGGTAGGGTCATGCGATAAAAGAATCTTATTCATGTTGCTCGGAACATTGAGCAAGGCCTTATTTAGGTCGCCGAATTGAAAGAAATTCCGTCCCCAATTCTCAACGCCAATAATGGCCAATTTTTCTTCTCCCTTTTCTCCTATTAAAACATTTTCATTTCGCAACAACCGAAATCCCATTTTTTTGTGTACCTCCTCCAATTGAATCATATTCAACCGTTTCTTTTCCAGCATTTCAGGAGAATCACCCCTGTAAATATATTCGGCATAATCATGATTTCCGAGAATAGAGTACTTACCATATTTTGCCTTTATCTCTGAAAATAAACCAATATAAGGAAGTGCTTCTTCAGCAACATTATTGACCAAATCTCCGGTAAAGAAAACTAGATCTGGGTTCAGTTCATTGATTAATCGAATGGCTTCTGAAACCTCATCTACGCCATCTTCTCCAAATGTACCCAGATGACTATCTGAAATTTGAACGATACGAAAGTTTGTCAATCCAAAAGGAAGATTCCCAAGGGGAAGGGACTCTCGGCGCACTTGAAAATTATATTTCCCTTTGACAATGCCGTATGCGAAGGAAGAGAACAACAAGGCAGATGCGCCAAGTCCAACTTGATTTAGAAATTGTGATCGCGTTACCCCGCTATCGCCCGTTTGATCTTTAAACCAACGGAAATAAACTCTTTTGAAAACATGCACGATATCATTTCCAAGGTGAAAAATCGCAAAGGCCAATTTAGAAATCCCAATAACAAAAAGGCCATTCATTATTTTCATCATCCACTCTGGTGGACGACCACTTTCAGACTGCAATCCTATCACCATGGCCACGATGAGGAATAACATCAAAACAGCAGGAATCCAATAAAACACTTTGATTGTTTTCCAATATTTTGACCACTTCTCTTGAAAAAGTTGTTTGAAGCCCTTAAATGCATACCCATCAATGGCCAGCAATGTTAAAGTGAATAAAATGGGAACGATAATGCCTTTCATACGGTTGCGAATTTACAAGACAAGGCAAGAACAAATTGGCAATTATTCTAAACGTAATTGGAAACGTTGATACAACTGCTCAAGGGCTGGACTTTCTTTGCGCCAAGCTTCAAACTTCTCTGCATTGGTTAACATGGCTACTTTCAGATCTTGAATTTTGGTAATGGCCGTTTCAAATTTCAGACCCACGATGTTTTCATGGTCTTTGAAATAATTGGCTAGTTCACTTCGAATATCATTGAAATAAATGACCTGCGTTTCACTCGGGAATTCTAAAGTCATCACCCCATCAGCATACTGCAATTCCGCCATAGACATAGCCGTTTTTATTTGTCCGATGGGAAGTACTCCGCTATTTAAGAAAGACTTCCAAGCATCAGCAACCTGAGGTTGGGAGTAATCTCCTCCCAATTCCTCTAATACTTCTAGTGCTTTTTCCTCTTGCTCTTTGGCCTTTTGAACCATGACAGACTGAATGGATATCACATCTGTGGATTTGGCTATGGTATCTTTTAATCCAAGAGAAGCTTTTACTCTTGGGACATCGGATTCTATTGCTACCTTCTGAGCGGAAAGGGGCGAAAGGGTGGGATCCGCCACTTGGATATTAGACTCCATCGAGGCGCTTGTGGAGAACGAAACTGGTTTGGATACGATTGGTGATGCTCCTCTAAATGGGATTATCCTATTTTTTTTTTTCGCCTTCCCTCCGATTGGATTGAATGCTGCAAATTTTCATGATGGTGAGCTCTACTAACAGCCTTTGGTGCTTGCTTGCTCGATAATGTATATCGCACTCATTGACAAGATCCATGGCTTCAATTAAAAATCTCAGGTCCATAAGTGCTGATTGTTCTACATACTTTTGGCCAACATTCTCAGACACCTCCAAGAGGGCGATTGTTGCTGGATCCTTAGATACCAACAATCTTCTCAAATGCCCTCCCCAACCCGATATGAAATGATGAGCATCAAACCCTTTATTTAAAATTGTATTAAAAAGCAAAAGAGATTCTGGAATATCTTCCTTGAAAGCCAAATCTGTCAGTTGGAAATAATAATCGTAATCAAGTACGTTGAGGTTTTCAATAACCAAATCATAAGTCAAATTACGACCGCAAAAGGCAACTACTTGGTCAAAAATAGAAAGAGCGTCACGCATTGCACCATCTGCCTTTTCTGCAATAACATGCAAAGCTTCGGGTTCAAAACTCACGCCTTCTTTTCCAGCGATATACGCCAAATGCTCTGTCATGTCTGCCACCCTGATTCTGTTGAAATCGAAAATTTGACATCTACTGAGAATGGTAGGGATAATCTTGTGCTTTTCTGTTGTTGCCAAAATAAAAATGACATGAGCCGGTGGCTCCTCCAACGTTTTAAGGAAAGCATTGAACGCTCCAGAACTCAACATGTGAACCTCGTCAATGATGTAAATTTTGTATTTACCTACCTGAGGAGGAATGCGCACTGTGTCAACAATTCCGCGAATGTCTTCTACCCCATTGTTCGATGCAGCATCCAGCTCAAAAACGTTGAAGCTCAAATCCGAACCTTCATCAATAAATCCATCATTGACGGCTTTCGCAAAAATCCTGGCACAAGTTGTCTTACCTACTCCACGAGGACCACAGAACAAATACGCTTGTGCTATTTGCTGGGTTGAAATCGCATTTTGAAGTGTCCTTGTGATGGACTTCTGTCCAACTACGGTTTCCCAGGTATCTGGCCTGTATTTTCGGGCGGAGACAACAAATGCATCTGACATACAGCAAAGATGCAATCGATTTCAGAAAAACAAAAATTCTTCTATCCACAGTTTTTACACAACTTCAAAGGCCTTATTATTGTGACATGAAGAATAAAAACAAATTGGGTCTCAAGGATGCAGTGATGATTGGAACAGGATCTATGATTGGATCCGGAATTTTTATTGTGAGTGCCGGAATGACACAGCAATTGTACAGTGGTCAATGGTTACTCGTGATGTGGATAATCACAGGATTCATCACCATTGCTGCGGCGCTCAGTTATGGGGAGTTGTCTGGAATGTTTCCCAAGGCCGGAGGTCAATATGTATATCTGAAAGAGGCCTACCATCCCATGATGGGTTTTCTGTACGGCTGGAGTTTTTTTACGGTGATTCAGACTGGAACCATCGCTGCCGTAGCTGTGGCCTTCAGTAAGTTCAGTGGGTACTTTTTACCGATTTTTGAAATGCGTTCTGAGAATATTTTGCTTCAACTCGGAGAATTTTCTGTATACCCTGCTCAGCTTCTGGGAATAGCTACATTGATATTTCTTACAGTGTTTAATACTCGAGGAGTTGAGACTGGCAAGTGGATTCAAAGTTTATTCACCAGCACAAAACTCATCGCCTTGTTTGGACTTTTGATTTTGGGCTTCATTTTCGGATTTGCTTCAGAGACGTGGAACAAAAATTGGGAGTTGGGATGGCAATGGCAAAGCCTAAGTGGCGATGGATTCTTAACAGGGTTAACCTTGAGCGGATTCATGGGTGCATTGGCCAGTGCAATGGTTGGATCTATTTTTAGCAGTGATGCTTGGAACAGCATCACCTTTATCGCTGGAGATATGATTTCACCAGAAAAAAACATAGGAAGAGCTTTGTTTTTGAGTACCATAATCGTCACGTTCATTTACGTACTAATGAACATTATGTACCTCGGCACTCTATCCCTGCAAGACATAGCGCTTGCTCCTCAGGAGCGTGTGGGCGTCTCCGCCTCAAATGTTATTTTTGGTCATACAGGGACTTACATCATCGCCGGACTGATCATGATTTCAACGTTTGGATGCAATAACGGACTCATCTTCAGTGGAGCAAGAGTTTATCAAACCATGGCCCATGATGGTTTGTTTTTCTCTAAGGCAAAAGAATTGAACCATGCTGGTGTACCCGCATGGGCCTTATGGGCACAGTGTATATGGGCATCCGTGCTTTGTTTAAGTGGTAAATACGGGGATCTTTTAAACTATGTCGTCTTTACTGTTATGTTGTTTTATATACTCACCATAGCCGGAGTGATTGTTTTGAGAATTAAAAAACCCGATTTACCAAGAACTTACAAAACACCATTGTATCCATTTCTTCCAATTGCTTATATTGTTTTGGCTTCATTATTTTGCTTTGGTTTACTTGTTTATCAACCCAACTATACCTGGCCTGGGCTGATAATTGTCTTTTTGGGAATTCCCATTTATTTCCTCTTTAAAAAAGGCAATCATGAGCATAAAAAAAAGGTGTAACCTAAGTCACACCTTTCTTCAAAACATTTTATACCCTATTAATTTCCTCTAAAATCAGCGATCAGTTGTCTCACATGTGATCGATGGGCCTTTGTAAGACCATCCCCTGAAGCGGACTTCATCATGTTGTCAATGCTATTCAATGTTTGATTGATCATTCCTTGTGCGACATTATCATAAGGAGATTTGGCATCTAATGCTCTGATCAATCGCTCTGTATACTCTACTTGCAAATTCTGACGAAAAGTATTGACATTACCTGTCAAATCAGCCGCAAAAATGGCAGCGGTCAAATCATTCAAGTAAGTATCAATAGAATATTTATTGCCATATAAGGCAACATCTGAAAATCGTTCCAGAACAGTTGGATGTAGCAAGTGAGACAACGTTCCTTTTTGAATTGACAGCACACGACTGTGAATATTGGGATCATCATTATCAGAGAAATGAGAGAAACCTCTGCGCTGTTTCAATAAGTGTGTGTATACGGAACTCCACTGGTCAAATGCATTAGGAGCAAAAGCATATTTCGACAATGCATTCATGGCCTCTTTTTGTTTTTCCAACGACACTGGTGTCAGAGGTTGAACCGCTCCTGATTGACCTTTGAATGCTCTGTTGTAGTGTACACCCGCCATCTGACGTGTCATAATGGAGACTTGGGTTGCATATTCACCAGCAACTGTTCCAAAAGCCTGCACCAACTCTTGATAGCTCTCATTATCCTGAATCAATTTATCTTTTAATTTGGGCATCAAGACATTTACCATTTCACATCTGTCAACAGCATAGGCAACTGGATCGCTGGTTAAATCGTAAATATTGACATCTGGGTCAATGCCCCTACCAGGGCTTCGCATGTCATCAGCATCGTTTCCATAAGCCAATTGGTGTTCCGTGCTACGGTCTGTAATCTTCTTCATGCGCTGCTGCTCCGAAATAGGATCAGAAAGAGACGGGGTATAACCGTATTCAATAACCCAAAAATCATATGGCCCTATGTTTTCGTCACAATAGGCCGCTTGTTCCTTTTCATTCAATTGATAATTGAATGCTGGATATTCCATGATACTATTGGCCAAACCCTCTTTCTTAATTTTTTCTACGTTCTTGATGTCCTTAAAAGTCTGCAAGGTGCTGGCTCGCATGTTGTGGGTCAAACCCAAGGTATGACCCACCTCGTGTAAAATCAGGCGATACATCAACTGTCTAGCCACTTCCTTTTTCATTGCATCACCCATTCCAAACGCATCTGCAATGGCACTTCCCAATGCCATTTGATGGTTACTCATGCCATTGGCTGCACACAAGAATGGATTGCGGTTATTGGCCCCAAAAGTATTTTCCGAATAACCATCACCTTTGAAAAACTTCTCCGCATTCACTCTATTGATGATGGCCACCAATTCCAACATGATATCTGCTCCCAATATTTCACCTGTTCTAGGATCAACAAAAGAAGGACCGTAACCTCCAAAAGGCGGAGCCGGAGTAGAAGTCCAACGCAAGACATTGTATCGGATATCGCCGGCATCCCATGTGGCGTCATCAGGTTGTTCTAAACACACTACCGCATTTTTAAATCCTGCCTTTTCAAAGGCAGCATTCCAACGTTCACACGCCTCTTTTATAATGGGTCTCCACTCCTTGGGTGTTGTATTCTCAATCCAGTAGGTAATGGGGTTTACAGGTTCTGAAAGGGCTAAATTTGGATCTTTTTTCACCAATCTCCATCTGTGAATGACATCCTTATAATTAATGGTTTCATAGGAAGTCATGTCGTCAATTTGGGTAGAAAAATAACCAACCCTTGGATCGTCGAGTCTTGGTTCAAAACCGCTTGCTGGTAGGCTCAGTAAACTGTGCTGATATTTGATGGATACATTACGAGAATCCGCTAAAGCCTCTGAATTGATTTTAGGGCTGCTGTTCTCATAAACATAATCAACCTTTATCTCCGTATTTTCAGGGTATGAGTTGATCTGAGTTATGTGCGTTTTAGACGATGATAAGTTACCCAATACGGAGGGAGAACCCGGATCCGAGGGGAACTTCACCAATTGCATTTTTTCCGATAAGAACAATGCATCACCATCAATTAAATATTTCGATTTATCCTTACTGGTTGCTTCTATCTTTTCAGCACACAAAACGGGATCATTGATATTGGCTTTACTCGCCTTACTTAATGGACTTTGAGGGTCATAGTAATAATGGGTGTTTTGTTGAACGATGGCCAATTTATCAAACCACTTTTCCACTTTTACCACTTTACTATCCCCGTATGAACCTCTAAAATATCCAGCCTCTGCAGGAGCATCTACAATGTGACTAAAATAAATAAACTCTTGGTTGATTTGACTTTGGTTTACCTCAAGATAAACCTTACCTGTCGTTGTGTCTCGATACAACGTAAACAACCCATCTATTTTGCGGCATTTCTTGGTAATGTCTGCGTATTTATCCTCCTCCTTTTTGGGAGGAGCCTGCTCAGCAGATTTCTTCTTATCCTTTCCACGCTTCTTCGCTTGCTTTTCTTGAGCAAAGGCATCCACTGCTACAAGCAGAATTAAACTTAAAAAACAATACTTCAGTTTCATATCAACTATTTTCTATTTTTAAAAATGTAATAAAATACAACACCAATAGGAATGACCATCAACCCAAAATAAGCAGCGGGATCATCCGAAAGAGCATTTTTACTGATAAACCAAATGACCACTACCGAGAACAATAACGCCAAAACGCTAAAAATGGCCAAACGAATGGAAGACAACATTTTTTGTTGAAAGACCAGATAAACAAATCCAAGGCAAGTGAGCAATAGAAAAAACCATTCTGTGATGGTAACGTAGGTGTAAAGGGATTCAAATTTTCCCCAATAAAAAACCAAAACAATGGCCCACAAGGATTGCAATAAGATTGCATTCAATGGAACCCCAAACTTGGGATGTGCTTTGGCAAAAAAGCCAATAAACACTCCTTCCTTCGCCATTTGTTGAATGATACGAGGAGTGGCAAGAATATACAAACCAGCACATCCAAACACCGATAAAGCGATCAATAATGAAACAGCAATACCGCTTCCTGAAAATACTTTTTCTGCGGCATCAGCAGCGAGCGTTTTGGTGGTGGTAATTTCTGAAAGCGTTAGCACATGGGTGTAACCCAAATTGCACAAAACATAAATCAAAGTAACCACCAGCGTACCAATTATCATGGCCCAAGGCACATCACGCTTTGGGTTTTGTGCATCACCGCTTACAAAACTTGCATAGTGCCATCCGGTATATGACCACAAAACACCAACAAATGCTTTGGCCCAATCCCACTCACCAGTCTCAGTGGTAACAATGGGGCCTGCATCAACGGGGTTTGTCCCAAAGAACAACAAAAGGATAATCAATCCAAAGATGCCAATCATTTTCAGAACAGTCGCTATGTTGGCAAACCACTCAGAACTCTTCAAAGAAAATGTATTAAAAAGAGTAAGCACTACAATACTAACGGCTGCTACTAACGGAATCATATCATCTGAGTATCCCAAAAACTTCTGACCATAATCTGCAAAAACAACAATCAGCGCAGCAATGGTTCCCGAACTTACCACGGTTAACAAGCACCAACCATAAAGGAAAGCAGGCATTGGACCGATGGTAGATTGCAAGTAGGTATACACTCCACCTGCGTGTGCAAACCGAGAACCCAACTCCGCAAAAACCAAAGCTCCTATCATGCTCACAACCCCACCCGCAATCCACAAGATATTCATGGAGGCGATGTCTGGTACAGCTGCAGCGATACTCGTTGGGGTTTTAAATACGCCTGATCCAATGGTGCTTCCAATGGCAATCATGATCAACGCAAAAAGGGACAACCCCTTGTTTTTATTCTCCATATAAATTGATTTCGAGAATTGTAAAAGTAAAAAAACGAATTGTAGTTTTCTTGGTTATTTTTGTCTTCAATGAAAATTGTCGAACAAGTAAAGCAAAAGGCTGGACTTCAAATGTTGCGCAAGCAACCTGAACCTTCGCGGGTCAAACAAGCTTTTCATTTCGACAATGCCACCTCCATCGGAGTGCTTTATTTAGACGATGATGAACGATTTTTTAACAAAGTTCGCGCATTTTGTAAAGAGCTCAAGGATAAGCACAATATCAAATCCATCAAAGCCCTCGGATTTGTCAACACCCGAGAGAAAATGCTTCCGATATGGCAGTCTCAAAAACTAGAATTTGGATACTACACTCTAGATGATTTGAATTGGCATCTGCGTCCCATTAACAGGGTCACCGCCTTTAGAAATGAGGATTTTGACATTCTGATTGATCTTACAGGAGGAAATAATATTCCTTCATTGTACATCTTCAAAGAGAGCAAAGCAAAAATGAAAGTGGGGTTGCAATCCTCAAAAGCAGAACCTTTTGCTGACTTTATGCTCATCATGAAATCCAGCCCCTCTCTTGAAGAGCTGGTAATTCAATTAAAAAAATACCTAGGAAATAGCGCGTTAAAATGAATGAATTGAAAGGTTTAGGGGTTGCTATGGTAACTCCATTTAAGAAAACAGGTGAAGTAGACATCAACGGCTTAAAGAAGCTAACAGATCATTTAATAGCTGGACAAGCGGATTATTTGGTTGTTCTTGGAACCACCGGAGAATCAGTTACACTGAGTAAAGAAGAAAAAAAATTAGTGCTCGACACCATCATGGCGGCGAACAATGGACGAAAGCCAATAGTGTTGGGGGTTGGGGGGAACAACACCGCAGACATCGCGTCACAAATGTCACGTATTGACCCACACGGTATTTCCGCTTTCTTGAGTGTTACTCCCTATTACAATAAGCCTACACAGAATGGGTTATTTGAGCATTATAAGGCTTTATCAGAAAATAGTAAACTTCCCATTCTATTGTACAATGTACCCGGAAGAACAGGCGTGAATTTGTTACCCGATACCGTATCCAAAATTGCCTTTGATTGCCGCAATATCATAGGAATCAAAGAAGCCTCAGGAAATGTCGAACAAGTCATGACCGTTGTTCAACAAACGCCCAAAGAGTTTTTGGTCATCAGCGGAGACGATGCGTTAACATTACCATTGATTTCCGCTGGATGCGATGGGGTCATCTCTGTTGTGGGCAACGCTTTCCCTTCAGAATTTTCTGAGATGGTTAAATTAGCATTGGAAGGCGATTTTGAAAAAGCTCGGTCTATTCACTATCGATTGTTTGATATCATTAAGTTGCTATTTGTTGAGGGGAATCCTGCTGGTGTTAAGGAGGTTCTTTCCCAGTTGGATATTTGTGGGGAATATCTGAGACTTCCGTTGGTGACTGTTAGTCATGAAACCAGTGAAAAATTGCGACACGAAATGATTGATCAAGGATTTCTTTCTTGATGAATGTAGATTTATCGAAATACCGTAATCCGCATTATCAACCAGGTCCTCTGTGGAAACGGGCCATCTGGCATGTTGTAAATGCTTTATTTATCCATTCATTCCTTCCATTCAGTCCTTTGAAGGTTTTTTTATTGCGGTGTTTTGGAGCTAAGATTGGCAAAGGTTGCGTGATTAAACCCGGAGTGAACATCAAACATCCGTGGATGTTGAAGTTGGGGGATTATACATGGATAGGTGAAAATGTTTGGATCGACAATATTGCCTGTGTTCAAATTGGAAGTCATTGTTGCTTGTCTCAAGGGGTTACACTAATTGTCGGAAATCACCGATATGACCGCCCTAAATTTGATCTAACGCTTCATCCCATTGAAATTGGGGACGGCGTTTGGGTAGGTGCTCAATCCACCATCCTTCCCGGAGCTCAATTAAAAAATATGTGTGTCATCACCGCAGGGTCTGTAATAAAAGGCATCATCCCAGAGAGTGAGATTTGGGCAGGAAATCCCGCGGTTTTTCAAAAAAAAAGAAGCCTGATATGAACTTTTAAGTTCTAAAATAGTTTTATCGTTATGAGAATTTTATTCATTTTAATCGTCGTCATGGCTGCGTCTGCGTTGGTCGCCTTTCGCAGTAGATGGCAAAAACCCAAACAAATGATATCTATGCAGCCAATGAGCTTTTATGATTTATCCATCAACAGCCTTGAGGGGGAGAGAATCAACTTTACTGATTTTAAAGGAAAATATGTATTATGTGTGAATGTAGCCAGCAAATGTGGATATACGCCACAATATGAGGACCTTCAAAAACTAAGTGAAACTTACAAAGACAAACTGATTGTCATTGGTTTCCCTTGCAATCAATTCATGGGGCAAGAACCAGGATCAGCTGAAGAGATTCAAAACTTTTGCAGTAAAAATTATGGGGTAACTTTTCAAATTACTGAGAAAATTGACGTTAAGGGAAAAGGCCAACATCCCGTCTACCAATGGCTGACCATGAAACAAATCAATGGTATCTCAGATGCCAGCATCAGTTGGAATTTTAATAAAATTTTAATATCCCCTGAAGGAACGTGGATGCATCATTTTGCAAGTGGAGTGAAACCACTTTCGGAAGAGCTGACCAATTTCATACGTTAATTCACTGAACTGTCGACTATTCATCGTACCTTAGGCCATTGACTCAAGTCCGATGCACCCCATGGTATTTATAAATGAGAAATATCCTAGATTCTTATTCTTTGATTCTGTTATTGAAATAGAGAATGAGCTTCTATGGCAAGGCTTTTCCGTTGATGGATATCCTTTTTATTCATGGATTGAGAAAGTTAATGGAAGTCTCCACTCGGCAAACAGCATTTCATCAGGCCACTGTAGATTGAACGGAGAACCATTTACGTACATCCACAAAATAATCGAAAACCGAACTCAGATTTTATTCACTGAGGACATTCATTTCTCGAGAAGTGAAGGGGAACAGGAGATTTGCTTCGCCATTAATCAAAACTATGAAGTTGTTTTTTACAACAATTCCAAATTCCCCAATGAAATACAAGAAAATTTCGATTGGATTGGTCAACCCTTTTCATCATTCATCATTCCATTTGATGACCACGAACTGGTCTTGAATCAAATCACGGATGACCTTTCCAAAGGATCCGTCAGAATAAAGTCTGCAACTCGTTTCGGATATGAGGAGGTATTATTGACAATTATCCCCTTGCAGCAGGGTAAGCAGAAGTTTCATTGGATCTCTATTCAGAACACCTCACATTCAGAAGAATTGTCCGAGCGATTATTCCTCATGGAAAAAAAATACAATCGGATAATCGAGAATTTTCAATTGGGATTGCTTGAAGTAGACCATGAGGGAATTATCATGAAAGCCAATCCGAGCTTTTCCAAAATGAGCGGATATCCGCTGATTGAGCTCTTGGGCAGAGATGCTGGCGATCTCCTGTTGAACGATGAAAATAGAGAAATGATGGTCGCCATCAACAACAAGCGAAAAGAAGGTCATTCAGACGCTTATGAACTATGTATAAGGAATAAAAAGGGAGAGCGGAGATGGTGGCTGATTAGTGGCGCACCCAATTTTGATCGAGAAGGAAATGAGATTGGGTCCATTGGAATCCATTGGGATATCACGAAACAGAAAGAATTAGAGGCACAACTGTTATTTGACAAAAATCGTGCAGAGGCCATTGCGGAATTTAAAACGCAATTCTTAGCCAATATGTCCCACGAAATAAGAACGCCGCTCAACGCAATTGTAGGAATGACGAGAGAGTTAAAACTGATTGCCAACTCTCCCCAACAAAAAGAATACATCAATGTCGCACAGGTTGCCAGCGTTACCTTATTGAGCATTATCAATGACGTTTTAGATTACTCGAAATTAGAGGCGGGTAAACTCAGTCTAGAGAACCGACCATTTTCCATTCATGAAGTAATAGAAAATGCCGTTATATTGGTTGCCGACAAAATCAAAGACAAGCAGCTCGAATTTGAATACGTCAAATCAGAAGTCAACATTCCACTCATAATGGGGGATGGCATTAGATTACAACAATGTATACTAAACCTGTTGAGCAATGCTTCTAAATTTACTCAAGTAGGGAAAATAGAAATTAAAATATTTGTTGTAAAAGAAGACCATCAACAAGTTTATATATCAATCGAAGTAAATGATACAGGCGTAGGTATGGATCCAGCCTATCTTGAGCGGGTTTTTGAAAAGTTTTCTCAAGCCGATGAAACCATTTCAAGAAAATTCGGCGGATCAGGATTGGGTCTTAGCATCACAAAATCGCTGGTCGAAATGATGGGTGGGGAAATCCATATCGCCAGTAAGAAACACCAGGGCACACAAGTTCAACTGCATATACCCTTCCGTAAATCGCATGAAGAGATACAGCATTTTGAAGGAGATAATACGACGGCTGACTACAGTCTGTCAGGGATGCGTGTTCTAGTGGTAGAAGACAATGCATTGAACAGAGCCGTAGCCAATGCCTTTCTCTGCCGTCACGGAGTAAGTGTTACCGAGGCACACGACGGAATTCAAGCGCTCGAAATGGTGAGTAATGACTCATATGATCTTATTTTGATGGACATTCAAATGCCTACCATTGATGGAATTGAAGCTTGCAAAATCATGCGGTCAAAGGGAATTGTCATACCCATCATAGCTTTAACAGCCAATGCGCAACAAACCGAACGCACTAAGTGCCTCACTGCCGGTATGGATGACTATTTGGTAAAGCCATTTGAAGAAGTAGAAATTATCCAAACCTTATCAAAATATTTCCGTAAAAGAGAAATGAGAACATCCAATAACAATACCATGTCATCAGCTCCTTCCTTCGGATTAGAAAGAATAAAAGATTTGGTTGGGGAAGATCCACAGGTAGTCAACAGTATCGTTCAATTGTTCGTAAGAGAAGGCACCAGAATTGCCAATGAAGTGCATCAAGCCATCAATGAAAAGAACATTGGAGTGATCCGTGCTCGATTGCATGAACTCCGTCCCAATTTACACAACATGGGAATGGATGAAGCTCTTCAGGCCTTGGAAAATTTCAGATCCCACATTGTTGAGGAGCAAATCGTGGGAGATGGTTCAATGCACGGAAATAAAATGGTATCATTGATCCAACAGGGAATTGAAGACATGAAAAAACATTTAGAACAAAGCGCTAACTAAGGCATGGCAGATTATAGCAAACATCAGAGATTTATCATAGCAGTCGATGACGACGCCATCATTCTGAATGTGCTCATCAATCACTTAAAGCGTTTTTTACCTGAAGATATTACGCTCATAGCACTTGACAATGCAGCAAGCGCATTAGAGGCCTGTCAGCAAATTATTGCTGCTGAATCAGAGTTGGTGCTAATCATAAGCGATTACTTGATGTATCCCATGAAGGGAAGTGATCTATTGATTCAGGTGAGTCAAATCATACCCAAGTGTAAGAAGATTATGTTGACAGGTCAAGCTGATGTGAAAGCCGTTGCAGATGTTATTAATAATACCGGCTTATTTCATTTCATCGAAAAGCCTTGGTACCCGAAAGATTTAGAGCTTACCATTCTAGAAGCTGTTCATGCCTACGATAATGAACGACGATTAGAGGCACAAGAAAAAGAATTAAGAATTCTCAATGAGGATTTGCAGAATTTGGTGAATGTAAGAACAGCTGAATTAGAGCAAAAAAATCAGGAATTATTGGAGGGCCTAGAATATGCCAAACTTATACAAAACGCTTTTGTACCCTCTCTAGAGGTGCTCAATCCTGAAATCAAATCCACTTATCTATACGAATCACCATTGAAGGTAATTAGTGGCGACTTTCATTGGGTGCACAAAACAGAGAGCTATGGTTACATCCTTCAAGGAGACTGCACTGGTCACGGATTGGCCGGGGCATTACTGAGTGTATTGGTTATTGATATTGCCAAATCTTACTTACTTAGTCAAAACGATGACATTAACATAGAAGCTGCCGCTCAAGAAATTATCATAGGCCTAAAAAGTAAAGTTCACGTTGATAAGCTTGAGTTTTTAGAAAGTGTTGGCGTTGACTTTTGCATTTTGAAAATTGACTTCAAAACCAACCAAGTGCAATATGCTAATTTCAATTCCAATATTGTAATTTTGGACAAAGAGGAGATTAAAATCATTTCAAAAAGCAAAGGCTTTTTTAGAATGATTGCCCATGAATCTGAAGTTGAAACTGGAACATTTGACGCACATCAGAAGAGAATTATTTTGTTTTCTGACGGTTTACTTGATCTGATGGGAGGTCAAAACAATAAGCGATTAAAATGGGTTGGTCTTGAAAAATGGATTTTAGAGCCCCATTTCTTTGAAAAAGGCCCCAATTATCTCAGTGACAAAATAAAAGAGTTCCTTGCCGGGCAAGAGCAGATTGATGACATCACACTACTCTCTTTATATTGTGAATAACAATGGCGCATGCCAATCCCCTTCCTTATATAAAAAAATGGATTGCTGAAGGCGAGCACGTTCAGCAAGATTTTAAGCTTCGGATAGACGAAGCTCGAAAAATATCAAAGACCATTTCCGCCTTTTCCAATACCATTGGAGGAAGGATATTGATTGGCATTAAAGACAATGGCTCCATTGGAGGAATACGTCCTGAGGAGGAATTTCACATGATGCAGTTTGCTGCGCAACAATATTGTCAGCCGCCCGTGCAGCTTCAATACCAAACCTGGAAGGTTGACGAAAAGTTTGTATTAGAAGTCAACGTGCCAGAAAACGATAAAAAACCGACTTTATGCGAAGAAATTCCCAAAGAATGGAAAGCTTATTTACGAGAACACGACAACAATATCTTAGCGCCCGCCGTTATTCATGAGGTTTGGAAAATGGAAGGTCAATTGCGACCTGAGAGATTCTATTACAGTCCCAAGGAACAACTGTTGATTTCTGAACTAAAGAAGGGAACGAAATCTTTGAGCTCCCTTGCTAAATCTATCTCCGTCAAGAGACAAACAGTGCAAAAAATTTTAGCCAAACTTATTCGATGGGAAATTGTTGATTGGGAGGTAAAAGCTGGCATAGCTTATTTTTCACTGCGATGAAAAAGAGAATTGTGATTTTGAGTGGTGCTGGCATCAGTGCTGAAAGCGGTATACAAACGTTTAGGGATGGTGACGGACTTTGGGAAAATCACCGAATAGAAGATGTTGCAACGCCACAGGCTTGGAATTCCAATCCGGAATTGGTAATGAACTTTTACAATATTCGCCGCAAGCAGGTGATGCTGGCCCAGCCCAACAGAGCCCATCAATTATTGGCTGAACTGGAAAAACAACACGATGTTTACATCATAACACAGAATGTAGATGATCTTCATGAAAGAGCCGGTTCAACACGCGTGCTTCACCTCCACGGTGAAATATTAAAGAAGAGATGCACCATCAACGAAAATCATATTGCTCCAGCAGAAGAAAATATGTTGCTTGAAAAAACGCCATCGGGCGGTTATTGGAGACCGCATATCGTATGGTTTGGTGAAGATGTGCCTCTACTGGAAAAAGCCGCGCAATGGGTAAATGAAGCTGACGTATTCATTGTGGTAGGTACGAGCCTCTTGGTATACCCAGCAGCAAGCCTTATCCATTACGCTCCACTTCACTGCCAACGATGGATCATAGACCCCAAAATACCCAAACAAATCTCTTCTCATTTCAATGTCATTGAAAGCCGTGCTACATCCGGAATTCAGAAATTTGTTGAACTATTTCATCATTGATCCATCTATAGACCCTCTTTCTTGGCTTGATTCCAAAAAACATCCATCCCCTCTAAACTCAAATTGTCCCAATTCAAATTTTGCTCCTTCATTTTGTTCTCCATAAATTGGAAACGACGAATAAACTTTTTATTGGTCCTTTCCAATGCTTCCTCAGGATTCAAGCCGAGGAATCTCGCGTAGTTGATGATTGAAAAAAGCACATCACCCAATTCATTCATCTTTTCTTGATTGTCATTTACATGACATGCATGATGAAATTCTTCCAATTCTTCTTGAACCTTGCCCCAAACCTGTTCTTGATTATCCCAATCAAAACCGACGCCTCTTGCTTTTTCTTGAATGCGCTGGGCTTTGACCATGGCCGGCAATAATTGTGGCACCCCGGATAAAACACCCTTAATCCCTTCTTTCAGTTTTAATTTCTCCCAATTGGATTTAACTTCATTCTCATCTGCAACCACTGCATCCGAGTAAATATGGGGATGTCGGTGAATCAATTTGTCACAAACGTGATTCAAAGCGTCAGCCAAATCAAACCCTTTGGACTCTTCTGCTATTTTGGCATAAAACACAAGATGTAAAAAAATATCTCCAAGTTCCTTCTTCACCTCAACGGCATCATTATCCAATATTGCATCACCCAATTCATACACTTCTTCAATGGTCAAATGACGCAGAGATTCCCATGTTTGCTTCATATCCCATGGGCAACCCGCTCTGAGATCTTCCATGATTTCCAACAATCTCACAAAAGCTTCAACCTTGGCTATTTTATTTTTTACCTTTTCCATTATTTGATCATTTCTTTTACCTCGTGCAATTTCTTCATCATGCGCCCAAGTCTATCATTAAATACTTCATCCTTACTCATATATGCATCGCTCAGCTTTGCGGCGGCTTTCAAAGTGGCCACATTACTTTTCCACCTCTTATCCATTTTCCACCGAACCGCGTATTCCAAAATTCTAACCAATCCTTTGTTCTTTACCAATCCTTTTTTACTGAGGTTTTCTTGAATTAATCTTTCAGAAAAATCATTTGAAAAAAATGGCTTTAATTGAATCGGCTCATACTTCAAATCCATTGATAAACACCAATCGCTCCATTTGAAGTGGTTGATGGTTGAGAATCCTGAATAGGGTATCCATGGAATACGGAGTGTGTCGGCAACAATGGCTCCGTGCATTGCCTCCGTAATGATCAATTTTGACCGCATCATTTTTTGCAATACCTGCATGGGTTCCTCAGAGGGACTTATCAATTGCCACCCCAATTCATCTGCCATCTTTTGATGATCGTAAAACAATTCACTTCCGGCATGCGGCATGAATGAGATCACCTCATAACTTCTAACCAAAGGCAAATCCATTGCAGCCAATAAAATAGCGCCATCTGTGATGGCCAAAGTTGGATCCAAGTTCAATCGCTTGGCAGTAAGTGGCCCTCTTACGCAGAGAAATTCATAAGTTGAAAGATTCTGCGGAACGGGGCCATAGGTGCCTGCATCACCGTCGGCTAGCCCGGATGAAAAAATCAACTTCTTTTGAGGAAATCTTGACACCAATCCTATCAATGATCCCACACCCACAAACAAATCGGGATCGTTTTCATTAAAAGTATTGGGCAGGAAATAATCAAAAATCATTGGGTTCAATTGATCTCCAAAATTCCTCCCTTTATGGTAGTATAATTTCATTCTGCTGAAATCATTTCATCAAATTCCACCTCACTGATAATGGGAATTCCCAAACCCTTGGCCTTTTCTAGTTTAGCTGGTCCCATGTCTCTACCCGCAACCACAAAATGTGTTTTTGCAGAAATACTTCCTGACACCTTGCCTCCATTGGACTCAATTACTCCCTTGAGTTCATCTCTTCCATATTTCTCAAAAATCCCACTCACGACAAAAGTCTTCCCAGCCAATACGTTGGATTGCATGCTATCCGTTTGATTGGATTCCAATTGAATTCCGGCATTTCTCAATTGAATCATCCATTCTCGATGAATTGGATTTGAAAAATAGGACAGGATGCTGTCAGCAATTTTTTCCCCAACTTCCTCAACGAGTAAGAGCGCATCTTTATCAGCTGACATCAGATGCTCAACACTTTTTAGCGATCGAGCCAATTTCTTGGCCACCGTTTCCCCAACGTGGCGAATGCCCATTGCAAACAATACGCGCTCAAAAGGAACTTGTTTCGACAGTTCGATGGAGTTTTTTAAGTTTTCTATGGTCTTTTTTTGCAACGAACGCTTCCGAAATTCTTGGGCATTTTCATCCCAAATCGAGTATTCAAATCCAACAAGATTATCCAAATTCAAGTGAAACAAATCCACCATATTGTTCACCAATCCTGCTTTGAAAAAAGCAGTGAGTGTTTCCACCCCCCAACCTTCCAAGTTCATGGCCTTTCTGGAAACAAAATGTTCCAATTTACCAATCATTTGAGGTTGACATAGATCTGCATTAGGACAATAATGTTGCGCCTCTCCTTCCTCTCTAATCAGGGCTGTTTGACATTCTGGGCAATGTTGGATGTAGGTATGAACTCCTTGACTACCTCTTGGTTTTTCAGTATCAACAGCCACTACTTTTGGAATAATCTCTCCACCTTTTTCAATCCAAACATAATCTCCCTCACGAATGTCCAATTTTTGGATTTGGTCAGCATTGTGCAGTGAAGCTCTTTTCACTGTAGTACCTGCTAAAAAAACCGGTGTCAAATTGGCCACAGGCGTTATAGCGCCTGTTCTTCCCACCTGATAGGTTATCTTTTCCAAACGTGTTGAGACACGCTCAGCCTTGAATTTATAGGCAATGGCCCATCTTGGACTTTTTGCTGTCATTCCTAACTCATCCCAAGATTGGATACTATTGACTTTTATTACAATTCCATCGATGTCAAATGGAAGATCATGTCTGTGCAAATCCCAATGCTCAATAAACTGCATCACCTCAGCAGGGGATGTAGCTTTCTTAATCATCCATTGCTCTTCAGAAGGGACTGGAAATCCCCAGTCACCGGCCTTTCTCACTTTATCATAATGGGTATTTGTCTGGGAGTCGTCTCCCAAAACAAAATACATCATTGCTCTCAAAGGTCGTTTAGCCACCTCCCTGCTATCCAATTGCTTCAGTGTACCTGAGGCCGTATTGCGCGGGTTGGCATACAATTCCAAGCCCTGTTCCGCCCGCTCCTTGTTCATTTTTTCAAAATCAGCCTTGGGAAGAAATATCTCCCCTCTGATTTCAAATGATGGTGGAAAATCACCTTGTAACTTCAATGGTATGTTCTTTATCGTTCGAACATTTGCAGTCACATCTTCCCCTTGAGTACCGTCACCGCGGGTCAATGCTCTGATCAATTCCCCAGCTTCATAAAAAAGTGAAATGGCAATGCCATCATACTTCAATTCCATCACCAATTCCACCTCCGTTTTCCCCAAGCCCTCTGTAACCCTCTGAAACCAATCAGTAATTTCCAACTCTGAATAAGTGTTGGATAAAGACAGCATCGGCCTAACGTGCTGAACTTTCTCAAATTTCGAGGACAAGTCTGATCCCACGCGTTGAGTAGGTGAGTTGGGCAATCTCAGCGCTGGATAAAAACTTTCCAACGCCTCTAATTCTTTCATCCAAACATCAAACTGTTCATCTGAAATGGTAGGTTGATTTAAAACATAGTACCGATAATTGTGCTCATGCAACAATGATGAGAGTTCCTTGATTCTTTCCTGCGACATACGTCTTTCTTGAAGAAACAAATGTAACCCTTAATGAGGAATTTGCATCAAGCATCACACTCTTGTTGTGCTTTTGAAAATTGCACAAGGAAATGATTTTTCCAACTCACATTATTCTGTGGCAAACGCAACAACACTTCCTTAAAATTCTGACATTTTGTTGCAAGAAAACTCCTCATGCGCTGCTGTTCATCTTCAGAAATGGCGCAAAAAGCCTTCAGAATTTGCCAATCAAAAACGTCAAGCTGTTCAACAATTTGCCAACGGTGAGTAGGTCCATTCATCACATGCCAACGTCCATCTTTCATGGGCTGAATAAAACACTGTCCCCCCATGAATGCGAGGCAGCCTTTTTCACGTTGATACTGGTGCGATTGCCATGCAACGAAATGAGCATGGGACGTGTCTTGAAGATAATGTGGAATGTTTTGCATGGTGTTTATGTTTTATGCAAAACTTCCACTAGATATTGTAACCAATTTACAATGTGAAATTTAATTTTAAGTTATATTCGCAGGGTATGAAAAACCGAGGCATTTCGATATTCGTTTATTCGATTCTTTTCACCACCATATTTATGGTATCAGGCCCCCTTTCCATTTTCGGACAAGATGAGCCCAGTAGCGCTTTTACCCAAGATCCCACAACAGGATGTATATCCATTAACGTGGATCCTACACAATACACTCCATCAGTCAACCCTGGTGGTCCAGGTTGTGCCAATAACCCGAGTTGGGCCGGCAATCAGCAACCTGATGTTTGGGTTTTAATCAATGTCCCCAGTACAGGCGTTTTATTTTTAAATCCATCAGGGACAGTGGACGCCGGAATGGCAGCTTACACTTTCAACGCTGCAACGAACACCTATACCTTGTTGGACTGTGATGACGATACGGGTCCTGGTTTGATGCCTCAAATCACGGTAACGCAGCCAGCAGGAACCCCCATATATGTTCAACTTTGGGCATATGGTGGTGGAAATATCTCTTTTCAAATGTGCAGTGCAGAATGCGCTAGCCCACAGGCCTACAGTCCTGATGCCGATGGTGATGGATACGGAGAAGCAGGCGTTACAGTAACAACGTGCAACCCTGAACCCGGTTGGGTGACCAATACTGGAGACTGCAATGACCAGTGCGGTACCGTTTACACCGGAATGCCTTGTGATGACGGAAATCCTGAAACCGTAGGAGACGTGATTGTCGGAAGCAACTGTATGTGTGAAGGAACAATACCCACCAACAATCCATGTATACCTGCAGGAGCGGAAAGTTACACTTTCACACCGAACAATGCCCTCACTGCTCCCGTTTTGGGATCAAATGTTCAGATCTGTTATTCCATTGATTGGGCGCAAGCCTCAGGATCATGGATGGATGGTATTCAATTTCAATTGGGTCCAGGATTCACCAACATTGTTGGGGTTACTGCACCAGCCAATTGCAATGGCGGTGGTGGAAATTGGATGTATAGCACGACCATTAACCCTACGTCTAATTGCGCTTTGGCCATAACTGATGACCTTTCCGCAACCAACAATACTGTTGGATATTATTTCGACAATGGCGGCACTGGAAATCCAGGGTCTAATTGGGGTGATGCTGGAAGTTGTGTTTTCACTGCATGCATATCAGCTACTGTGAATAGCGTCAATGTCAGTGATTTGACGGTGAATACCTACGCCTCAGGGGATGACTACTTCGGAAGCTATGGCTTATGCGGTCCTTGCGAACCACAAGCATTTCCATTTCCCTCATCTACAACTGGACCCGCCACATGTGGCATTAATCTTCCTGTTTGTGTTACCCCTTCCCTTTGTGACGAAAATACTGGGTTGATTACGATTGACAACACCAATCAAAATTTTGTTGCTTTTTTCAATCCTCCGGCATCGGGCAACTTAATCATTGAGGTGAACGGTCAACAAGTACAGAGTATCCCTGCGCCATTTGTTGGCAGCCCTGCTGACATGGATTTCACCATGTATGCCAATGGGAGCGCGACCAATGTTGTGACGGCCTATTTTGATGCCTTACCCACATGCACCGCTACGTCCAACTTGGCGTCTCCTGCAGCTTGTGGATGTCTAGTTGAATTTCAAAGTGTAACTGCTACTTGCCAGCCCATGCCGGTTGGTGGTTCAGGTGACAATTATTATGATGTTGAAGTGGACTTAAATGTCAACGCATTGCCCATTGGTTCTACATTGACAATGGAATACGAGTGCGGTGGTACTCAACCTTGGTTGATTAACAACAATCTGGTCATGACCACAATCAACGACAACACATGGTCTTTCGGTGTATTTGCGCCACTGAATACCCAAGGAGCATTGGCGCTTTCCAATGATGGTCTTTGCGATATTACTTTCACTATCGTAGATGCTGGTGGCAATGATCTTGGGGGTATTTGTACTTTACCCGCTCCAGAAACAGTTACGATTCCTCAAATTGAGTTGATCAATCCTTCTGTTACCAATTGCACTTCAACCGCCCAAGGTTCCGCATTTGATGTTGCACTTACAGCGAACATAGCAGGATTTGATGTGATGTCCGCCAACAACATCCTATCTTTCTTCAATAACGGCGCTCCCATTGCTGTATCAGTGAATGGAAATCCTGCAGCCAACACATTTGATCTTACCACCCTACCCGCAGGAACTACAACCATTGATTTGGATTATACCAATGTTGTTTACAATGACGCAAACGCCTTAAGCTTTTCCATTTCGGATGGGGCTTGCAATTTCAACGCTTTGGTAAACGAGACTGATCCCGCCACTGCGGCTGTTCTCTCCAATGCTTTCAACTTCACCATCAATAACACCGCTGGCAATCCATTTTTCTCTGAGCCTTGTACCTGCGAAATTACCAATCTTCAAGTCACCAATGCCACTCCTGATTGCATTGGCTACGGCAACTTCTTTGAATTAGAAGTTAGTTTTGATTTCGCCTACCCTCCCAACGGTGTTGATGCACACGTCTATTTCACTTCCACTCTGGACACTGTTGCGAATCCTGTTTTCATTAAAAACACATTGAATCAATATCAAAACTTCTCCAACACCTACACTACAGGGAATTTCCCACCACTATCTTACTTTGCTCAAATCCCAACCCCACCTGCAGGTGTTGGATTAACCGAGGCCTACACCAATAATTTGGTTGTTGACTTTGAATATCCCAATGGAACAGGCTTGACTTGTACAGCCGTTGTTCCTTTTACGCTTCCAGGAGCTTGTAATTGCGATATTGTTGACATGGGGACATTTAGCCCTGCAGTAACTCCAGCAGGAGCAGCAACTCCTAATCAGATGGTTCTTTGCCCCAACGAAACCATCAACTTTGTATCCAACAACAACTTTACCCCTCCTGCCATTGCCTACGCTGAGATTGCCCCGAACGATTATCAACCCATACCTGACGAGAGAGCATTGGGATTGATCTTAATCGATCCAACAACTGGTCAACAAATTTTGTGGGATTACCAAACGATTGATTTTTCTGGTGCAACCCCCACCATTTCCAATCCATTGAGCATTGACAATTCCTACAACGGCGCTGCCTATACCACACAAGATCAAATCATCACTTTGCTGAATTCCACCAACGATCCGATGGAAATGCCCTTGGTACTGAACGCGCGCATTGTGACCATTTATAACATTAGCAACTTATTGGGAGCAGGGGCTGTGCCCATGTTGTTGCCCGCCTCACAAATCAATCCTGCTGACCCTGCTGTTCCGTACAGCGGAGATATTTTTGCAACAGGTGTAGAACCTTTCCTCGGAAGCCTTGTCTGCGGTGGTTTTACCACGGATTGGGAATTGGTTTTCACTCCAGTCATTGAAGTGGAAAACATAACACCGGATTGTCCTACAAGCAGCATCACCTTCGATGTTCATTCTGGAAGCTATGCTTTTGATTGGAACACACCAATTTTGAATTCAGCAGGTGGACCTGTGGCAACCATGAATAATGCCGCAAATGCAACTGTGGCCAACATTACCTACTCTGGATTAACCACAGGTTATGTTTTGGATATCACGCTTGAAGATGAATACGGGTGCACACAAGATCATATTTTTTCACCATTTGTTGCGCCAACTATTGGTCAAATCTCATTGAATGAATTGGGTGGAAATCCTGTTTTGCTCCCCTCTTCCCCAAATCAGACCATTCGTTGTGGATCTGACCCCAATTTCCAATTGGTGGGTCAATGGGCCAATACTGGGAACAACAACCCTCAAGCAGGCGAATGGGAGATTATCTGGAACGGTAGCACATTTACTGGGCAGCTCAATGGATACATCAACCCTGGACCCAATAACATCGGTTCTGCCAACGCCATCGACTTTAGTCAATTGTACAATGACTTACTGAATGATGGTCTCTTGAATACCAACACCACATTGTTCCCTGCTAACCAACCCTTGTATTTCAGTTTAAGATTTAACCCTACCGTTGCAGCTCCTGGTTGTTCTGAATGGTCTGACGAATATCAAATTGCCTTCCTAGACAACTTCATTCCTAATGCAGTTCTTGCGCCTGCAGGAACGGATGCTGTGAGCAAATGCATGAATGAAGCGCAATTTGATCTGTCTGCTATTGGGGGGCTACCCTTGAATGGCATTTGGCACATTGGCCCAATTGATCCAATAACCAGTACCGGAGCACAAGATTTCATTATTGAAAATGGGTCAACTTTTGATTTGAGCAATGTGGCCAATGCAGGACAATACGAAGCCTACTATGATGTCACTGGTGTAGCGGGAGTTGAATGTCCTGTGCTCTCGAACGACTTCATCACCATTACCATTCATGACACTACAGACGCTGTCGTTACTCCTGATTTATTCGAGGACTGTATGCCTCAGGCCGATTTTGTACTTACCAACACATCTGATCTAGTCAATGGAACAACAGATTGTGAATGGTATCTTGATGACATATTGCAAACAAGTGGAGATTGTAATGGATTTAATCTGTCTCTTATGATGCCCAAAACATTTGATATTACCCTTGTCATCACTGACATCAATGGCTGTGTTGACACAACGAGATATGAGGATTTACTTGAAGTGCATCCCCAACCAGAGGTTGCATTTTTATACAACCCCGCTAAAGTTTCAATGGATGACCCCGAGTTTCAATTCTTGGACAACTCAGAATCTCCTTTGGTAAGTTATGCTTGGAATTTTGCCAATTACGGTAGCTCCTCAGAACCTTACACTTCATTTAATTTCAGTGAAGTCACGGAACCTGGAAGTTATGATGTTGTGCTCACTGGAACAGATGCAAACCAATGTTCCACAGAGGTCACAAGACAAGTGATGATTGAAGAAGGATTTGTTGTATTTATGCCATCATCATTTACCCCTGATGATGACAATTTAAATGAAGCCCTTCGCCCTGTCATCTCTGGTTCTGATCGAATTCGCTTTTATAAGTTCGTTGTATTTGACAGATGGGGAAATATTGTTTTCGAAACCAATGATTTCAAAGAATGGTGGATCGGTGATAACCAATCCATGTCTGGATACTATGTCCCTAATGGGGCTTATCAATGGCGAATGGAGGTAATCTTGGAAGGTTTAGAGGATCGGAAAATATATACAGGAGCCGTTACCATTATTCGATGATGTAAGTAACTAACGAAACGACGTTGAAACTTCCTGCCCAAAAGGTGGGAAGTTTTTTTTTTGACCCCTACCTTTATATCATGCGTTTGACATCACTTCTGTTTTTTATCATCATTCCATTATGCGCCATCACGCAATCGTCTTTGGGAACATTAACCGTTTCGGAGACCAATAATGACGGCATTATATGTTATGGTGAAAATTTCAGCTTCAACCTGTTGGGCAACAACTCAATGCCAACAAACCTTAATATCCCCGCAGTTAATTACAATCCTGGAGTGGGAATGGCCATTTTTTTGGCTCCCCCTTCCTACACCAACAACGAGGTTGTAACTGACCCTTCATTCGTGGGGATATATCAATCTCAACCTTACGCTATTTTGATGAATCCCTTTGTTTTTGATTTCAATAGTTTCATTGCTTCCATCCCACCACCGTTTACTGGGCTCAATGCACCCATTACGCTTTATTTCCAGGCAATAACTTTGTATGACATTGCCATTAATTTGCCCTATGTTAGTGTTCCTGGTAATCCTATTGATGCGGCTCAATCCAATACCATCGCACTTACAGTACAACCAGAAATCATTATTACAACCAACCAAGATTGCCTGAACAATTGGATAGAGTTTTCGGTTGAACAAGCTGGGATGGGTAATATCACTTTTGACATTAACAACGCCTATCCTGTTGTCGCTAATTTCCCGAATTCAATCAGTAATCAAACTACTGAAATCATAAACAATATTAGCGGTAACAATGTTCCTTTTGGTATGCTCATCACCAATCCTGATGGATGTTCAACTGCATTAAATGACAATTTCATTGGAACATTCACGGCCACGTTGGCCCCAGTTGGAAACCTCTGTGAAAGTGACAATCCCATTGTTTTAGTGGCTTCACCTGCTGGAGGAACCTGGATGGGTAATCCTCAAGTTCTAAATAATGAAACTTTTACCCCATCTGGAGTTAACATCAATTCGAACACCATTTACACGGTTGTCTATACACCGCCCACTCCACCAGGGGGATGCGCGGTGTCCGCGAGCATTGACATCAATGTAATCCCTGATGCCAATAGCCAATTCACCGCGCCAACAGCGATGTGTATCAATGAAAATCCTGTTACCCTGCAAACAGCGGTAGGGGGCGGTGTTTGGTCATCCCCCAACAATAGTGTTAGTAATCAAGGTATTTTTACACCCTCCTTGTCTGGAGCTGGTATACAAACAATCATTTATTCTATTGGAGGTACTTGTCCGAGCTACACCACACATGATGTGGTGGTACATGATTTGCCCACCATCCAATTTGATGCGAGCGCAACAGAAGGATGTTTACCATTAACCATTGATTTTTCGAATACAACGGCAGGAACAGGTAGCAACTTTATTTGGACTATCGATGGCATCACTGAAGCCATTGGTGTTGATGCATTTAGTCACACTTTTGAAAATAGTCTTTGTTCCAGCATTGGCTTAACACTTACAGACCAAAATGGTTGTACCCATCATTTGGATTCATTGAATCTTATTTGCCCATACCCCGATCCAGTTGTAGACTTTGAATACAACCCGATAAAACCTTCATTGGCTGATTATGAAATTTCATTCAATGAAACCCTTGGCAATACTGCTGTTAATTATTGGGAATTTGGAGATGGACAATCCTCATACGATTGGGCTCCCACACACTTTTATGATGTTCTCGTCCCATCAGAATTTGAGGTTTGTTTAACAGGGTTTGATGTTTTGGGATGTGAAAGTAAAATTTGCAAATTCTTACAAATTGAAAGCGGTTTTGAGATCTACTGCCCCACTGCTTTTACTCCAGGCAATGATGGCTTGAATGATGGCTTTAAACCAATTTTGGTAAGTAAAAAAGAAATCTTCAAATACACCATGCGCATTTTCAATAGAAATGGCGAAAAGATTTACGAAAGTCATGATATCCATCAAGCCTGGTATGGAAACAATGATAAGGGAGACCTTTATGTTGCGGACGGTGCCTATACCTGGATCATTGACATCACCCTAGAAGGTTTATCAGAAAAACAAACGTTTAAAGGAAGTGTGGTTATTGTACGATAAAACAAATTAAGGTGCTGACTGACCTTCCAGCTTCTTAATCACTTCTTCATCCGACATACCAGTCCATTGGAGACTTTGATTGGCCGTCTTGGCCCAAGGAGAGTCAGGATAACGTTCAATGGTAGCTCGGTAATACTTTTCAGCTTGCTGTGGTTGCTTTAAAAAAGCATCATACTGGTAGCCGACAAGATAGGTTGCATAATCCTTTTTGGACGCGCTCGGATGTTCAACGTAATTCATTAAAAACTGAACGGCTTGTTGGTACTTTCCAATGCTCGAAGACAATTGAGCTGCATCCAGCATATAAACCGCAGATAATGAGTCTTGTCTGTATTTGTTAGAATATTCCGTCAGATACTTCAAAAGTTGCTCACTCTTGGCGAGATCCATCGGTTGGTTGTTTTGATACACCTCTTTGGACAATTGCGAAATCTGATTACTCAATCTCATTTGCTCTTCCCCTCTTCCTTTGGGGGTATTGCTGCACGCCGAAATAACGACGATGACCAACAGCAATAAAACACTGAACTTACAACGCATCATGAAACTTCATCCTATAGTTAACATTCACATTTCCCTTGGCAATATTGTTCAACTTACTTTTCAATAAGGTTCTCTTCATGGGACTAACGCGATCTGAAATCAATATACCTTCCAAATGATCATATTCATGTTGCACAACTCTTGCAGGAAAACCGTCCAACTCTTCTTCGTATAAATCCCAGTTTTCATCATAATATTCAATTTTTACGATAGGCTTTCTGTAAATTTCTAGTCGCATGTGGGGCAAGCTTAAACAACCTTCCTCCATCGACCACTCCTCTCCTTCTTCTTCATAAATGATTGGGTTGATAAAAACCCTTTTGAAATCTTTGCAATCTGGATCCGCATCCTCACCCTCACCGTATTGAGAAACGTCCACCACGAATAAACGTATTGGTAAACCCACCTGCGGTGCAGCTAGGCCAACTCCTGGAGCCTTGTGCATGGTCTCAAACATATTGTTCACCAACTCCTGAAGCTGGGGATAGTTTTGATCAATCTCCTCTGCCTTTTTCTTGAGGACAGGATCACCGTAAGCTACAATGGGTAATATCATGGGACAAAAATAAGTGGTAAAGCCATCAATGATACGAAAATGGCTGAAATACTATTCCAAATGAGTGTACCAAATTAGACGGGTTAAAATTGGACCAAGAATAGTTGAACTCCCATCGCTTGGTCGTGAAACCAATTCCCATAGACATTCCAACCAAACCTGGAGCTGTTTCAATTTGAAGAGATTTGCGTCGTTCGTAATTGAAACCTGTGAACAATCTCATTTGACCAAACTGCCACTCCATCGCTGTGTGCAAATGACGCATGGCATTGTCACCCCATATCCATCTTTTCTCCTTGACGATATCTCCAGAAATAGGATCGACCGTTTCATCTAAAGTTTTTTGATCCTCGGACAATACATCCCATTGCTGTAATCCATATAAGGTCAATAACAATCGAAAAGGAGCATTCTTGGGCTTTTTACTCACCCCGAATTGAATATCAAACGGGCTCTTTTGATCTACTCCATACACTTTTCCCATCCCTTTGAAAAGCAGAGCTGCTGACCAAGTAGAATTGGGCTCTTTGTAATAAAAGCCAATATCTAACAGTGATGCAGTTACACTGTTTTGGGGAAGTTGAACCACCGCCTGCTGAAGTGAAGCACCTACTTTCAAACTGGAATCTACTTGATAGCTCGCTATCCCTTTAAAGGAAAAATCTGAAGCTGACCATGTTCCAATATTATTCCCATTCTGATCGAAGGTCTCATTTTTTCCATAACCCAGATACTTGAATCCAAATGCATATTGAAATTTACCTCTTTGCCCCATTGAGTATCCCAACTCGGTTGCATTTGTCCTGCCAATATATCGCGTATATCCCAAAGAAAGTTTACCCTTTGAACTGCTATCCAAAAAAGCAGGGTTGTACAAGTACATTGCAGATTGTGTTTCAGTATAAGAACTGGAAAATCCACCCATTCCAATTAAAACGGACTGAAATCCCAATTGTGAAGTCTGAAAAGTACTCTCGCCTGCCCCGTTCTGTGACCAAGACCCTTTTGTATTAAATAACAAAACGATAAGAATGAAGAAAAAAGATTTTCTCATCTTTTGAAAACGATATTTCGTCAGAATTATTGCCACGTCTTTTTGGTAACCTTTTCCTTTAATAAGGCAATATCTAAAACTTCAAACATCTCATTTACAAAGTGAAATTTAAGTCCTTTCAGATAGCGTTCATTGATCTCTTCAATATCCTTTCTATTCTTTTCACAAAGGATTATTTCCTTGATGCCTGCTCTCTTTGCCGCTAATATTTTCTCCTTGATCCCTCCAACTGGCAATACCCTTCCGCGCAAGGTTATTTCACCTGTCATTGCTAAAAATTTCTTCACTTTTCTCTGCGTGAAGGCTGAAGCCATCGCTGTTAGCATGGTAATACCGGCGCTAGGTCCATCTTTGGGCACCGCGCCCTGCGGAACATGAAGGTGAATATTGGATTCATCAAAATCTTTGATTTCAGCGCCGATCAACTCAGCATTCGCTTTCAAGTATTCCAATGCAATGACAGCCGATTCCTTCATTACATCCCCTAGGTTTCCTGTAAGCGTTAGTTTTCCTTTTCCCGGGGTTAAACTAGTCTCAATAAAGAGTATGTCTCCACCAGTTGGAGTCCAAGCCAATCCAGTGACAACACCAGGTACATCATTATCTGTGTACCGGTCCTTTTCATAGCTCGGTCCTAAAACCTGAACCACTTCGTCACGCTTTAATACTTTGGTGTACTTCTCCTCTAATGCGATCTGTTTGGCGCGGTTTCGAATTAATTTTCCAATCCGTTTTTCCAAAGAACGAACACCACTTTCGTTGGTGTACTCCTCTACAAGCATCGTTAGAACATCATCAGTAAATTGAATCTTAGTTTCTGTAATTCCGTTCTCTTTTAACTGTTTGGGCAATAAATGACGCTTGGCAATTTCCAATTTCTCTTCTACGGTGTAACCTGAAACTTCAATGATTTCTAATCGATCTCTCAAAGCAGGTTGTATCGATGACAAGCTATTGCAAGTAGCAATGAACATAACTTTAGAAAGATCATAATCCAACTCAACATAGTTGTCATAAAATGCACTATTTTGTTCTGGATCTAGCACCTCCAAAAGCGCGCTGCTTGGGTCGCCATGAATACCTTGTCCTACCTTATCTATTTCATCCAAAACAAACAAAGGATTACCAGTCCCTGACTTCTTCAAGCTTTGAAGAATTCTTCCTGGCATAGCCCCAATGTAGGTTTTGCGATGACCTCTAATTTCTGCTTCATCGTGCAAACCGCCCAGTGCCATGCGTACATATTTTCTACCCAGTGCTTCTGCGATGGATTTTCCAAGCGATGTTTTACCTACACCAGGAGGACCGTACAAGCAAATGATCGGAGACTTCATATCTCCTTTAATTTTCAATACTGCCAGGTGCTCAATGATGCGTTCCTTTACTTTCTCCATCCCAAAGTGGTCTCTATCCAAAACCTCTTTGGCATGTTTCAAATCAAAGTTATCCTCTGAATATTCTTCCCAAGGTAAATCCAACAACAGATCAATGTAATTGGCCTGAACACTGAACTCACCAGCTTGAGGGTTCATTCGTTCAAGCTTTCCCAACTCCTTAAAGAAAACCTTGGCAACCGACTCCGGCCATTTCTTTTCTGCTGCTCTTGCTCTCTTCTCCTCTACCTCCTCTTTGTGCGGATTGGCCCCCAACTCCTCTTGAATTTGACGCATTTGCTGTTGCAAGAAATACTCTCTTTGTTGCTTCGAGATATCTGTATGAACCTTCTTATGAATTTCATTCTTCATCTCCAACATTTGTATCTCTTTGGCCAAATGTTCCATCACCATTTGCGCTCTTTCACGCAAATCAGCCACGGCCAAAAGCGCTTGCTTTTGCTCAACGTTGGCCTTCATATTGGAGGAAATAAAGTTGGTTAGGAAACTCAATCCTCCGATGTTTTTAATGGCGACAGAAGCTTCTGTGGGAATCTCAGGGGATATCTGAATCACCTTGAGCGCTTGTTCTTTGATGGATTCGAAAAGTGCTTGTTGTTCTTTTGAAGCATCGTCCCTGTTGACCTCGGGAAACTCCATGACTTGCGCTTTGAAATATGGATCCATGGAAACCATGCCTTGAATTTCAAATCGCTTTTTTCCTTGTAAGATGACCGTTGTATTCCCATCAGGCATCTTCAACATTTTGATGATGGTGGCTTGCGTACCTATTCTATACAAATCATCAAAACCTGGTTCATCAATGTCCGGGTTAATCTGCGCCACAACACCAATGGTTTTTTTTCCTTTATTGGCGTCTTGGATAAGGCGGATGCTTTTATCTCTGCCCACTGTAATTGGAATAACCACGCCCGGAAAAAGAACGGTGTTTCTCAGGGGCAATATGGGAAGCACCGCAGGGGTTTCCTCCTTGTCCATGGCATCTTCATCCTCTGCTGTGATGAGAGGGATATACTCATGGTCAGCCATGTCTTCTGGTAATAAATTAAAAAATGATTCTTCCATACCCACTATTTTCACTCGGCCCGTTCACAACAGCAGTGCCAATTTGCGCATACTGCCTTTGTGGCCAATTTTTATTTTTTAAACCCGAATTGCTTGTTTAATTCTGACAAAACATGCCATTCTCTGTCAGACAATTCAAGTCCTCTTCTCTTTTTTACTGCTTTAATGGTTTCAATGGCCTTGTCAAATTGATAGACTTCTATTTCACCTGACCCGCCCCAAGAGAATGAAGGAATGTGCTTAGCTGGAAAATCAGCCCCAAAAATATTGGCTGCAATCCCAACAACGGTGCCTGTATTGAACATGGTATTGATTCCGCATTTGCTGTGATCTCCCATAACTACGCCACAAAATGTCAATCCTGTATTCTCTTCTTTACCGGAAGTATAAGAGTACTGCTTAACCACTCCATAATTGTTTTTCAAATTGGAGCAATTGCTATCTGCACCAAAATTGCACCACTCACCTACAACTGCATTTCCCAGGAAGCCATCATGCGCTTTGTTGCTGTATCCCAAAATCAAAACATTTGAAACTTCCCCTCCAACCTTACATTCAGGACCAATGGCCGTTGGTCCATACACTTTAGCTCCCATTTTTAATGCCGATTTTCTACCCAAATAGAAAGGACCTCGAACCATACATCCTTCCATTATCTCCGACTTTGAATCCAATATTACTGGTCCCTCACTGCAATTGATTATACTTCCAGGTTGAATGATTGCGTCATCAGCCAATTTCAAATTGGAATGATCGCCAATTACCACAACCCCATCCGGAATTTTGTTGCTAAAATGAACATTATTGAAAGACACAAAATCAAAGTCCAAAATCTTTCCCAATTGAGAAAACAAGTCTGACAAACGCTCCAAGCAGATGACATCACCTCCGTATTTCACCTCTTCATTCTGCTGACCTACGGTTGTATGATAAGCCAACACTTTACCATCTTTGGTCAAATACTGACCAGCAATGAGTTTTTTCAATTGTTGAACCAAGTCATCATTGGGCAATATATTCCCGAGTATACACAAGCCTTCACAAGGGGATGTAAGGTTCAAATAAGCTCGATTAGTATGCAACGCAACATCATCAAAATACATTGACCATTTCTCTAGTATGGTAGATGCTCCCCATCGTATTTCTGCGACATGTCGGGTCATCGCAATGGGAAAAAGATCTGTGATTTTGGTATCCTCAAACAAAGTTATTTTCATTCTATTCTGATGGAAAAGATTTTGTTTTTACTTTTCTGATGCAAAATAAGCAAGGAATTGAACAAATGTGGAGATTGATTGGTTTATGAGAGAAAATAACGTTGTGAGAGAACAGGTTTTTACCATCAAAGAATTGGAGAGTTTTACTGGGATCAAGGCTCACACCATACGTATTTGGGAGCAACGGTATAATTTGCTTCAACCCGATCGAACGGATACCAATATCAGGAGGTATACCGACACGGATTTGAAGCGTCTGCTCAACATCGCTTTGCTCATAGGTTTGGGTCATAAAATTTCCAACATCGCCAAGATGACCGAACAGGAAGTGCGTGATGTGATCCTCAACGCCAATGACAAAGATTCAGGTACTGAAAATCATCACCAACATGTATTGAAAATAGCCATGCTGAATTACGATGAAAATCTATTCAGCAATGTTGTAGACAGCTACATAGAAGCAAAGGGACTTTCGGCCACTTTTGTCGAAGTCATTCTTCCCTTCCTACATGAAATTGGTGTCATGTGGCAGGCAGATGCCATCTGTCCCGCGCAAGAGCATTTCATTTCTTGCTTGATCAGACAAAAATTATTTCATCATATTGAAAATTTAAAAGGCTCTCCCGTAACCAAGGAAAGAAGTTTGGTGTTATTTCTACCCGAGTTGGAAATTCATGAAATCTCATTGATCATGATTCAACACATCTTCAAATCCAACGGTTACAAAACCATTTTCTTAGGACAAAGTGTCCCATTGGAAGATTTGATACAGGTGCATCAAAGATTAGGAGAGGTTGACTTCATCTCCATCTTAACCACCAATCCACTTCCTTTATTGATGCCAGACTATTTGAAGAAAATATCAAAACATTTCACAGACACGGGTTGTCATTTTCACTTTACGGGTGTCCTAACAAAGGGTATGAAATCCCCTGACTTTCAATTGGTCTCCTTCTATCCAGGGGTAGAGCAATTGATTGCCAACTTTGTATCATAGCACAACGAACACTGCATAATAAAAAAAGGGGCAATGCCCCTTTTTTAATTATCGTTCCACCGAGTTATTTACCCAACTCCTTTGCCAACATGGCGTTGATTTTTTCCAACTGCTCATTGGCCAAAATGCTATCTACCAAAATACGACCACTGTGCTCATCCACAATCACCTTCTTACGGGCAGCAACATCCATTTGCTTTTGCGGTGGAATGTGAATGAATGAACCAGCAGAAGCCTCACGATCAATTGGAACGACTGCCAAGCCGTTGTTGGCTCCTTTGCGGATACGCTCATAAGAATCCAACAAACGTTGATCCAATAATTTCTTCGCATCAGCGCTCTTTCCCAACAAAACCGCTTCTTCACGTTCCGTTTCTGCTATGATTTCAGACAATTGTTTCTTTTTAAAATCTAGATCATTGGTTCTATTTTCCAATTTTTGCTGACTGGCTTCAAGGTTGCTCAACTTGGTCTCGTGCAGCATTTCAGCTTCTCTGATTTTCTTCTTGAACAATTGAATCTCCAATTCTTGGAATTCAATCTCCTTGTTCAAAGCTTCGTACTCACGGTTGTTTTTCACTTTATCCAACTGCTCTTTGTACTTTTTGATTTGAGCCTCAGCGTCTTTGATGCCTTGTTTTTTAGCTGCAATATCCTCTTCTACTGCATTGGCTTCATCTTGCATTTTGCCAACACGAACCTGAAGACCTGCCACTTCATTTTCCAAATCCTCCACCTCTAGTGGCAATTCGCCGCGGGTGGCATGAATTTTATCAATGCGTGAATCAATCAATTGAACATCATACAATGCTCTCAATTTGTTTTCAATGGTAATTCCGCTGTTCTTATTGTCTCCTTCGACAAAAGCAAAACGATTTGTGGTTTTCATATTTTCTTGGGATTCCTTTTTTTCATTTTTTTCTACCTTGGCCATTGGGGCGAACTTGACATTGGCCATGCCCTCGGGAGTAACAACAAAAACAGGGTTGGCTGTTGGTCTGGCTTCTCTCACGTATTCTGTCAAACGGGGCTTTGGTCTTTCAGCAACCAAATGATCCAATGTTGGCAATTTCTCTCCTTCTGGCTTTTTGGAACTGGTCTTTTTTGTTTCAACTGGTTTGGTTTCAGCCTTCACCTCTTTGGTTACTGGAGCCTTCACCACTGCCTTTTCTGAAACAGGACTTTTCTTTTCCTCTGATTTGGACTTCACCGCCTTTGATTCTGTCTTGTTGATTGTTGGCTCTGCTTTTACCTTGGCGGCCGGAACGGCAGCTTTCTTGGCTGAAACAGCTTTTGACGGAGCTTTCTTCTCAACAGGCTTAGCCACTACCTTCTTGGATGCAACTGGTTTAGATGCAACTGATTTGGTTTCTGTTTTTTTGGTTGCCAAAGGTTTTGAAGCTGCGGTTTTTGTTGCCGCTACCTTTTTTGCTGGTGCTTTTGTTGTTTTTGCAGGCATTGCTTTCTTCACATTTTTTTTCTCCGGTGCTTTTGCCTTAACGGCTGCAACAGGCTTGGCCTTTTTTGCAACAACAGTTTTGCCTTTACTCACCGGCTTTGCTTTCACTTCAATCTTTTTCTTCACCGGCGCTGACTTCTTTACCTCTTTTTTCTCTGCCTTTTTAACAACGGGTTTTACAACCTTGTTTGTCTTCTGGGCAGGCTTAGAGGATTTGATGATCTTTTTCGCCATTTCAGAAATAATAATTAACGGGATTGCTTACAATCTCCGTTTTGTGGATGGCAAAAGTAGTAAATTTTTCTGTAAACCAACCATTTAGTAAGTCAATAACACAAGATTCTGTCTCATAATGTCCAATATCACAAATCATGATTTTGTCATTGTGATCAAAAAAACGATGGTACTTAAAATCCGAACTGATGAATGCATCCGCGCCTTGACGCATGGCGTCTTCTAACAAAAAGTCTCCACTGCCCCCGCACCAGGCCACTGTTTCGATGGTTTCCTTTGTAAAATGGGTAAACTTGATCACCTGACAACCCATGCTCTTCTTCAAGTATTTCAAAAACTCCCCCTTGGTCATTGCCGCAGGTAAATTTCCAATCATTCCGGAGCCAATATCTTGATGAAGATTTTCAATTCTCACCCACTCATGCGCCAATTCCTCATATGGATGAGCATTCATCATTGCCTTGTGAACCTTACTTTTTAAATGTGCAGCAACCAAAACCTCCAGCCTCAACTCATCTTGTTTTTTCCTTTCACCAATTTTGCCCTCATGGGGACTGGCTCCTGACAAAGGTTTAAAACTCCCTGTTCCTTCCGCTACGAAAACACATTCATCATAATTCCCAATTTTTCCTGCACCCGCCTCAAACAATGCGGATTCCAAGGATTCATAATATTTTACGGGAGTAAAAATGGTCAACTTCAACAACTCGCCCTGCTTCGCTCGTAATATTCGCATATCCGAAACACCCAATTTTTCCCCAATCATTCTGTTGACACCGGTGTTTATATTGTCCAATGAGGTATGTGCTGCATAAATGGCAATGTTGTTTTTGATGGCCTGAATAACCGTGCGCTCAACATAGTTTTTCCCATTCAATTTCTTTAATCCTGAGAAAATAATAGGATGATGGGCTACAATCAAATTGCAACCATTTTGGATTGCCTCATTCACCACTTCTTCAGTGCAATCCAATGTGAGCAATACACCAGTAACCAACTGTTGGCCATCACCTACCATCAATCCCCCATTGTCATAGGATTCCTGCAAGGACAATGGGGCCCAATCTTCTAGCTTTTGGATTACTTCGTTAATCGTTGTCATCTGTGTTGTATTTTGCAATGCGCAATTTAACGCATTCATGCTTCTGATTCGTCAAACCATATCCTGGCTCCTGCACTTTGCACTTTCCATTCGTCATTGGTGCTACAACAATGGCGTATTTCAATCCAACCATTCCCCCATCAAAACCATCGTCATTGGGAATTTGGCCATTGGAGGTTCAGGGAAAACGCCTTTCACCGATGGTTTGATTGAACAACTGAAAATGCAATCCAAACTGGCATTTCTGTCCAGAGGATATGGTAGAAAGACCAAAGGGATATTCCCCATCCAGGCCAATCATTCCGCCGTTGAGGTGGGGGACGAACCCAAATTGATTTCATTACATCACCCAGAAATTCCCGCCTTTGTAGGAGAAAAACGCTGGGAGGCTTGTCATGCCATACACAACAACCATCCTGATGTAGAGGCCATCATTTTGGATGACGCCTTTCAACACAGGGCACTTAAAGGGGACATTAATATTTTGCTGTCGCGATTTAGTTCCCCCTTTTACAATGATCACCTTTGGCCATGGGGAGGGCTTCGGGATTTGAAATCAAGAGCAAAAAGCGCCGACCTTATCATCTTCACAGGCGCTCCAAAAAAATTGAATGAAAGCGTAAAGGAGAGAATGACTGCCGCAATGCGCGTTTATAGTCATGCACCCATTTTCTTCTTTCATACGGAGACATTGCCCATTCAGTCGCTTTTTGGCCATACTGAAACGGCCATTAAAAATTGGGGGTCATTCTGTGGCATTGCCCATCCCCAGTCGTTTCATGATTCGGTTTCTAAAACTTTGAATATTACTGATTCCTTGAACTTTGCCGATCACCACGCTTTTGCACAGAAGGATTTGACCCAGTTAAAGGCCAAAATGGTTAACTTTGGCGGCCGTGTGGAGGCTTGGGTCACAACAGAAAAAGATGCAATGCGCATCAAAGATTTGGAAGACTGGAGCAGCATCCCAATTTTTTATTTGCCCATTGTATTAAAAATCAACGAAGAAGAAGAAAACGAATGGAATCTTTGGTGGAAGAAAAAAATATAGCTACCCTGCCCATTGACCAATATGAATTGGTGGTGGGATTGGAGGTACACATGCAATTAAAAACCAATTCAAAGGCTTATGCAGCGGATGCCAATTTGTTTGGTGAATTGCCCAACACTTTGGTGAGTCCCATTACATTGGGCCATCCTGGCACTTTGCCCATGGTAAACAAAACCTCTTTTGACCATGCCATCAAGCTGGGATTGGCCATGGGTATGGATATTCATCAAGAGGTTTATTTTGCCAGAAAGAATTACTTCTACGCGGATTTGCCAAAAGGTTATCAAATCACTCAAGATAAAACGCCCATATTAACGGGTGGATTCTTGGATATCAAAGATGAAAATGACCAACCCAAGCGCATCAATATCACGCGCGCTCATTTGGAAGAGGATGCGGGAAAAAGCATGCACGACCAAGATCCGTTTGATACGCTCATTGATCTGAATCGTGCCGGCGTTCCTTTGATTGAGGTTGTTTCTGAACCCGATCTCAGAAGCTCCAAGGAGGCTTACAACTACTTGACTGAATTGCGTAAGCTGGTTCGCTATCTGGACATTTGCGACGGAAACATGGAAGAAGGTTCCATGCGTTGCGATGCCAATATTTCCGTAAGAAAAAAAGGAGACACGCACTTCAATACAAGATGTGAGGTGAAAAACATGAACTCAATCCGCAATGTGCAACGTGCCATTGAATTTGAAATGCGACGTCAAATAGAAATTGTAGAGGCTGGTGGTGAAATTGTTCAAGAAACAAGAAGCTTTGACGCCGCTAATGGCACCACTTTCTCTCTGCGCAGTAAGGAGCGTGCTCATGATTACCGGTATTTTCCAGAACCTGATTTGTTGCCCGTGGTCATCAATGATGAGCAAATAAAAACTATTCAAGAAAAGATGCCTGCTCTGCCACAAGCGTTGGTTAAAAAATATGTATCTGAGCTAGGATTGACAGAGTATGATGCACTCGTGATTACTGCGGAAAAAGAAACAGCACTTTGGTTTGAGTCTCTCATAGAAAAAACACAAGAATTTAAAACTGCTGCCAATTGGCTCATGGGCCCCATCAAAGCCCTGCTCAATGAACGCGCCATGGACATTCAAGATATGTCACTCACTCCCAATCAAGTTGCTGGAATTATTGAGTTAATTAAATCAGGCAAAATTTCTTCTTCAGCAGCCGCTGAAAAAATACTACCTGTGCTCTTTGATGAATCCAGTAAAGTGGCAGAACAAGTTGCCCAAGAACTCAACCTGATTCAAGATGCCAATGATGATGATATCGAAGCCATGGCGAGAGAGGTCATTCAGGCTTGGCCAGACAAAGTAGCCGCCTACAAGTCAGGAAACAAAGGTCTTTTGGGTCTATTCATGGGAGAACTCATGAAAAAATCTGGAGGGAAAGCCAACCCCAAAACGGCATCGGGAATCGTACAAAAAATATTAGCAGAATGAAAAAAATCTTACACGTAGTCATACTCTTCACGGCATTTTTCAGTTGCAGTAAAGAACAACAAAAAATAAAAGGCACCATACATGGAGGAGAAGGACAAACCTTGTATCTCTATGCTTTCAGAGATGGTGAGGACATCATCCTGGATAGCACTGTTATTGGAAAAGATGAACAATTTGAGTTGCGTCCACATGAGGGATTGGTCAAGGACATCTACCGTTTGGGATTGGGAGAAAACGATTTTTTTATACTCATTACAGACAGCACAGAGAATGTCGAACTGGAAGGTCAATTCGGACAATTGCGGAATATTAGCAATGTCAGCGGTTCACCACACTCTGAAAAACTGGCGCAATTTTCCAAAGAGATTAATCCCATCATGGATAGCTTGATGAATACCATTGCCATGGAAGAAGAAGATACCAGTTTGAAAAAAGTGAATTTGAATTTGCGCAATCAAATTGAAAAAACGGTTTTGAATTGGTTGGACGGAAATAACACAGAACCCGGAGCATTAGTAGCCCTTCAGTACCTGGATCCCCTGTTGCACAATGATCAATTTATCAAAGTTGCAGAAGCTCTAAAATCCTCGATGTCAGAAAGCGAGTATTTCAACAGCTTCGTAGAATACGTCAACAGCATTGCAGAGGAAATCAGCGGCCCAAAACGACAGGCATTGGATCAAGCCATCGCTGTAGGAAAAGAACTATCAAATATTACCCTGCCTGACCCCAGCGGCAAAAACAGATCATTAACGGACTTGCGTGGTAAAGTTGTTTTGGTAGATTGCTGGGCCTCTTGGTGTGGTCCTTGCAGAAGAGCCAATCCAGAGGTTGTCTCTATATACAACAGCTTTAAATCCAAAGGATTTGAAGTTTTCTCTGTCTCTTTAGACTCCGATAAAAACGCTTGGACACAGGCCATTGCCCAGGACAAATTAACCTGGAGCAACCACGTCAGTGACCTCAAAGGATGGAAATCACTCGTCACCTATCAATGGGGAATTGAGGCCATTCCCTACCCCATTTTGTTAGACAAAACTGGAAAAGTTATTGCCCATGGCAACGATGCCATGGGAGAAAATTTAAAACAATTGATTGCCAAGAATATCTAAAAATGAAACACACATTTGCCATCATTGCGCTATTCATTAGCCTTGTTACACTCGGACAGAAGGATTATTTCCAACAAGAAGTCAATTTTACCATCAGTGTCAAATTGGATGATCAAAACCACTTCCTATCTGGTTATGAAACGTTAATCTATACCAATAAAAGCCCCGATGTCTTGGACAAAATCTACATGCATCTTTGGCCCAACGCCTACAAAAACAAAAACACCGCATTGGCCAAACAATTGGCACGCGATAGAAATTTTGTATTATACAGCACCCTAAAAGAGGACAAAGGATTCATTGACTCTTTGGACTTTAAGGTCAACAATGAAAAAATCAATTGGGAATTGGATGCCAATAACATTGACATTGGAATATTGTATTTAAAACAACCTTTGCAACCCGGTCAATCCATCACCATCACCACTCCATTCCGCGTTAAACTTCCCAGTGGAAGCATCTCCAGATTGGGACATATAGGACAGAGTTATCAAATCACGCAGTGGTATCCCAAGCCAGCTGTTTATGATCGAAACGGTTGGCACGCCATGCCCTATTTGACACAAGGAGAGTTTTATAGTGAATACGGCAGCTTTGATGTTTCCATTACTCTACCCAAAAACTATGTGGTAGGTGCCACCGGAAATTTGCAAACAGCCAGTGAAATAGCTTGGCTGGATGAACTGAGTAAAAAAGAAGAACCTTCGGATAGCATCTCCTTTGGCTCTGAATTTCCAGAAAGCAGCAGTGAATGGAAAACCATTCAATACAAGCAAAGAAATGTACATGATTTTGGTTGGTTCGCAGACAAACGATGGATCGTGAGAAAAGGAAGTGTGGAAACACCTTATACCAAGACCAAAGTAACCACCTGGGCCATGTACACACCAGACAACAAGAAAGTATGGAAGAACGCCATTGAGTACATCAACGACGCCACTTTCTACTACTCAAAATGGAATGGTGATTATCCTTATACTCACGTAACCGCTGTTGACGGAACCATCAGTGCCGGAGGAGGAATGGAATACCCCAATGTCACCGTTATCGGTAATGCGGGAGACACCCTTCAATTGGAAACGGTTATCATGCATGAAGTTGGACACAATTGGTTTTATGGCATTTTGGGGAGCAATGAACGCGACCACGCATGGATGGATGAAGGTTTAAATTCCTTCAATGAAGATCGCTACTTGATGACGAAGTATGGGGCCAAAAGTGCGAGCATCAATATCGGAGCAAAATTCTTGGCCAAAAGTTTTCAATTGCCTTCATTTGATGCACGCAACTTGTCTCAATTGACCTATATGCTCACCGCAGCTTATGATATTGATCAACCCTTGCGCTGCCATTCAAACGATTACTTAAGCATTAATTACGGAGCCAACGTATACAAAAAAACGGCTGTTGTCTTTTATTACCTCCAACAATATTTGGGAGAGGAATTGTTTGACAAATGCATGCAATCTTATTTCAATCAATGGAAATTCAAACATCCACAACCCGCTGACATCAAAGCTACCTTTGAAAAAACCACTGGTCAAGATTTGAGTTGGTTTTTTGATGAGTTCATTGAAGGAAAAGGAAAGGCAGATTATTCATTGTTGAACGTTGCTAAAAAACACAACGTTACCAAATTATCTGAGGGCAATAAAGTGGATTATTTTTACCAAGCTCGTGTAATGAATACAGGACAAACAGAAGGTCCATGCTCTGTAACCATTGAATACAAAGACGGCAAGAAGGAAACCAAGTGGACTTCTGTCTTGAAACCAGGTCACATGGGCAAGGTGATTTTTGACATTAAAGATTACAACAACCAAACAAAACCAACTGTGCAAATCAACGCAGAGAAGTCCATTCCTGAAATATCATTCACTAACAATACTGTGCGCAAAGGAAGATTAACGCCACGCATTGAGAAGATAGATTTTCAACCTTTCACTGGAATTGCCAATGAAAAATCAACCCAAATATATTGGGTACCTGTTTTGGGATGGAACAACTACGATAAGTTTATGCCCGGTGTTGTATTTCATAACAAAAATGTATTCAATAGAAGATGGCAATGGTCTGTGACACCACTTTACAGCTTTCATCAAAAAGATTTGTCCGGATTAGCAAAAGCTAGTTTGCGTCTGGGTAAGTTCACTTTGGGTGCCAATGCCAAACAGTTCTACTTTGCAGACTTGACCGAAAACCTCAATGGCAATGAAATCTTTTTCCATTCAAAATATCAAACGGTGAAACCGTATATCACCTTTAGTACAAAAGGGAAACCAGAGAATTACCACAACAAGTTCAATTTTGATGTTCAATTGGCTGGAATTGTATTGAAGAAAATGCACACTACCAATATCACCGGAAGCGAAACCAAAAGCACACAATTACAAGACTTTGCGCAAACTACCATACAGACAGGCAGAAACTTTGGTTTACAGCACAGAGTAGAATATCAATTACAATGGACAGGTGCTCTAGAGAATGGCAAATGGGATGGTGATCAACGAACCACACAAATGAAGTACTCGTACAACTATAACCGAAACAATGCCAAGCGAACCATTGATTTCATTTTATTCAGCGGAGTGAACAACTACCGAACACTAGCCGCCTTTAATCCTGAAGGAGCAACTGCCGAGACTGACTTTACATTCAACAATTTCTATTCAGGTAGAACGGAAACAGAAGGTGCATTGAGCAGACAAATTCAAGATGGGCATGGAATGCTTTACACCCCAACGGGAAGAAGGTTTGATATCCGAATGATTTCAGGTCAAATCAGATATCGCTTACCCATTAAATTCCCATTGTCTTTGTATACAACGGCCATGTACGGCCAACAGAGCAATATCAACTACATTTTATCTGATAGTCGAATTTTGGATCGGAACAATTACAATAGTCAATGGTTGTTCAGCTCGGGGGTCATTCTTCCGATTATAAAAGATGTGGTTGAAATTTATGCACCCATCGTTATGTCCCAAGAGCTCAAAGATACCCGAGAACAAATGGGCATCAAACCCTACCAATATATCATGTTCAAAGTGAACATTGCGGCTATGGATCCCTTTAAAATAGTGGCCAAGAACTTATCTCGCTAATGAAGAAAAAATATTTCATTTCCGATCTCCACCTCGGCAGCCCCAATCACGAAGCCAGTTTGGATCGTGAGAAAAAGTTTGTCACCTGGTTGGATGAAGTATCCAAGGATGCAGATGAAATATTTTTGGTGGGGGATGTTTTTGACTTTTGGTTTGAATACAAAAGAGCTGTACCCAGGGGATTTGTGAGATGCCTCGGCAAAATAGCGACATTAACCGATCAAGGAATTAAAATACATTGGTTCACGGGCAACCATGACATGTGGATTTTTGATTATTTGCCCAAAGAATGTGGCATCATACTCCATCGAAAACCCATTGTTATTGAATACAACAATCAGAAAATGTACATTGGACATGGTGATGGATTGGGACCCGGTGACCACAGTTATAAATTCATGAAACGTTTTTTTGACTCTCAATTGTGTCAATGGTTGTTTGCTAGGCTTCACCCCAATTTTGGCGTTTGGTTGGCTTCAAGTCTCTCGGGATATAGTCGAGGTAAAGGCATGGAAAAGGATAAGATTTTTCATGGTGAGAAGGAATGGCTGTTTCAATATTGCAGGAGCTTAGAGAAAGAAACCCATCACGACTATTATGTCTTTGGACACCGTCACTACCCCAACGTGATGGCTGTGGGAGAAAACAGCCAATACATCAATCTAGGAGATTGGATACAACACTTCACCTATGCCGTTTGGGATGAAGATGGCGTAAGGTTGGAGAAGGCATAAACAAAATGTTATGCATTCCTATTCGTTTTGATTCGATTGAAAATTGTGGAAAAACGAGCCGTTTTGCTCATAAATCACGCATAAAGTTTTCTGTAAAAAAGAAGCTGTCAAGCGAAAGATAACTGAAATTCGCAGAAATATTTAAACATGTCAAAGCGATTTCAATTTTGGTATTTAATCTTGAGCCCAGCGCTCTTTTTATTGAGTTGGTACATTGGACATCGATTGTACACGCACTTTATTGAGAATGCCCAAGGCCTTGGGGTTCAACCGGACCGATCGCTTTGGTATGCCACAATATTCACTAGCATATACCTTGTTGCATTCCTAGTTATCAAAGATCTTTATCCCAATAAAGAAAAAAATTAACCGTTGTAAATTGGTTACAAGCTAGAGTGAAAACATTTGTAAAATTTAAAAATCTAACGCAATGTCTGAAGTAAACAAAGAAAAATTGAAGGCCCTTCAAATGGCCATGGATAAATTGGAAAAAACCTATGGCAAAGGAGCCGTAATGAAATTGGGAGATGATGTGGTGGAGGCCATGGAAGTGATTCCCAGTGGATCGGTTGGCTTGGACAGTGCATTGGGCATTGGCGGTTATCCCAAAGGTCGTATCGTAGAAATTTATGGCCCTGAATCTTCTGGTAAAACCACTCTTGCCATTCATGCCATAGCCGAGGCACAAAAGCAAGGCGGTATCTGCGCCATCATCGATGCTGAGCATGCCTTTGATAAATTCTATGCAGAAGCCTTGGGCGTTGATACTGAAAATTTATTGATCTCTCAACCCGACAATGGCGAGCAAGGTTTGGAAATTGCCGACAACTTGATTCGCTCCGGTGCCATTGATTTGATTGTCATTGACTCCGTTGCGGCGTTGACACCTCGTTCTGAAATTGAAGGAGAGATGGGTGATTCCAACGTTGGTGTTCAAGCGCGTTTGATGTCCAAAGCATTGCGCAAGCTCACAGCCTCTATCAGCAAAACAAAGTGCTGCTGCATCTTCATCAACCAATTGCGTGAAAAGATTGGAGTGATGTTCGGCAATCCTGAAACCACCACGGGTGGTAATGCATTGAAGTTTTATGCGTCCGTTCGTATTGACATCCGCCGTTCAACGCAAATCAAGGATGGAGAAAATGCTGTGGGTAACCGCACCAAAGTAAAAGTGGTGAAAAACAAAGTGGCACCACCCTTCCGTCAAGCTGAGTTTGATATTATTTATGGACAAGGCATTTCCTTGTTGGGTGAAATCATAGACATGGGGGTTGACCACAATGTCATCAAGAAAAGTGGAAGCTGGTTCAGCTATGGTGATACCAAGTTGGGTCAAGGAAGAGATGCTGTAAAACAATTGTTGGAAGACAACCCAGAATTGAAAGAGGAAATCGAAACCAAAGTGAGGGCGGCCATTTCTACAGCAAAAGCGGAAGCTTAATTTTTCCTATCCGCCCATAAAGAAAAAGGTTTTTAGACGTCATTACCCAATAGCAAGGACTGCATCTGCAGTCCTTGTTTTTTTGTAGATAATTCGGCTAGGCTCTTTGTATTTTCGTAATCCAAATGAAAGAAATGCAAAAAGCAATAATAGCGTTGATGGGAGTTGTTTTCACCGCCATGGTTTGGACGGCCTGCGGAGGAGGAACACCGCCCGAAATGATGACCAGTACCAACGGACCTGATGCCACATTGGACTCGCTCAATCAAGCCATTAAGGATGAACCTGACAATTACAAACATTACATTTCCCGCTCCAAGTATCTCAGTTCAAAATCAAGATTTGCAGATGCCTTGAGGGATTTGGATCGAGCGTTGGGTTTGGATAGCATGCAAGCCGAGATCTATTTGGAGAAGGGAGAATTGTATTGGATGCAGAAGGATGTTAAAAATGCTTTTGCCCAGTACAAAAAATCGATCGAAAAAAACAACCAATACGTACCTGGATTAATCAAAACAGCCTCCATTGAAATTGTATTAAACAACTACGACCAAGCCTTGAAATATTTGGACGACGCCCTGAAAGTTGAGGTCACCAATCCAGAGGTGTATTACTTCAAAGGCCGATTGTTCAAAACCAAAGGGGACACCGCTACAGCCATATCTTCCTACCAAACAGCTGTTGAATTGAATCCACAATTTTATGACGCCTACGTTGAATTGGCCTTGTTGGTGGCGAATCAAAAAAATGACTTGGCGGAGGAATATTACAAAACAGCCATTGGCGTAAGACCCAGAAGCGTTGAAGTATGGTACAACAGAGCCATGTTCTTACAGGAAAACGGATACAGAAAACCGGAATACTATACCAGGGCATTGAGCTGTTATGATACCATTGCGCAGATAGATCAAAACTTCTCGGCGGCCTATTACAACAAGGGCTTTATCTATTGCACTTATTTGAATGAGTACACCAAGGCGATAGAACAATTTACCAAGGCCATTGAGCGCTATCCTTCCTACTTCCAGGCATTTTATAGTCGTGGGGTATGCTATGAAAAGATGAACAACCGCAAGCTCGCTTTGGCGGACTATGAGCAAGCCCTAAAAATCAAACCAGACTATGATGACGCAGCGATAGGAAAAGGAAGGATTTTGGGAAGGTGATTGGGGGAAG
>VFQT010000057.1_pt1 | contig 188124 bp, 142 predicted proteins | sample 3512381 | NCBI WGS metagenome assembly VFQT01 (sample SAMN10412376, study PRJNA504923) | tailings metagenome | isolation source: Relicate 2 Philex TSF3 active mining site | place: Philippines: Tuba, Benguet | collected 2017-08-29
ATTCGCATGTCCACCACTCCACCATGTCCGCACGCCCTCACACCATGCCCAGCCCATCCCTAAATCTAGGGATAGATGACCTGGCCCCAAACGTGGCTCCCTGAAGCCGAGCGATAGATGACCTGGCCCTTCTCCTAACTCGCCACTCTGTTCCCGGTAGCGCCGTCCAATCCGCTTGGCCTGACGGTAACTGACCCCCATGGCCGCGCCTGCCGCCACCAACTTCAGCCGCTCGACCTGCCACTCGCTCAGCACCACCAATCGGCGGCGCTCCTTCGTACTCATTCGCAGATATGTCCTTCCGTGGGCTCGCGACGCGCTGCGGCGCTAGCCCCATGGGGACATTCTTATCGAGTTCACACGGGGACATTTTTAAAGAGTCAGGACACATCCAAACGTCACCCTCCCGGCGACAAACATTCTGGCGTAATTCGACTCTCGCCTACGGTCCTTCGCTTGCCTTGGTCGACGCCCAGTGCCTAGCGTGTTGGTCGGATTTCCACCATGTCCACGACCAACGGCACGACGTTCCTCACGGGAGTCATCGAGGGATTCTATGGCACTCCTTGGAACCCAGCGGACCGGGCCGACCTGCTCGACCATGCCCCAGCGTGGGGCCTCAACACCTACCTCTATGGTCCCAAGGATGACCTGCATCACCGGGCCCTTTGGAGGGAACCCTACGGCAGAGCCCACGCGGAGACGCTGAGATGCTTGATCAGATCCTGTGCAGAAGGTGGCATCCGGTTTATTTACGCCCTCGGTCCAGGACTCGATATCCGTTATGCCCATCGCGGCGACGTCGAAGCCATCCTGGGGCGGTTCGCGCAGTTGATGGACCTGGGATGCCGGGACTTCTGCCTTCTGTTTGACGACATCCCCGACGTGATGCACCCCGAGGATCGGGAACGCTGGGGGGCCTTCGCCTCAGCCCACGCCGGGATTGCGAATGAGGTGTTCCGCTGGGTCCAGTCCCGGATCCCGGGTGGACGGTTCCTGTTCTGCCCGACGCCCTATTGCGGTCGGATGGCGAGCCGACAGCTGGGCGGGCCGGACTATCTCGCGACTGTCGGAAGCAGACTGGACCCGCAGATCGACATCTTCTGGACCGGTCCGGAGATTGTCTCGGAGGAGATCTCTGTCGCCCACATCCGGGAGCTGGCCCGGTTGATTGGTCGGAAACCGCTGCTGTGGGACAACCTTCACGCCAACGACTATGACGGACACCGGTTCTTCTGCGGGCCCTACTCAGGTCGTTCGCCTGAACTTCGAAGTGAACTCTCCGGAATCCTCACCAACCCGAACACCGAGTATCCCCTCAACCGTGTGGCCTTCGAGACCCTCGGGGCGTTCGTGCGATGCGAGGGCGCCTGGGATCCCCGGGCCGCCTACCTGGAGAGTCTCCGTTCATGGCTTCCCGGTTTTGCCTCGGTCGGAAAACCTATTGAACTCCCTGATCTCGTTCTGTTGATGGACTGCTTCTACCTGCCCTACGGACTGGGTCCTGAGGCGAAGGAGCTGTTCCAGCTCGCTGTTGATCTGATGCCTCGGGATCCCTCTGGCTGGGGTCAGGCCGGGGAACGCCTCCGGACGGGTGTCGCCCGGCTCCGTGAACTCTGTGTCCGGCTCACCGAATTGAGGGACAGGTCCTTGTTCAATGCCATGGGACGTCGGATCTGGGAACTTCGGGAGGAACTCGACCTGCTGGAGCGGTATTGGGCCTGGCACTCCGATCCAGCCCGCAAAGGCCAGCCCTTCGCCTCGGACTTCCATCAACCTCGGACCTACCGGGGATCCATGGCAGCCAACCTCCAGCGCCTGTGGGTGCAGCAGGCCGACGGGGCACTGGTTCCGAGATCCCCTGTCGACCCCGAGTTTGCTACCGCCCAGCTGTTCTCCCGATGACCCCCTTCCGCATCCGTCCTGTGAGGCCGGGCGACGGGGCCGGCACCTACCACGTCTGTCTCAAGACCGGCGACTACGGCCGCGATGGCGAGCCCTTCTATCGGGAGGATCCCGACGCGCTGGGCCGGATCTTTGTAGGGCCCTACCTCGCCTTCGAGCCCGAGTTCGGCCTGGTGGTGGAGGACGACCATGGCCTCTGCGGGTACGCCCTCGGCGCCTTCGACTCGAAGGCGTTCTACGCCCGATACGAGACGGAATGGCGTCCTGATCTGTGTGCCCGGTACCCGATGCCCGTTGGTGATCCGGCGGGCTGGTCCCGGACCCAACAGGTCCACTCGTGGTATCACAGCCCGGACTACTTCTGTCCTGAGCCTTATGGCGAATATCCGTCGCATCTCCATATCGATCTGCTGGATCGGGCTCAGGGAAGGGGGTTGGGACGTGTGATGTTGCAGGGGGTGATGGACCGGCTTCGGTCCCACGGTTCACCCGGGGCTCATCTGGGGGTCAGCCTAGTGAACGTCGCCGCCCAGGGTTTCTACCGACACCTCGGGTTCCGGGACCTCATCCGGGTCGGGGAGGGCACTGGAGGTTGCCTGTACATGGGGATGCGGTTCTCCTGAGGGGTATCCCGTCATGCATCGCCTGCTCGATTTCCTGAACCGCTGGCTGGTCCCGTTCCTGACCGCCATCGGGGAGAACCCCTACATGGTGGCGATCCGGAACGGGATGGTGTCGGTGGCCCCGCTCACCATCCTGGGTGGCCTGTTCACGGCGGTGGTCTACCTGCCATTCCCAGGCTGGGAGGCCCGCATCGCCCCGTATTCCCAGCTACTGCAGATCCCCGTCACCGCAACCTTTGGGCTCTTGGCGGTCTTCGTCTGCTTTTCGGTCGCCTACGAGCTCGCCAAGCAATTCGGACTCGAGCCGCCTGTCAGCGGGTCGATGGCCACGCTCGTGTTCCTGATGATCCAGATCCGCCGCGAGGACCTGACCCTTGGGATGGACGGTCTGGGATCGCAGGGACTGTTCACCGCCATTGTCATCGCCCTTGTCTGTGTTGCCGTGCAGCGGGCTTTCAACCGGGCCAATCTCGTGATCCGACTCCCCCGGAACGTCCCTCCGGTGGTCTATGAATCGTTCGTATCGCTCACCCCGATGATCTTTCTCGTGGTGCTTTTCTGGTCCCTCCGGTTCGGGGCCGGGCTCGACATCAATGCCGGGATCCAAAAGGCATTCTCACCCCTGCTGGTCGCTCTCAACACGCTACCCGGGATCCTGCTGTTCGCGTTCCTCGTCACCCTGTTGTGGTCGGTGGGCATCAATGGGGACAACACCCTCGATGCGATCGTCGGAGCCGTCTTTCTCCAGTATCTGGGCGCCAACGTGGAGGCGATGTCCAAGGGGCTGCCACTGCCCTACATCACGGCGCTCGGCTTCTTCACGACCTTCGTGAATGTCGGCGGCACCGGCGCCACGATCGCCCTGGCGCTGGTGATGCTGAACTCCCGAGACGCGGGCTACCGGAAGATCAGTCGCCTGTCGCTGCCGACCCAGATCTTCCAGATCAACGAGCCGATCTTCTTCGGATTCCCGATCGTGCTGAACCCCGTCTTCATGGTGCCGTACATCGTCAACGCCCTGGTCCTGACCACATGCAGCTATCTGCTCATGGACTGGGGTCTGGTCCGGCGACCCTTTGTGAATGTCCCGTGGACCACCCCGCCGATCTTCGGTCATTTCCTGGCCACCGGGGGCGACTGGCGTGCGGCGGTCTGGGGTGCGGTGTCGATCCTGGTCGCGATGACGATCTACTACCCGTTTGCGAGGGCCGCGGAGCGCAGGGGCAGGGGTGAAGGGTCACACGTTGGGGACCTGTCGGTGAGAAACTGAATACCCATGCCCCGACGTCCCAAGGTTCTCACCCCGACCCAGGCGGTCTTCCAGGGAAAGCTGCTTCTGAAACGCGGCGACGTCCCCGGGGCTGCGGCCCTGCTCGAGCCCACGGTCGAGTCCCATCCCGCGGCCTTGGAGTCGGCCGAGATGCTCGCCGAGATCCTGAACCTTCTGGGTCGATTCCCGGCCGCCGCCGAGGTCCTCGCCCGATCCGGCCGAGCCTCAGGCGAGGCATCCCGGATCCTCCGTGCGGCGGACTACGCCCAACGGGTGGAGGAGGTGGTCCTTGCAGCCCAGCTGCTCGACGAACTCATCGTCAGAGAACCCGACCACATCGAGGCTCGACTCCGGCTTGGTGCACTCCTCATCCAGTACGGGGATTCTCCACGGGCCCTTGGCGTGGTCCTGCCGGTTCTGGCCCGCGACCCGGACAATCTGCTGGCGCTCGAGATGGTCACCGTGATTCAGGTGACGGGACAGACTCGTCTGGTCGACCTTCGGTGGTTCCATCGTCTTGTGGCGGTGTCCCCAAATCGGCGGGCGGCGCTTGCCCGGCTGGCCTTGGCGGAGCGGTACGCGGGGAACTTGGTGGCGGCCTTGGAGCACAGCCGGGAGGCTTTGGATCTTGCCGATGGGAATTCCTGCGCCGCCCACGCAGACCTGTTGGAACTGTCGGGGCAGGGAGAGCAGGCGCTGCGGCTGCTGGAGCCATTCGGCTCGGGATCAGGCCCCCTGGCCGCCCCGGTGGCGGGAACGCTGGCCCGGCTGCTGGGTCGGGTCCGTCGGCACGAGGAGGCGCTCGGCATCGTCGACCGCGGAATCAAGGTGCCCAATCTCCCAGCAGTCACCCTCGCATCCCTGTTGCTCCGACGCGGCACGCTCCTGGATCGCCTCGGCCGCTCCGATCAGGCCTGGGAAGCGTTTACGAGGGCCAAGCTGATGCAGGCCGGGGTCTACAATCCCGAGGTCGACCGCCGACGTTGCGAGAGGGTGTTCGATCTCTTCTCCGGCGAGCGGCGACGCGGACTGGCCTCGGGTCGGCTCTCGAGTCCCCGACCTATCCTCGTCCTCGGGATGTATCGTTCCGGGACAACCCTGTTGGAACAGATCCTAACCATGCATCCCGCCATCGGCGGTGCGGACGAGGTTCCGTATTTCCTCAACCTCTCCGCTGGGATCCTCGCCGATCCAAGCCGGATGGGTGGCTGGAATGCCGAGAGGGCGGATCAGATCGGCGAGGAGTACCGATCCCTTCTCCGCCACGGCAATCCCGACCGCCGCCACGTCGTCGACAAGAACCCGCGCAGCTGGGAGGTGATTGGGCTCATTGCCCAGGTATGCCCCGATGCGGTGGTGATCCACATGGACCGCCATCCCCTCGATGTGTGTGTCTCCAGCATGGCGACCGGGTTCTCTTCCATGAACACCTTCGCAGCGGACCCCCGCAGCTTTGCCCAGGGATATGCCCTTCAGGTCGACATCATGAACCGTTGGAAGCACGACGCGCCGCTCCCGATCCTGACCTTGCGGTATGAGGATCTGGTGCGGGAGCCGGAGCGTCGGATCCGTGAGGTCCTTGGATTTCTTGGCCTGCCCTGGGAACCCGCCTGCCTCGATTTCTGGAAATCCGAAAGGGTCGCCTTCACCCCGAGCCAGGATCAGGTCAGGGAACCCTTGAACGTCCGCTCGATCGGGCGTTGGCGGCGGTTCGAGAAACAGCTCGAACCCGCGCGGCAGCATCTCGAGGAACTCGGCATCGCCTGTGGCGACCGTTGAACCCCGGTGGTGCCGTCCCCGAGGCATCATAGACGGAATCCGGTCAGCCGGTCTGCGCGTCCGACGACTGGCTTCCACGGCGAATTCTCCGGCGGCGGAGGGAGCGCAACCCTAGGAAAACTCCGGTAAACGCCATCAGAAACCCCGGCGGTGAGCCCTCCGGTACGGCGGCAAATGCGGCGATCACCTGGTATAAGACTGCAGGTGTCGTTTGGGTGGTGGTGAAGTTGAAGGTGTACTGCCCAGGAGTGAACAGCTGCCCGCTGGATACGCTGGGGACGCCGGTGGCCGACCACTGGGTTGCGCTGTTGAAGCCATAGATGTCCGTGAAAATCACCGCGGCTGTGAAATCCATCGTGAAGGTCCCAGAGGCCCCACCTAGGCCGACCGTTGTTGAGTCGCCGATCGCGAAACCAACGACATCTAGGTGATACCCAAGGTAGTTGTATGCCTGGGTCATACCTGACCCGCTTCCCGACGTGATGACGATCGGGATATTGAGCAAGGTGCCTGGCCCTGCAAAGACAGCACTTCCGATTGTTCCTCCAATCGATGCCGTGATCGAAAGGTTGCTGAGGGTTGAGTAGGCGAGGGGGCGTGCGGCTTGGGCGGAAGTTTCTTGGATACAGGCCAAGGCGCATCCTAGCAGGGCTGCTCCCATCGAAAGGCGCCGCATTTGGGGCGACTGAAAACCGTTGGATCGGTAGGCGCCCCGATTGGCAAAGCTTTCCAGGAATCCGTGTCCGGCGAGTGGGCGATCAGCGGTATGAACCAGGCTGGACGGCGGGTGGCTAGACAAGGGTGGATGTTGCATCGGTTTTACTCCGGCATGGTCGTTTCACGTGGCTTTGTCTCTTCACTAGCAGATGGGTACCGGCTTCTGGATCGCCGACGTCGCAGGGAACCAGCGGTCAGCAGAAGAACCGCGGTACCCATGGCAATTCCTGAGGTGGACGTTTCGGGTATGGGTAATGCGGGGGCGAAGTTCGGGTCGATGAAGGCTGCGAGGGTTAAGTAATCTTCGCTGATGCCGGTTCGTGTCGTCGTGAAATTGAAGGTGTAGGGAGTTCCAGGATTGAAGGCCTGTCCATTGGTGAGGATGCCGAGGGTTGTTTCAGACCAGGAGGTGGTTGCCAGTGGGTAGCCGATCAAGTTGGTGAAGTCGTAGAACAAGACGGAGGCCGTAAAGTTCATGGTGAAACTCCCGGATGCACTGCCCACGTTGTTGGGTGTGGGATCGGTAATCACAAAGCCGACCAAATCGAAGTAACCGAGCCCCCACGCCACGGCGGCGCCCGAACCGTATCCTCCGGGCGTGATGCTGAGCGGTGCGTTGAACCCTGTGCTGGGTCCTGCGAGGGAAAAGTTACCAGTGGTGTTTCCCGAGGTTGCCGTGACCCAGAAGTTGCTGATGGTACCGGTCCCTAAGCTGTAGGCCTGTGCTGAAGTTTCTTGAACGCAGGCCAGGGCACATCCCAGCAGAGCTGCGCCCTTGGCGAGCCGATTCGCCAGCCGTGAGGACGGGCCAAACACGCGCGCAGGTTGTGCATCGAAGGGTCCGGCTGGGCTATTTTCTCTGGACCCAAAGCCATCCACGGCTAGGGCGGGGACGGCGTGGGTTCCGGGGAATAAGGAGTAGTCGTGCATCCGAAGAATGGTGTTTGGAGGTTTTCAGGCGAACGAATCCGTTCCTGACGGCCATGAAGCCGCCTGTTTGAATCGGGTTTTGGATCGTCGTCGTCGCCTGAAGGCATCGGCTACCAGCAGAAGACTGCATGTCCCCAACGCGGCACTCGAGGGAGGGAGTTCGGGGATTGGCAAAAAGAATGCCGCGACGGATCCGATCCCATTCATGGGTGATGACCCTGTCGTCGTCGTGAAATTGAAGGTGTACGACCCGGGGGTGAACGTCTGGCCGTCACTGATGCTCCCGAGGCCAGTGACCGTCCAGGAGGTCGGCGGAAGCGGAAGACTGGCCAAGGTGTTGAAGTCCAGGAAGGTGACGGAGGCCGTGAAATTCATGGTGAAGCTCCCGGATCCACTTCCAGTGCCTGTGCCAGGATTCGGTAGGTAGAGACTAAATCCGACGAGGTCGACGTAGGAGGCGAGCGCCGCCGCGGCTGCAGTTCCAGTTCCGGAGCCAACCGCCCATGTTTGGTTCAGAAAAACGGTGCTGGGCCCAACCTCGCTGAAAGTACCGCCGAAGGCTCCGATGTTACCGGTGACCGCGAAGTTGCTGATGGTGCCGGTGACCAACGGGCCGTAGCTCTGGGCGGCGGTTTCCGGCACGCAGGCCAAGGCGCATCCCAACAACGCAGCTCCTTTGGCAAGGCGGCCTAGCGACCCAACCACGGATGGGCGGGGAGGGGCTGAGGGAGAACTCTGCAAGCCCACCCTTGGAACAAGATCGACCGTGGAATCCGGCGATGACCCACGTCGTAGCGAATCTGAGTTGCGACAAAACACTGCAGTCCTTTCTTCCGGTCGGAAGTTCTCCAAACCGGCGTTGAGACTGCACTTGCCCAAACCCCGACCCCTTTATGTGCGTTTGTCGGCGGACTGGCAATGTCTGTTCGCAGAACTGAGAGCGAAAACTTCTTCGATTTGAGACTGTCCCGCTCCCCCGATGGAACAGGGGAGATCCGAACTCAGAGTTCTGCGAGACGCCCTGTCGAATCCCCGAAGGCATCCAGATGGATGTCGCACGTGTCGAGCATCGAGAGGTACAGGTTGCACAGCTGGCGGTTGGGCTTGCCGGAGTAGTCCAAGATGCGCCCACCGCGGATCCTCCCGCCAGCGCCCCCCAGCAGGACCACCGGCAACTGATCATTGTTGTGGTTACCGGTCATCATGCTCGAGCAATAGAGGATCATCGAGTTGTCGAGCAGCGTGCGCTCGCCCTCCCGGATCGAGTCCAGCTTCGAGGCCAGATACGCCAGCTGCTGGAGAAAGAACTGGTTCACCTTGAGCCAGTCGTCCGTGTCGCTGTGCGAGAGGAGGTGGTGGATCATGTAGTCCACCCCGAGGTTCGGGAACCGCAGCGAGCTGTGGTCGTTGTTCAGCTTCAGCGTCGCAATCCGGGTGGTGTCGGTCTGGAAGCCCAACGCCACGATGTCGCACATCAGCCTCATGTGCTCTGCGATGTCCTGAGGGATGCCGTGGGGGGGACGCGGGATGTTTGGGGCCGACAGCGTTGGTCGCCATCCCTGGAGCTCCCCCTTCTTCCCCGAGGCCTCGAGGCGCTGTTCGACCTCGCGGATGGAGTCCAGGTACTCATCAAGCTTCCGCTGGTCGGCGCCGCTGATGCGTCGCCGGAAGTCCTTCGCGTCGTCCAGTACTGCATCCAGAACGCTCTGGTCGCCGCGGCTGGCGTCGTCTTTGAACAGCCGGTCGAAGGCCAGGGCTGGGTACAGTTCGAGCGGCGTGGGGGTGGTCGGGGAGCTCCACGAGATGTGGGAGCTGTAGAGCATCGAGTAGTTCTTGTGGACCGACGGGTTCGACTTCTCGCAGCCCAGGACAAGGCTGGGAACCTTGGTGGAGCGTCCGTGCCGCTGGGCGACGAGCTGGTCGATGCTGGTGCCGGATCGGATCTCTCCGCCCGAGGCGAGGGGGGCTCCGGACAGCAGGTTGCCGGTCTGGGAGCTGTGGATGTTCCCCTTCATGGCCTCGGCGTTGTAGAGGCCCCGGAGGAACAGGAGCTTCTCGCGATGCGGATGGAGGGGGGCGAGGACCTTGCCCAGCTCCATGTGGCGTCCTTCTCCCTTTGCCCACCATTCCTTGGAATGGAAGCCATTGCCTGAGAAGAGAACTGCCATCCGGACGGGCGCCTGGCTCGAAGGGGCCTTGGCCGAGGTGGTGGTGGTGTCGCCCCACACGGTTACGGACTCCATCCAGGGCAGGGCCATGGTGACGCCGACGCCGCGGAGGAAGTTCCGACGGGAGAAGTGGTGGGTGTTCATGGGTCAATCCTGTGCGATGGAATCACGGCCGCGGATCTCGCGGAACTGGGGGCTCCGGACGATGAGTTCCACCACCTCACCGACTGGGTAGTCGCGATACCGAAGCTGCTTGGAGATTGAGCGGAGAAGGGGTTCGTCGGAGAGCTGGACGCTCCGGCCGAGGGCGTACCCGAGGAGCTTGCGTTCGAATTGTCGCAGGAACGCGTCGCGCTTCTCGGTGAGTAGGTAGTGGCGGAGGCCTGGGAGTCCGTCGAACTCCGTCTGGTTGGCGAGTCGAACCCGGGTGTCGATGGGGTTGCCGGCGGCGTCGGTGGAGCGTCGCCGTCCGATGGCGTCGTAGGCCTCGAGCGAGAATCCGTAGGGGTCGAACCGTGCATGGCAGCCCGCGCATCGGGGATCGCGGGTGTGCTGTTCGGTGAGGGCACGTTCGGAGAGTCCCGCAGGCGGCTCCTCGGGCAGCACCGGCACGTCCTTGGGCGGACGCGGCAGCCGTTCGCCAAGGAGGGTCTCGCACAGCCAGTTGCCGCGTAGGATCGGGCTCGTCCTGGAGGCACCCGACTGCTTCGCGAGCACGGCGGCCTGGGCGAGGATCCCACCCCGGCCATGGACGGCGACACCCTCCACCCGACGCCATTCCGGCCCGACCACGTTCGGGATCCCGTAGTGTCGGGCCAGCGCCTCGTTCAGGAAGGTGTGGTCTGCCGACAGCAGAGTTGGGATGGGGCGGTTGTTCTGGAAGAGGTCGATGAAGGTCTGGACCGATTCCTCGTACATTGCCCCACGCACTGCTGCGAAGTTGGGGAAGTGTCGCTCGCTCTTCTCGTCGAGGGTCGCGAACCCGTGGATATGGAGCCAGGCGCAGCCGAACTCTTCCGCGAGACGTCGGATCTTCGGGCTCTGGAGCATTCGACGCGCCTGACGGGCGAGGACGTCGGACTTGAGCAGATCGCCCGACTGGGCGGCCGTCCAGAGCTCGTCGTCGGGCGTCGACGACCACAGGAAGTAGCTCAGGCGGGTGGCGAGCTCCCAGGCCGACACCGGGCTGGGGCGGGTTCCTGGCGCAGGTTGCTCGAAACGGTAGAGGAACGACGGCGAGACGAGGATCCTAGCGAGGGTCAGCTGGATCGCTTCCCGATGGGGGATCTCCTGTTTCCGGACCGCAGTGTAGAGATCCCGGATCTCATTGGTTTCGGCCTCGCTGAGCGGATGTCGAAACGCCTTCGAGGCGAACGCCAGCACCGCCTCCAGCTGACGCGGTTCGGCATCGACCTCCCGCTTTCGGAAGGTGGCCGTCCGCTGCCGGATCGGTTCGCGCATCGGGGTGAAGGCCTTGACCATGTCGGGCCGGTCCTGGGTCGCGTACTCGTAGATCTGCTCGAAGGCGGACTGGAGGAGCACCGGTTCCCGGCTGACGAAGAACAGCTCGTCCCAGAGGCGGTCCAGCTCCGCGGCCTCCGGTTTCGTGAGGAACAGGCGTCGCAACGGTTCGTCCTCCCGGTGGTAGAGGGTCAGGGTGACGGCCTCATCGATCGGGACGATCCGGTGGTAACAGAGTGCGGCCGGGAACAGCTGGCGGAACCCATCGAGCGCCTGCTCCAGACGCTGCCGTGACGGGATGTCGAGTCCCACGAGGAACTCGGTGCCGGGATCGGTGCTGGCGAGCGTCGGCCGGGTCGTCTGGGCGAAGATCTGGACCGATCCCGCCCGGCCCAGGGTGGGCTCGAGTTCCGCGGTGGTGACGAGGTCGCATCCCGCCACGAGGTCGGCCGGAAGCCTGATCTCGAGCACCGAGGGTGCCGTCACCACGAGGTCGCTGGCCCCAACCTGCGCTCCAGGGAACCCCTTGCCAAAGAGTCCTGGGTCAAGGCCCCATCGTGATGCCGCTGTTCCGGTGTCCGCAGTCGTTGGCGTTTCGCCGACTCCTGCGAAGAGGGGGCCGCCGAGCGACACGAGCTGACGGTACAGAGCGACATCAGGCGCCGGCGTGTCGGCCGAAGGCCCCGCGATCAGCAAGGATTGGAGTTGGGTGGCGAGGGCCCTCTTCTCGTCGGCCTTCGGGGTCGACTGCCATCGGGCGAGAAGGGACTGGGCTGGGATCACGGTGCCGCCGTTGCCGGATACAGGCTCTGTGTAGAACCACCAGACCTCCGGGTGGCCATGGCCATCGGCGTGGGGATTCCCGGCGAGGATGGAGGGCGCGACGTCCTGCGAGAGGTTCCAGGTCCGCGTGCCGGTGAGGGTGAGCTGGACGTCGGTCAGGTCGCAGGAGTGGTTCCCGTCGCGCGGACCGACAAGCAGTGAGATCAGATCCCCCGGGCGGACGTCCAGACCCTCGATCCTCGGCACCGTCACCGGAGTCCCGCCCTGGGCGATCCCGGTGGCGAGGCGCTGGTGGACGGCACCGCGACGGAGTTCCAGCGACCAGGTCACGCCATTGCCGCACTCGGGATGGGCGTGGATCACGCGGGCCTCGACCCGCACGGTCTCGGCCACCGGGCTCTTCCAGCCCACGGCTACGTTCAGCGTGGGGGACGGGTGCACCGCGACACCCTTCGGACCCAGGTTGCCGGGGATCCGGACGGCCTGGTCCGAAGCGTTGGCGACCACGGACGGGGTCTCCGGAGAACCCCAGCCTTTGACGAAGTCATAGCCGCCGGTGGTCGTGAGCCGGCCCGGGAGCAGATCGAGCCGCAGTGCCGCCGTCGGGCCGACACCAAGGTGGTCCAGCCAGGGCTGCAGCAGCTCGGGGGTGACCCCATGTCGGGCCGCGATCGGACCGGGGTCGGTGTTGGGCTGGACGCTGGCCTCGGCGGCGGCGGCGAGGCAGGCGGCTGCCGTCTGGAGCACGGTGTCACGCCGGGCTTCGAGCTGCCGGATGAGCGCCCGGACATCCCGAAGGGGCAGTCTGGGGCGCCCTGGTATGACCAGGTGAGGCTCCCGCCAGCGGACGACATCCTGGGTGTTGCCGTCGCCCAGATCGGATGCCGCGAGATAAACCACGACCTCCTGGGTGTTCGTCGCCGGGGTGAGCCGGATCCGAACATCCTGGTGGGTGGCCACCGGGGTGATGGGTTCCATCCATGCGGCCGGACCATCGGTCGCGCCCAGATGACGCCGGAGGTGTCCGACCGGGTTGAATTTCCAGAGCGCGCCCTGCCAGCGGGCAATGTCGGCGGCGAGGCTCTTCGCATCCTCCTCCGAGGCATCACGCCATCGCGTCCGGATGGAATCGAGAATTGGCGACGGGGGGACATCCCGACCGCCCTGCAGGGCCTGCCAGAGCGAGGCGAGGTAGCGGGGGTTGAGCTTTCGCGCTTCGGCGATCCGTCGCAGGGCCTTTGGGTTGGACCGCAGTGTCCGTCGCTCGGCGATCGTGGCCCTCAGGTAGGGCTCCAGGGGGATCCGGCCGGCGGCGTCGATGACCTCGACCCCTTGACGGAGGTAGAACTCCCGGATCCGGGCGAGGGTCTCGTCCGTCCAGTCGCGATCCGAGTCGGAGTCCGAGAACCGGATGCCGTCGGGCAACAGGACCGTGTGCCGTGCGACACCCTTGGCGGCGTCGAGGTACTTGGTCAGCAGGGCGGGAGACATCACCAACACCTGTCCCGTGTTCATGAACCCCTCGCCGCCGGCGCTGTCGGCCGGAAACTCCCGGGCCGGGTCGAGCGAGGGGACCCCGGTCAGGTCCCGGATCGTCCAGGTGTACTCCGCGTTGTTGAGACGCCTCAGGACCACGGGTCCGGGGTCGCCGGCCACGGCGCGGGCCCCCTCATGGAGGATGGTGGTGATCCGCTCGATGAGCCGTCCCCGCTGCTCGTCGGTGGGTTGTGGGCGGTCCTTGGGCGGCATCTCGCCGACGAGGAGTTGTTCGATGACCCCCTCCCAGACCTTGGATTCGCGGAAGACGTCTTCCGAAGACCGGAACCGGGAGAGGTCGAGATCCCCCTTCTGTTTTTCTGCCGTGTGGCACTCGAAGCAGAAGGTCTCGAGGATCGGCCGCGTCTCGGTCGCGAAGCGGTCGCGCGGCGCGGCGGATGCGCATGTTGCGGCGATCCCAAGTGCGGTCAGGAGAGCGAGCTGCAATAGAGGAGTCGTGTCGCGCATCGGATCGTCCCGCATGGTCTTCCGGTCCCTCATAGGACGGGGCACCGGGAGTGGCTGGGATGCTGAAAACTCTGCCAAGCGTTGTGCTGAAATCACGCTCTTCCTTTGATGGGTGTTGGTGGGTCCGGATCGTTCGGGCCGTGGTCTTGGGAGCTTTGGGGTTGCGCCTTGTGGGTCGACTGCGGCATCTCACTGGTCCACGTGTTGCTCGAAATCCGAGATCTGCGGAAATCCTTCGTCGCGCCTGACGGGTCGCGTCACGAGGTGGTCCACATCCCGGAGTTCCGGCTCGAGGCTCGGTCCCAGCTGGCCCTGAGTGGCGAGAGCGGAACCGGCAAGACGACGTTCCTCCACCTGATCGCGGGCATCCTGGCACCGGATTCAGGATCGATCCTGTTCGACGGTCGGGACGTGGCGCGTCTCTCGGAGTCGGAGCGGGACCGTCTCCGGGCGGGTGCAATCGGCTACATCTTCCAGACCTTCAACCTGCTCCAGGGCTTCACCGTGCTGGAGAATGTTCTGCTCGGTATGGCCTTCGGACCCGGGGCAGATCGCACGCGCGCTCTGGAGCTGTTGGGACGGGTCGGACTTGCCCAACGAATCCACCATTATCCGCGCCAGCTCTCTACCGGTCAGCAGCAGCGTGTGGCGGTGGCCCGTGCGCTGGCAAACCGTCCCAAGCTCGTGCTGGCCGACGAACCCACGGGCAACCTGGATCATGGCAATGCACGGGCCGCCCTGGCGCTGATCCGTGAGGCGTGCACCGAGAATGGCGCAGCCCTCTTGGTGGTGAGTCATGACCGCGAGGTTCTCGGAGCGTTTGAAACGACCGCGTCGCTGGGAACCCTGAACGCGGCGGTGGGACAGGGAGGTGTCCGATGACGCTGCCGCTCCTGGTCCGCAGGAGTCTGCGGCAGCATCTGCTGTCGACACTGGTCACGGTCGTCTCGATCGCCCTGGCCGGTGGGCTGCTGATGGCGGTCTGGGTGGTGAAGGACCAGTCACGGTCCACCTTCACCGGGCAGAGCGGCGGATGGGACGCGGTGTTGGGGGCCCGGGGTGCGAAGCTGCAGCTGGTCCTGAACGCGATCTTCCATCTCGAGGCCTCGCCTGGGAACATCACGTTCGACGACTACGAGGGAATCCGGACCAACCGAGCGGTGGCGGTGGCGGTGCCGATCGCGGTGGGGGACAACTACCGGGGGTATCGGCTTGTGGGCACCACGACCAACCAGTTCGAGGTCGAGTATTCCAAGGGGCAGCGTTTTCGGCTGCAGCCCGGCGGGCGGCTGTTCGACGACGGCTTTCGCGAGGCGGTGGTGGGCAGCTTCGCGGCGAGAAAACTGGGGCTGACGATCGGCAGCGAGTTCAAGCCCTTCCACGGGCTCAATTTCGATCCGAAGGCCCAGCATGAGGAGACCTATGTCGTGGTCGGCGTCCTCGAGCCGTCTAACACTCCGGCCGACCGAGTGATCTGGATCCCCCTGGCGGGGTTGCAGAACATGGAAGGTCACGATGCCGCGACGGCGACCGATGTCAGCGCTGTGCTCGTGCGGCTCCGGTCCCCTATGGCGGGACAGCAGCTGGACATGCTCTACAACCGGCAGGGGAACCGCATGACCTTTGCGTGGCCGATCGCCAAACAAATGGCCGACCTGTTCGAGAAATTCGGTTGGTTCGACGCCGTCCTGGCCATGGTGGCCTGGCTTGTTGCCCTGGTCGCGGTCGGGGCCGTCCTGGCCAGTCTCTACAACTCGATGCACAGCCGTCGACGAGACCTCGCCATCCTCCGTGCGCTTGGGGCCCGGCGCAGGACGATCTTCGCGGCCATCATCCTCGAGTCGGCCACCATTGCCGCGCTTGGCATGGGCCTGGGCTTTCTCGTCTACGCCATGATACTGGGGGCGGCGGCCGCGGTGATCCGGTCCCAGACGGGGGTGGTCCTTGACCCCTGGCAACCGGCGTGGGTCTGGCTCTGGGCTCCGATCGCGATGGTGCTTCTTGGCGCCCTGGCGGGGGTCCTGCCGGCGATCAAGGCCTACCGGACCGACGTGGCCGGCGGGTTGGTTCCCGAATCCTGATGATGGGGAGTTCGGTGTTTCCCCTGAAAAAGCTGCTGGGAATCGGGGGGGCGGTTTTCTAGTTTCACCCCAGGAATGTCCAAGGCATCCCGATCCACATCCGACACCACGGCATCGTCCCCGGCCCCGGCCGGAGAGGTTCCCTTCGAGAAGGCCTTGGCGGATCTCGAGGCGATCGTGGAGCGGATGGAGTCCTCCGAGCTGCCTCTGGAAACCCTGTTGGCGGAGTTCGAACAGGGAACCCGACTGGCCCGCATCTGCCAGACCCAGCTCGCCGCCGCCGAAATCCGGATCCGCCAACTGGAGAAGGATCTCAGCGGCGAGTTGCAGACCCGCCCGGCCGATCCTGGCGTGGAGGACCGCGGATGATCCTGCCTGAGGGCTTGCTCCCGGTCGCCTGCACGCCATTCTCCAAACCCGTTTCTGAACAGCATGAGTCGCTATCTCGACATGGTTGATCACCCGTCCCACGTGCGGAAACTCACCCCGGACCAGCTCACCGAGCTGGCGGCTGACATCCGCAATGAGCTCATCACCAAACTCGCCAAGAACGGCGGCCACCTCGGTCCCAACCTCGGTGTGGTGGAGCTCACAATCGCCCTCCACCGCTGCTTCGAGACGCCACGCGACAAGTTTGTTTGGGACGTCAGCCACCAGGTCTACGTCCACAAGCTCCTCACGGGCCGGAAGGACCGGTTCCACACGATCCGGACCACGGACGGTCTGAACGGTTTCGCCCTCCGCACGGAGAGCGAACACGATTGCTATGGGGCCGGGCACGCCGGCACGGCACTGTCGGCCGCCCTTGGTATGTGTGCGGCGCGAGACCAGCGCGGGACCGGCGAGCATGTGGTCTGCATCTTCGGGGACGCGGCACTCACCAACGGTATCTCCTTCGAGGCCCTGAACAACATCGCCGGGACCACCCGGAAGTTCATTGGAATCCTCAACGACAATGAGTGGTCGATCGCCAAGAATGTCGGTGCCATTGCCACCTACCTGGGCAAGCTGACCACCAATCCCCGATACAACCGCCTGCGTGAGGATTTCGGGCACTGGCTCCGGAAGCTGCCGCAGGGTGAGGTCGTGTCGATGTTGGGCCAGAAGGCCGAGGAGGCGATCAAGGGTGCCGCGAGTTCGCTGGGGCTCCAGCACACCGGATCGACCCTGGATGCGGACGGAAAGGGCGGACATGGTTCGGCCCTGCTGTTCGAGGAGTTTGGAATCCGGTACCTCGGGCCCATCGATGGCCACAATCTTCCTCAGCTCATCAGCACCCTGGAGTTTGCCAAGACCTGCAACGAGCCGGTGGTCATCCATGTGCTGACCCAGAAGGGTCGCGGGTTCGAGGCGGCCTTGAAGCAGCCCGAGAAGTTCCACGGCCTTGGGCCCTACGATGTCCAGACTGGCCAGACCCCGGCACCAAAGCCCGGCTCCCCGCCGATGTGGCAGGAGGTCTTCGGCCGGACGATGGTGAAGCTCTGTGCCCAGAACAAGAACGTCGTCGGCGTCACTGCCGCCATGCCCACGGGCACCAGTCTCAAGCTCCTCGATCAGGCCTTCCCGAAGCAGTACTATGATGTGGGCATCGCCGAGGAGCATGCGGTGATCTTTGCGGCCGGCATGGCCACGATGGGGTTCCGTCCGGTGGTGGCCATCTACAGCACCTTTCTGCAGCGGGCCTATGACTGCATCCACCATGATGTCTGCCTCCAGGATCTGCCGGTGGTCTTCTGCATGGATCGGGCAGGACTGAGCGCCAACGACGGTCCGACCCACCACGGACTCTTCGACATCTCCTACCTGCGCTGTCTGCCCAATCTAATCGGCATGGCTCCTGCCACCGAGGATGAGCTGCAGGACATGATGTTCACGTCGACCTTTCAGCAGCACCCGGTGGCCATTCGCTATCCCCGTGGCAACGCAGAGGGCGTCCCGATCAAGGAACAGCCAGTCGTTATCGAAATCGGCAAGGCAGAGGTGGTTCGTCACTTCGCCGGCGTCCAGGGTGCTCGAAAGGTCTCCATCTTCGGCCTCGGCCCCATGCTGCGCCTTGCCCGGGAGGCGGCCGACCGCCTTGCGGCCGCCGGTTGGGACGTTGCCGTGATCAACCCACGCTTCTTCAAGCCGCTCGACCGTTCCGTTCATGAGTACTACGGCCGGACATCGGACGTGGTGGCCACCCTGGAGGATCATGTGGCCATGGGTGGGTATGGTTCGGCGGTGCTTGAGACCCTGAACGAGGCCGGTGTCCGTACGCCGGTGGTTCGGTTGGCTTGGCCCGACGTGTTTGTCGAGCATGCGAGTTCCGTTGACTACCTCCGGCAGAGGCATGGACTGACCGTTGAAAAGCTGGTTGAGGACATTCTCACGCAGGCCGAGGGGTCGGCCGCCCGTCCGTCCACGGTGGCCGCTGCCGTCTGATCCGGCGGCCTCTGGTCTAACCCCGGCGGCCTCTGGTCTAACCCCGGCGGATCCTTGTCGGGATCTTTTGTCGACGCCTCCGCGCCAAGGTGTGCCCCGGAAAGGTGCTGGGCGACATCGGCGTCCCAGGATTGCCCCTCCGCGCTGCGACTGTGTTTGCTCTGCATGCCTAGGTTTTTCGAGGGATTCGAGAATTCCTGAAAGATCGAAGCCTCCGGTGTCGTTCGTGCTGGGGATGGGGACTTGTCAGGTCTCCATCCTGAAGGTTCGCCAACACCTGCTGCCAAGGATTGAACAAAGCAGTGGGCCTGCGGTCCTTCATCGTGGAATCCAGCACCATGAAGACCAATCTGCCGTCAAAGAAATCGCCGTCGCGGATCCCCAGTTCCCGTCCGCATGCTCCAGTGTCCCGGGCTGGTGCCACGACCCACAGGTCGGCGGCCCGTGTTCCGACCCGAGCCCGGTTGGCCCGCGTCCCGTCTCCGCGCCTCAAACCGCCCGCTCCCAGGTTGGGGCATGCTGGGGGACGGCCTGTTGTCCTCGGGGCCGTCGAGGTCCCCAGGGTGTTTTCCGATGCGGCTTCGGTTCCCGCTGACCGGGAGGCTGCACCGGCCTTGGAGAGGGCGTTGCCCCGTTGGGATGAGAACTCCTCTCTTAGGCTCTATCTGCGTGATGCGGTGGAAACCCCGCTTCTGACCCCAGCGGAGGAGGTCCAGCTGGCGCACCGGGTGCAGGCCGGGGATGCGGCCGCCCGGGAGCATATGATCAAGGCCAACCTGCGCCTCGTGGTGAAGATTGCCCGGGAATACGAGGACTACGGCCTGCCGCTCCTCGATCTGGTGAACGAGGGGAACATCGGCCTGATGCGGGCTGTGGAGCGGTTCGACCCGACCAAGGGTGCCAAGCTTTCGACCTATGCGGCCTGGTGGATCAAGCAGTCCATCAAGAGGGCTCTCTCCAACCAGGTGAAGGCAATCCGACTGCCGATCCACCTGGTCCAGCAGATCGCGCAGCTGCGTCGCGCGGAGTCGGCCTTCGAGGCCAGGAATGGCCGTCCCGCCCGGGATTCGGAGCTGGCGGTGGTGTTGGGGGTGGGGGAGGACGACATCCTGCACTGGCGGGAGAGTGCCACGGTGGGCACGACCTCGCTCGAGGCCCCGCTCGGGACTGATCCCGATGCTGGTCGTGTGGCGGATCTGGTCCCTGACGAGAACGCCCAGATGCCATGGAGTGGAGTGAGCGAGGAGACCAATGCGGAACTCATCCGCCAGCTGGTAGGAACCCTGAATGCCCGGGAACAGCGGATCCTGCAGGAACGGTTCGCCCTCAACGGAGGCGAGCCCCGGACCCTCGAGGAGATCGGAGTCGATTTCGGCCTGACCCGGGAACGGATCCGTCAGCTGGAGGCGGTGGCCCTGAAGAAGCTCCGGGACCGGATCGAGAGCCGGGAACGGATGGCTAACCGATGAGCGGCCTTGGGTGGGTTCGAGACGGGCGGGACGTTGCGTCCCGCCCGTTTCGTTTGCCGTGTTTTGGCTGGCGGGACTCGCCCTGTGAAGGCACTCTAAACGTCGAATGAACCTTTCGAAGTGGCTCGTCCTCGCCGCTGTGGTCGCGCTGGGGCTGATCGGCTCGGGTTGCGGTGGGCTTCAGGGAAGCCACAGCGTCTCTCCGGCCACCTTCTTCATGCCGGGGCTCAGCGGGCAGCCGGCTCCGACCTCTCCCGTGGCCGCCGCTTCGGAACCCATTCACCCTTGATCCTTCCATGCGTTTTCCGTTCGCGCTGACCGCCAAGATCGCCAAACACATCGTCGGACATCGCCTCCGTGGCACCCCGAAGTTCGCGATGGTCCTGCAGCTGGAGCCCCTCCACACCTGCAACCTCACCTGCACCGGCTGTGGACGCATCCGTGAGTACTCCACCAGCCTCAAGGATATTGTCCCGCTCGAGCAGTGTCTCGCCGCCGCGGCCGAGTGCGATGCTCCGATGGTGTCGGTCTGCGGCGGTGAGCCTCTCATCTACCCCAAGATCGAGGAGCTGGTCGCCGGTCTCCGGGCCCAGGGCCGCATCATCTACATCTGCACGAACGGAGTGTTCATGCGGAAGAAGATGCGGGACTACATGGCGGCCCATTTTGGTCCCGCTCTGGAGCCGAAGCTCGTCCAGCTCGTCCAAGCCGGCCTCGTCACCGAGAAGGAAGCCGAGTCGATCCGCAATGCCGATGCCGCGGCTCGGAGCAAGGTGACCATCCAGCCCAGCAAGTGGCACTACTGGAACGTCCATGTCGATGGTCTGGAATACACCCACGACCTCATCGTCGAGCGTGAGGGGGTCTTCAAGGAATGCGTCGCCGCGATCAAGATGGCCAAGATCCTCGGCTATCAGGTCGCCACGAACACCACGGTCTACCGCGAGACCAATCCCTCCGAGCTGGAGGAGATGTTCCGCTTCCTGAGTTCCCTCGGGTGCGACGGACACACGATCTCTCCGGGCTACGACTACGACGCCGCCAAGAAGGACATGGTCAAGCGTCTGGGCCGGGACCCCAAGGAGTTCTTCCTCACCCGGGACCTGACCCGCCAGAAGTTCAAGGACATCGAGCGTTGGGGTGAGCTGTTCACGATCTTCGGAACCCCGGTCTATCAGGAGTTCCTTGCCGGAAAGCGCGAGCTGACCTGCACGGCCTGGGCGATCCCCACCTTCAATGTCCGGGGATGGAAGGCGCCCTGCTACCTCATGACCGACGGGCACTATCCCTCCTACAAGGAGATGCTGGAGAAGGTCGACTGGGAGAAGTACGGCGTTGTGGACGGTGTCGCGCGGGATCCCCGGTGCGAGAACTGCATGGTCCACTGTGGTTATGACCCCAGCGGGGCCCTCAGCAACAAGCCCCGGGATACCTGGATCAACTTCAAATACAACTTCCTCCCCCGCCCGGCCCCGTTCCCGGCCTCACCGGAACTGGAGTCGAGGGCCCACAACGGTGTCACCATCGGCAAGGGCCACCTCGCCGAGGCCAAGGCTGCCGTCAGCAAGGAAATGGCGGGTGCCAAGTCGGTCTACCAACGCAACGGTCACCACGATCATGCGGGGACCGATGCCGGATCCGACACCACCCAGCGCGACGAGCTGCTCGGCAAGATCCGGGAGGCGGGTAAGATCGAGCTGAAGAACGACTAGGCGTTGTCCGGGTTGCCGCACCGGATGTTCCTTAGGCCTACACCGGTGAACTGGACGGGCTCTCCATCACCTTCACGGGGTTGAAGGATCTCTGGAAGACCCCATGACCGGGCGTTCGGTTCCTTGGTTGGGTCAAACCGCGGGGTGGATCGCGTCCGGAGGAACGGTTTTCCACTGGCCTTCCGCGAGATCACCAAGTTCCAGGGCTCCGATGCGGGTTCGATGCAGTCGGAGCACGGGACATCCCTGGCTCGCGAACATCCGCTTCACCTGGTGATAGCGGCCTTCGGTCAGTTCGATCCGCGCATTCCGGAGTCCCAGGATCTCGAGTCGTGCCGGCAGACACGGTTTCGTCTCGCCCTCCAGCACGAGCGTTCCTGAGGAGAACAGCGCTTCGAGGCCCTTCGGAAGGTCTGCATCCACCGTCACCTCGTAGAGCTTTGGGACATGATGGCGTGGGGACGTCCACTCGTGGATCAGATCGCCCTGATCGGTCAGCAGCAGCAGCCCTGTGGCATCTTTGTCGAGGCGCCCGACCGGGCTCACGACCGGGTTCCGGGCCGGCCACCTGGGCGGCAGGATCTCGAAGATCGTGGGTCGATCCTTGGGATCGTGGCTGCAGGTGTAGCCCGCTGGCTTGTGGAACGCCACGAGCAGCCCGTCCGGGAATTCAACGGGTTGGCCATCCACCAGGACCTCACTCGCAAGGACTCGTTCGGACGGATCGTCGAGGATCTCTTCGCCCCGCAGAACCCGTTCCCTCCTGAGCCAAGCCCGAGCCTCGCTTCGACTGCAGTAGCCAAAGCGGGACAACAGTTGGTCGACCCGCAGCCGATGGGGTTTCGAACTCATTTCGGATCCGTCCAGGAGAACCAACGCATCCCGGACGGGTCACAGGATCAGTCGTCCCAGCAGATAGGCGAGAAGTCCCGTCGCCGGCAGGGTGAGCACCCAGGCCCAAAGGATCCGTTCGACCACGGCGAGATTCAGTGACCGGAAGCGTCGGGCACATCCGACGCCCATGATGCTGGTGGTTATCGCGTGGGTGGTCGACACGGTCATCCCCAGCTGACCAGTGACGGCGAGCAGCGTGGCCGCGGTGGTTTCGGCTGCAAACCCATGGACCGGCTGGAGCTTCACCATCTTGTGACCCATCGTCTTGATGATCCGCCAGCCTCCCGCCGCGGTGCCGGCGCCCATGGTCAGTGCGCACACGATCTTGATCCAGGAGGGTACGTCGGGTGCGAGTCCCTTGACCTTCTTGGCGGCCGCGGGAAGAGCAGGCTTGCCGGCTTTCTGGGCCTTTTCGGACTCCAAGTTCAGGGATTTCATCCAGTCGTTGGGCTTCGCGGCGACCATGGGTCCGAGAATCGGGAGGCGGGGAGCCCAGCGGGCCTTCTCCCGCCGGATGGCCTCGTCGTGGGTCGCCTTGGCCCGCTTGGCCTCCTCCTCGGCGGACGCCGGATCGCCGGCGGTCAGGAAGGCCTGGTATGCCAAGGCATGGAAGGCTTCCTTGAATTCACCGGTGGACAGCTTCTGGGCCTCCGTCGACAGGATCCGCGCACTGTCCGCCGGGGATCCCGTGCCCTTCTCGAGGGCCACGATCTGCTGTTCGGAGGTCTTGGACTTGTCCATCCGGAGAAACCCAAGGCCGTCTGGCAGGGTGTCGAGAGTCCCTGCGGTCGTGGCCGTGACCAGCGCCAGGGTGATGATGCCCATGGTCTTCTGGGCGTCGGCCAGGCCGTGGGCGAACCCCATATAGCCGGCGCTGGCCAGCTGAAGCCTGCCGAACGTTGAATTGACCCAGGCGGGCCGGGCCCGGACCAGGAGCAGGTAGAGCAGCGACATCAACACCAGGCCCCCGACAAACCCGATCACGGGTGAGGTGAACATCGGAATGATGACCTTGTGCAGAACGCCCTCGTGCTTGGCCACGCCCTTGTCATCGAATTTGGTCACCGACCACAGGATGGCGCCCCAGTTTCCCTTGGCCGAAGCCAGGGTCGCCCCGCATAGCCCCCCCACGAGGGCATGGGTGGAACTGCTGGGCAGGCCCAGCCACCAGGTCAGCAGGTTCCAGACGATGCCGCCCAGCAGGGCGCACACGATGGTCTGGTTGGTCACGAACTGGGAGTCGACCAGTCCCGAGGAGACCGTCTTCGCCACCGCATGGCCCACCAGGGCGCCGACCAGATTGGTCCCGGCCGCCAGGACGATGGCCTGGCGCGGGGTGAGGACCTTCGTGGAGACGACGGTGGCGATGGAGTTGGCCGTATCGTGGAACCCGTTGATGTACTCGAACACCAAGGCCACGACGATGACCGTCAGAAGCAGCGTCATGGCTCAGGAGTTCTTCAGGACCACGTGGAAGATCACATTCCCGACATCTCGGCACCGGTCGATCACCTTCTCCAGCAGGTCATAGAGGTCCTTCTGAGCAATGACCGTGACGGGATCCTGCTTTCCCGAGTAGAGCGAACGGAGCAGCTCCAGCATGAGCTTGTCGGCCTCCCCCTCGAGGTATTGGAGCTTCTCGTTCTGCTCCTTGATCGACTCGATCCCGGGGGAGCTGCGGAGGGCGCGGGTCATCTTGAGCACCGTCTCGGTTGCCTGTTCCAGCAGTTGCATCTGGCGGGAGAAGTCCTCGGCGTGGAACCGATCCGGGCTCAGGAGGAGCCGCTCGCAGAACTTCTCGAGCGTCTTCGGGATCTTGTAGAGGGCGATCGCGAGTGCTTCGATGTCCTCCCGTTCGAGTGGCGTCACAAAGGTCTGGGTCAGTGCCTCGCGGATCTCCTCGGTGATCCGTTTGTCCTTCTTCCGAAGAAGGGCGAACTCATCGAGAGGCGATTGGCCCTTGGCCGGATTGATCAGGGTCGATTTGATCAGGTCGACACTCTCGCGGGCCTCCAGGGCGGATTGCTCGAGAAGGTCGAAGAACAATTCGCTACGACCGAAGAAACGTTGCAACGAGAACATGTAAGTCAGGCTATGGATGTGGGTTTCGCGCCGCTCGACAAAAGTTGTTCAACTTCTTCACAACGAGGTTCGTTTGTTACGAACGTGTGTCGATAATGCGACAAATCCTCGTCATCTCGGATATCCATTACGCCTCGGACGGGGAGGCGGCGCGGTGTGGGCATGAGGCACGGGTGATCGGAAATCCGGTGCTCAGGAGGGCGAGCCAGATGTTGCGGCATTGGATTTGGCTGCGCGAACCCCATGGGCACAACCACCGGCTGCAGCGGTTGATCGAGGCAAACCCCCTCCCGGATTGGGTCGTGGCCAACGGGGACTTCTCCCTCGACAGTGGATTCATCGGGGTGAGCGATCCGGAAGCCTACGAGAGTGCCCGCCTGGCCCTCGATCAGCTTCGTGTGGCGTACGGATCCCGCCTGAGGACCAACCTCGGGGATCATGAGTTGGGCAAGAAAAGCCTGTTTGGCGGGGCGGGCGGGGTGCGCCTTGCGAGTTGGGAACGGGCTGTTGGCGGTCTGGGGATTCCCGGGTTCTGGTGCGAGCAGATGGGCCGGTTCGTACTGGTCGGAGTGGCCTCGACCCCCATCGCACTCCCGGTGTTCCTGCCGGAGATGATTCCCTCGGAAACCGAGGCGTGGCGTCGGATCGCTGAGGGACTTCGGGCGCAGGTTCGGGAGACCTTCGGCGGTCTGCAGCCCGAACAGAGGGTGGTCCTCTTCGTCCATGATCCCTCGGCGCTGCCGTTCCTGTCGGAACTGCCGGAGGTGCGGGCCCGAATGGGCCAGATCGCGTGCACCGTGGTGGGGCACCTGCACACCCCGGCCGTGTTCCGGCTGGGATCCCGCCTTGCCGGGATGCCCGTCATCCCCTTCCTGGGCAACACGGTACGCAGATACTCGACAGCGCTCCGACGCGCCCGCATCTGGAGGGAGTTCCGCACCGTGCTGTGTCCCTCTCCCAGCGGGATCCAGCTCCTTAAGGACGGTGGGTGGCTGGAGCTGAGGCTGTCCGAGGACGGTCCCGGCTCGGTCGAGGTGATCCGCCAGCATCTTCCGTGGGAGATCTGAACTCGGGTGGAACAGCCCACTGTGGGTGGAATCGGTGCGCGGGGCGCCGTGGAATTGCGGGGGATGGCTTTCCTGATTTGTAACATGAAGGCCACCGGAATGTCGTTGCCTGAGGTCCACGGTGGCCTCGCTGGGGATGGTCCCTGGCCTCTAATCGCATCATGGACACAATCAATCGATGGAAACGGCTCGCCACCGGGGTCCTCGGCATCGCGGCTGCCATCGCCGCCGTGCCGGACACCCGTGCCGAGATCGTCAACGTGCCCGCAGGAAACCTCCAAGGAGAGCACCTCTGGGTCAGCACCAATACCTACGTCCTTCAGGGCTTCGTCTACGCTGTGGAGGGTGCCGTGCTTCGGATCGAGCCTGGCACCGTCGTCAAGGGCGTCCCGGGCACAACCAGCGCCAACTTTGGCAATCTGTTCATCTGCCAGGGTGCCAAGATCTTTGCCGAAGGCACCGCGCAGAAGCCCATCATCTTCACCGCGGAGGAGGATGACGTCGCCGATCCCAAAGATCTGGGTCCGGACGACACCCAGCTTTGGGGCGGTTTGATCGTGTTCGGGAAGGCCCGGATCAATGCGGCGGTCAACGCTGCCGGTGACGCGGCCTCGCCCAAGTATGACATCTACGAAGGACTCCCCGACAACCAGGCCGCGAACGGCCAGTTCGTGAACCGCTTCGGCGGCGGGGACGACGACGACTCCTCCGGGGCGATCCGGTACGTCTCGATCCGGCACGGCGGCAAGTTGCTGGAGTCGAACAAGGAGGTGAATGGCCTGTCGCTGTGCGGTGTCGGCCGTGGAACGAAAGTCGAGTTCGTCGAGGTGTTCGCAAACTCGGACGACGGGTTCGAGTTCTTCGGTGGCTCGGTGAACACGCGGTACCTGGTGAGTGCCTTCAACCAGGACGAGCAGTTCGACGCGGACCAGGGCTACAATGGCAAGAACCAGTTCTGGTTCGGCATCCAGCCTGCGGGCAGCGTGGAGAAGGGGATGGAGATCAATGGTGAGCCTCAGGACCGGATCACTGGTTCGGGCGTGCCGGTGTCGAACTGGGAGGTGTACAACGCGACGACGATCGGCGCCGGGGCCCGTACGGGTACGGGCTCGGGCAACAACGCGTTCACGCTCCGTGCGAACACGCAGGTGGGGATCTACAACGGCATCTTCACCGACTTCAACGGTCTGCCGGTGACGGGCAGCAACTTCACCACGGGCGCCAAGCCGACGGTGCAGAACAACCTCTGGTGGAACTTCACGGTGCCGACGTTCGGCCCGGCCGCGGCGTTCGATGGATCCCAGGGCAACGTGACGAACGTGAACCCGAACCTCAGAGGCATCTCGCGGGTGGCGGATGGCGGTCTTGACCCCCGTCCCGCCGCTGGCAGCCAGGCCCTCGCTGGGGCGGTGACGCCTCCGGACAACGGCTTCTACACCAAGACGGCCTTCGTCGGTGCGTTCGACGACCAGAACCTGTGGTTGCGCAACTGGACGATGCTCGACCAAGGCGGATTCCTGCCGGCCCAGACGGACGGTGGCAACATCGTCAATGTGCCCGCCGGATACCTGACCGGGGAGCACGTCTGGTCCAGCACCAACGTCTATGTCCTCCAGGGTTTCGTGTACCTCGTCGAGGGCGCTGTGCTTCGGATCGAGCCCGGTACTGTCGTCAAGGGCGTCCCGGGCACGACCAGCGCGAACTTCGGCAACCTGTTCGTGTGTCGGGGTGCCAAGATCTTCGCGGAGGGCACCCCGCAGAACCCGATCATCTTCACCGCGGAGGAGGATGATGTGACCGATCCGACCGACCTGGGTCCGGACGACACCCAGCTCTGGGGCGGCCTGATCGTTTTTGGCAATGCCCGCATCAATGCGGCGGTCAACGCCGCCGGTGATGCCGCCTCGCCGAAGTACGACATCTATGAGGGACTCCCCGACAACCAGGCCTCCAACGGTCAGTTCGTGAACCGCTTCGGTGGCGGGAATGACGACGACTCCTCCGGAGTGATCCGCTACGTCTCGATCCGGCATGGCGGCAAGCTGCTGGAGTCGAACAAGGAGGTGAATGGCCTGTCGCTGTGCGGTGTGGGCCGTGGAACGAAGGTCGAGTTTGTCGAGGTGTTCGCAAACTCGGACGACGGGTTCGAGTTCTTCGGTGGCTCGGTGAACACGCGGTACCTGGTGAGTGCCTTCAACCAGGACGAGCAGTTCGACGCGGACCAGGGCTACAATGGCAAGAACCAGTTCTGGTTCGGCATCCAGCCTGCGGGCAGCGTGGAGAAGGGGATGGAGATCAATGGTGAGCCTCAGGACCGGATCACTGGTTCGGGCGTGCCGGTGTCGAACTGGGAGGTGTACAACGCGACGACGATCGGCGCCGGGGCCCGTACGGGTACGGGCTCGGGCAACAACGCGTTCACGCTCCGTGCGAACACGCAGGTGGGGATCTACAACGGCATCTTCACCGACTTCAACGGTCTGCCGGTCACCGGCAGCAACTTCACCACGGGCGCCAAGCCGACGGTGCAGAACAATCTCTGGTGGAATTTCACGGTGCCGACCTTCGGTCCGGCCGCCGCGTTCGATGGCTCCCAAGGCAACGTGACGAACGTCAATCCGAACCTCCGGGGCATCTCCCGGGTGGCGGATGGCGGTCTTGATCCGCGTCCCGCCGCCGGCAGCCTGGCCCTCCGTGGGGCCGTGACCCCTCCGGACAACGGCTTCTACACCAAGACGTCTTTCGTCGGTGCGTTCGACCATCAGAACCTCTGGCTGCGCCACTGGACCTTCCTCGACAAGGGCGGATTCCTGCCGGCCCAGACCAACATTGTCGACGTTCCCGCCGGATACCTGACCGGGGAGCACGTCTGGTCCAACACCAACGTCTATGTCCTCCAGGGCTTCGTGTACCTCGTCGAGGGCGCTGTGCTGCGAATCGAGCCCGGAACGGTCATCAAGGGCGTCGCCGGCACGACCAGTGCGAACTTCGGCAATCTGTTCGTGTGCCGGGGTGCCAAGATCTTCGCGGAGGGTACCCCGCAGAACCCGATCATCTTCACCGCGGAGGAGGATGATGTGACCGATCCGACCGACCTGGGTCCGGACGACACCCAGCTCTGGGGCGGCCTGATCGTGTTTGGCAATGCCCGCATCAACGCTGCGGTCAACGCCGCCGGTGATGCCGCCTCGCCCAAATATGACATCTACGAGGGACTCCCCGACGTCCAAGCCTCGAACGGACAGTTCGTGAACCGGTTCGGCGGCGGGAATGACGACGACTCTTCCGGCGTGATCCGGTACGTCTCCATCCGGCACGGCGGCAAGCTGCTGGAGTCGAACAAGGAGGTAAACGGTCTGTCGCTGTGCGGTGTGGGTCGCGGGACCGAGGTCGAATTCGTCGAGGTCTATGCGAACTCGGACGACGGGTTCGAGTTCTTCGGCGGCTCCGTGAACACCCGGTTCCTCGTAAGCGCGTTCAACCAGGACGAGCAGTTCGACGCGGACCAGGGCTACAACGGCAGGAATCAGTTCTGGTTCGGCATCCAGCCGGCGGGCAGCGTGGAGAAGGGGATGGAGATCAACGGTGAGCCTCAGGACCGCATCACCGGTTCGGGCGTGCCGGTGTCGAACTGGGAGGTGTACAACGCGACGACGATCGGCGCCGGGGCCCGTACGGGTACGGGCTCGGGCAACAACGCGTTCACGCTCCGTGCGAACACGCAGGTGGGGATCTACAACGGCATCTTCACCGACTTCAACGGTCTGCCGGTGACGGGCAGCAACTTCACCACGGGCGCCAAGCCGACGCTGCAAGACAACCTCTGGTGGAACTTCACGGTGCCGACCTTCGGTCCGGCCGCCGCATTCGCGGAGGGTCAGGGTAACCTGACGAATGTGAATCCCGAGATCCGGGGCATCTCTAGGACGGCCAACTGGGGTCTCGACCCGCGTCCTGCCACCGGCAGCCCGGCCAACGTGAGCCAGCGCATCGCTCCGGCCAATGGATTCTATGCCGATGCCAAGTACTACGGTGCCTTCACGAGCGGTGGCAACTGGGTCGTAGATTGGACCGCGATCGGCAACTCCGGGATCATGAGCCCATCCGGTGCCTACAATCCGGTGGCCATCCCCCGGGAGCCTGACGCTCCGCTCAAATCCGCCTTGATCAAGCCCACAGAGACCCTCCCGGTGACCCTGCCCAACGGCTCGGTGACCTTCGGCGCTCCGGGCTCGATGACCGTCGCCGGTCCCGGACTCGTGGCCTGGGCGGCCGCGGCCAACGCCGACCAACCGGGTGACGTGCAGGAGTTCGCCTATGAGGAGATCACGGGCGACTTCGACATCAGCACCAAGGTGACCAGCGTGATCAGCGGTCCGGTGACGGATCCGGTCGACGCCTGGGCTTCCGGCGGTCTGCAGGCCCGCGCGTCTCTCGACGCGCTCAGCCCCTCGTTTATGGTGAACGTGGCCAATCCGAAGGGCGTCAACGAGGTCCGATCCACCGGTCGTGCCATCGCAGCCCAGAACTACACCACGTTCGGTCGGACCTACCCGGGCGTCGACAAGACCCTGCCGAGCCAGTGGATCCGTCTCCGCCGCGTCGGCAACTGGTTCGCCGCCTATGTCGGAACCGATGGCAGCAGCTGGGCCCTCGTCGGCCAGCGCTGGCAGGAGTGGCCCGATAAGCTCCTGGTGGGTGCCTATGCGTTCTCAGCGAGCTACAACTCCGCGGATCAGACCGGGGGCAAGAATCTGTCCACGGTCGCGTTCTCGAACTACGGGAAGACCGTCCAGAACGACAACGTCGCTCCCGCGCTGGTTTCGGCGGCGACCATGGGCAAGAAGGTCGTGGGCGTGAAGTTCTCCGAGCCGGTTGCCTCTTCGGGTGCACTGGTCGCTGCGAACTATACCCTCAGCCAAGGCACCGTGACCGCCGTCCAGGGCGGCATCGGCGGCGACTCCGTGTACCTCACCGTCAGCGGCCTCACCGCCGACACGTTCGACGTCACGGTCAACAACGTGACCGATACGGCCGGCAACGCGCTGCCGGCGGGATCGAAGGTCACCGGCCGTTCTTCGGCCTGGAAGTCGGCCGACATCGGCCTCATCCAGAGTGGCAACCCCGAGGTGCGCACGGCGGGTGATGATCCGTACCGGATCGGCCAGGCCGTCGCGGTGGCCTCCGGCTCCACCGAGACCGAGATCGAGATCATCGGCGGGGGTTCCAATGCCTGGAATCCTGGCGACTACATCCACTACGTCAGCGGAATCCCCCTCGTGGGCGACTTCGAGGTCACCGTGGAGGTCAGCCGCAACGACCGTCCGGCCAACACCGCCGCATGGGCCAACTCCGGCCTCATGCTCCGCGAGTCGGAATACCTGCCGGGTCAGCAGTACACGCCCGATGGCACCAAGGTGGCGATGGTGGCGAACACCACGTACATCGAGGGATCGGCCCCGAACCGCGCCGGCATCCCGCTGTGGCGCGAGGAGCCGGGCGCTGGCTACGGCAATGGCAACCCGGGCTTTGCCTGGACCACGCCGATCGGTGGCATCAAGGGATACTACCTCGACCAACGCGCGATCGACGCCGCGGGCACCCCGGATCCGGAGAGCTCGCCGCTGTCCTCGCGGTGGTTGCGCATCAAGCGCGCCGGCAACGACTTCACGTTCTTCGTCTCGTACGATGGATGGGAGTGGGCGCTGCTGGATGGGCCGAAGACCCTACCGCTGAGCAGCCAGCTGCTCTTCGGGTTCTCCACGATGAGTGACACCGGATCGGGTGCGCCGCCGAACAATGCGTACGGCGGGAACGGGTTCCTTGGGACGGATCTCGAGGGCCAGCAGAATCCGTCGAACTACTCGGTGCAGCGCATCCGCATCGGTACCAACGTGACACCTCGCGGTCCGGGACCGGTGACACCGACGGTGAGCATCCAGGGCTCGACGGTGACGTTCACCGGCAAGCTCCAGGAGGCCTCGTCGCTGAACGGTCCGTTCACCGAGGTCCAGGGGGCCAAGACCCCGTACACGATCCCGGTCGGATCTGAGATCCGGTTCTACCGCGCCTCGAACTGAGGTCGGTCTGATCCAAACACAGGGGCCGGGCATCACTGCCCGGCCCCTTTTTCATGCCGGGGCCCCACGTCCACTGGACCGCACGCGGGGCGGAAGAACGGGCACTCCGAGACTCCGGACGCAAAAGGAGAAACACGGGAGTAGGGGTGGAGGTTCATGTCCCTCCGATGTGCCGTCAGGAACCATGCTTCCCGGCACAACCGCGCGCCGCGTGTGAGTACCAACGCGCAACATCAAGCGATGGAGGTCGGTCACCAGGTCGCCAGAGGCTCACCCGGAATCAGGACACCCTCGCGCCAGACCTGGAACCATCGGGTTCGGCGTATGCTTACCCTAAAATCGAATGAACGCAGTTGGGACGATCCGGTTGAGGACCTGGCCCTGGTGTTTCCTGATTTGGCCCTGTCGCTCCCGGAGGTGTCTCCAGTTCTGCGGGAAGGGGTTTCAGGTCGACACCGCAGTGGGGGACCACTTTGGTATTCTACCTCGCTGTCATCTCGCCTTGCGAAGGAATCCGCCACGCCATTACTTTCACCCTGCCCGGTTCGGACCGGATCAAGCTCCGTTTCCGTCTCCCTGAATCGATCATGAGTCCCCAAGGAATCGCACGCGTCGTCGGAGTCGGGCTGCTGCTCTTCAGCGCCATCGTCATGGCCACCTCGGGAACGTTCGTGGTCAAGCCGGGGTATCGAGGGATCGAGGTCGCTCTGGGCCGGGTTTCCCCGGACTTCAAACCGGAAGGCTTCGGCCTCAAGGCCCCGTTCGTGACCGAGATCATCCCGGTCTCCGTGCGTCAGCAGACCGCCGAGGAATTGGCCAAATGCTACTCGTCGGACCTCCAGCAGATCCGGGTGGACCTGCGATTGCTCTATCGGATTCCCGAGGCTTCAGTGGTGAAGCTCTTCCAGGACTACGACGGAAACCCGTTCGAGAGCCTCGTCGCCCCGCGGGTCCAGGAGGCGTTGAAAGAGGTGGCCGCGATGCAGAGTGCGGAGCTGATCGTGAAGAACCGGGAGCAGATCAAGACACGGTCGCTGGAGATCGCCCGTCGCAAGATCGGCTCCCTCGTCGTTCTCGAGGACATCGTCATCCAGAACATTGCCCTCACCCGCGAATTGGAGCACGCCATCGAGGCCAAGATGGTCCAGGAACAGGAGGCCTCGAAATCCAAATACCTCCAGCAACGGGTGCAGATCGAGGCTGACACGGCCGTGATCCGGGCCAAAGGCGAGGCCGAGTCGATCCTGATCCGTGGCGAGGCCCTGAAGCAGAACCCCGCCTTCGTGGATCTCCAGATCGTAGACCGTTGGGACGGCATCGCTCCGTTGGTCATCGGCGGCAAGGATCAGATCCTTTTAAACCTCCAGGACCTGGAGCGTCTCAAGGGTCCGAAGACGGAGCCCTCAGGATCCCGCCCAACGACTCCGGCTCCCGCTCCGGCCCCGACCTCGGCTCCCCGGCCTAACAAACGCTGACGCCATGAATCCTCGAACCGCCTCCCGTCTGATTGTCGCTTCGATCGCGTTTTTCGTGGCGTTGCTGGTCCTCAACTCGGGCTCGTATGTCATCGAACCTGGCTCCCGCGGGCTCAAGGTGACGCTCGGCAAGACTCAGGAGGGATTTCTGCCGGAGGGCTTTGGACTCAAGACCCCGTTCATCACCAGCATCGTGCGGGTCAATATCCGACAACGCACCCGAGCGCTGACGGCCGACTGTTTCTCCTCGGATCTTCAGCAGGTGAAGATCGACCTCCGGGTCCTCTTCCGGATTCCCGAGGCATCGGTGGTCCCGATTTACCGTGAGTTCGCCGGCGATCCGTTCGACAGCCTGATTGCCCCCCGAGTCCAGGAGGCCATCAAGGAGGTCACCGCCTTGATGACAGCCGAGCAGATCGTGAAGAACCGGGAGGAGATCAAGAAGAAGTCCATGAGCCTGGCCAGCCAGAAGATCGGGCCCTTGCTAGTGGTCGAGGACATCGTCCTTCGCGACATCGACCTCTCACCCGAGTTGGAAAAAGCCATCGAGGCAAAGATGGTGGCCGAGCAGCAGGCCAACCAGGCTCGCTTCACCCAGGTCCAGACCCAGACCGAGTCCGAGACCGCGGTGATCAGCGCCAAGGGTGAGGCCGAGGCCATCCGGGTCCGTGGCGAAGCCCTTCGGCAAAGCCCGGCGTTCCTGCGATGGAAGATTGTAGAGCGCTGGAACGGACGGTCTCCGATGGTCATCCCTCCGCCCCCCGAACACAATGACGCGGGTCTCCTTCTGCCGCTCAGACCGGCCGAAACTGCGCCCGTACCATGACCGCCCGACGCCGCGCCGCCATGCAGGCCTTGTTCCTGGCCGCTCTGGGGCTGTTCCTGATCTGGGTTTTCCCGCGCGCCGCCGCGTTCACCGAGATGGCGGCCCGCGAGCTGCGCTACTTGTGGTGGCTCGTCCTGGTGATCGGCGTCGGCGTGTGGCTGATCTGGGGCTACGGACGAAAACCCAAGGAGTAGACAGGAAGGCTCGCTTCAGTCGACCTGGCTGCCCGCCGATGAGGTCCGCCCACTTTGGGTCAGGAGCCGCCTGGCTTCCTCGACGGTCAGTCCACCGGCCGGCAGATCGAAGCCCAGCGTGTCTCCGTTGGGCTGGAACCCATTGCCGTCCACATCGATGAAGATCGGGTTGTGGTACGCGCACGGACGGAGCTTGGCCTGGTCGCTCGTGCCATAGCCGCGGGACAGGTCGCTCTTTTCGCCCGCCGCCACCACGATGAGGTGGGCGTCCTCAGAGAGAACGATCGGCAGGGTCTCCTGGAACCGGACGACCCCCTCCCGAAACCGATCGGGCGTCGTGTCGCGGGTGAAGTTCAGCGAGGGGACGCGTCGCCCGTTCACCAGCACTTGGACGCGGTCGATGTCGATCCAGTCGGTGCACTGGACCGTGACGCGAAGCTGGTTGGTCCTTGAACCCCGGCTGAGGCCTCCGGGGAGAGTTCCGTCGGCAAGCTGCACCTGGAGGAAGGGGCCGGTGGTCAGGATGCTACGGCCGGCCTTGGCGTGAGTGACGTTCTCGCGCCAGTCAATGTCTGCGGGGGCGTCCGACCTGCTGGGTAGGTACATCCGCCAACCGCCGACTCCGTTGCCGTGAATGGTGTGGGCATCGGAAACGGCCATGGCGCGGAACTGGGCGCCACGGTTGAGCAGCTGGAGCCAGAGGAAGGCCCGGTTGAACTCGACCTGCTCCCGCCGTCCTGCGCCCCGGATGATCCGGAACGGGGCGTCGCCAAGGATGTCCTGCGTGGTGAAGTTCTCCGTCTCCACCGCATCGATCATTCCGCCCAACTGGACGAATCCGCCGTCCGCCTGTCCGTCGAGGTCCCGGTCGAAGAAGTTTTCGACCATGTCGGGGTGGTTGATCTGCACCCACCGGTGTGGGTCCTCGCCCTGCCAGCGTCGGAGGGTGAGGGCGGTGATCCGGGGATCCCGGTTCCAGACGGGAGCGCCGTTGTCCTGGACCCGTGGCACTGGGGTGAATGGGAAGGAGTTCATGTGAGCCCCTGAACCGGTGAGCTCGAGGCCGGGCACGGTTTGGATCTCTTTCTCAAGCCCAAGTCGCTTGAGGGTCGGGCGCCAGTCGAACAGTCGGTTGTGCTCGGTGGTGGGGGCGAACTCGATGTGCTCCGCCGCGAGGTTGATGAGGCGGTCTGGCGTGCCGCAGGTGTTGTCGCCGCTCTCGGTGGAGTGGTTGTGGTAGTCGACGCTCACCCAGCCCCGGGTGTCGACAACCCGCTTCAGCACCGCTTGAAAGGCCACCGTCAGCCCGGCGGGGACCTGGATCTGCCTTCGGACGTGCGTGTGCTCTATCCCGCGTGTCACGGTGATCTCATAGGTTCCCGGGGGGACGGCGACCGAGAATCCTCCAGCCTCCGAATGGTACTGGTCGACACAGCCGTGAGCCCGGTTGTTGGGACCCAGGTTGGGTGTCGGCGTCCCATCGATCCCCCGGAACTGCACCTTGCAGGGAATGGGATGCCGATCGGCATCCAGGACATCGAAAGCGATACGGCCGGCCGGCCCGAGAGTGAACGAGAGGGTCTGGATCTTTCCGGATTCGATGTGCGCCTCCTCGACCGCGTCACCACGGCCCATGTCGCGGCCCGTGCAGCGGTAGTTGCCGGGGGGAAGGGGAAGTTCGACGACACCGGCAGCATCGGGATAGGCTGGAACGGTGTTGGTGCCCCAGAGGATGTCGATCCTTCCCGAGGGGATCGCTTTTCCAGACCGGTCTCGAAGGGTAGCCCTCAGGGTGCCCACGGGGCCGAGCTGGGCGGCGACGATCCCGGCGGCCTCGGCCGGAGAGCGGCCTACCGCCAGGAACCGCTGGAGTTGGCGTTCCTGTCCGGGTTCCAGCATGATGGTGTCTGGTAGGAGTTTGCCATCGGCCGATGGGAGGAACGCCGAGGCATATCCGGCCTTGTCGGCGGGGTCCTGGGCGTCCGCCCATCGGATGGTACCGATCTCGCCTTGGTGTGCGAATTGGGTCCACTGGTCGGAGACCTCCACCGTGCGGGACTCCTTCGACTCGTTGCGGAGGGTGGAGACGATGCGAAGTCCTTGGTCGTCGGCGTCCAGCTGGTAGGCATGACGAACAAAGAGTCCCTGGTTACGGACGGCTGCCGTCTCGGTTTCGACCTCGGCAACACCGTCCTTTCCGTCTCGTGAGATCCGCACCGAGGAGACCGGTCCACGTTGGCGGAGGGGGCAGAAGATGACGATCTGGTCGTTGTCGGCTCCTCGGAGGGTCAGGTCATAGAGGCAACCCGGGGTGATTCCATTGGTTCCATAGAACGTGCTCATGTTGGCCCGGCGCAGTGGGGCGTTGTGGGAGATCGCGAGCTCGACCCGCCGATTGCGCAGGACGAAATCCCCGACAATACCGTCGGCCTCCTTCCCGCGTGGGAGGAGGTCCACGTTGGCGGGGCCGACCTCGAAGGCCTGGGGAGTCTCCGGGCCGTTACCTGCCTTGAGGTCTGACAGGCCCGCAATGAGAAGGCCAAGCACGAGGCGGGTCCGGCAGGCTCCGGTGCGGAGTCGATCGACCAGCCGGAAGTTGGGATGGAGGGCAGAAGGTTTCATTGGGGTTGCCCTTGTTCTCCCGGGCGTCGCCCCGATCAGGCAAGTGACATTCCAAGGAGCGTGACGGTTTGGGCCCGCCACCGCAGGGACTGAGTTCCCGCACCGTTTCAGGATTCGCGGGGAGCCATCTCCGTGTTGGCGACTCCAGAGGCCGTCTAACACCCCAGCGTTTCACCAATGGCGTCGTGCAGGGTCGACACCATGGTTTTCAGCTGTCGGAGAGTTGTCGAGTAGGGGGGCATCAGCACGACGACGTTGCCGATCGGACGGGTCAGCACACCGCGTCGGGCCATGGCCTGGCAGACCCGGATCCCGGCCTGGGCCTCCAATGGAAATGGAGTGCGCGTTGGCCAGTCCCGGACCAGTTCCACCCCGGTCACAAGGCCCACCCGGCGGACATCGCCGACGGCCGGCAGCGTCCAGAGCGACTCCAGCTCCTGTCCCAACGCCTGCTCCAGCGTCTGACGATGCCGTCGGTTCTCGGGGTCGGTCAGAAATCCGAGGCTTGCTAGGGCTGTCGCAGCCCCGAGGGGATTGCCTGTGAAGCTGTGTCCGTGGAAGAAGGTCTTGAATTCCGAGTAGTCCCCGAGGAAGACGTCGAATACCGCCTGGGTCGTCAGCGTGGCCGCCATGGGGAGGTAGCCTCCTGTGAGTCCCTTCGCGAGGCACAGGAAGTCGGGGCGGATCCCCTCGAGACCACAGGCGAACAGCGAGGATCCCGCTCCTGTGCGGCCGAATCCTGTCATCACCTCGTCGGCGATGATCAGGGCTCCGTGGTTGCGCATCCGGGCACAGGTCTCCTTCAGCCAGCCGTCCGGCTGGGGAATCATCCCCGCGGCCCCCTGGATCCGGGGCTCCACCACGAATGCCGAGTAAGGACGTCCGCTCCGTTGCGCCGCGGCCAGCTTCCGGTCGACCTGGTCGAGGCATTCCCAACCGCAGGACCGGTAGGTCCGTGCGTCCGCCCGCTCAGGACGGGCTCGATTGTACGGACACCGGTAGCAGTACGGAGCCATGACGGTGTCCGACTTGAACACGAGGTCCCGGTAGCCGCCGTGGAAGAGGGGGGAATACCCGACCGAGACGGCGCCGAGGGTGTCGCCATGGTAGCCGCCCCCGAGGCTGAGGAACCGGGGCTTCGGCCGTGGCCCCCGTGTGCGACGGGTGTAGTCGTGGGTGAGCTTGATGGCGGCCTCGAGTGCGGTTGAACCGTCGTCCGAAAAGAACACCTTGCCGAGCCGCAGACCCTCGCCTCGGAACCGGGACTGCCGGACCAACTCCGCGGCAAGCCGGCTGGCGGGCGGGTTGGCGAAGCCCAGGGCCGACACGTGGGCGACCTTCGTCAGCTGCTCGCGAAGAGCCCGATTCAGCAGGGGATGGTTGTGACCGTGGAGGTTGGTCCAGATGGAGGCATTGGCATCGAGGTAGGCCCGTCCTCGGGTGTCATAGAGTACAGATCCACGACCCCGTTCGAGGACAATTGGCTCCTTCCGGAGCCAGTCCCGCATCTGGGTGAACGGATGCCAGACAAACCGCTGGTCAAGATGGGCGGGGTCGGGGGTCACGGGTCAGGACTCCGATGCGGCGGGGTTCGCTTGCGGAATCCTCGCCGCGAGAGGGGTGATCGCCTTCACGAGCCGGTCGAGGTCCTCGTGGGTGTGTCCGGCGGTCACCGTAATCCGCAGGCGGGCCTGGTCCCGAGGGACGGTTGGATACCGGATCGCCGGCACCCAAAGCCCCTGCTCGCGGAGCCTGCGGGCGGCCGACACGGCCTCGGCGGCGGCCCCGAGGATCACCGGAAGAATGGCGCTGTCCGGCGTCGACCTCGCCTGCAGTGTGTCCGCAACCCGATGGGCATGCTCCCACACCGCCTTGCGGAGGGTCTGGCCCTCGACGGACCGGATGATGGCGAGGGCCGCGTGCGCGGCCGCTGAGGCGGCGGGTGTGGGGGCGGTCGAGAACATGAAGCTGCGGGCACGGTGGATGAGGTGATCCACCAGGACCGCCGATCCCGCGACGAACCCTCCGCCGGAGGCGAGGGATTTGCCGAGGGTTCCCATCTGGACCTCCACCCGGTTCTCAAGGCCGAGCTGACGGACGCGTCCGGCGCCCTTCTCGCCGAAAAGCCCCAGAGCGTGGGCCTCGTCCACCAGCAGCCAGGCCCCGTGGCGTTCCTTCAGGTCAACCACGGCCTCGAGCGGGGCGATGTCCCCGCCCATGGAGAACACGCTCTCGGTCACGACGAGAATGCGCCCGCCGTTGGACGACGCGAGGTTCCGCCTTGCCCACCGGAGGTGGTCCTCCAGCTGGTCGAGATCGTTGTGCCGACACACCCGGAGTCTCGCCCCGCTGAGGTGTGCCCCGTCGACACAGCAGGCGTGTACGGACTTGTCTAGGATCACGACGTCCTTGGGTCCGACGAGGGCCGGGATGACCCCCAACGCCGCCGCGTAGCCGCTCCCGAAGACGAGGGCCCGAGGGGTGCCCATCCAGTCGGCGAGTCCCTCCTCGAGACGGTGGTGGATCATCAGGGAGCCCGATACGAGACGTGAGGCGCCGCTGCCGGAACCCAGTTCCCGGGCCGCCCGGGCTGCGGCATCGCAGACCCCCGGATGACGGGTCAGACCGAGGTAGTCGTTCGAGGCGAAGTTGAGACAGGTGCCGTCGGCATGCCGCAGGTGCCGGGACCCGACCGGTTCGACCGACTGGAGGGTGCGGGTGAGGTCCGCGGCCGCCCAGGCCTCGAGTTCCGTCGCAAGGATGCGGTCGAGTTCCGACATGAACGAGCGCGTTGGTATCAGCCGGTGGAACCCGGTTGGAAGGGTGGAGTTTGATGGGAGGGCTTCAGACCCGCGGGTCGTGGTGTCCGGGAGGAACTTGTTTACGGGATCATAGGGCATTTCCTACCGTCTCCTGAATGAAGGGAATCATTCTCGCGGGTGGTGCGGGTTCGCGCCTGTATCCGCTCACCTTGGTGGCGTCGAAGCAGCTCCAGCCGGTCTATGACAAGCCGATGGTCTACTACCCCCTCACGACCCTGATCGAAGGGGGCGTCCGGGAGTTCTGCCTCATCTCGACCCCCCAGGATATCCCACGGTTCCGACAGCTGCTGGGGGATGGATCCCGGTTCGGCGTCAGCATCGAGTACCGGGAACAGGCCCGACCTGAGGGCATCGCCCAGGCATTTCGCATCGCGGCCGACTTCGTCGGCAACGACGCCGTCACGCTGATCCTGGGCGACAACATCTTCTGGGGTGGCGACGTCTTCCAGCAGGCGTTCAGCCGTTTCGACGGCGGCGCGGTGGTGTTCGGCTACCACGTCCACGACCCGGAACGCTACGGCGTGGTGGAATTCGACGCCGAGGGAAGGGCCCTGTCGATTGAGGAAAAGCCCAAGGCTCCCAAGAGCAACTACGCCGTCCCGGGACTGTATCTCTACGACAACTCGGTCATCCAGATCGCCCGGGACCTCAAGCCGAGCGCCCGTGGCGAGCTGGAGATCACCGACGTCAATGTCGAGTACCTGCGCCGGGGCACACTGCGGGTCTTCAAGCTGGCCCGTGGGTTCGCCTGGCTCGATGCCGGGACCAGCAGCAGTCTCCACGAGGCCAGCGCCTATGTGCAGACCATCGAGAGCCGGCAGGGCATCAAGGTGGGCTGTCCGGAGGAGGCGGCTTTCCGTCGGGGCCTGTTGTCCCTCGACCGTCTGGTCGAGGTCGCAGGAGGGCTCCCCAAGTGCGATTACCGCAGCTATCTCGAGGGGGTCATCTCCGAGGCGCGGCGCGGCTGAGGCGTGGCATGCCCCCTGCTTGATGAATCGGATTCGAGAACTGGGACCGACAGGTCCCACCCAATTCCTTTCAACCGTTCATGATACTGCTTCTTGGAGCGACCGGATATGTCGGACAGGCCTTTGCCGCTGAGCTGAGGCGTCGCAACCGACCCTTCACGGAATTGACCCGGAGCTCGGTGGACTACACCCGGTTCTCCGTCCTGCGGGAGACCCTCCGATCTCTGCGACCGGAGTGTGTGGTCAACTGCGCCGGATACACTGGGAAGCCGAATGTGGACGCCTGTGAGGTCGCCAAGGCCGACACGCTCCAGGGTAATACGCTGTTCCCGCTGACCCTGGCCCAGGCCTGCGAGGTCGAGAAGGTCCCGCTGGGCCATGTCTCCTCCGGCTGCATCTACGCCGGGGCCAAGCTGGCCGACCAGCATGGGGTGTTCCGTCCTGAGAAGGACTTGATGAGCCCCGGGGTCCATCACCTGGTCCAGCAGCATCCAGAACGTCTCCGTGGGTTTTCCGAGGAGGATGCTCCGAATTTCTCGTTCCGGGACGGACCCTGCAGCTTCTACAGCGGCACCAAGGCCCTCGGTGAGGAGGCGATGTTGGGGGTGGGCGACTCCTACCTGTGGCGGCTCCGGATCCCGTTCGACCGATACGACAGCCCTCGGAACTACCTGAGCAAGGTCCAGCGCTACTCCCGGGTCTACAACAACATCAACTCGATCTCCCACCGCGAGGACTTCGCCAAGGCGTGTCTCGACCTCTGGGACCGGCGTGCCCCGTTCGGCATCTACAACGTCACCAACACCGGTTGGGTGACCACCCGGCAGGTGGTCGAGAAGGTCCAGGCCGTGCTTCGCCTCGACCGGAAGTTCGAGTACTTCGAAAACGACGCCGAGTTCTACACCTCCGCGGCCCAGACACCGCGGTCGAACTGCATCCTCGATACCTCCAAGCTCCTCGCGACCGGTGTCCACATGCGGTCCGTCGAGGAGGCCCTCGACGAGTCCCTCCGAAACTGGGTTCCCGAGTCGAAGTAACCCCTCCCCTCCCTTTCGTATGAACCTCCTCGTCACGGGCGGCGCCGGATTCATCGGCTCCAATCTCATCCACCACATCATCGACCGTCCCGAGATCCAGCGGTTGGTCAACCTCGACGCCCTGACCTATGCGGGTCACCTGGCCAATCTCCGTCCCGTCGAGCGCCATCCGAAGTACGCCTTCGAGAAGGTGGACCTTCGGGACAAGGCCGAGGTTCTGCGTGTCGTCCGCGATCACAAGATCACCCACGTGATGCATCTGGCGGCCGAGTCGCACGTCGACCGTTCGATCTCGGGCCCTAGCGACTTCATCTCCACCAACATTGTCGGGACGTTCAACCTCCTCGACGCCTGCCGAGACCAGTGGAGCAGCAACTGGTCGGGACACCGGTTCCATCATGTGAGCACCGACGAGGTCTACGGTTCGCTGGGTGCCGAGGGATTCTTTCTCGAGACCACGCCCTACGCCCCGAACTCCCCCTATTCGGCGAGCAAGGCCTCGAGCGACATGCTCGTCCGGGCCTATCACCACACCTACGGCATGCCGACGGTGGTGACGAACTGCTCGAACAACTACGGGCCGTTCCAGTTTCCGGAGAAGCTGATCCCGGTCGTGCTCCAGAGCCTCCTGTCCCGCAAGGCAGTCCCCGTCTATGGCGACGGCATGAACGTCCGGGACTGGCTGTTCGTGCGCGATCACTGCGAGGCGCTCTGGCAGGTCCTCAACCGCGGTCGTGAGGGCGAGACCTACAACATCGGTGGCCACAACGAGTGGGCCAACATCCACATCGTCCAGCTGATGTGCGACCTCGTCGACGAGCTGAAGCCGGAGCTCGGCGGCAACTCCCGCAGCCTGATCACCTTCGTCAAGGATCGCCCGGGTCACGACCGCCGCTACGCGATCGATGCCGGGAAGATCCAGCGCGAACTGGGCTGGGTCCCAGCCTACACCTTCGAGCGGGGCATCCGTGAGACGGTCCAGTGGTACCTGGCCCATCAGGACTGGGTCGCCGAGGTCCGCCAGGCCAAGGCCTGAGGACGGGGTGAAGAGGGGACCGGGGACTAGGGACTCCCGCAGAGGTGGGTGATCCAGTGCCCTGCATCACGGGGCGCGGGAGCGCCCTCCCCGGTAGGGACGACCTCCGTGGTGTCCCCATCTGGATCCGCGAGGAGTGATGAAACCGATCACTCCAGCCGGGATCCTCTGACGCGTTATAGGATCCCGCCTCCCTTCACGGGTGCGCAACGCGCGGCGGATCGAGATGGGGCCGTGACGGAGCATAGCCCTACCTTCAACTCTTCCGATCTTCCTCCACGTCTTGGCGTCCCCGCGTGAGTCCCTCTTCCCTTACGGGACTGCGGCTCTGCCCCACGAACTCCTGATTCAGATTCCCCTTGCCACTCAAAGACTACATCTGTAGTCCTTTTGTGGAGCACGGTTGTAGTCCAAAGGTTGGACCTGCCGGCTCCGCATCAAAATTCACCCGCACCCTCCGCCTTATGAGTACGTCTGCACCCCGCATTTCCGACACCGAATGGGAGATCATGCGGGTCGTCTGGGCCAGCCATCCGGCCACGACCGGTGAGATCACCGAGCGGCTCGCGCGATCGGATCCCACGTGGCATCCCAAGACCGTCCGGACCCTCCTCGGGCGCCTCGTGGAGAAGGGGGCCCTGACCTACACGCCCGATGGGCGGATCTTCCGGTATCAGCCGGCCGTCACAGAGAACCAGTGCGTCGCCGCCGCCTCCGAATCGTTCCTCGACCGCGTCTTCGGCGGCTCCCTCAAGCCCATGCTCGCCCACTTCGTCGAGCGGGAGGATCTGTCGGCCGAAGATCTCAAGGACCTCGAAAGGATCCTGGCCCGCCGTCGGAAGAGCCGCTGAGACCGGACCGCCCCACCGTCGCCCCCATTTCGCCCAAACCCGCCGCCCCTGAAGACCATGAACGTCCTCCAGAACCTCGGAACCCTGTCCGCACAGGTCTTTGTGTTGACCGTCCTTATCGTGGCCCTGACCGGACTCCTGCACACGAGACTCACCGCCCGGGCCCGGTGCTGGGTCTGGGGGTTGGTCGTTCTGCGTCTGTGTCTGCCCGTCTCCATCGAGGCGCCGTTCTCGATGTTCAACCTGCTGCGCCCTGCCAGTAGTGCTCTCGAGGAGATGCCGCTGCCTCCGCAGGACGTCGCACCCCGGGTTCCGGCACCAACACCGCCGTCCCCGACAGTCACATCCCTCGATCGCCCACCGGTGGCGCCCATGAGTCAGAACGCGGCCGTTGGGGCAATTCCACCGGTCCAGGTTCCACAGGCGAGGCTCGCTCCTGCATCCCGGTACTGGATCCCGTCGATTTCCGGTCTGGTTCTGACGCTGTGGGGGCTGGGAGTTCTGGCGCTGTGGTCGCGTACCGCATGGCTGGCCTTCCGGATGCATCGGTTGGTGGCCGCCGGTCGACCGGTGTCCTCACCCGCGTTGCTGGCCGCGTTGGAACAGGCCCGCAACCTCATCGGCGTCCGGAAGACCCTCAGCGTTCGGTCTCTGCCCGGACTCGACTCACCGGCCCTCTATGGAGCCCTCCGCCCGACCCTCCTCGTGCCGCCGGACCTGGAGCAACGGTTGCGGCCCGAGCAGCTCCGTCACGTCCTCCTCCACGAATGCGCCCACGTGCGGCGTCAGGACATCGCGCTCAACTGGATCCTGGCCGTCCTGCAGGCCCTCCATTGGTTCAATCCGGCAGTCTGGTTCGCCTTCTCACGTCTCCGCGCCGAGCGGGAACTGGCCTGCGATGAGATCGCCCTCGAGGTGACGGGTCAGGACGACTGCGAGGCCTACGGACAGACACTGCTGCATCTGCTTGCCTCCTGGTCGGGGTCGGCCTCGACCTCCACGCCGGGGGCGATCGGGTTGTTTGAACGGCATGGGGATCTCCGACGTCGGCTGCGCTCCATCGCCGAGTTTCGTCCGGGTCGCCGGCTTGGAATCCCAGTCGCGTTCCTGATCGCCCTCGCTGGAGCCGTGACCCTGACCGATGCCCAATCGCCCTCCGCGGTCCAGCCGCCGACAGCCTCCGTCACCGCCACCAACCTCCCGCCCGTGATCCCGCTGCGATACACGAATGCGCTCGTGGCCCCTGAGAACCGGGACCTGTCCTCCGGTGGCAACTGGTCGAAGGTGCCCCGCGGCTCGAACGTCCTCGGGGGTGTCCATTTCGAGATCGATGGCCTGATCCAGCTCGCGAGCCGGAATTCAGTCGCCGGAAACCGCGGATTCCGCGACTTCGTCACGCTGTCGAGTCCCAGTCGTCGATATGGATCCATCCACCTGCTCGCCTCGGCCGCATGGTCCGCGGAGCCCAATCGTCCGATCGCCGACGTCGTCTGGCGGTACACGGACGGATCCCTCGCCCGCAGTCCCATCGTCTACGGGGCCCATGTCCGGGACTTCTGGCGACGTCCGTTCGAGACACCCCGCACGGTCTCGTCCCGCTTTGCCAAATGCGCGGTGAGCTGGACCTCGCCCGACGCCCAACGGAACCAGGCCGCGCTGCGGTTCTATCGGGTGACCCTCCCCAATCCCGAACCCGCCAAGACCGTGGCCTACCTTCAGATCCAGAGTTCCATGGAGGACGCCTCGTTGATGCTCCTCGCGGTCTCGTTGGATCCGCTCGAGGCTGGCAAGCGGCCCGATCCCTCCCCGGACGCGGAGGCGAAGGATCCAGAGTGGACGCGGCACCTGGGGGTGAACCTGGTCGAGGCTGCCACCTCGAAGGTCATCGGGGGCGCCACGGTGATCGCCACGGTGACCGGATCGGGGCCCAAGGTGTCCCGGCAGTTTGTGGCGAATGGGAGTGGCGTCGCCGATGTGCTCCTGCCGACGGAGCCCGTCACCGGGGTGACCCTCGAAGCCTCCGCCACGAACTACGCTTCGGCGCGAGTTCATCTCGACATCAACTCCACCAATCCAGTGCCGCCCTTTGTCACGATGCGTCTTCTCGGCGGTCTCCGGATCGGGGGCCGGATCGTCAGCACCTTGGGAGAACCGGTCGTCGGTGCCCGGGTGGTGGCTGCCCGTTTCTTCAGAGGGCTGGAGCCCGACCTGGGCACCACGTCCTCCACGACGACGGAATTCCAGACACAACAGGTCCAGACGGACACGGACGGATACTGGGAGATGGGATCCATGCCGGAGTCGCTGCTGGACCGGATCCGCATCGACGTCACCCATGACGACTTTGGCCCTGCCTTCATCGAATCGCCGGCGATGAACCCATCGGTCCGGTCGGATCTATTGGCGAGGCGGCATGAGATCCGGCTCGTGCCCGGTGCGGTGGTCGTGGGGGTCGTGTTGAATTCGGAAGGTCGGCCGGTATCCGAGGCCACCGTGCGGGTGGGCCGTCTCCATTTCCAGGGCACCAAGGAAGGGCGGACCGATGCCACGGGGCGATTCCGGATCGGTGGGCTGACGCCCGAGAAAACGGTCATCTCGGCCCGGGCCAAGGGGCATGGCGGCGTGGCCGAGGAACTCACGGTCTCCCCGAAGACCCCGGAGGTGACGCTCCGACTCAAGCAGGGGCGCCAGTTCAGTGGGACCGTCACCGACGCAGACCACCAACCGCTGGCCGACGTCACGGTCTATACGGAGCCCGGGGCACCGGCGGGCCCATTTGTTCAGGTCGATCTGGCCCGGGAGTTGAGGGATTTCATGACGCGGACCGAAGCGGACGGTTCCTGGACCTGGGAGGGAGGGCCCGACGCCGAGGTCCAGTTCAGCTTTTCCAAGGAGGGCTACAGCCGATCGGAGGCGGGCCTCCAACCCGGGAAACCCACTACGACGGTGCTCCAAAAAGTCCGCGAGGTGCGGGGCGTGATCGTGGATGCGGAGACCGGGGATCCGGTCACCCAGTTCCGCGTCGAGCCGCGGGCCCATGCGTTTTGGAGTCCCAGCGATGGCCGGGACGTCACCTCCTCCGAGGGACGCTTCGTGCTCCCGATCTACGACAACTCTTACGAACGGATCCAGATCAGTTCTCCGACCCACGAGCCCGTTGACGAGGCGATTCCTGAGGCCGTGGAGGGGGTGATCGAGATGACCTTCCGACTGAAGAAATCCGGGGATTGGTCCGGGGTGGTGGTCGACGCCTCTGGACGCCCGGTCCCGGAGGCCTGGGTGGGCCTCACTCGGAGGCAAGGCGAGTTGCTGTTGGACGGGTACCGGTTGAGACCGGTATTTCCCGGTTCACCCATGGCCGTCGCGGGATCCGAGGGCGAGTTCAAGCTGAGGGCCATCCAAGATCCCAGTGCTGTGGTGGCAGCCACGGCGGAGGGCTTTGGTGTGACTCCCTCTGAGGAGTTCCAGCGACATCATCGCATCCATCTTCTTCCCTATGGGACGCTCCAGGGGGTCTACCATGGAGATGCGGACCCCGACGGGATGGTCCAGCTGCGGCTGCAGCTGTTCTCAGGAGGGAATGCTCCCTCGCTCGGGATCATCCTGGCGGGATCTGCGGGACAATCCATCCCCGCCAACGGCCGCTTCGAGTTCACCACGATTCCTCCGGGAAACCACAAACTGTTCCGGGTGGCTCAGAAGAGGCAGAACACCGAGATCGCCCCCGTTCAGGACGTCGCCGGGGAGATCCGGGTGGTTCAGAAGGGGCCGATCACCGAGATCATCCCCCTTCAGGACGTCGTCGTGGAACCCGGTCAGACCACGACGGTGGAGGTTGGAACGCCGTGAAGGGGACTCACGCGGCGACGCGGCGACGCCAAAGGCGAGCTGAGAGTTGAGTGTTGAGAGCTGAGGGTTCAGGCAGGACCGACGGCCAATGCGGGCCTTGTAATGTCTTTGGACGGATGCCGAAGGCATCCATGGGTGGGTGATGCCGTGCCCTGCATCACGGGGCGCGGAAGCGCCTTCCCCGGTAGGGACGCTCTCCGTGGCGTCCCCATCTGGATCCGCGAGGGCTGAATGCACGGGTCACCCCAACCGGGCTCCTCTGACGCGTGAGAGGAGCCCGGCTCCCTTAACGGGTGCGCCACGCGTGGCGGATCGAGATGCGGCCGTGACGGAGCATAGCCCTACCGGCATCGCCTCTGTCATGCTCTCTCCCGTCTTCCCTTCGTGTCTCCGCGTCACCGTGTGAGTCCCCTCCGCATCCCTAAATCTGGCGATGGTGGACCGGCCCGGGCCCCTGCCAGAGTGGGTGGATGCCACCACCGGAACCGGACTACGATGCGATCTGGAAGGAGACCTTCCTGGGCCTCTTCCACGAGTGCATGGAGCGGTTTGATCCCGCCTTCGCCCGGAGGATCGACCGGTCGAGGAAGGTCCGGTTCCTGGACAAGGAACTGCGAGCCCTGCTGGGTCGCTCGCCCCGACCCCGACAGCATGTCGACCTCTTGGCCGAGGTTCCCCTGACGGGTGTGGGACTCCAGACGATGCTCACGCATGTGGAGGTCCAGCGCGACAAGGTCGCTCGGTTCGCCCAGCGGATGCTCTTCTATCACGCGGCCTTGGTCCGACGGTTCCAGCGGCCCGTGATGAGTCTGGCGATCCTGGCGGATCCGGATCCGAAGTGGCGTCCGACCGGACTGACGAGCGGGATCGACGGGAGTGGAACCCGGTTCGAGTTCCCGATCTGCAAGCTGGCGGACTTCACCGATGCCGAGCTGGAGTCGGACCCCAACCCAGTGAACCTGGTGATCCTGGCGGAGCGACTCACGCGACGGCATCGGAACGACCCTGTGGCGCGTCGGGAAGGGAAGCTTCGGCTGTTCCGTCGGATGGCGATGGTGTTGAGGTCGAAACGGTACAGCAGGGAGCAGAGGCTGGTGTTGACGCGGGTACTGGATTGGTCGATCTCCTTGCCGGAAAACGAGGAGCGGATTTTCTTGGAACAGCTCAGACAACAGGAAGGAAACAGCCCGATGACGTATCTCACGACATTCGAACGCCACGCCCGCCGTGAAGGCCTTGAACAGGGTCGACAGGAAGGTCGGCAGGAGGGGCTTGCGACGGGCCTTGAGAGAGGTCAACAGCGAGGCCGACAGGACGGGCTGCGCGAGGGATGGGTCGAGGCGCTGAAGGCCTCGGCCTCGGTCCGGTTCCCGGATTGGGAGCCGTCGTGGGACCGGATCCTGGAGGCGGTGGATGACCCGGACCTCTTGCGGGTGTGGCACCGGCTGCTCATGACGGCCCTGAGTGGTGAGGAGTTCCTGAAGTCGATCGGGAAACAGCCGCGGTGATCGGGTTGTGACGGGGCACGCAGAAGGGAGAGGGACTCACGCGGCGACGCGACGGAAGAACGGGAGAGGCAAGGTGGAAGAGAGATGGGGCGTTGGGTGGCTCCTGACCGGAAGCCGAAGGCGTCCATAGGTGGGTGATGCAGTGCCCTGCATCACTGGGTGCGGAGCACCCACGAGGGGCAACGTCGACAACGTTCAGGCAATGAGCCTGGGGTTGGCTCCCGAGGAACGAGGACCCCGAGGCCGGCGATGACAAAATGACGCCAGAGGTGAAGCGAGCCGCAACCGCGTTGCGGTTGGAATGATCCTCGGGACGGCTCACCCAGGGTAGCCTCGCCAACTCGGCAACCCCGGCCTGGGGGACGGAATCCCATTGGGATTCGAACCGAGGTCGGCTCACCGGAATCGTTCAAGGGATGGCGATAGGGTGTTTGAAGAATTGGGGCGTCCCGCAGCCGCGGGCCTCGGGGGGCATTGGGTGGTGTGTCAGCAGGAACCCCAACGACTGCACGAGGCGCTGGGGCAAACCGACAGGTCAGATCGGAGGATACCCTCTGCCGTCACGGATGCGCACTGCGCGGTCGGTCAAGATGGGGAATGTTCCTGGGAGTCCACTCCTTCATCTTTTCCGATCTTCCGCCGCGTCTTGGCGTCCCCGTGTGAGTCCCACTTCACTCCGCGATCCGGGGCAGGGGGCTTCTCAGTCGCCCGAAATGGCGTCGAAGACCCCTGAATTCAGCGCGATCCGGATCCGGGCATACCGGATGGCCGTTCGCATCGAGATAGAAGCAGCCCAGTTCCTGGGCGGGGAGTCGGGCAACCAGGTGTCGGGCCTGCTCCACCGCCTCAAACCATTCCTGCTTGGTCTGCACCAGATCGATGGGCTGCTCGAGTCGGACCTCGGCCAGATCCTCCGGGTAGAACCGGTTTCCGCGGAGCGCCCAGTCGAGGATGAACTCCGGAGTGAGCCCGGGATCCTTGCCCGCCGCGGCCCATACCAGGGCACCGAGATGCAGGTGACGTCGATGCAGGTACAGGCAGTCGAGGAAATCCCGGAGCTTCTGACGTCCGGCCAGGGCTAGGATCTTGTTGGTCGCGCCATCCCAGAAGTTGAGGCGCCAACCCAGATCCGGATCGGCCTCGATCGGGAAGAATCGGAACGCGGCGTCCAAGACCCATTCCACCTTCGTCTGACGCCCAGCCTTGCTGACGCGTGCCCGATGAAACTCGGGTTGGAATCGTCCGATGGGCTCCACGGTGAACCCAATCCGCTGCAGGCTGGCCACGTCGGCCTCATAGGCGTTCCGCAGGGCCTCCGGCACCTCATGGAACAGATCAACATCCTCTGATCGACGCGGTGAATCCTCGGACTGGTGCAGGATGGTTCCCCCGGCCACGAAGCTGTCGGGGTTTCGATTGGCGGCGAGGGCCCGGAGGACCTCCTTCTCGAAGTCGCCTATCGGCATAGTTCGGCCACGATCCGGTAGCCCCGGTGTCCTCCGTTTTCGCGCAGGTTGCGGATGATCCAGGGGAGGTCGCGTTCCTGAACCTGATGGTCGGGATCCGAAGACCAAAAACACTGGGTGAAGAACTCCCGATAGGCCTGCTGAGCCAGGGCGAGCCGGTGGTGCCGCACCGTCTCATCCACAACGGGTGAAAGGTCCACGCTCATGGGAGGAGTCTAGCCAGTCTTCGTCTGATTGGAAGCCGAGGGAAACGACCCTCAAAGCGGGTGAATCTTCTTCGGCCACTCGGGGCCAGTTGACGAGGGACAGGCCCTTCCAGGTTATATGGAGGGCCTGTCCCTCGTTTTCCTCTTCCTCCGCCCTCTCCGTTGGTCGAGGAAGCCTTGGACCAAGCGGTCACTTTGGACGCAGGAGGAGTCCCTGCGCGGGTCTTCAGCGCCGAGCACTTGGCGGCAATCGCATTACAGACAGGACGCTCGAAGGATAAGGCCCGCCTCCTCCAGTTGCTCGAATCCGGTGTCCTCAACGCCCAAAAATTCGGGGAGCTTGTGACACGTCACGGTTTGTCCGATGTTTGGACGCGTTTCGGACAACAATTCCTGGGCGACGAGCCATGACCGAATGACCTTCGACCTCCAAAAAATCCTCGAAAGCAAAAGAGAGTTTCGTCGTGGACTCGCACTACTGCCCATCGTCGAAAAGCTTCGGCTTTTGGATACGCTACGTGAACGACAACTGACACTGGGCTCGGGGTTGGGCCATTCCAGGTCAGACAGAGGACCTGTCCCCCGGTTTTCCTCGAACGATGCTGTGCCTGAGGGTGCGGCGTTCCTTCAGAACGCGGGGAACCCTTTGGGGGCTGCGGTCCAAGAGTGATGCTCTGGGCTGGTATCCGGGGCCCCGTTGGGGCGAGCGGGGAATAAAGGGACCGGTTATCGGTCTGCTCCGATCCTTTCCTCCATCGGGCCAAAAGCCACGGTGGTGGCCTGAAAGGCCGGCGGGTTCAGCCTTGGGAAGCACACCGATTGAGCAGGGGTGAATCGACGATATGGATCGATCAGGTGGACCGGCGGGCTAGCCGTTGGCCTGGTCCGCAGCGAGCACAGGGCGGAAGCCTTTGAGATGCCCAGTCTTCAGCAGGAACCGATCCTCAGCAGCCGATGGCAGGATCACGGCGGCTGATGCCAGTTCATTTCTATGGTACCAGGATTTCCGCTCCGGTGTGGACTGGAATCCGTCAATCCAGCCACGGCGCGGGTTTCGTCAGCAGCTATTCTTGGAAAAACCAAATGACTCCCGATTCAGAATCGAAAGAGAATGGCTGCCAGCTTCCCCAGTTGGCATCGCCGCGCAGTAGACCCGTTTCAAAGATATGGGTTGTCGTTCTCGGTCTGGGACTGGCACTGATCCTGATTCTATTCAGGATCTATGGTATCGATACATACCATCCGACCAGGAGCCTAATCTGGTGGCCTGAGAGAGGGAGGAGCTTGATTCCACCTACCGCCACGGACATCACCCTCCGACGAGACCTGCTCGATCACTATGCGATCTACACGGTATCGGAGAGGGATCTCAACACCTTCCTGAACCAGCGTTTTGCCCGTCCAGGGGAGGTGCTTGATTCATACTGCGAAAGAGTGCGGATAAAGCCCGACTTCATCGGAAAAGCCGTTGGGTCGATGGGCTGGTTGGCGACGAGTAACACAGTTTGCTATTACTGCACAGCGAGCAATGGAGGGAGCCATCGATACTTCCACGATACAGAGACCGGACGGACCTTTCAGAGTTCCGCCTACTGGTAGGGTCGGCACGGCGGCAGTCTATTGACTGCCCCTCCTGAATCCAAAGTCCGTACCAAGGTAGACGGCATCGATACCCCGAGGCGCCTGCCGGTCCGTTGCAGTGGGTACACGCATTGAGGCCCGGGATTCAGTCCATGGAAATCGATCGGTCCCGTCTGGGACGGGAGCGGTGTGCGCGATGGGGGGATAAAGGGACAGGTCATCAGTCTGCTATCGGTTCTCTGCGTCTTCGTCCCCGTGTGAGTCCCCCTTTCCCCCTCAAAGCGGGTGGACCTTTTTCGGCCACTCGAGCTCGAACCCGTTCCGGCGTAGCAGTGCCTGGAAGTCGGCTCGGTGTTTCGGTGATTTTCGGATGTGGCGGGGGCGTTCGTTGAGACGGATCGCCTCGGCGGCCAGCCACCCCGCAGCTTCACCGATGTTCCACTCCACCGGGTGCAACCGGTAGCAGCCGTTGGTGATGTGCGTCGTGCCGATGTTCTTGCAGGCCGGCAGGAGGTTCTCGATACGCCGCGGCAGGAGGGCGCCCAGCGGGATCTGGAAGGGCAGGGAGCTGAGGTCGATGTAGTTGTCCCCCATCGTGCTGGGGTGGAGATCGATGCGATAGGCCCCGATTCCCACACTGTCGTCAAACGGGGCCGCCACGACCTCCTCCTTCGGGGATAGAGGGACAGGTCATCAGTCTGCTCACAACGCGGTTGCGGCAGGTTTGGATATGGACACGGGGGAGGTCATTGGCGAAACGACGCGAGACGTGGATCAAGCCGCAACCGCGTTGCGGTTGGAATGATCCTCGGGACCGCTCGCCCAGGGTAGCCTCGTGGGCTCGGCAACCCTGGGCTGGGGGGCGGAATCCCGTTGGGATTCGAACCGAGGTCGGCTCACCGGAATCGTTGAAGGGATGGCGGTAGGGGGGGCTTTCAAAGTCTGGGGTCAGGTTCTCGGGGGATGAGGGGCGGTATGGCCCCCGAATCCCCGCGGCGGGATTTGAAAGGCGAGTCACGGGTGCTGTTTTGAATCCCCTGTTGGACGGGCGTCGTATTCTTGGTAGGTGAACGGAATGACAAGACTCATCGCAGTGCTGGTGGTGTGCCTGGGAACGGTCTCCGTGTGGGCGGGGGGCAGGAATGGCCACCCAACTGGCCCAGACTCCGGAGGGACCCAGGACAAGAGGCGCCCATCAATTCCATGGAACCAGACGGTTTCGAGTCCGACACCCAAACCAGGAAAAGGACGCGCTGTTCCGATCCAGAAGACGGTTCCTGTTGAGGGTAAGGATTTCGTGTTTGCACTGGAGAATCGCAGTGGTTTTGGAGACGTAACCATCCCAGTCAAAATGAAATGGATTCCTGCGGGGACCTTCCGGATGGGGAGCACCGAGGCGACGGACCCGGATCGCAATGCCGACGAGACCCCGCACACAGTGACCTTGACCCAAGGCTATTGGCTGATGGAGACGGAGGTGACGCAGGAGATGTACTACGCGGTGATGGGGTGGGGATGGGGTACAGCTCATTTCCCGGACCCCAAGAATCCGATGGAGCAGGTGACCTGGGGTGAAGCGTCTTTCTTCTGCCGTAGGATCGGGAAGAACCCCCTGCTGATGGCATCCAACAATCTGAGTGGTTTTGAGTTTCACCTGCCGACGGAGGCGGAGTGGGAGTATGCCTGTCGAGCCGGGACGACGACTGCGGTGTACGTGAACTATGGGGATCGGAACAGGGAGCTGGATGCGATCGCGTGGTGGAACTGGAATTCGGGAAATGCGACGCGCAACGTGAGGCAGAAGCTTCCCAATGCCTGGGGACTGTACGACATGATCGGCAACGTGTGGGAGTGGTGCTGGGACCGGTATGGCGCCTACCCGACCGGGAGCGTGACCGATCCGACAGGTCCAAGCTCGGGCTCTTTCCTCGTGTGCCGCGGGGGCGGCTGGTTCAGCGTCGCCGGGCTCGTGCGCTCGGCCTTCCGGAGCTGGAATGACCCGGGCAACCGCGACAACGGCCTGGGCTTCCGCCCGGCCCTCAGTTCAGTTCGGTGAGCTCAAGTTCGCCGGAGGCGGCTGGAGCGGAGCGGCTGCGGAGCCGGAGTCGGGAGCGAGTGGAACGAGCGGAAGACGGAGGCGAAGGGGCCGCGGAGCTCGGCGTAAAAGGCATACAGATCCAGATCTTCAGGGGGGATAAAGGATCATCAGTTTACTCTCGTTTCTCCGCGTCTTGGGGTCGCCGTGTGAGTCCCCCTTTCCCCCTCAAAGCGGGTGGACCTTTTTCGGCCACTCGAGCTCGAACCCGTTCCGGCGTAGCAGTGCCTGGAAGTCGGCTCGGTGTTTCGGTGATTTTCGGATGTGGCGGGGGCGTTCGTTGAGACGGATCGCCTCGGCGGCCAGCCACCCCGCAGCTTCACCGATGTTCCACTCCACCGGGTGCAACCGGTAGCAGCCGTTGGTGATGTGCGTCGTGCCGATGTTCTTGCAGGCCGGCAGGAGGTTCTCGATACGCCGCGGCAGGAGGGCGCCCAGCGGGATCTGGAAGGGCAGGGAGCTGAGGTCGATGTAGTTGTCCCCCGTCGTGCTGGGGTGGAGATCGATGCGATAGGCCCCAATCCCCACACTGTCGTCAAACGGGGCCGCCACGACCTCCTCCTTCGAGGCGCCGGCAGCCTTCATCCGATACTCCGTGCTGACGTGCTGCTCGCGCACGGTGAACTCGGCCTGGATCCGACGCGCCTCGCGCACGTAGACGGCCTTCGCCAATCCATCCGTGGTCCCGAGGCACTCCCCACGGGGTCGGAGTCCTTTCCAGCCGGTCCCGCCATCGGGTCGGGGTGCCTCGGTCTGCATCCAGTAGAGCAGGGCGAGGCTCAGTTCCTTCGATCGACGGAGATGGCGCGCCGCCTCGGCGGGGTCGACCCCGAGAATCGGGCCGATCCAGTAGTCGTTCTGGGGCCAGTTGACGAGGGTCAGGTCCTTCCAGGCGCCCTTGCCCTCGAAGTTGGCGGGGTCGAGCAGACGACGGTAGGTGAAGAGATTGAGGCCGGAGGTCTTGGCTCCCGTGGGATCGAAGGAGACCGCCCGCTTCTCGAGGGTGATGGGGTTGCTCATGTCCCAGCTCAGCAGCCGGCCTGGCCACGGCGGCCTCAGGTTCGGGATGTAGTCCCGCCAGAAGGCGTAGTCCTCCGGCTTGGCGATCGTGTGGTCCGCTCCGGGATCGTAATCCACGGCGAAGCACCAGGTGACCGCCTGCTGGTTGAGTGGGCTGGCGATCTCGGGGGCATGGGGCTCCCCGGTGTCCTTGCGGGACTCGGCACCGATGACGAATTCGGTCCCGGTCAGGGGCAGCAGATCCCCCAGTTCCGTGGCGTCGATGAAGTAGGGGGCCTCGACGTTGACCTCTCCCCCGGTGCGGAGGCTGCGGACCCGGACGGTCTTGACCACGTCCCTGTCCGTCTCGGCGGCGATCGGGACGTGCTCGAGCCAGATCTGGAGTTTCTGGTCACGGAGGAACGGCGCCAGCATCCCGTTGATCACGGCGAGGGACACCCGGGGCTCCAGACAGAGCCGTGAGACGAGTCCGTTCCCGGGGTTCAGATACGTCGCCTCCCGAGCGGACGGCGTCAGCGGATAGTGGTCGCGATAGTACTGTCGGGCCCGGTTCCGGAAGTCCCGATAGCTGGCGGTGCATCCGAACTGCTCGATCCAGGGGTGCTCGTCCGGGGGCACCCCCTGCGAGGTGAGCTGTCCCCCGATCCAGGTGGTCTCTTCGGTCATCAGCACCTTGAGTCCGGCGCGGCAGGCGGCGAGGGCTGCGGCACAGCCGCCGAGGCCTCCGCCGATGATGACAACGTCGGCCTTGATGTTCCGGGAGGCGACGGTCTTGCCGATGCCGAGTGCGGACGAGGCCAGCCAAGGGGACAGCGCGGTGGCCTGGAGGAAGGAGCGGCGATGGAGGCGCATAGGGGGGCAGCGGCAGGGTGTTGAGGGGACGATCGGTAAACCGGGAGGAGCATGGGAAGCCTCATTTGGCCGGGGTCGGGGCTCGACTTGGCGTGTGCTGGTTTGATTGGCTGGTTGGAGTCGTCCTTCGAATCTATGTCGCACGCCCAGCCGGAACTCGCCCGCCAGCTCACCGAAGCCGCCGAACACCTCGCCCGGGTCCGGGTCGAGGTCGGCAAGGTGATCGTGGGACAGCGGGACCTCGTCTATCGCCTCCTCGTCGGCCTCGTCGCCCGGGGCCACATCCTCCTCGAGGGCCTTCCGGGCCTGGCCAAGACCGCCGCGGTCAGCAGCCTCGCCCGCGCCACCCACTGCCAGTTCTCCCGGATCCAGTTCACCCCCGACCTCCTCCCGGGTGACATCACCGGCACCCTGATCTACGACGCCAACAAGGGGACCTACTCGACCCGTCAGGGTCCGATCTTCGCCAACCTCGTCCTGGCCGATGAGATCAACCGCGCCCCCTCCAAGGTGCAGTCGGCCCTCCTCGAGGCGATGCAGGAGCGGCAGACCACGATCGGCGACAAGACCTGGCCGTTGCCCGACCCGTTCCTGGTGCTTGCGACCCAGAATCCCATCGAACAGGAAGGCACCTATCCGCTGCCCGAGGCGCAGATGGACCGGTTCATGTTGAAGGTGATCGTGGGCTATCCCTCGGCCGCTGAGGAGCTGCAGATCCTGGACCGCATGGCCACGACCCGGCCGGATATCTCCCTCGACGCCGTGGTCTCCCCGCAGGAGATCGTGGGCTATCAGGCGTTGGTGAACCGCATCCATGTCGATGCCCTCGTGAAGGACTACATCGTGCGTCTGGTGGTCGCCACCCGTGAGGCGACGCAGGGGCAGGGCGTCGCTCCGGAGCTCAAGCGGCTGGTCCGGATCGGTGCCAGCCCGCGTGCCACGATCAATCTGACCCTCGCCGCCCGTGCCTGCGCGTTGCTCGAGGGACGGGACCACGTGACGCCGGACGACGTGAAGGCGATCGCGCCCGACGTGTTGCGGCACCGGGTGTTGCTCACCTATGAGGCGGAGGCCGAGGAGATCACCTCGGAGACCGTCGTCCAGACCCTGCTCGGCAAGGTCAAGGTGCCCTGAGCCGTCGTCCGCCCCCGGAGTCTTCCTGTTGCCGCATGCTGCCCCCCGACTACCTCAAGAGGCTGCGTCAGGTGGAGGTGCGATCGCGGCTCGTGAGCGAGCAGCTCATGGGCGGGCGGCTCACCAGTGTGTTCAAGGGACGGGGCATGGATTTTGCCGACGTCCGGGAGTACGTGCCGGGCGACGATGTCCGGCGCATCGACTGGAATGTCACCGCCCGTCTCCGGAAGCCGTTCATCAAGCGTCACATCGAGGAACGGGAGCTGGTCGTGATGCTCCTGGTCGATGTGTCCGCGAGCGGACATTTCGGAACCGCCGGGGATGAGCTCATCGCGGCCGGGGACGGTATCTCGACCAAGCGCGAACTCGCCGCGGTGATCGCGGGTGCCTTGGCCTTCAGCGCGGTGCGCGATGGCGACCGGGTGGGCATGCTCCTGTTCTCGGATCGCATCGAGCGGTATGTCCCGCCCCGGAAGACCCGCTCCCACGTGACCCGGCTTCTTCACGAGCTGCTCTTCACGCCGCCGCAGTCGACGGGAACCTCTCTCACTACGGCACTCCATTTCCTGAACAACTTGCTCCAGCGCCGGGCCCTGGTGTTCGTTCTCTCGGACTTCCACGACGCGTCGGGGGGCGACTGGCAGCGGACGCTGGCGGCGACCAATCAGCGTCATGAGGTTATCGCCCTGCGAACGGTGGATCAGCGCGAGCTGGTGCTGCCGGATGTGGGGCTGGCCCTGGTCCAGGACACTGAGACGGGCGAGGTGATGGAGATCGACACCGGGGATCCGGAGGTTCGCGCGGCTTGGGGTGCTTTGGGGGATCAACGCCAGCGGGAGCTTATCGCTACCTTCCGGAGGAGCCGGGTGCCGGAACTGGAGGTCCGAACCGACCAGCCGTGGCCCCAGCGGCTGCAGAAGTTTCTCGACTACTCGGCGAAGCGACGTGTGGCCTGACGACCCGACGACCTGACGAACCCATGGCGGACAAACCCACCAGCCTTGTCGAGGACCTGACCCTGGTTCCGATGCCCCCGTGGTGGGAGTCGCCCTGGTTCTGGCTCGCCGTGGTGGTGGGACTGCTTCTCGTGTTTGTCCTCGGACGGCGCTGGTTCCGACGTCGTCCGGCGAGGCGGGTGGACGTGCCGGTCGTCCTGGAAACCGACCGGACGCCGGAATTCTTGGAGCGCTTGGCCCGGTTGCGGGAGCGGCAGGCCACGATCGATGCGTATGCGCTGTCGATCGAGTCGTCCGAGCTGCTGCGCGACTTCGTGGAATGGCGGTTCCGTCTCGCGATCCGGTTCCAGACGACCCGGGAGTTCCTCGACCACGCGGCGCGGGGAGCCGACGTGAGCCAGCCGGCGGCCGGTTGGCTGGGGCGGTATCTGGGGTTCTGTGACCGCATCAAGTTCGCCCGTGGGTCCGCCGATGCCGCCTCCCGATCCGGCCTGCTCGATGCGGCCGAGGCGTTCCTCCGACACGGTCGACTGGACTCGGCCCCCACCCAGACGGAGCCGCCGGCCGAAGGGGGAGGGCGATGAATCCGGGATTCTTCATCTCCGGGTTTGAGTTCGAGTACCCGGTCGTCCTGCTCCTGCTTCTGGCGGTCCCGCCGCTGCTGTGGTGGATGGGGCGACGAGGGCCCTTGCCGTCCATTCCGGTGCCCACGCTGCGCGGGATGGAAGCCCTCGCCCTGATCCCGAAGGCCCGTCCGGGTCGGGTCGCTTGGATCTGGTGGTTGCTGCCGCTGACGCTACTGATCCTGGCCTTGGCCCGTCCCCGGATTCCTCGAGGCGAGGTGCCGGATCCGAGCAAGGGCATCGACATCATGCTGGCGCTGGATTTCTCAAGGTCGATGGCCGAGACCGACTTCCGCCTGAAGGGACGTCGGGTCAGCCGTCGGGATGCGCTGGTCTCGGTGACCGAGGACTTCATCAAGGGCCGCGCCAACGACCGGATCGGCATCGTCTGCTTCGCCCGGACGCCTTGGCTGGTGAGTCCGCTGACGCTCGACCACGAGTGGGCCCTGGCCTCGCTCAAGGAGTCGGAGCTGGCGACGGGTACGGGCATCGGCTGGGCGATCCAGGCGGGCACGACCTTCCTCAAGCAGGACAGCGACCGGAGCCGGGTGATCATCCTGGTGACGGACGGTGACAATTCGGCCGGTCCGCGTCCGCTCGACACGGCTCCGATGGCGGTGCGGGCGGGCATCAAGGTCTACACGATCCTCGTGGGACCGGACTCGGTCAGCCCCTCCGCGGCGGCGGGACACGAGCTGAACCGGGTGGCCCGCATGACCGGGGGTCTGTTCTTCCAGGCGCAGGATGCCCGGGCGCTTCGGGACATCTACACGGCCATCGACCAGTTGGAGAAGCGGCAGATCGTCCAGAAGCGCTATGTGAACTGGCAGGAGCTCTACCCTTGGTTCACTGCGGTGGCGCTGGGGGTCTGGTTGCTGGGATTGGCCCGGACCCGGATCTGGAACGTGCGTGTGACCTGACCCCCATCTGCCATGCGTTTCGCCCATTCCTGGATCCTCTACCTGACCCCGCTCGTGGTCGCCGCGGTCGGCTGGCTGCTGTGGCGGTCGCGTCGGTCGGGTCAGAGCCGTCGGATCCTCTTCGTCGGTGGACCGAATCGGTCCTGGGCCGCGTCCAATACCTCGTCCCGAGCGCTGAACCTGGATCTGGTCCTGAGCCTGGGGGTGCTGACCTTCGCCCTGCTAGCGCTGGCGCGTCCGCTCTGGTTCCGCAAGAGCGACCAGTCCTCCCTTCAAGGCATCCCGTACCTGATCGCCCTCGACGCCTCGCGGTCCATGCTGGCCCAGGATGTTCGTCCGAGCCGGTGGTATGCGGCCACCAACGCCCTCGACCGTTTCCTGGCCTCCAACCGATCGGATCGGGTGGGCCTCATCACCTTTAGCGGCGTGGGCTATCTGAACGCGCCGCTGACCTTCGACACCCTCGCGTTGCGCATGATGATGCGCTACCTCGATCCCAACCTGCTGGAGGATCCGGGTAGCTCCCTGACGTCGGCGCTGGAGCGGGGTGGACGGTATTTCGAGACCAACCGGATCAATCCACGGTTAATCCTGCTCGTGTCCGACGGCGAGGACCTGACGAGCAATCCAGTCGAGACCGCCCGGCGTCTGGCGCGTCAGTATCAGATCCGGGTCGTCACGATGGGCGTCGGTACGCCGGGGGGCGCGAAGGTGCCCTCAAATCGGGGCGGGGCGGCGAAGAACAGCTTCGGTCAGGAAGTCATCTCGCGTCTCAACGAGAGCAACCTGCAGCGCCTGGCGGCTGTGACCGGGGGGCGTTACTACCGGCTGGGCGACAAGGGGGAGGGGCTGGAGCTCTTCCGGAAGGAGATCCTCGAGCCTATGACCGAGGCGGCGGCTCGGGAGGATTTGAAGAACTACCGTGAGCTGTTCCCCGTTCCGCTGGCACTGGCGGTGGCCTGCCTGTTGGGGCAGGTTCTGCTCGCGGCGGATCGGGCGGTCCGAAGGCGCGGACCTGTCGCCATTGCCAACGTACCCGCTCCTTCGCCCTGACACCTTATGAACGTCGGATCCCTGACCTCCTCTCCGCTCGGCCGTCTGGGTGCCGGCCTCGTGGTCGCCGCGGTGTTGTCGGTGCCCGCGCTGGCTAGCCCGGTGGACATTCCGGCGCTCCAGCAGTCGATCACCAACGGACAGGCAGCGAAGGCTGTGACGGTGTTGGCGGCGGCGCTGGAGAAGGATCCGGAGAACGCTCGGCTGCTCTACGATCATGGGGTTGCGCTCTACGCGGCTGGTCAGTTCGAGGATGCCCTCCTGTCGCTGGACCGGGCGGAGTCCCTTGGCGGCAGGACGTTGTCGCGCAAGGCCCGGTTCCAGAAGGGTAACGCCGAGTTCCGTCTGGGTGAGGCGACGAAGCGCACGAATCTGGAGGAGACGATCGCCCGCTGGCGCGAAAGCCTGCGGCAATTCGCGGGCCTCATCCGGGAATCGGACACCCCGACCCACCGGTCGAATTTCGAGTTTGTCCGTCGCCAGCTCCTCGACCTGCTCCTCGCGGACGCCAAGCGAAACCTCGACGAGGCGCAGAAGCCGACCGCGCCCCTCCAGCAGAAACTGGAGAAGCTCCGCAATGCCTTCGAGCGGTTCACCTCGGCCCAGGAGATCGACCCCAACAATCCCGAAGCCCAGTCGGGGGAACAGACCTCGCGGGACCAGCTGGCCGACACGCTGATGAAGGAGGGGACCCGGAAGTCCCAGTCGACCCGTCTGGTGGCGCCCCGCCCGACGGAGGCCCCGATCCCGCGTCCCGACTTCAAGGAGATCGAGGAGGGCGTGGCCATGATCGAGGACGCCGCCCAGCTCAAGCCCAAGGACGAGGGGATCCAGGAGGCCTTGCAGCAGGGCAAGGAACGCCTCGCCGATGCGCTGACCTTCAATGCGCGGCTGTTGATGACCCAGGAGCTCCAGATGCCGTGGCCCAAGGAGAAGCTGGCCGTGCTCCGCATGGCCAAGGAGCAGGTGGAGAAGGCCCTCGACAAGGTCCCGGACCATGAGCCCGCCAAGGAGACCCTTGCGGCGGTGAATCGTAGGCTCTCCCAGGTGATGGAGGACCAGGCCGACCAGCTGGCGAACCAGGCCGACCACCAGAGTCTCGAGCAGAAGACCCAGATGCTCAGTCAGTCGCTCGACTTCTACCAGCAGGCCGGGGAGCTGCAGCCGCAGAAGCAGGGGCTTAAGCAGAAGGCGGATCAGACCCAGGATCGTCTGGAGGAAGCACTCTCCAAGCTGGCCGACCGCCTGATGCAGCAACCCAAGAATGAATCGCTCGAGCAGCAGGCCGCCCGCCTCGAGGGAGCCGAGCAGGCGCTCAACCAGCTCCAGGGCCTGGAGCCGTCGGACGAGACCGAGGGCAAGCTCGAGCAGGTGAGCGAGCAGCTGGATGGGGTCCGACAGAAGCTCGGCGAACAGGGCCAGCAGATGATGGCGATGCAGGGCGGGCAGCAGCCCCAGATGGCGCAGCAGATGCAGAACCCGATGGGTCCGCCCATGGACGCCCCGCCCAAGGTGAATACCCCTGGCGCCAAGGGCGCGTGGCAGTCGCCCCTGATGAGCCGGTCGCAGGACTACTAGAAACCGGGCCGTGTCGGGTGGATCTGGTGATCCAATCAATTGGCGCTCGGATCGGATTCATCCGTCTCAAGGTGTTCACCACGATTCAGCAACCCCGATCCGAAGAGTGTGGCGCTGAGCGTGAAGTAGACGGGTTCGCCTTCGAGGTCGAAGAGACGGATGGTGCACAGTTCCTTGGGTTCGGGCAGCCGGATGCCGTCCTCCTCGGTCACTGTTTCCCGCTTCACGACCTCCAAAGGCTTTGACCAATCGATGGAGATGGCGAGCTCAGGGAGGTTGAGGTGGAAGAAGGCTCGAAGCCACTGGGTGGCTCCATCGAGGGTGTTGTTCTTAGTCCGGTTGTAATGGGATGGATTTCTCACGTCACCCATCTTGGGCGTCGTTCGGATCCTCCACCATCGCCAGATTTAGGGATGGCCCGTGGATTGACAGGGCACGCTGACCCGGTGCCGACATCGCCCCCTCAGCGACTCTGAAGATCGCGAAGCCGCGACAGTCGGGAGGCGGCCTCGCGCAGCGTCGCCTCCTGACGGGCGAAGTGGAACCGGATGAAGCGGTGCTCGGGTTCGCGGAAGAAGCTCGAGCCAGGAACCCCCGCCACGCCGATCTCGCGCACCATCCACTCGGCCGCCTCGGTGTCGGTCGGGAATCCCAGTGAAGAGATGTCGACCATCACGAAGTAGGCTCCCTCCGGTTCCTGGAAAGGTAGCCCTAGTTCCCGGAGGCAGCCGATGAAGACATCACGCTTTGCCGTATAGAGATCCGTCAGGTCCTGGTAGTACTCCATCGGTAGGTCGAGCGCCGTGACGGCCGCCTCCTGCAGCGGTGCGGCCGCACCCACCGTGAGAAAGTCGTGCACCTTCTTTGCCTGGTCGATGATGCGGGGCGCGGCCTGCACATACCCCAGCCGCCAGCCGGTCATCGAGTAGGTCTTCGAGAGGGAATTGCAGGTGATGACCCGGTCCTCCGCCCCAGGCAGGGCGTGCATGTAGGTGTGTCGATGCGGTCCGTAGACGATGTGTTCGTACGGTTCGTCCATGATAACGAACGCATCGTGGCGCTCGGCCAACGCCAGGATCTCCATCAGCTCCCCCCGCGAGAACACACGGCCGGTCGGGTTGGACGGGTTGCAGACCACGATGGCCTTGGGCCCCTGTTCGAAGGCCCGGGCGAGCTCCTGCGGATCGTAGCGGAACTCCGGGGCGCGGAGCGGAACATAGATGGGCTGGGCGCCCGACAGGATCGCGTCGGCCGCGTAGTTCTCATAGAAGGGCGAGAAGACGATGACGCGGTCGCCGGGATTACAGGCCGTCATCATGGCGACCATCATCGCCTCGGTGCTGCCGCAGGTGACGACGAGGTTCTGCTCGGGATCGACCGGTGCCCCGCTGAAGCGATGGATCTTCCGGGCGAGGGCCTCCCGGAACCGGGGGGCACCCCAGGTGATAGCGTATTGGTGGTGGGGTCCTCGAAGCGCCCGTTCGAGGGCCTGCAGGACGGGTTCGGGTGGGCCGAAGTCGGGGAACCCCTGCGAGAGATTGATCGCGTTGTGACGCAGGGCCAGACGGGTCATTCCGCGGATGACCGATTCGGTGAACGAGTGGAGGCGGGTGGCGGTGGCCGGCATTGGATCCGGCAAGCCTCGCGGTGGGGGCGATGGGCGCTCAAGTCGCAAAGAACCCGTCGGCTGGCTTTCCAATGCGGGTCGGTTCGGATACCACGCCCGGCGTATGCCATCGGTAGCTGAGTATGTGATGGAGCGCCTTGCCGCGCTCGGGATCGACCACGTGTTTGGAGTTCCCGGGGACTACTCGTTCCCCATCGACAATGCCGTGGAGTCGTCGCCCCGCCTGAAGTGGGTCGTCTGCTCCAACGAGCTCAACGCCGCCTACGCGGCGGATGGCTACGCCCGCCGTCGCGGTGCCGCGATCCTCTCGACGACCTACGGGGTTGGGGAGCTCAGTGCGCTCAACGGGGTCATGGGATCCAAGGCGCATCGGCTTCCGGTGTTCCATGTCGTGGGGGCCCCCAGCACCCGGATCCAGCGTCGACGCCTCGTCACTCACCACTCGCTGGGGGATGGATCCCCGGATCCCTTTGTCGCGGTCTCCGCCAGCGCGGCCGGCGTCTCGGCGCAGCTGACCCCGGACAACGCCGTCCCGGAGATGGACCGTGTCCTCCGGGAGGCGTTCCGGCTGAGCCAGCCTGCGTACATCCTGATTCCAGAGGACCTGGCCCTCATGCCGGTTCGGGGCCTGCCCTCCGCGCGGACCCGGCCGATGGGGCGACCCATTCCTTCCAGTAATACCCGGGAGCTCCAGGGTGCGCTTGAGGCGATCCTCACGCGCCTCAAGGCTGCCCGGAAGGTCGTGGTGCTGCCCTCGTTCCACATTGCCCGATATGGGGCCCTCGGGGCTCTCCGGGATCTGCTGCGCCGGTCCCGACTTCCGTTCGCCCTGACCCCGATGGACAAGGGGCTGCTCGATGAATCGCTCCCGGGCTATCTGGGCCTGTACAACGGCCACCGATCGGCTCCGGAAACGGTCGCATCGGTGGTGGAAGGTGCGGATGTCGTGCTCGATCTCGGAGGTGTGATCCCGGAGGACCTGAACATGGGGCTGTGGACGGGGGCGCTGGATCCATCCCGGGTCATCACGGTCGGACCCGAGCACGCCGATGTCGGCGGCGAACTGTTCACTTCGATCGCGTTGATGGATGTGGTCCGTGCGCTGGCCCGGAAAATTCCAGCCCGTCGTGGAACCGCTTTGGCGGCATCGAAGAGGGTGCCGCTTCCGGGTGGTCCTGCGGATCCGGTCTCCTCGCCCACCCTATATCCACGACTCGAGCGATTCCTCAAGGGAGGCGACATCCTCGTGGCGGAGACGGGGACCTGCATGCTCCACCTGTCGCGTCTGCGTCTTCCCCTGGGAGTGGGCTACGAATCCCAGACGCTCTGGGGATCCATCGGTTGGGCCACGCCTGCCGCGATGGGGGTGGCCCTGGCTGAGCCTGGACGCCGGGTGGTGATGGTGACCGGGGATGGAGCCCACCAGTTCACAGCGACCGAGCTGGGGGTGATGGGTCGGTATGGAATCGATCCTGTGATCCTGGTCCTCAACAACGGGCTCTATGGTGTGGAGGAGGTCATCAGCGAGCGGGGTCATGTCTACGACGACCTCGCGGGCTGGGACTACCACAGGGTCCCGGAGGCGATGCGATGTCGCGGGTGGTTCTGTGCCCGGGTGGCGACGGTGGCCGAACTTGAGGCCGCCCTCGACCGTGCCCGTTCTCACAAGGGTGCCTGCTATCTGGAGGTGATCATCCCGGCCGAGGAGAGCCAACCGCTGGAGCGATCCCTCATCGATAACCTCTACCGGACCAAGACGCCGGCTCCGAAGCCGTCCGCGCGGAAGCGGAAGCCCGGCGGCTCACGGTGATACCGGCAGTCCGAACAGGCGGTCGTGTTCCTGGATGACATAGCGATCCGTCATCCCGGCGACGTGGTCGCACACGGCCCTGTGGAGGCCGACCTTGGCGACGTCCCGGGCCGCGGTGCCACCCATCAGCTTTGGGTTCTCGAGGAAGGCTGTGAAGACCTGTCCGAGCATGCGGACCGCCCGGTTGTTGGGGCCGGCGACGACCGGGTTGTAGTAGAGATTTCGGTAGAGGTATTTCCGGAGGGCGAGGTTGGCCTTCCGTCGACCCGTGCTGTAGCCGACTAAGGGCCTCTTAAAGGCGCGGACCTCGTCTACCGAGCGGACCCCGGCCTCCCCGATCCTCTCGAGCGTGGACTCGACGACATCGATGACCTGCTGGTCGATGATCTGCCGGATCGTGTAGTAGCGGCGGCTCTCGGAGGGCGGGGATCCGAACTGCTCCCGGACCGCGGCCGCAGCCTCGGCCCAGACCTCGACCTCCTTCACGAGGCGTTTCTCGTCGAGCAACCGGTGTTCCAGCCCGTCATCGAGATCGTGGCTGTAATAGGCGATCTCATCGGCGAGGTTCGCGACCTGGGCCTCGAGCGAGGGTTGGTGGTAGGGGAACTGCGGGCCCTTGGGTGGCAGTGCGAAGGTGTCATCGTGCTTAGCGAGGCCCTCGCGCACCTCCCAGGTGAGATTCAGGCCGGGGAATCTGGGGTATTTCCGCTCGAGGACATCGACCACCCGAAGGCTCTGGCGGTTGTGCTCGAACCCACCGTGGCCGCGCATCAGCCGGTCCAGCCGATGCTCGCCGGTGTGTCCGAACGGGGAGTGCCCGAGGTCGTGGGCCAGCGCGATGGTCTCGGTGAGGTCCTCGTTGAGACCGAGGGCCCGGGCGATGTTCCGCGAGATGGCCGCCACCTCCATGGTGTGGGTGAGGCGGGTGCGGAGGTGATCGCCGGTGCCGTTGAGGAAGACCTGGGTCTTGTACTCGAGCCGGCGGAAGGCCCGGGAGTGGATGACGCGGTCCCGGTCGCGCTGGAACTCGGTGCGCCATTCGGGGGGAGCCTCGCGGTGGGCACGACCCCGGGAGTTGCCGCTGAACTGTGCCAGCGGGCTCAGAAACTGGCGTTCTCGGGATTCGAGGTCGGTGCGGTGGACAGGCGCCATGGTGGAAGCAAACCACGGACGAAGGGGGATTGCGATCCAGCGGTGCCGGCGGAAGACTCGAGGAGTCCCATGGACCTGTACAAGAATCCCGTGTTCGACATGGCCTGCCGCCAGTTCGATGCCGTCGCCGATCGGCTCCGCATGCCCGAGGGGGATCGCCTGCGACTCAAGTCCCCCAAGCGCGCCCTCAGCGTCTCGGTGCCGGTACGTATGGACGATGGATCCACCCGCGTCTTTGCGGGCTATCGCGTCCAGCATCACCTCAGCCTGGGTCCCACCAAGGGCGGCATCCGGTACCATCCCCGTGTGGAGCTGGGCGAAGTGGCGGCGCTGGCGATGTGGATGAGCTGGAAATGCGCCCTCACGGGTCTGCCCTACGGCGGGGCCAAGGGCGGCATCGCCGTGGATCCCCGCGCCCTCACCGTTAGGGAGCTGGAGCGCATGACCCGGCGGTACACCCAGGAGCTGATCGGGTTCATCGGGCCACAGCTCGACGTCCCGGCACCCGATCTCGGGACCAATGAGCAGACCATGGCCTGGATGATGGATACCTACTCGGTGCACGCGGGACATCCGGTGCCAGGCGTGGTGACCGGCAAGCCGGTCGGCATCGGGGGATCGCTGGGCCGACGTGAGGCGACCGGTCGCGGTGTGGCCTACCTGGCGGGTCGCGCCATGGACACCCTCGGCCTGGCCGCCGAGGGAGCGACCGCGGTGGTCCAAGGCTACGGGAACGTCGGCAGCGTGGCGGCCCAGTCGTTGGTGAAACAGGGGCTGAGGGTGATCGCGGTCGGAGATGCCACGGGGTCCATCCACAACGCCACGGGATTGGATCTTCCACGGTTGGATCGATGGGTTACCGAGAAAGGGACCGTGGTCGGGTTCCCGGAATCGGACCCCCTGCCGCCCGAGGACCTTCTGCTCCTGTCCTGTGACGTCCTCGTCCCCGCAGCGATGGAGCGCCAGATTACCGAGTTGAACGCGGCCCGGCTGCGGTGCCGGGTCTTGGCGGAGGGCGCGAATGGTCCCACGACGCCGGAGGCCGACCGGATCCTCAATGAGCGGGGCGACGTCTTTGTGGTTCCCGACATCCTCTGCAATGCCGGCGGTGTGGTGGTCAGCTACTTCGAGTGGGTCCAGGATCTCCAGTCGTTCTTCTGGTCTGAGGGCGAGGTCATGGATCGACTCTTCAGGATCCTCGAGGGGGCGTTTGTGCAGACGCTGGGTTTGGCCAGGCGGGATGGGATTCCCATGCGTCTGGCGGCGACCACGCTGGGTGTGCAGCGGGTGTGGGAGGCCAAGAAGCTGCGCGGGCTGTTCCCTTGAGCATCACGGTCCGGATCCCGCGATCCCAAGATGCGGATTGCCCAGTCGAGGGGAGAGCGGGTTCGATCTCCGGGTGATCCCGTCCCCGTTCCGAATCCAGGCACTCGCAGTCCTCGTCCTGATGGCCCTCACACAGGGTGTCGCCGAGGACAAACCCTCACCCAAGCCCTCGGGCCCTCAGTCGGACGGGGTGTTCCACAAGGTGGTCCTGGATGCAGACCGGGATACGGATAGCGACGGCACGATCGAGGACACCCTGGTGGACCCGATGGAGATCGCCGTGGCCCCAGATGGCCGGGTCTTCACGATCGAGCGCGCGGGGGTGGTGAAGATCTGGAAACCCGACACGCGTCAAACCGTCGTGGCGGGTCGCCTCGAGGTGTTCAAGGAGCTCGAGGACGGACTGATCGGCCTCGCCCTGGATCCTCGGTTCCAGGAGACCGGCTGGATCTACCTGACCCACTCCGATCCCCAGACCCGCACGAATGCGTCGGGCAGCAAGGAAGGGGATAACTTCGTTTCCCGGTTCACGATGCGTGGGGACACCCTCGACCTGTCGTCCCGGAAGGAGTTGCTGCGGGTGACCTACCAGCGCGACCAGTGCTGCCATTCCGCGGGTTCACTGGCCTTCGACGCGGCCGGAAACCTGTATGCCGCGACGGGTGACAACACGCATCCGGGGGAGTCGGATGGCTACACGCCGGTCGACGAGCGGGACGGTCGGGGACCGTGGAACGCCTTGAAGTCGGCCGCCAACGCCAACGACCTCCGCGGCAAGATCCTCCGGATCCATCCGGAACCTGATGGCTCGGTGACGATTCCGAAGGGCAACCTGTTCCCGTCTGGTACACCCAATACCCGACCGGAGATCTACGTGATGGGGAACCGAAACCCGTGGCGGATCTCGGTGGATCGGAAGACCGGCTACCTCTACTGGGGGGAGGTTGGGCCGGATGCGGGAGGTCCGAATGAGTCCCGTGGACCTGCGGGATTCGACGAAATCAACCAGGCCCGCGCCGCGGGGAACTTCGGATGGCCCCTGGTGATCGGCGACAACCGGCCCTACCGCCGACATGACTTCCAGACGCGGTCGAATGGACCCGCCTGGGATCCGGCGCATCCGATGAACGAGTCCCGATACAATACCGGCCCCCGGGAACTGCCCCCGGCCCAGCCGGCCTTCATCTGGTATCCCTACGGCGCCTCGGTCCGGTTCCCGGCCGTGGGTTCTGGAGGACGCACGGCCTGCGCCGGTCCCGTCTACCACTTTGATGGAGGCCTGAAGTCGCCGACAAAGCTGCCGAAGGAGTTCGACCACTGCCTGTTCGTCTACGAGTGGTCCCGCAACTGGATCCTCGTCGTGCACCTCGACGACCAGGACCAGATCGCCAAGCGTCCGGATGGAACCCTCCACATGGATCGGTTCTGTCCTAACATGACCTTCATGCGACCCATCGACCTGGCGATCGGGCCGGATGGATGCCTCTACGTGCTCGAGACCGGGACGGCCTGGGTGGGCAACAAGGACACCCAGCTGGTCCGGATCGAACACCGGCCCTGATAGGAGCCCGAGTGGAGAGTCCCATGTCCAGAGCCCCCTCCATCCGTCACGCCCGCGGCAGCGAAGAGTATTCGCGGGTTTTGGGGTTTACGGACGGCATCTTCGCCTTCGCCATCACGCTGTTGGTGGTTTCGATCACCATCCCGGAGCCGGAGTCCCCGGCATCGAAGGCGGACGTGTTCGGGATGATTCGGGGCCTTTGGCCGCAGATCCAGGCCTTCCTGGTGAGCTTCGTCATCGTGGCCTACGCCTGGCTGGGGCATCACCAGCTCATGGCCCGGATGGAGGCGGTCGACCTTCCGTTCATGGCCTGGAATCTTCTCTACCTGCTTCTCATTGTCCTGCTGCCGCTCATGACCGCACTCATCGGGTTGTATGAGTCCAATCCGGAGGCGGTCACCGTGTATGCGCTCTACTTTGCGGTCCTCTTCCTCGTGGATCTGATCGGCTTCCGACTCGTCTGGCAGCGCCGTCTGCTGCGGGACGGGATCGAGGACCGACACCTGCGTCACGGAATCTGGGCAAAGACCCTCCCGATCGGGGTGTTCCTGATGTCGATTCCCCTGGTCTGGAGCGTCGGACCCGGATGGGCCACGGCGTCTTGGATTCTCATCTGGCCGATGGAGGCATTCCTCGATCGCCTGATCCGGCCCGCCTAGCGGTTCACGGAACCCGCCGTCCCCTTGGACTCCCGATTCGCCTTCCAGATTTCGAAGACCATCGGGAGCAGGCTGACCACGATGATGCCGATCACGATCAGCTCGAAACGCTTCTTCACGAACTCGAACTGTCCCAGGTACCAGCCGGCTGGGAGGATCAGTGCGATCCAGAGGGCGGCTCCGACCACGTTGAAGGTCATGAACCGCGAGTAGTTCATGGAACCCATGCCCGCCACGAACGGGGCGAAGGTCCGGATGATGGGGACGAAGCGGGCGAGGATCACGGTCTTGCCGCCGTATTTCTCGAAGAAGGCATGGGTCCGCTCCAGGTACTCGGCCTTGATGATCCGGGGAAAGGCGGCGGACAGGCGGCGACCGGCGAAGCGCCCGACCCAGTAGTTGACCGTGTCGCCCAGGATGGCCGCGACCAGCATCAGTAGGCCGGCCATCCAGACGTTGAGTCCCGACGCGGGATTGGCCGCGACGGCACCCACGGCGAAGAGCAGGGAGTCTCCCGGAAGGAACGGTGTCGCAACGAGCCCCGTCTCGCAGAAGATAATCGTGAACAGGATGGCGTAGATCCAGGGCCCCTGAGAGCGGGTGAGCTCATAGAGGTGGTCCTGGAGGTGCAGGACGAACTCGAGGGCCTGTCGCAACATATCCATGGGCCGCGACGGTGCGAGAACTTCACCTTGCCCCGCAAGCGCGTTGTCCGGTTGGGTTGATCCATGAAGGCGGCCTACCTGCTCGGCACACGCTCCCTTGAGATCCGGGAGGTCCCCGAGCTTCCCCTGGGACGTGGTGAGGTCCGTATCCGGATCGAGGCGGCTCTCACCTGCGGCACGGATGTCAAGGTCTGGCGCCGCGGTCACCACGCGAGGATGCTCACGCCGCCCTGCCGGTTCGGCCATGAGCTGGCCGGGGTGATTGTCGAGACAGGGCCCGGCGTTTCCGACTGGCGTACGGGCGATCGGGTGGTGGCGGCGAACTCGGCCCCGTGTGGACGGTGTCGGCCTTGCCAACGGGGACAGCAGCAGCTGTGTGAGGACCTGCTCTTCCTCAATGGCGCCTATGCGGAATCCATCGGGGTTCCGGAACGGATCGTGAGGACGAATCTCCATCGCATTCCCGCTGGCCTCGATTTCCGCGCCGCCGCGATGGCCGAACCGCTGGCCTGTGTCCTCCTCGGGGTCGAGGAACTGGGCGTGGACCCCGGGGACAGGATCCTGGTCCTCGGGAGTGGTCCCATCGGTCTCCTGGCCGCTGTCGTCCTGCGATCGCTCGGGGCTCGGATCACGGTCGCGGGACGCGGCACTCACCGACTTGGCGTCGCCCAGTCGCTTGGGGTCGAGGAGGTGATCCCTGTGCCCGTCGACGGGGATCTTGGAGGGGTGATCTCCCATGCGAAGGCGCTCGGCGGATTCGATGCGGTGTTCGAGGCCGTGGGGAAACCGCAGGCCTGGGAGGCCGCCGTCCAGGCCGTCCGGCCCGGCGGACGTGTGAACTGGTTTGGAGGATGTCCCTCCGGCACCTCGGTGCGCCTCGACACGGCTTGGATCCACTATGGTTCGCTCAGCCTGCGCGCGAGTTTCCACCACACGCCGGAGATGTTTCGAAGGGCGCTTGGGTTCCTCGAGGCCGGCACGGTTCCGCTCGGATCCTTCATCACGGCCGAGGCTTCCCTCTCCGAGCTGCCACGGGTGTTCGACGAATTGGATCGGGGCGGTGCTCCACTGAAGACGCTCATCCGATGTGGACCGTAAGGTTCATGTGAGAGGCGTGGACGAGATTGAGGCGGGACGTCATCCTCTCCTGACCACCATGTTTCCACGCACTTCCCTCTGCTTCGCATCCCTCTTTGGGATCGGTCTCTGTGCCTCAACCCTTTTGGCGGCCGACGCGGCTCCGCCCGTGGTGACTCCGGGTGTGCAGGGCGCACCGCCCTCCGACGCCGTCGTCCTGTTCGATGGCAAGGATCTCTCGGCGTGGAAGGGCGGCGATGGCGCGGCGCCGCAGTGGACCGTCCGCGATGGCTACTTCGAAGTTGGGAAGGGCAACCTGATGACCCGCGAAGAGTTCGGTCCGATCCAGCTCCACATCGAGTGGGCGTCCCCGGCTGAGGTGAAGGGGGAGGGGCAGGGGCGGGGCAACAGCGGGGTCTATCTTCAGGGCCGCTACGAAATCCAGGTGCTCGACAGCTACCAGAACCCGACCTACCCGAACGGCCAGGCGGGTTCGTTCTATGGCTTCTCGGCACCGTTGGTGAACGCCAGTCGCAAACCCGGGGAATGGCAGACCTATGACATTGTGTTTCGTCCGCCTCAGGCGGGAGCCGATGGGAAGGTGGTGCCGGGTTCCTTCACGGTGTTTCACAACGGGGTCCTGGTTCAGGACCACATCCCAGTCTCCGGGGACGCCACCACGGCAGCGCAGTTCAAGGGGGTAACCCCAACGGGGCCGCTCCTCCTCCAGGACCACGGCAATCCGGTCCGCTATCGCAATGTCTGGGTCCGGAAGCTGAAGTGAGGCGGCGGCTGGCGGTTCAGTAGCCGCCGGTGCCGGTCCAATTGCCCCAAGCGTTGTCCCAGTTCGCGGAGCTCTCGGTGCGGGCGTTGCGGAGGGACTCCGCGTAGGCCGCATTGTCGGCCGCGGCGTTCTTCTCGATCTCCCGTCGGGTCAGGAAGTCCTGATACTGCTCTGGGGTGCCGATGTAGAGCTGCTTCTGGGTCGAGTCGGGGAAGATGTAGTAGTCCTTCCCGCGCCGGTTGACCTTCGTAATCGTGTTCTTCGGCAGGGTCTGGACCTGCTGGAGCTCCTCGTCGGTGGTAGCGGGCACCACGCGGAATCCGGAGGCGGCCAGGAGGCTCTCGAGATGGGCGATCTTGGACCCGCCCGAGGCGCAGCCCGTCAGCAGGGCGATCGCGACAACGAGGGGAGTCAACAGGCGGGAGATGGGGTGTTTCATGGTGCGGTCGGAGGGAAGGGTTCAGGGATACCAAGGGCCGAAGACGACCCAGGGATCGTAGAAGCCCCAGGGTTCAGAGCTCACGATGTTCGCCTCGGCGTTGAGTGCGGCGGCATTGCTGGCCGCCTGGGACGCGGCGAGCGACTCCTGCATCGCCTCGCGGTTCAGGAGCAGGTTCTGGTAGGCGTCGTACTGGGCGTCCTGGCCCACGTAGAGCTGCTTCTGGTTGGAGTCGGGATAGACGAAGAAGACCTTACCCTGACGCTTGATCACCGAGATTTTGCCCGACGGCAGGGTAGCCAGCTGCTTCTGCTGCTCGGGGGTGGTGACCGGGATGACCTTGAATCCCGAGGCCGCCAGCATGCTTTCGGTCTTGCGTGGCGAGGTGGCGCAGCCGGCGAAAAGCAGGCCAAGGCCCAGGGCCAGTCCGACGAGGCTGCGGAGGGAGAGGCGTTCGAGGAGTGACATCAGGCCGGCAGGCTACCGGTCCGACGGGGCCCGTCCAGTCCGCGATCACGGGTGATCTGGGGTGTCCCTGGACGGAAAGGGGATGCCGCGGTCTCGCGGCATCCCCTGCTGGAGTCTTCAGTTCTTGATCTGGACCTCGCCGGGCTTGGCGGCGTCAGTTGTGACCGGCTTGGCATTCGCCCCGACCGCATAGAGATGGGTCTGACCCATCAGGTAGAGCGTGCCGTTGGCGACGATCGCCGTGCCGTACACAGGCGCGCCGAGGTTGGTCTCGCTGATCACCATGGGCTTGTCCCCGCCCTTGGCCGCCAGCACCACCACGTCGCCGTCCTCGTCACCCACGTAGACCTTGCCGTCGGCCACGAAGGTCGACCCCCACATGTGGGCCTTCATGTCATAGACCCAGTTCAGCTTTCCGGTCTTGGCGTCGAGGCAGTGCACGAAGCCCGAGAAGTCGGCGATGAAGAGAAGCCCGGTCGCAGGATCGATGCTGACCGTGGAGATGGAGCGTTTGATGCCCTTGTAGTCCCAGACGAGGCCGGTCTTTGTGATGTCCCCGGTCTTGCCGCTCGGGTCGAGACAGACGAGGCGTCCGACGCCTTCCCCGTGTTCAGGGTCCTGCCCGATCGCGACGTACACCTTGCCGTCATAGAACACCGGCGTGCTGTTGATCTCGCTGGGTCCCTCGGCGGCGGGGTACTTGATCGGCTTGCCGTCCTTCGCCTTGTACTCCGGCGGTACGCAGTCCGCCCACCAGACCTTCTTGAGATAGTTCAGTTCGGGGTCCTCGACGAGGTCGGGCTGGTTGGGGAAGACCTTCGCGGTGGGCTGGCCGCTGCCCTTTTCCGGGGTCGCAGACAGGGCGTAGACGACACCGTCGCCCCCGCCGAAGAAGACCTGCCATTTGCCATCGACCTTGCCCGCGGACGGGGAGGTCCACTGACCGTGGTAGATGCGGTGGCCGATGGACGCGTTGTCCTCACCCAGCAATTCACCGGTGTTCGGGTCGAGCGCGATGAAGCTCGGGGACTTGGGGGAGGGGATGTTGACGTGGGTCCAGTCCTGGCCGTTGGAGGTACAGACAAACAGCTTCCCGTCCACAAGGATGACCGAGCAGTTGGAGGCGTTGTGGGGGAACACGCCGAGTTCCTCCATCATGTCGTACCGCCAGAGGATATCGGCATCCTGGGGTCCGGGTTCGACGGGGGGCTTGCCGGTGTCGAGGGTTGCGTACTTTGCCTCGTCTTTGTAGGGGCCATCGTTGCCGTTGGCCATGCCCTCGGTGTCGAGGCACAGCACCTCGCAGCGGCTGGTGACGACCCAGAGCTTGTTGCCAATGACAAGGGGGGCGGCGAGAAGGCCGAGGTTCTCCCAGTCGTTGACCTTGCCGGACTTCAGCTTGGGGACGACGAGCTGCCAGAGGAACTTGCCGGTCTTCTCATCGAGCGCGTACAGGACGCTCCGGTCGCCGACGTGGCGTTTGTCGCGAGGGGATTCGTTGTTGGTGCCGACGAACACCTTCCCGCCCGAGACGACGGGATTGGCGTAGCTTTGTGAGCCGAGCTTGGCGACCCACTTCACGTTCTTGGTGGTGCCGAGGTCGATCTCCTCGGTGCCCTGCTTCATCTTGCCGGGCTCGAATCCATCCGGGAGACCCTTCGCCGTGGAGTACATGTTGCGGCCCGGGTCGTTGCCACCCCACTGGGGCCAGTCTTGGGCGTGGGACAGCGTGGTGGCCACCGCGGTGGCGAGGGCCCAGTTCGACAGCGTGTTCTTCATGGTGTATATCCTACTCTTCCTCTCAATCGGTGACGTTCAACGGGAAAGCGGTCCGGGTCAGTTGGCCTGGACCACGATGTTGTCGATCGCGACCCGTTGCTCCTGCGGGGCGAACCCGAACAAGCCGGGCGATCCATTGCGGTGCGCCGTGCGGTGCGGCACCTCGATGGTCCACTCCGCGGGCTCGGCCTCGTCCTTCTTCCAGGCCTTGCCCCGCACGACGCCTGAGCCGTCGGGAGCGACGTCGACCTTCACCTTCAGATGGTACCAAGTGTTGGGCGACCACTTGAACGGCTTGGCGACCTTGATGCGCTCCTGGTTGGAGTTGACCTCGATCTCCTGCGAGTTGCCCTTGAGGATGACGGCGTAGCGTTGGTTGATCAGGCCCACCTCCGACATCTTGCGTTTGTTGCCCTCGGACAGGACATCGGCCTCGATGGTGTAGTTGGCCATGTCGGGAAATCCGAAGAAGATCTGTCCGCGCTGGAAGAGCTTGTTGTCGATGGTCTTCACCAGCGCCTGGTTGGTGCCGCCGGCAAGGTCCTTGTTCCGGACCTCGAACCTGAACCGGGCGGAGTTCCAGGGGAGTGGGGGATAGGCGAACAGCGTCTCCGGCTCCATCGTGTTGGTGGTCTTGTTGGTCAGGGCGAAGGTCTCGAAGTTCTGACGCAGCGGCATTCCTGGCAGGATGCGGCCCTTGATGAATCCGGCGAGTTCCTTGCCCTCGGCGGAGGTCAGGGTCGCCTTGAACTGTCCGGCGCTGCCGGCCGGGGCGACCTCGGCCACCAGTTGGCCCTCCGGGTTGAAGGCGCCCTTCATCGTCGCCTTCACGAGCGCCGTTGGGGGGATGTAGGGCTCCCACTTTACCGACTTGGGATCGATCGACTCGGCCACCGTGAAGCCGTTGGCGTCGAGGGAGCGGATTCGGAAGGACTGGGTCTGGCCGGGGCGGAGGAGGACCTCGTAGGGGATGACCTGGAGCTGGGTCGCCGGGCCAGCCTTCGGGAACGGGGTGGCGGAGGTGCGAGCCAGGCCGGGATTGTTGCCCCGTTTACCCCAGGCATAGAGCTGCTGGTCGGTCTGGAGGTAGATCTTCCCGTTGTAGCCGATGGGTGAGCCGAAGGCTCGGCCCTTGAGGACCGTGTGGCTCACGACTTCGGCGCCGTCGGGGCCGGGCTTCAAGACCCAGAGGTCGCCGTTGCCTCCGTCCGAATCCTGTCCCGCCTTGGCGGCGTCAGTCCCCTCTGAAGCGATGTACATGGCCACATAGAGACAGCCGTCCGCGTAGAACGGAGTGCTCTGGCGCTGCTCGATCGCGAGCTTCTTCTTCCACAGAACCTTGCCTGTCTTGGCGTCGATCGCCGCGAGATCACCGGTACCCGTCACCTCATAGATCCGGTCGCCGACCAGCACGGGAGAGCTGGCGAGTGAGCCGATGCCATTGCGCCAGAGCTCGAGCTGCTGGGCGGTGAACACGGCAGGGGAGAGGGAGTTGGTGGGCTTGACCTCTGCTGGGGGCGGGATGCGGAACGCCGCCATGCGGCCGATTTCCGAAGAGTCCAGGTTCTCCGACTCATGCACCGCGATCAGCGAGTCCTGGAACTTCACAAGGGCGGCATTGATGCCGCCCTTGGCGCCTGCTTTTGCGAAGGCGAAGCGCCAGATGGGCTCGCCGGTCCGGGCGTTGATCGCCAGGATCGAGCTGTCGCCGCCCGCTGAATACAGCACCCGCTTGCCGTTCCAATAATCAAGGTAGGGGTTCGAGAAGGTGTTGTCCTGCGGGCGGTCCCCGGGGGCGCTCGACCAGGCCAGTTCCCCGGTCTTCTTGTCGAACGCGTAGAACCGGTCCCCCGCAGCACCGTGTGCACCCCATGCGCTGGTTATGCCACGGGTGATCACGAGGTCGCCATCGACCACAGGCGAGGCGGTCCGCGAGTTCGGGAAGGTCAGGCGTCCAAATTCTTCCATCATGGAGTGCTTCCACAACAGCTTCCCGTCCGGCGTGAATGCCATCAGAAGCCCCTGGGTGTGCTGGGCATAGATGTTGCCCGTCTCGGGATCGATGGTCGGCGATGAGGTCGAGTAGCGCAGATAGATCGTGTCGGACAGGAAGTCATTCTCGACGTGGCGCCACAGCTCCTTGCCGGTGTCGGCATCGAAGCATGCCACCACCTCCTGGAGATCGGGTCCATCCCCCACGTAGCCATTGATGTAGAGGCGTCCGTTGGCGATGACCGGGGTGCTCTGGCCAGGGAAGGTGGCGGTCCACAGGGGGCCCGCTCCGCCGTCCTTAGGGTCCTGTGCCGCGAGCTTCGTGGGCAACCCGGTCTCGGTGGAGACCGAGGTCTGGAGCGGACCGCGCCAGTTGAGCCAACCCGTCACCTCAGCGGTGGCGGGACCGAGTGCCGCCATCGAGGCGGCCAGGAGGAGGACCAGACGATTCATGGCAGAAGAGGAGATAACCAACCTGATCACGGTGCGAGTCGAGGAGGGAACTGGCAACGTGAAATACTACGGGTGCGTACTAATCAGGTGTGGACCTTTTTTGCTTCTGGCAGGTTCGAGGGTTGAACCGTGGCCTGGGGTGCGACTTTGATGTCCTCATGCACTCCCTGACCGCGGCGCCGTTGACGGATCCCACAACGCTCTACCGCTATCGGGATGCGCTCTATGCGGAGGACTTGTTGATCGTGGGGCTGGTCCACCTGGACCTGTTCACCCGCCTGGCGGCGGAGCCAACGGGGACCGACGGCCTCTGTGCCCGTCACGGCCTGAAACTCCGCCCGGCCGGGGTGATGGTCACATTGTTCCGGGCCATGGGCCTGATCGAGGGGGCGGTCGACCGGTGGGAGGTCACCCCGGTGGCGCGGGAGCATCTCGTGCGGGGTTCCGCCTGGTTCATCGGCCCCTATTACGCCTCGCTGGCGGAACGTCCGGTGGCAGCGGATCTGCTCCGGGTCCTCCAGACCGATCGGCCGGCGAACTGGGGCAGCCAGAGCGGTCAGGTGGACTGGCATCGGGCGATGGAGCGTCCGGGCTTCGCCCAGAGCTTCACGGAGGCCATGGACTGTCGGGGTGTGTTCCTCGCACAGGCCCTCGCGAAGGGGATGGGGTGGAATCGGTTCCATCGGCTGCTCGACATCGCCGGTGGTTCCGGAATCTACGCCTGTTCGTTCTGCGCCCACGCACCGCGTCTCACGGCGACGGTGCTCGAGAAGTCCCCGGTGGACCGCATCGCGTCAGAGGCCATTCGGGCACGTGGCTTCCACGATCGGGTCGAGGTCGTGGCCGGCGATATGTTCGAAGAGGTCTGGCCTGGGGGCCATAACCTGCATCTGTTCTCCAATGTGCTCCATGACTGGGACGTCCCGGAAGTGCGGACGCTGCTGCGGCGGTCACACGCCGCGCTGCCCGAGGGCGGGGCGGTGCTGGTCCATGACGCGTTCCTAGATCGGACCCTCGCGGGTCCTCTCCATGTGGCGGAGTACTCGGTGATGCTCATGCATGCGACCCAGGGGCGCTGCTATGGCATCGGGGAGATGGAGGATCTGCTGGCGGAGGTGGGATTTGGACGTTTTGAGACGATCCCGGGTGGGGCGGCGCGGGCCGGGCTGCTGGCGTGGAAGCTCTAGAGCGCTTCCAGCAAAACAAAACGGGACAGGAGGTTCGTCCCCTGTCCCGTGGTTCTGTGGAGGGCCGTCCGCTGGTCAGGCGGTCTTCTGGGTGTCCTTCTCCTTGACGGCCATGGCGCCCTTGCCGATGCGGCCGCGGAGGTAGGTGAGCTTGGCGCGACGGACTTTGCCCTGACGCTCGACCTCGATCTTCTCCACGCGGGGGGAGTGGGTCGGGAAGATACGCTCGACCCCCTCGCCGTAGCTGATGCGCCGGACGGTGAAGGTCTGGTTCAGGCCGCGACCGCGGACGCCGATGACAACACCGGCGAACACCTGGATCCGCTCCTTGTCGCCTTCGACGACCTTGGTGTGGACGCGGACGCTGTCTCCGACGTTGAACTTCGCCGAATCCTTGCGGAATTGCTCGGCCTCGATCTTGTCAAACAATGCACCTTTGTTCATGGCAGACTCCTCGTTTTCAAAAACTGACGTTCAAAATCATTTCGTTTTATCGGGCCGCTCCCATCGGAGCTTCTCCCACAGGTCCGGTCGTCGTTCGACGGTCCGTCTGATCGCTTGGGCCCGTCGCCATCGTTCGATGGCAGCGTGGTTGCCCGAGAGCAGGATTTCGGGAACCCCCCAGCCCCGGAATTCGGCAGGGCGGGTGTAGTGCGGGTATTCCAGCAGCCCGTGGCTGAAGGATTCGTCGAGGGCGCTCGCGTCGTCACCCAAGGCACCTGGCAGAAGCCGGGTCACGGCATCCACGATCACCATTGCCGGTAGGTTGCCATTCGTCAGGACATAGTCCCCGATGCTCAACACGTCGTCGGCGAGGTGGGCCCGCACTCGTTCGTCGTACCCCTCATAGCTACCGCACACGAGGATCAGCCCGGACGCCTGGGATAGTTCCCGCGCCACGGACTGGGTGAAGGGCCGGCCGCTGGGCGCGGTCAGAATCACCCGGGTCTCCCCCTGGTCGGCCTTGAGGGCCTCGACGGCTTCAAAGATCGGCTCTGGCTTCAGGACCATCCCCGGCCCCCCGCCGTAGGGGGTGTCATCGACCGTCCGGTGACGGTCGTGGGTCCAGTCCCGCAAATCATGGATCCTCAGATCGAGGATTCCCCCCTGACGAGCCCGTTTCAGGATGCTCTCATCGAGGGGACCCGCGAACATCGCGGGGAACAGGGTCAGGATATCGATTCTCATCGGCATTTCGCGCGGTCCTGTTCGCCCGCGCGGGGCCGTGGCTCACTCGTCGGCCAGCTCGAGGGTGCAGCGGACGCCCCGCTTCTGGGCGCCGACCTGCAGGATCGAGCGGAAGGCCTGGATCGTGGTGCCCCGTCGCCCGATGATCTTGCCCACCTCGCCTGGGGCGAGATGCAGTCGGTAGCACATCGCCCCGTTCCGGTCTTCCGAGTCCACCCGGACCTCGTCCGGATGGTTCACGAGGCGCTTGGCCACGAACTCGATGAAGTCCTGCATGGGGCTAGGGGCCGGTGATTCAGGCGGCAACCGGGGCGTTGCGCTTGGCCTTGCGGACCATGCTGGCCACGGTGTCGCTGGGCTGGGCACCGACCGAGATCCAGTGGTCGACACGGTCCATGTTCAGGGACACGTTGTCGCCCTTCTTCTGGGGCTGATAGGTGCCGATCTCCTCGATGAACTTGCCATCGCGAGGACTGCGGCCGTCGGCCACCACAACCCGGTAGACCGGGCTGTTCTTGGCACCGACGCGCTTTAAACGAATTTTGACTGACATAGATGTGTGCTCGTCCGGCGATGGGGAACCCAGCCGCCGCCCCTGAAGGGAAACGCAAAATTGACGAGCGGTGAGGGTGAGTGCAAGCCCTCATTTCAGGATGGGACGGAGGGGAGGGTTGGATCCACCGATCCAACCCACTGCCGACACCCCCATCCTCGCCATCGATTCCCGGGCACTCGAGGGTTCCCACCTCGTGGCCGCAGGGCTAGCGTCCTGAGAGCTACCCATGCCCCGGATCCCGCACATCTGGACGCTAATGTTGGGATTGGTCTCGATGATGGCTTGTGCTGAGGCCGAGACAATCTCCCACGCCGCCGCATCCCAGCCGGGTGCTGCTTCGGCGCAGAGCCACTGGGCGTTCCGACCGGTGCAGCGTCCTCCTCTGCCTGTGGTCCGGGATGCTGACTGGGTCCGGAACCCCATCGATGCGTTCGTCCTGTCCCGGCTCGAGATGCGTGGATGGACCCCTTCGCCCGTGGCCTCCGCTCCTGCGCTGTTGCGTAGGATCCATCTGGACCTCGCCGGTTTGCCGCCGACATCTGGGGAACAGGAACGATTCGCTCAGGACCCTTCGCCCGTCCGCCTCGACCACGTCGTGGACGACCTCCTGTCGCGTCCCTCCTACGGCGAACGCTGGGCCCGACACTGGCTCGACCTCGTCCGGTACGCCGACAGCAACGGCTATGAACGCGATGCCGAGAAACCCTTCGTCTGGCGGTATCGCGACTATGTGATCGGAGCCTTGAACACCGACCGCCCTTATGACCAGTTCCTCCGGGAACAGCTGGCGGGTGACGAGCTCCCGCAGGTCCGTGCCGAGACCCTGGTGGCAACGACGTTTGCGCGGCTGGGGCATTGGGATGATGAGCCGGCTGACCCGGCAGCCGACCGGTTTGACCAGCTGGATGACATTGTCAGCACGACCAGTCAGGCGATTCTCGGACTGACCCTCGGCTGCGCGCGATGCCATGACCACAAGTTCGAGCCGCTGACGTCGGCGGACTACTACCGGATGGTGGCGGTCTTCGCTCCGCTGCAGCGTCCACAGAATGGTCGGACGGAACTCACCCTTCCGCTGGGATCCTCAGCCGAGCGGGAAGCCGTAGCCGAACGGGACCGTGAGATTGCGGCCCTCCGGCGTCGGACCAACGAACTCTCTGCGGAGTTGATCGCCACCCGCGTCGCATCGCTGCGGCACGAGGTTCCAGACCTGCCTGCCGGGTACATCCTTCACGAGACGGGAGGCACGGTTCCACCGACTCATGTCCTGGTCCGAGGCAATCCCGGTCGGCCTGGTGACGCGGTCACGGCCGGCGTCCCGGCGGTGCTTCCGGGGTTGGGATGGACGGCTCCGAGAGCCGAGGGTTCCACCTCCGGCCGCCGCCGCGCGCTCGTGGACTGGATGGTGTCGCCCGACAACCCGCTGACCGCGCGGGTGATCGTAAACCGGGTCTGGCAGCAGCACTTCGGGGCTGGACTGGTTCGCACGGCGAGTGACTTCGGCGTGATGGGGGAACCTCCGACTCATCCGGAGCTGTTGGACTGGCTGGCGCACTGGTTCGTGCACGACGCCGGATGGTCCCTCAAGGCGTTGCACCGCCTCATCCTCGCCAGCAACACGTGGCGCATGGGTCGTACCCATCAATCGGTGCCTGCTGCTGAAGATCCCGAGAACCGGCTGCTGTGGCATCAACCCTATCGGCGCCTCGAGGTTGAGGCACTGCGGGATTCCGTGCTGGCCGTCAGCGGGGAGCTCAACCGTCAGTCCGGCGGACGCGGTGTGTTTCTACCAATCCCGAAGGCCGCCATGGAGGCGAACACCGACAAGGAATCGATCTGGTCCGCATCTCCATATGACCAGGCGGCACGGCGAACCGTCTATGCGTTCGTGAAGCGGGGCCTGGTGGTGCCGATGCTCGAGGTGCTGGACCTCTGCGACACGGTCTCAAGTTCGCCCCGACGCCAGGTGACCACTGTTGCTCCGCAGGCGCTCACGCTCTTCAACGGCGAGTTCATCAATCAACAGGCGGCCTGCCTCGCTGACCGGATCCTGCGGGAGGTCGGCACCGATCCCGCGCGCCAGGTCGACCATCTGTCCCGCCTCGCCCTGGGCCGTCCGCCCTCGGCGTCCGAGCTCGACGCCTACCTGGGATTCCTCGGGGCCGTCGAGCCGCAGACGCCGCGCGATCGGTTGGTCCAGGTGGCCCGCGTCATCCTGAATCTGAACGAGTTCGCCTACCCGGAATGACCTCTGCAAGGAGTCCCCACCGATGACCTCTCCGCTGCATCCCTTGTCTGGTTTCACCTGTCGCCGGGACTTCCTCGCCCGAGCGGGCGGTGGGTTCGGCTTGCTGGCGTTGGCGGAGCTGATGACGCGGACGGGGGCGTTACCCCGGATCGAGGCATCCACCCTGTCGCCGCTGGCTCCCAAGGCGCCCCACTTCCGTGCGAAGGCCAAGCGGGCCGTCTTCCTGTTTATGAATGGCGGGCCGAGTCAGGTGGACACTTTCGATCCGAAACCGGCGCTCACCCGTTACCACGGCCAGCCCTATACCGGCGATGCCAAGGTCGGATCGAATGGGCGTCCCATCGGAAAGCTCATGCAGTCACCGTTCGAGTTCCGACGGCACGGTCGGAGCGGACTCGAGATCAGCAGCCTCTTCCCCCACACGTCCCGGTTTGCGGACGACCTCTGTGTGATTCGGTCGATGCATGCCGACACCGCGGCCCACGCCTCGGGGTGTCTCCAGATGAACTCCGGGAGCATCTTCATCGGGAAACCCTGTCTCGGGGCATGGCTCAGCTACGGGCTCGGGACGGACAACGAGGAATTGCCGTCTTTTGTGGTGATGACCGATCCGCGAGGAGGCCCGATCGGCAGCGCTTCGAACTGGAGTGCCGGCTACATGCCTGCGGCCTATCAGGGAACCTTGTTCCGCAGCGTCGGCAGCCCGCTCCTCGATCTCGCCCCGCCGGGCGGGGTTTCGGAGGCGACCCAGCGGGCGAGCCTCGACCTTCTGCGGCGTCTCAACGAGGAACATCTCGAGTCTCGCCCCGGCGAATCCGAACTCGCCGCGCGGATCGCCTCCTACGAGACCGCCTACCGCATGCAGGCCAGCGCCGCCGAGGTGGTCAACGTCGGCCGCGAAAGTGCCGCAACCCGGGAGCGGTACGGCCTGGACAATCCAGTCACCGCCGACTTCGGCCGCAAATGCCTCATCACCCGCCGGCTCCTTGAGCGGGGTGTCCGATTCGTCCAGCTCTACTCAGGCGGAGGGCATATCGAGGACACCTGGGATGGGCACAACGACTGCATCGGCAACCATCGTCTCCATGCCGCGGAGACGGACCGGCCGATCGCGGCACTGATGGCGGATCTCAAGCGCACGGGCCTCTGGGATGAGACGGTGCTGATCTGGGGCGGCGAGTTTGGTCGGACACCGACCAGCGAGGGGGTGGACAAGCCGGGGCGGGACCACGACTGGCATGGCTTCTCGATGTGGCTGGCCGGTGCGGGGGTTCGGGGTGGACAGGCGATCGGGGCCACTGACGAACTGGGTTTCCGGGCAGTGGACGACCGCTGCCATGTGTCGGACCTCCACGCCACCATCCTCCACCTGATGGGCCTGGACCACACGCGGCTGAAATTCTTCCACGGGGGTCTCGACCAGCGCCTGACGGGTGTGGTCGAACGACGTGTGATCCCTCAGGTGCTGGCGTGAACCCCTGGCTGGCCGTTGGAAAACAGCCAAGCCGTGGGGCTGATGGGGGCCCGTCCAACGTGGGTGTTTGGATCAGGGGAAACAGAGCCCCTGGGTTGAAGCGGTCGTTGCAGAAGACTGCCTTTGAGGTTCTTCGCGGTTTTTCAGTGGTTGCGGGGTCGACGGACGCCTCAGGAGTGACCCGGTCGATCCCGTAGGGATCAAAGCGAGTAGCCGGTGTGTCGCTGCGCTCAACCACCGGCTCGCTGCTGGGGTGCCTCCGGCATCGGAGGCCCGCTGGTCCAGCCACCGTAATCAATGACGGACCAAAAATATCGAGCGCCCACTCGTAGTCTTTGTCGGGACAGTATCTGTCAGGAAGTTCTGCAGTCGTACCAGAAGCGCGCAGCGAGAACTTATTTCCGATTGGACTACCCTACGACCTGCCACATCCCGCGATAACAATGACGACAGCGAACAGCCTCCAAAACCGGCGTTTCAATGTCTGGAGCTCTCTTGAGCTAGATGGGAATGGGTTGGGCTCGTCATTCCTCGGCGGACCGGCTTCGAACTCGATCCGGATCCGCCGCGATCACGGCGTGAGATCGCGAATCACCTGTGGCTGGTTGAGCGGGACGAACTGGATGGCTTTTGCAGTCGGGGCGGCCTTGCGGAGGTCGACGTAGCGGACGTCCGGGTTGTCATAGGTCCGGATGTAATACCGAAGGGCCTTCATGTCGGATGCCGAGGTCCACTCGGTGGTCTCGTTCCCGGACACACCACCGCCTTCCCCACCGCCAGTGGCGCTGGTCCGGATCGATCCGGTCGGCAGCTCGAACCCCGCCATCAGACGCAGGGCTGCAGTCACGGATTGGTCGGAGGTGGCCTGCACCGGCGCGAACTGCTGCGCGAAGAAGGCGCGGACGAATCGCGCCGGGGCCAGGTAGCCGCCAGGAAGGCCGTTGAGTCCTGCGCCGGAGCTCGCGGCGGCGAGGGTCATCTTCCCGGCTTGGATCGGGGGCAGAACGTTAGGCGAGATGTACTGGTACTGCGAAAGGTTCGCGAGCTGGTAGGGGAAGTCGGGCGCATTCGTGAAGATGTGCGTGGGGTTGTCGTACACGTGCAGTTCGCCCTTCACGTACTCGATGGCCACGCTGTTGCCTTGGGCGTCATGGAAGGAGTAGTGGACCGGAGGGACGTTGTTGCCGAACTGCTTCAACCGCGTTCCTGAGACGTAGACCTTCCTGATGCCGTCCTTGATCTCGGCCACGGTGGCAAAGCTCCCCAGCACCCAGGTCACCACCTCGTGGGAGGCCATCGATCGGGCGCCGGCATCCTTCGGCACCTTCTGGAACTCGGCGTATCCTGGGAAGTTGAACAGGCCGCCCGAGAGGCCCTTCTCGTTGAGCCCGTCGATGATCACCGGGAGTCCTAGGGCGTTGGCCCCTGCCGCGGCGTATTTGGCGGTCCAAGTCAGCCCGCCCTTGCCGGCGACGCCGTCGGTTCCGGTACAGACCATCTTCTGGCCCCGTGGCAGAATCATGATCTGGGACTGCATCTGGAGAGTGAACTCCATCGTGCGGGTGTAGACGTAGCCTCCGTCCTTTGAAGGTAGCAGCATCGAGGTGCAGGCCTCGGTCGGGGAGGGGAGGGTCAGCAGGAGGCCCAGGGCAGCCAGGCCGAGGGTGGAAAATGGACGACGGGCGGTGTTCATGCTCAACCAGGATGCTCTCACCGCCTGTCGACGCCAGCAAGCCGGAGGCTGGATCCTGTGGCCCCAAAGGGGGTCAGATCGGGTGGGGGGCCTCTGAATCTTCTGGAGTTCCCCATTGCCGCGGAGGTGTAGGACAGGCTACGCGATCCGTTGTGAACGATGGTTTCAGAAACCGCCCCTTTCGTCCGCGTCCGATGCCGCCCCGTCCCGGGCCCGAGCCTGAGGTGGATCGGAGCGGCTGGAAGAGCCCTTGGGTGCACCTCAAGTCGTACCGCCTCCACCCCCATGTCTATCCTCCCATGATCCGTGCCGCGTCCCCCGACGCGCGACCTGGTTCCTGGGTTCAGGTCCGCGATCGCGAGGGACGCCTCTTCGGCGCGGGACTCTGGAACGACCGGTCCCGGGTGCCGCTCCGGATCCTCCACCACGGACCCGATCCCGTGGACGACTCCCTCCTGACGACCCTCCTGGATCGAGCCATCGACCTCCGCCTCGTCCATCTGCGACTCCCAGACTCGACCGATGCCTATCGAGTGGTCCATTCCGATGGGGATGGCCTGAGTGGACTGGTGGTGGACCGCTTTGCGGATGTCCTGAGCGTCCAGGTCCACAGTCTCGGGATTTGGCAGCGACTGCCGACCCTGCTGAAGCGACTGCATCAACGGTTGGGGACCGCGCGCGCGGTGATCGAGGTCGATCCGGACATTGCCCGCCAGGAAGGCATCCGGGTGGCCGACATCGCGTCGGATCCGGTTCGCTCGGTGAAGATCCGCGAGAATGGCATCCGCTACGAAGTGGACTTCACCAGCGGCCACAAGACCGGGTTCTTCTGCGATCAGCGGGACAATCGTCGTCGCCTGGCGGACCTCGCTCGGGGACGTCGTGTTCTCGACCTCTGCAGCTACACGGGCGGGTTCTCGATCTCGGCGAAGGTGACGGGGCAGGCGGCGGAGGTGACCGGGGTGGATCTCGACGAGAAGGTGATCGCCCAGGCTCGTCGCAACGCCAATCTCAACGATGCGCGGGTCCAGTGGGTCCATTGTGATGCCTTCAGCTACGCGCGTCAGATGCGTGCCGACGGCAAGCGGTTCGAGGTCGTGATCCTCGATCCGCCGAAGCTGGTGTTTGGTCGGGAAGACGACGAGGAGGGGCTGCGTCGGTATGAGGATCTGAACATCCTGGGAATCTCGATCACCGAGCCAGGTGGGTTCCTGGTGACCTGTTCCTGCTCCGGACAGCTCCCAGCGGAGGAGTTCGAGCGGATCGTCGTCCGGGCGGGTCAACGCATCGACCGGAAGCTCCAGATCCTGGACCGCACCGGACCGGGACTTGACCATCCCGTGCTCTCGAATTGTCCCGAGGGACGGTACCTCAAGGTGATCTGGGCTCGAGTCTGGTGAGCTAGGGCCACCTGCGGACGCTGGACGATCCCCCGGCGTTTCCCCAATCTCAGGGCATGAAGCCCGCTCTGATCCTCGTCCTTGGTCTCCTTGTGTCGCTGCGCCTCCTCGGTGGAGAGCGGGTTGCCTTGTTCGACGGCAAGTCCTTCAAGGGGTGGGATGGCGACACGCAGAAGACCTGGCGAATTGTCGACGGGACGATCCAGGGCGGCAGCCTCACCACAATGGTCCCGCGCAACGAGTTCGTCGCCACGACCCAGTCGTTCACCAACTTCATCGTGCGGGCGAAGTTCAAGATTGAGGGGACGGAGGGCTTCGTGAACTCCGGGATCCAAGTCCGCAGCCAGCGGGTGCCGAACGATTCGGAGATGATCGGCTACCAGGCCGATATCGGGGACGGCTGGTGGGGGGCGTTGTATGACGAGTCGCGTCGCAACACGGTCCTCGCGAAACCCAGCGAAGCGGAGATGGGCAAGCCGGTGAAGAGAGGACAGTGGAACGACTACGAGGTCCGCTGCGAGGGGCCTCGGCTGATCCTCAAGATCAACGGAGTCACCACCGTGGACTATACGGAGAAGGATCCCTCGATTCCCCAGCACGGGCGCATCGGCCTACAGGTCCATGGGGCGGGCAAGACCCTGGTGTCGTTCAAGGACATCACGGTCGAGGTGCTCCCCTAGGCATCAAGGTCGGCTTCTCGGAAAAGCCGGACCGATGATCCGTTCGGGGCCAGGTCATCTGTCTGGGGTCAGGTCACCAAGTCAGGGTCAGCTGCAGCTGCCACACGAGGTTGACCCCGGGCTGGGGGCGATAGGCGGCGTCCCAGAATACCTGCAGATCAGGCTGGAGCTTGAGGGTGGGAGTGATCTGGACCGAATAGAACAGCTCGATGCTGTACTCGTTCGGCCGATAGACGGAGAAGCCATCCGGCACGGCCTGGCTCCAGACGAACGCAAGACCCAGCATGTCGTTGCTGAACAGCGGGATCGGTCCCGGGGCATCGATGGGTCCGGTCAGGGCCAGGCCAAGGGATCCCTGAGCCCGGATGTTCTCGAAGGCGATCTGGTTCCCGCAGACCCCGAGTCGTCCAAACGCCGCGATCGGGGTGTGGATCCCAAGATCCTGCTGAAAGTTCAGTCCGACCCCACCCTGGGTGTCGGACTGAACGGTGGCGACAAAGGGCTGGACCCGGTAGATGCCGGGTCCGAGGCCGAACGTGTTTGTCGTGATGAGGCCGAGCTCGAGGAGGTAGCTCCAGTTGTCCGTCCCCAGGGATAGGACGAGGGCCTGCTTGGGGAGCTGCAGGTTCGATCCGGCTCCCATCAGGAGGTAGAACTGCCGGGTGGGCTGCCATTGAAGATTGAAGCCGAGATTGGCCTCGGGAAGTGGGATCGTCGCGTTGTTGACGAGCGCATCGTTCAGGAACTGAGTCTGGCTGTTGTTGGCGTAGCTGTTGGAGTCGACGTAGTTGCCCTGGTCGACCATTCCGAGGAGCAGAATCCAGTCGCCGTGGGGGCTCGATATCTGGGCTGCGATCTCGGCGAGCCGGTACCCCTCCATACCGGTCACGTTGGCCTGGGGATTGGAAAGGGATCCAAAGTTGATCTGGGGGCTCTGGGCGGAGGGGTCTTGGCTGTCCCGGGTCAGCCCCTCCTGGCCGGTGAACTCCAGGCTCAGCCCAAGGCCGGTTCCTCCCGGTGACCGGGCAACCACCCATTTTCCCTGGAACTCGGTGGTGTAGTACACCAGGGCATCCAGGCCGGTCACCGGGCGTGGGATGTCGACCAGACTGATGCTCTGATAGAAGTTGTATTCGAACCCCACCGATCCCAGCCGCGTCTTCACTCCCTGACCCAGTCGGCTCACGGGGTCGGACGAAATTACCGGTCCCGGGGCCATCGCGGAGGTGCCGAACTGGTCGAGAGTGACCAGATAGGGCGCCATCGGTGGAAACGTGTCGGGAAACCAAACCCAGTCGCCGGTTCCGGAGGCTGGCGGTACCGCAGCGGTCTTGGAGTTCAGGGAAAGCAGACCCATCACCAGCAGGAGAATGCGGGCAAGGTGGGTCATCGGAGGCGCTGAGACTACGGGATGGGAGTCAACGGGGCGACGTTTTCGGGATGTCGAGGTCGCGCAACGATGCCGGCCGATGTGGGGCACGACGGATCGAGCAAAGTCCGCGTTGGCGTCCCACCCCTTCGAATGCAGGATCCTCCGGTGCGTCGGCTCGGTGTGCATCTTCAGCGTCCAGGGTTCGTTTCCGTTGTGCTTCTGCTCGGAATCCTGGGCTGTGCCTCCGCGCCCACCGATCCGCGCCAGATTGCCAAACGCCGGGTCGAGAGGGCCTCGGCCTACCAGACACTGACGCCCGAACAGCGCTCCTTGGTTGACCGAGGCCAGGTCCAGGTAGGCATGCCCGAGGACGCCGTCTTCATCGCCTGGGGAAAGCCCGCCCAGGTGCTGCGTCGGGGGGATGCGACCGGTGAGGAAACCACCTGGCTCTATTCCCGGAGCACGACCGACCAGTTTGTGAACTGGAACTACATCGAGGTCCGCGGTCGGGATGGCAACCGGTACCTCGATCGGGTGGTGACGACCGAGTATGCGTTCCAGGACTACGTGAGTGCCCGGCTGACGTTTCGGGGTGGGGTGTTGACGCAGTGGGAGACGCTGCCCGCTCCGGGATCCCGAACCTTCATCTCGCCAGGCGGCCCCATCCTGCCCTGACAGCGAAAGAGGGGGGCGGATTCGTGCTTACTCCGGGAGCGCCAGAAGGTGGGATGGAGCGACCTCGATCTGGCAGGCGAGCGCCTCGGGGATGTCGACGGAGCGCATGCCACCCTCGGGGGTCTTCTGGACGCAGACGACCACGAGTTTTCCCACGGCAACCTCCTCCACCGGTCCCGGTTCAAGGCGCCGGAAACGGATCTGGTAGGTCAGCTTCCGCCGGGTCTTCTCGGCCACGAGGAGGTGGAGTTCAACCAGGTCCTCAAACCGGAGTGGGCGCCGGTAGTCGCACGAGGCATGCACCCGGGGGAACCCCATCGGCGGATCCATGCCGGGCAGGATCACCGAGAAGCCCAGCGATCGGATGAAGGCATGCTCCACGGTCTCGAAGTAGCGGAAGAAGGCCGAGAAGTGGACGATGCCGGCCATGTCGGTGTCGCTGAACTCAACCCGCCGAGTGGCCTTGAAGTCGTGGGGCATGAAATGGGCCTGGGTTCAGGAGGTGTAGAGGGCCTGCTTGAGCTCGTGGACGAGGACTCCGGCAATCGGGTGACGTCGGCCGGGGTCCTTCTCCAGGCAGCGCAGAATGATCTTCTCGAGATTGGCGGGGATGTCGCCATTGATCTCGCGGGGTCGGATGAACTCCGAGCGGTCCACCTGGCGGCGCAGGACCTCGTCGGCATTCTCTCCCGGGAAGGGCTTCCGGAAGGTGAGCAGCTCATAGGCGCTCACCCCGAAGGCCCAGAGGTCCACACGGTGGTCGATCGGCTGCTTCAGGAGCTGTTCGGGCGCCATGTAGGCTGGCGTGCCCGAGAGCCGATCCTGTTTCCGCGGGGGATTCGGGATCGGCTGGGCTAGGTCGAAATCGATCAGGCGCAGGCTGCCATTGCGGGTGAGTAGGACATTCTCGGGCTTCACGTCCAGGTGCATGTAGCCACGGTCGTGGACCACCTCGATGGCCGAGGCGAAGTCGATCAGCACCTCGGCGATGTTACCGGTCAGCACCGGATCCCCGGCGCCCATGAGCAGCTTCAGGTTTGAGCCCTCGACATATTCCATGACCAGGGCGAGTTGCCCGCCGATCCGGCCGTGCTCGACGTACCCAATGATGAAATGGCCATCCTGGCAGGCCTGCAGGACCTCGCAGCCCGTGTTGAACCGCTTCCGGTCCGTGAAGGCGAACAGCGAGTTGTTGAGCATCAACCGAACGGCGAACGGACGCTTCTCGGCATCCGTGGCCAGCCAGATCTCCGACTGGCCGCCCGAGTTGATCCGCTCGTGCAGCGTGTAGGCTCCAAGGATGTCGCCGGGCTCAGGCATGTGACGTTAGAGGCGGGGTGCTAGCACAGCAGCCCATCCGGGTGGAAGCTTCCGATGCGGTGGACTGGTTTCAACCCGGAGTGTCGATGCACCGACCGACCCCGTCGGCGCGCTGTCGGATCCGGTGATCCCCAAATCTGACGATGGTCGGACCGGGAGTCCGCGGGTCATGGTCTCGGTCTGGAGATTTCCGGGCGATGCACATGGATCCAAGGGCAACAGGGCGGCGAGGGAGAGGGTTTCATCGACGGCTCCTGCGCTGGGGTGAGGCCGCACTGGCCCTCGCCTACCCCCCCATCTGCCAGGTCTGCCACGAGGAGCGTGCGGTGCCCCGACTGGGCTGGGTCGGTCCCCGGTGCCGGCGGCAGGTTAAACCTGTCCGCCCCCCGTTCTGTCATCGCTGTGGACTCCCATTTGACGGGGCGATCACCGGACCCTTCGAGTGTGGTAACTGTCGGGATTCCGACCTCTCGTTCGAGTCGGTCCGCGCCGCGGTGCTGGCCGAGGGGGTGGTCCGGAGGATCGTCCATCGGTTCAAGTATGAGGGTGCCGTCTGGTTCCGACCGTTCCTGGGGCGCCTCCTTGTCCGTGCGGCACGTGCGGGATTGTCCTCGGGACACTGGGATCTGCTCGTGCCCGTGCCCCTCCATCCCACCCGGGAGCGGGAGCGTGAGTTCAACCAGGCGGATCTCCTCGCCCGATTCCTCGGTAGTCGCATCGGACTCCCGGTCCGAAGCGACCTGGTCGAACGGATTCATGAGACACCGACCCAGACCCACTTGGGACGGGAGGCACGTCAGGAGAATGTGCGGCGGGCCTTTCGGGCCAGGCCGGGTTGTTCCCTGAAAGGCCTTTCGGTCGTCGTGGTCGACGACGTCCTCACCACCGGGTCGACAACCGATGCCGTCGCACGGCAGCTCCGGCGGCTGGGTGCCGAGCGCGTCTGCGTCTGGGTCGTGGCCCGTGCGCGGTAGCCTGGGTGGGGTCAGGCCAACAGTCCCTGGACGACGTTCCCGGCGACATCGGTCAGGCGGTGGTCGCGTCCGTTGTGCCGGAACGTCAGCCGCTCATGGTCGATGCCCATGAGGTGGAGCAGTGTCGCGTGGAAGTCGTGGAGATGGACGGGGTCCTGGGCGACATCGATACCGTAATCGTCGGAGGCTCCATAGACGCTGCCGGCCCGGACGCCGGCCCCGGCGATCCAGGAGGAGTAGACCCAATGGTGGTGCTCCCGGCCCCTCGCGTCGGCCGCCGCGTTAAACGGGGTTCGACCGAACTCCGAGGTCCAGACCACGAGGGTGTCCTCGAGGAGGCCTCGGAGCTTCAGATCCTGCAGTAGCCCGGCGATGGCCTGGTCCACATTTCGGGCGAGAGGCTCGTGGGCCATCATGTCGCCATGGGCATCCCAGTTGTCGGACGAGCCCGAATCGATCAGCTCGACGAACCGGACCCCGCGCTCGATCAGCCTCCGGGCCACGAGGCATTGCCATCCAAAGCCGTCGTTGACCCCGCGCTTGAGACCATAGAGGTCGAGTGTCGACTCCCGCTCGCGCGACAGATCGAAGACCTCGGGCATCTCCGACTGCATGCCGAACGCGGTTTCATAGGACCGAATCCGGGCCTCGAGCAGGGGATCCGAGAGCCGGTGGGATCGGTGGCGATGGTTGTTCTGGGCGAGGAGCTCGAGCTCGAGCTCCTGGAGCTCCTGGGAGGCCACTCGGCGCCGGATGTTGGCGACGGGTTCGGCGCCCGGCACCACGAGGGTTCCCTGATGGCACCCAGGCAGGAAGTCGGAACCCCAGACCTGTCCCCCCGCGTACGGGGTCTTGGGGGCGATCACGACGAACGAGGGCAGGTTTCGGTTCTCGGTGCCGAGGCCGTAGCTCACCCACGAGCCGAAGCTGGGACGCGTGAAGTTGAAGGACCCCGTATGCACGCCAAGGGTGGCCTCATAGTGGTTGGTGTGGTCCGACTTCATCGACCGGATGACACAGAGATCGTCAACGCACCGAGCCATGTGCGGGAACAGGTCGCTGACCTCGGTGCCGCACCGTCCACGGGGGCGGAACGACCACTGGGGACGCTTGAGGTACATCTGGAACTCCCCCTTGCGGCCCTGGAATTCGTTGACCGAGACCGTGCGGCCACCGTCGGCAACGAGCTTCGGCTTGGGATCCCAGGAGTCCACGTGGGAGACCCCGCCGCTCATGTAGAGGAAGATGACCCGCTTGGCCTTCGGGGCGAAGTGGGGCGCATGGGGAGCGAGTGGATCCATGGCAGCCCCGCGACGGGCATCCTCCGCGAGGAGCTCGGAAACCAGCCCCGGCAGCAGGGTCGATCCGCCCACGAGGGACCGGAGGAATCCGCGTCGGCCTGGCTGGGAATGGAGGCGAGGTGTCATGGATCAGTCGACGTGCAGGAATTCATTGCCACCCCAGACCACCCGGATCACCGCCGCCCAGGCGGCCTCGCTGGCGGTCCTTCCATCCTGTTCCCGCAGGCGGATTCGATAGCGTTCCAGGAAGGATCGGATGTCCCGGTGCTCCTCCTCGGAGGGGTGTCGACCCACCGAGCGCATCAGCAGCTCGTCGAGCCGGGCGTCGTCGCCGTCATGGCGTGCGACAAGGTCCCGGGCCAGCCGCTCCGCCTTCCGGTGCACGAAGGGATCGTTGAGGAAGTAGAGCGACTGGGTCGGCACCGTCGAGGACCCGCGCTGTGGGGTGCTGGCGTTCGGATCCGCCCCGTCGAACAACGCGAGGAACGGATGCCGCTTCAGCCGCTGGGTCATGAGGTAGAGGCTCCGATGATCGTGGTCGTACACCGCGCTGTAGGGCCCATGCTGTGTGTAGCCCCAGCTGATCGGGGAGGGGAAGGGATGCCCCTGGGCGGGGGTCCGGTCGAGGTCCCCGCTCACCGCGAGGATGCCGTCCCGGATCTCCTCCGCCGTCAGGCGTCGGCGGGGATACCCGGCGTAGGGCTCCGTTGTGGCCCTGCCGTCCTCGACCGGCTTCTGGGTGGCCTGTTGGTAGGTCGCGCTGAGGAGGATCAGTCGGTGGAGGGATTTGACCGACCTGCCGTCGGTCACGAAGCGGTGGGCCAGGTGGTCCAGGAGTTCGGGATGGGTGGGTTTCTGGCCGCGGGTCCCGAAATCGTTCGGGGTCTTCACCAGTCCGTTCCCGAAGTGCTGCTGCCAGATCCGGTTCACCATCACGCGGGCCGTGAGTGGGTGGTCGGGGCGGGTTAGCCACTGGGCCAGTTCCAGACGCCCGCTGCCCCGGGCGGACTCGGGGAGGCGTCCACCGCCTACTGCCTTCAGAAACCCCCGCGGCACAGGATCACCCGGCTTTTCCGGTTCCCCACGCTGCTGGAATCGCGCGTCGTGGGGGGTTCCCTCGACCACTCCGTAGGCAAGGTCCATGGGGCCTTCCGCAAGGAGCTGGTCGAGCTCGCGTCGGACCGACTCGATCTCCCGGGTGTGCTCCGACATCCGTGCCCGGAGCGCCTGCACCTTCTGGCGTCGGTCGGTAGCCGTTCCGGCCAGCGCCGATTCGGGGGAGCCGGCCGGAGGCAGCGGGTTGGCCTGCAGGATGAAATTGTCAGCATCAAGGCCCGGTTTCACCCCAGGCACGTGGCCATGACTGTCGATGAAGAGGTAGTCGATGGTGCCGTCCCAGCCTGTGGCGAGGCTGCCGGCGAACGGTGCCGCATTCGTGCCGTTCCCGACCGTGCCACGGAAGGTCCGGGCCTGGAGATCCAGATCCAGCTGGACCTGATACCAGTCCCCCGGCTTGAGGCCCATGGCGGTCTGCGTTCCATCGGGGGCCCGGTGGATCAGTTGGGACGGGGTGAGGAAGAGCTCGAGGGCAGCCGACGTTCCCCCGCCGTGACCGATGTAGAACCGCCAGGATCCGTCGCTGCCGGCCGCGGCGTCGGTGGACCGGAACTCGAACCCGACGGAGAGCCTTGGATCCTTTGCGGCGTTCCAGGGTCGCGGCAGGGTGAGTCCGAAACCATTGTAGGCGCCACTGTTTGGAAGACGAATTCCCAGGGTGCCCACCGGATGGTGATTCCGGAACGGGCTCTGCGCCTCGCGTGAGATTTGGACCGCGCTATTGGGTCCTGGATTCCATGGCGCCATGGGCGGCTTGCCGTCCTCCTGGAACTCCAGGTCGCCATCGAGTCCGACCACCTCCCGGATCTGTTCCGGGATGGATTTCGAGGGGGCCTTGCCCGAGACGGTTCCTACGAGCAGGGGTTGGAGTGCGATCGGTGCGATGTCGTCGGTTTGGACGGCGATGTTGTCGATTCGCAGGCCGGGCCGCCCGCCCTCTCCAGGTCCGTGGGAATCGAGTCCGATCTCCAGTGGGCCCGTCAGGGCCTCCCGTGCGAGGGGGATGTCGCCGAACGCGGACGCGTCGGCTGGCGTTCCCACGCGTCCGGACAGGGTGTGGCGTCTTGGATCCAGCCGGAGTTGCACGGCCTGCCAGTGTGCGCCGTTGAATCGGCGGAGCACGTCGGTCCGGTCCCCGGCCCGCAGACGGATCTCGTTGGCCCCGATCAGCACCTCCACCATCGGGGGGCGTCCGACGGGGCCCAGCCAGAAGCGGTGGGTGCCGGAACCGCTCGTCTGGTTCGTCTCCACCAGGAACTCCAGGTTGAGTGAGAGCGGCCACATTGGGGACCGTGGTCCGGGCTGGAGGCCTGGGGGCAGGGCCTGGCCGAGTCGGTAGGCGTTGGTGCCTCCGGGAATCTGTGCGCCCACGACTCCCAGGGCGTAGGCATGCTTGAAGGGGCTCTGGGCCTCGGGGTTCACTGCGATCGGCCCTTCGTAGAGCCAGGGTTGGACCAGCACGCCGCGGCTGCCACCGGAAGCCGGGGCCTGCATCTCGAAATCACCATCGAGCCCATCGAGGGATCTCAGCACCACGGGGGGCGCCGACTGCCCCTCCTGCCGAAGTCGGTCGACTAGCGTCGCGACGCGGACCTGGTGGTCGCGCCATCGGGGCTGCGCCTCGTCGGGGGGCACCAGGGGAACGAGCGTCCGACGCTTCTGTTTCTGTTCCGAACCCGGGAAGGCAAAGAGGGTGCTCTCGAAGATTCCGTAGAGAGCGTAGTAGTCGGTCGCCGGGATGGGATCGTACTTGTGGTTGTGACAGCGGGCACAGCCCAGGCTCAGTCCCATGACCGCCTGGCCGAGGGTGTCGATCGTGTCCTGCAGGGTCAGGTGGTGGTAGTTCTCGGAATCGAACCCGAACCGCCGCGACAAGGCGATGAAACCGGTCGCGGTCACTCGGTCGGCATACCGGTCACGGGGACCCTCGCGGGCCAGGATGTCCCCGGCGATCTGGTCGCGGATGAACTCATCGTAGGGGGTGTCGGCGTTGAAGGCCCGCACGACGTAGTTCCGGTAGCGCCAGGCATCCGGGACCGGGTAGTCCGCGGTCTCGCCGGCGGTGTCGGCATACCGGACGACATCCAGCCAGTGACGCGCCGCCCGTTCGCCGTACGCGGGGGAGGTCAGGAGGCGATCGACCACTCGGGACCACGCTTCCGGCGAGGCGTCGTCTAGGAACGATTCGATCTCGGTCGGGGTGGGGGGTAATCCGGTCAGGTCCAGCGTCGCGCGGCGGATCAGGGTGCGCCGATCGGCCTGGAGTGCCGGACGTGCGTTCCTCGACTCGAGGTCGGCCAGGATGAACGCGTCGAGGGGTGTTTGGGGCCAGGAGGTGTCCCGGACCCTGGGAGGATCCTGCGGCTGAACGGGTTGGAAGGCCCAGTGTTGGGACGTTGGCGACACCGAGGCAGGGGAGGCCGAGGGAAACGGAGCCCCTTGTCGGATCCAGTCAACGAGGTCGGCGATGGCCTCCGGCCGAAGGCGGGATCGACCCTCCTTGGGTGGGGGCATGATGTGGTTGGGGTCTGTTCCACGGACCGCCTGGATGAGCCGGCTGTGTTCCGGGTCGCCGGGGACCACCGCCGGCCCCGAGTCGCCGCCTTCGAGCAGTGCGGCGCGGCTGTCGACCCGCAGCCCACCACGGACCTGTTTGGCCCGGGTGCTGTGGCAGTCATGGCACTGTTCCGCCAGAACGGGACGGATCCGGTTCTCGAAGAATGCATCCCTGTCCGTCTGCCCCCAGAGCGTCAACGCCGACAGGAGGAAGCCCACCAGCACAGTCCATGGCGATCGGCCGGACCTGTTGGGAAGAGGACCAGGCTGTCGCCAGGTGGAGGGTGGTCGCTTCATCGGGATTGCACCTCGACGATCCGGCGACGGTCACAGGCCCGCAATCGAAAAGGCCGGATCCAGGCTGGCTCCGGTGGGTGCCAGGCAGTGGCGGGTAACCTAGGCCCATCTCCACCCACATTCGACTCCCGTTTTTGCGATCCCCTGTTACGCTCGAACGCATGAATCGGGTGCTTTCCGTGCTCTGTGTCCTCCTTGCAGCCGCCCTGGTCCCTGTGCGGGCCCAGGTGGATGCCGAGGATGTGCGTCGTCTCCATGGAACGGTGGAGTCCCTGACTGAGGGACAGGAGAGTCTTCGCCGCCAGATCCAGGAGCTCCGGGATGTCGTGTCCGACCTACGTCAGGAGAATGCGCGCCTGAAGCAGCAGCTGGCGAGTGGCGGCGAGATGGTGAACCGCGAGCAGCTCAAGGAAGTCATCAAGTCCATCAAGCAGGTCGACGAGAAGCGTGCCGCGGATGCCGAGTACGTGAAGCGTCAGCTGGAGGAGATCGCCAAGGAGGTCAGCAAGTCGCTATCGGCGCCACCCCCGGTGCGGGAGAACCCGAAGCCGCCCAAGCAGGCTCCGGTGGTCCAGGATCCGCCGGTCAACCTCCCGGAGAAGCAGTACGTCCACAAGGTGGGCACCGGGGAGACCCTGGGCGCCATCATTGCCGCCTACAACAAGGAGTACTCCCTCAAGGTCAAGGTGTCCGACGTTCTGGCCGCGAATCCCAACCTCAAGGATCCCAAGCGCCTCAGGGTCGGCCAGGAACTCAACATTCCGGCCGTCAAGTAGTCGGGGAAGTCATCGATACCCGAGGTTCCTCCGGCGCCGTCACCTCCGCGGCGGGTCAGCGGTGGACGACCCGGGTCTTTGCGATCCGGTCGTGGAGGGCCCGCTTGCCGGGGTCGAAGGCGATCATCAGGTAGCCGATCCCGAGGGTGAGCGAGGTGACGAATTCGGCGAGGCTCCGGATTGCGGCGCCCCGATACCCCAGAGGCGTCCCATCCGCCCATTCCACCCGGAGTCCCATCAGCCGCTTGCCTGGGGTGGCCCCGCTTTGGCCGTTGAAGAAGGTCTGGTAAGCCAGGGTGAGAGGCAGGTTGATGGACAGCGAGACCAGCATGAATTCAAGCAGGACTCGGCTGTCGGGCGTCGACGACTTCGCCTCCTGCAACGCCCCCTCCTGCAGGCGGCCCAAAGCCTCCGCCCAAGGAAGGGTCAGGAGCGTCATGAGCGAGGTCAGGATCATCCAGTCGATGATGTGGGCCCCGAGCCGGACCCAGAACCCGGCGGGTCGGGGCAGGGAGTGGCGGGCGACAAATTCGGCGAGCGGATCGGGTCCCGACTCATCCGTGGCCCCGGCGTCCAGCTGGAGATCCCATTTCAGCTCCTCGCGGAGGGATGCCGGCTGCCAGCGCGGGTCGTCCGACCTCCAGACTGGCGTCGAGGGTCCGACACGACCCTCCTCGCACCACGTCCGTAGTTCGTCGAGCGTCGCCGGACCGTACTCCAGTCCGTCCCCCCCGATGATCTTGTACTGCACCGACATGACGCGCGGTGGATAGGCTTCCCTCCCCACAATCGCAAACCAAAACCCCAAAACCCAAACGCCCTGGACCCGCGACGGCGGCGGATCGGGGTGGCTGCGACGCGGTCCGAGGTGTCCTTCCCCTCCGTCCGACCTGGGGTTACGCTCCTTTGCCATGGCGGCCGACCCCATTGTCTCGATCCGGGATCTCAGCAAGGTGTACCGACAGGGGGAGATCCAAGTCACCGCCCTCAACCAGGTCTCCATCGACATCCAGACCGGTGAGTTCGTCGTGCTCATGGGGCCGTCTGGATCCGGTAAATCCACGCTGCTCCACATCATCGCCGGCATCGACCGGGCCTCGAGCGGCTCAGTGCTGGTCCAGGGGATCAACGTCGCCAACCTGACCGAATCCCAGCTGGCCGACTGGCGGAACCAGAACGTCGGGTTCGTGTTCCAGTCGTTCAACCTCATCCCGGTGCTCACCGCGGCCGAGAACGTCGAGCTGCCGCTCCTGCTGACGGCCCTTGGACGCACCGAACGTCGGCGTCAGGTCGCGCTCGCTCTCGACCTCGTCGGACTCGCCGACCGGGGACACCACCGTCCGGACCAGATGTCGGGCGGACAGCAGCAGCGGGTGGCCATCGCCCGGGCGTTGGTCACGGATCCGACGCTGATCGTCGCGGACGAACCCACGGGCAATCTGGACGCCAAGAGTGCCACCGATGTGCTGTCGATCCTGCAGGCCCTGAGCCGGGACTCCAGGAAGACGGTGATCATGGTGACCCACGACCCGAAGGCCGCCGGCTACGGAACCCGGAGCCTGCATCTGGAAAAGGGTGAGATCGTCGCATGAACCTCCCGACCTTCATCCTGAAGAACGCCCTGCGGAACCGGAGGCGAGCTTTGCTGACCGTTCTCAGCGTCGGGATCAGCTGCGCACTGCTGGTCACGCTGCTGACGCTTCAGCGGGAGCTCACGGTGCCCCCGGAATCTGAGGCGGCGTCGCTGCGGATCATCGCCCGGAACAAGGTCTCCCTAGCGCAGCCGCTGCCGGCGAAGCAGTTGGCCGTGATCGAGCGCATCCCGGGCATCGTTGCTGTCTCCCCATTCACGTTCTTCGGTGGCAATTTCCGGGATGAGACGGTCACGAGCTTCGCCCAGTTCGCGGTGGACCCGAGACGGTTCCAGGGTCTTCTGGTGGAGGCCCGGGTTATCGAGGGGACCTACGAGGACTTCGCCAAGGATCGTCTGGCCTGCCTAGTCGGAGCCGACACGTTCAAGCGCTATGGTTTGAAGATCGGGGATCGGATGAGGTTCACCGGCACATTTTATCCGGTGGACCTCGACCTGAAGATTGCCGCGGTCTTCAACGGTACCGTCGACGACCGGGGTGTCTTCTTCCACCACAAGCTGCTCGACGAGCTGTCGGGGGATCCGGGGACGGTGGGCACGTGGTACATCCGGGCGGCGTCGCCCGAGGTGGCGAACGATGTGATCGCCCGGGTGAATGCCGCATTTGAGAACACCGCGGCCGAGGTTCGTGCGGAGACTGAGCGGGCCTTCCAGCTCGGGTTCGTGAGCATGCTGGGAAACGTGAAGATGCTCGTGCTCCTCATCTCCGCGGCGGTGGTGTTCACCCTGTCGCTCGTCACGATTAGCACCATGAGCATGGCCATCCGGGAGCGGTTCCGGGAGCTGGCGGTGCTGAAGGCGCTCGGGTTCCAGCGGCGCGAGCTGTTCGCCTTTATCCTCGCCGAGAGCTTCGGGCTGGCCGCACTCGGGGCCCTCCTCGGGGTTGGAGGCGCCTGGGCGCTATGGACCCATCTCGACCTCCAGAAGCTCACCAGCGGGTTCCTGATCTACTTCGAGGTCACCCCCCGCATCATGGCCTGGGGTGCCGCGGTGGCCGCCCTCATGGGTGTTGTCGCTGCGTTGCCGCCTGCCTGGCAGACGGCCCGGATGAGCGTGACCGAGGGTCTCAAGACCCTCGACTGACCGGCCCCTGAAAATTCCATGGCCCTCCCTCTCAAATACAACGTCCGGAACGTCCTCGTGCGCTGGCGCACGACGCTCTTCACCGTGCTGGGCATCGGTGCGGTCGTGCTGGTGTTCCTGGGCCTCCGTGCCTTGGGACGGGGCATCGAAGCGACGAATGCCAACACGGGGGATCCGCGGAACCTGCTCGTGGTCCGCAAGGGCTCCCAGGCCGAGTCGGGGTCCCTCGTGTCCCGCGACCAGTTCCGGACCCTGCGGGACCTGCCCGGCATCGCGCGCAATGCGGCTGGAGAACCCATTGTCTCGGCTGAACTGGTGATGATCGTGAGTGCCCCGAGACGGGACGGGGTCGGCGAGGCCAACACCCTCCTCCGGGGAGTGACCCCCCGTGGCATGGAGCTGCGGTCGCAGGTCGCCCTCGTCGAGGGCCGCTGGTTCCGGGCCGGTCAACGCGAAGTGGTGGTCTCGAGCCGACTGGCCCGACGGTTCGCCGGGTTCGAGGTGGGCGGGACCCTCAAGGCCGGACCCGACCGGTTGACCGTGGTCGGACATTTCGACGGCCGCGGCAGCGCGTTCGATTCGGAGGCCTGGATGGATGCCGACGAGTCGAGGGCCCTCTTCGACCGGGAACAGTACTCGAGCGTCCTGCTCCGTCCGGCGGACGACTCACTGGCAGCGGGATTGATCCAGCGCATCGACCAGGACAAGCGCCTGGCCCTGCGTGCCGAACGGGAGGTGGACTACTACTCGAAGCAGACCATGACGGCGAAGCCGATCAACTACCTGGCCGGCATCCTGGGTACGGCCATGTCGGTGGGGGCTGTGTTCGCCGCCATGAATACGATGTACGCGAGCGTCGGCGCCCGGACCCGTGAGATCGGCACGCTCAGGGTGCTGGGCTATTCCCGGCGTTCGATCGTGCTGTGTTTCCTGATCGAGGGGGCGCTCCTGGCCTTGCTCGGGGGCCTCCTGGGGTGTGCCACCGCCTGGGGACTGCAGGTCGGGCTCGCCGCTTTCAACGTCTCCTTTGGCACTCTCGACTTCCAATCCTTCGCCGAGACCGTGTTTCAGTTCCGGGTCACTCCCGACCTGATGCTGATGGGCCTCGGCTTCTCGGTCGTGATTGGCCTGGCCGGTTCCCTGTTGCCCGCGCTGCGAGCCGCCCGGCTCCCGGTCATCGTCTCCCTGAAATCCCTATGAGTCCGGACACCCTCGAGAAACTACGCATCGCCTCCGAACAGAAGCGGCGTCCCCGTGGGCCGATCTGGATGATCCTCGGGTCGATCGCCCTGGTCCTCGCCGTGATCGCCTACTTCTCGGTTCCCCGGGCCTCAGACTCCATCCGGACCGGCATGAAGTCGGGCGGGGGGGCGTCGGGGATGAAGGACACCGCGCCGAAGGGTGTTCCCGCCCAGACCCCGGGATCTGCCGGAACCGTTGATACGGCGGGAACCCATCGTGGTCTGGACGCTGCGACGAACAGCAGCGGGGCGACCTATGTATTGAGGACCTCGGGCTACATCGTGGCCCGGGAGCGGATCGAGGTCAGTCCCCGCTTCATGGGACTGGTCACTTGGATCGGGATCAAGAAGGGCGACAGCGTGACCAATGGTCAGGTCGTGGTCCGCTTGGACGACTCGGAATACCGGGCGCGTCTCGCCGAGGTGGAGGGCCAGTTGTCCGTCGCGCGCGTCGCCGAGGAACGAGCCCGGATCGACCTCGACCGCACGCGTGAGCTGTTCGATGAGAAGGTCGAGTCCCAGCAGATGCTCGACAACGCGCGCTTGGCGCTCGAGTCCGCCCGGGCCCAGATCCGCCAGCTCGAAGGATCCCGACGGGTCATCCTGACCTATCTCGAATGGTGCGTGATCCGGTCGCCGGTCAATGGGGTGGTCCTCGAGAAGCTCGCCGAAGCCAACGAGCTGGTGACGCCCCAGAACTTTGGAGGGTCTCGGGGCCCCAGCACCTCGCTGCTCGCCGTTGCGGACCTGGAGGATCTCCAGGTCGAGATCGATGTGAACGAGCAAGAACTCGCCCGCATCGCGTTGGGGCAGACGTGTCGGGTGAGTCCGGAGGCCTACCCGGACCGGTTCTACGACGGTGTGGTCGCTGAGATCGCCCCGGAGGCCAGCCGTCAGAAGGGGACCCTGCAGATCAAGGTTCAGATTCTCCGGCCCGACAAATACCTGACCCCCGAGCTCAGCGCGAAGGTGGACTTCCTGCCGCAGAAGCCGGCCACCCCATAGACCTTGTCGACGCTCAGGAGATCCGGTTCGGAAGAGGGCGAGGATCAAGGGGTGGCCCCTTCCGGATTCCACGCCCAGGATGCCACGATCCCTGCCGGATCGGTGCCGCGATGCCGCCACGTCGCGATGTCCCGGACGAGTTGCTGGAAGTCCGGGCTGTCCGGGTGTCGATCCACTGCGGATTCGGTCAGGACGGCCTCTCCAAGCGGTCCTCCGATTCGGGCAAGCGCCACCGCAGCGGCCCGTGCGAGATCGGGTTCGGGTGCGTGGTGCACCAGCTTGGCAAGACCCCGGAGGGCCTCCGGATTCTGGATCCGCTCGATCGCCCAGAGCGCGGCGAAGCGTTGGGTGGGTTGGAGTGGGGGCTGACGACTGATCTCGGCCAGGTACTCCACGACCTGGGGTGTCGCCGAGCGACTGATCATCTCGGTCGCGGCCTCGAGGATCCGGAAGTCCGATGTCGCCGTCGACGCTGAGGCCAGCAGAAGGATGTCCTGCGGGTCCGACAGTCCCTTGAAGGCCTCCAGGATGGCCTGCATCGACTCCTCGTCCTGCTCTCCGGTCGCCAGGGTCACCAGCTGCTCCACCGCGTCCCGTCCCCCCACGGCGGCGATCCGGTCGGCCCACTCGCCCTTCTGTAGGACGTCCGGAGCGGAGCGAAGGGCCTCCGCCATGGCGGTGAGGCTCATCTCCGAATCCGCAGTGCGGTGGGCCTCAGGGGCGGTGTGATCCAGCTCCTCCAAGACGATCGATATCCCAGTCTTCCCGTGCGGCACGCCTACCGATGTCTCGGATCCCAACACTGCGGACGGTTCGGCCCCAGGCAGGACGGCCGTTGGGGTTCCTGAAGTGTTCCCAGGGTCAACTTCGGAAGCGTTCCGGAGGTGCAGGAATCCGGTGAACAGGCCGAGGCCGAGGGTTGCTGCGAGGAGATGGTGTCGTGGCATAGAAGGCGGTCTTGAAGAGATGGATCCGTGGAGGAGACGGGGAGCCCCGATGTGGAGGCTCCCCGACCGGCGTCCTTATCGGCTGATCTCGAGTTTGTAGGTGCCCTGTTCCGTGCCTTCATACCCCTCGACCGCGATGAAGTAGGTGCCGGCCGACAACGAGCGACGGATCCGGAAGTTCAGGGTTGTTCCATAGTCGTCCTGCTCGGCCAACACCCGACCGGTTGCGTTGACCAGCGTGCCGTAGGTGTCGACCGGACCGGTGGTCCGGATCGTGACGGTTGCGGCCTGGGCGAGGGTGAACTGGAAGACGTCCCGGTCGTCGTTACCCCCAAGGATGCCGATCGTCGATGACGGGACAGCGACCCGGGTTGCCGTCAGAGTGCTGTCGCCGTGGTCGTCGCCGGCGCTGGTGCTGGTGCCGGTGCCCGTGAGCGTCACGTTGTAGGGGTTCTCGTCCGCGTCGTTGTTGGGCACGACCAACTCCGCGGTGTGGGTTCCCGCTGCATTCGGATCGTAGACCACCGAGAAGGTGGCCGAGCGTCCGGCCGCGATGGAGGTGGCGGGGCGCGTGGCGATCCGGAACTGGGTGGCATGAGGCCCCTCGAGGCGGACGGGTCCGACGCTTAGAGCGGCCTTGCCGGTGTTCTTCACCGTGAACACCGACGTCTTGCTGCCGGAGGCGATGTCGAGGGACCCGAAATCGGTCCCCTTGGCGACGGTCGGGCTGGTCAGCCCGTCCGCGATCTCGGTCTTGTCCGTGCCGAGGAGTGTGATCTCTGGCTGGCCGGTCGCGGTCGGCGTCGGCGTGAACTTCGCCAAGACCGTGTAGGCCCCGGTGACGGCCCCGTTGCCCCGGACGGCGACATAATAGATGCCGGCCGGCACCACCGAGGAGATTTGGAAGTTCTGAGCCCCGGCTCCGTTGTCATCCTGCGACAGGACGGTCCCGGCGGTGTTGGAGAGCGATCCCACGACGTCGGTGGTGCCGCTGCTGGTCAGGACGAGGGTGCCGCCCTGGGTCAGAATCAGCTGGAACACGTCGATGTCTCCCGAGGTCTCGAGTTTCCCGGGCATCGGTGTGTCGAGCACCAGCGTGGTGGAACCATTCGGGGTGTTGCTGTGGTCATCCCCGGCCGTGACTCCGATCTGCTGGAGGATCCACGAGCGGAGCGTGAGGGTGTTGGCGTAGATGCCGGGGATCTCCGGCCGGGCGCAGCCTTCGCCATAGCTGACGGCTCCGGCGTGGATCCAGCCGCCCTTGCCATCGGATACGAGCAGCGGTCCACCACTGTCACCCTGACAGGTATCCTTTCCGCCCCCAGCGACTCCGGCAGCCAGGTGGACGGAGGACAGTCCAGGATAGAACAACCGGGCCTGGTCCAGGCTGATGAGGCCCATGTCGACCTGGAGGAGGACCGGTGATGAACTTCCATTCTCCGAGGTGGTTCCCCACCCGATGGCACGGACCGCAGTGCCGGCAGCAACCTGGCTGGCCTGGTCTACGAGTCCGAGAGGGGTCACTCCGGTCGCGGGTTGGGCGAGCTTCAGAAGGGCAAAGTCGTTGGCGAGCTCCCCGTTCACCGTCCCGTATTGGGGATGGCGGATAATCTGGGTCACACCGATCCGAACCCCCTGGGAGGTGTTCCGGAGGTCGTGGGCGCCCACGACGACATCCATGGAGGAGGCGGTGGTGCCTTCGACGCAGTGAGCAGCAGTGAGGACCCATTGAGGATGAACCAGGGCACCGCCGCAGAACTGTCCGTTCACCGCGGTGTAGCCGCGAGCGACGAGGGCCGTCATCCAGGGATAGGCGCCGACGGGTGCGGTGGAACCGCCGACAATCCGGGCGACCTCGCGGGTGGGCGCGATGCGGCCGGATTCCGTGGGGCGGTCAACGGCGAGGGCGACCGAGATGGTGAGCAGGGCCGGGAGGAGGAGGGGACTACGAATCTTCTTGGCAGTCATGTCGTGTGGTTCGTGCTGGGTTGCTGGTGCGTTGGGGCCACTGGGCCCTCGGGCGGCATCAATCTGGTGGGGACGTGTTACCGCGTGATGACGGTGCGTCACATTGTCGATCGGAGGCGGCTGGCCGGCGGTGATGCTGGGGTGATCCGGGTGGTTCCAGGTCTCGACGCCGGGACGGGTCTGAGGTCTGCTGGGGACATGATGTTCCCCTCCCGAATCGTTCTCGCGCTCAGCGTCCTCGCCGGGACGCTCCAGGGTGCCCAGTGGCCCTCGTGGCGCGGTCCCAACCAGGACGGCACCACGCCCGACACCGGGTTCCCCGTGAAGTGGGACAAGTCCACAAACCTCCGCTGGCGTACCGAGCTGCCTGAGCCTGGCAATTCCTCGCCGATCGTGTGGAACGGCACCGTGTTCATCACGCAGGCGCTCGAGGACGGGAAGGAGCGCACCGTGATGGCGTTCGATCGTGAGACCGGGAAGCTCCTTTGGCAGCGCGGGGTCCGCTACGATGCCAAGGATCCGAGGCACCAGACGAATCCCCACTGCGCCGCCTCACCGGTCACAGATGGGGAGTGTGTTGTGGCCAGCTTCGCCTCCGCCGGAGTTGTCGCCTATGACTTCAAGGGCAAGGAGCTCTGGAAGACCGACCTCGGGAAGCAGGTCCATGGCTGGGGCCAGGGATCCTCTCCGGTGATTCAGGGCGATCAGGTCATCGTCTACCACGGCCCGGGTGAGTTCTCGACCCTTGTGGCGCTCGACAAGCGGACGGGCGCCATCCGCTGGCAGGTCCCGCTGAAGGAACAGCACCCGCCGGAGCGTTGGGACGGATTCGCCGGGAAGAACGACGGCATGATCGGTACTTTCAGTACCCCACTTGTCGTGCGGACCGGAGGGCGTGATGAAATCGTCCTACCTGTGGTGAACCAGCTCAAGGCGTTCGATCCCAAGACGGGGTCGGTCCTCTGGTTTGCCGACGGCATCAATCCCCTCGTCTACAGTTCTCCGACCCTTGGGCAGGGGACTCTCGTCGTGTTCGGTGGATTCTTCGGCAGCGGGATGTTCATCCGCCCGGGCGGTGCAGGGAATCGGACTGCGGAACGGCTCTTCTACGAACGCCGCCTGAAGAAACACACCATCGGCTCGCCGATCGTGAAGGACGGTTACATCTACCAGAGCTCGACCGACGGCTTCGGCCAGTGCTTCGAGCTGGCGACCGGCAAGCTCGTCTGGGAGGAGCGGTTGCCGTCGACCGGTGCCAGCGGCCAGACGTGGTCGTCGATGGTCCGCTCGGGGGACCTGCTGTATGTCGTGAACCAGTCGGGCGACACCCTAGTCCTCAAGGCTTCGCCGAAATACCAGCTGGTCTCGACCAATCCCATCGGGGAGGTCTCCAACTCCACCCTGGCGCTGTCCGGGGGCGAGGTGTTCCTCCGGACCCAAGCGGCTCTGTACTGCATCGCCGAGGCCAGTAAGCCCTGAGCAGCCCCGAGTTTTTGGTCGTGCGGCGGTCCCTTGCGGTGGTTTCCTGTCGGGACAATTCATTCCGTGAGCAGTTCTGAACCCAGGGTGCTGATTGTTCCCGCGTCCGAGATGGCGCGGAAGCGGACCATCGGCGGCGGCGAACGCTACGCAATGGAACTGGCTCGGGCGTTGTCGGTCCGCACGCCGACCACCCACGCGCTGTTCGATACGACCCCGAGGGAGGACCGCGACGGGAGCCTGACCCTCCGGACGTTTGGGGTGCACCACACAGATTCTTCTCGGTTCCGGTTCCCGGCCACGGGTGCCACTTGGGAAGAGATCTCCGGATACGACATCGTTCATGTGCTCTGTTTCCCGACACCGTTGTCGGAGTCGATCGTCCTGCGCAACGTCCTGCGCCGTTGCTGCGGGCGCCGGCAGAAGATTGTGCTCACCGATGTCGGCGGAGGGGCGGTGACCCTCGGGGGCAAGTTCAACCGCCTGCATCCGCGGCTGAACCTCCATCGGATGGCCCATGGGCTGGCCCATCTGTCCGACTACGCCGGACGTTTCTTCTCCGACTGGCCCCATCCCGCTGTGACGTTGTTCGGCGGGGTGAATCCCCAGCTCCTGGGCAATCAGGCCGGCGACCCTGCCGGATATGCGCTCTATGTAGGACGCCTGCTGCGTCACAAGGGCGTCCTCGAGGCGATTCAGGCGGTTCCTGCCACGACTCCGTTCCATGTCGTGGGGCGTCCCTACGATCCGGCCTATTTCGAGGAGCTGAAGTCCGCAGCCCAGGGGAAACAGGTGCGGTTCATCACGGATGCCGACGACGCCGAGCTGGCCCGTCAGTATGCCGGGGCGAACGTGGTGCTGCAGGTATCGCTGCCGAGCACGGATGGGGGGCCGGACAAGTCTGAGCTCTTGGGTCTTGTCGCACTGGAGGGCATGGCGGGTGGGAAGCCGGTGATCGTGACACGGACGACGAGTCTTCCCGAGCTGGTGGTCGACGGTGAAACCGGATTCATCGTGCCGCCTCGGGATCTCGGGGCCCTGGGCGCCAAGATGGCATTGCTGGTGGGGGATCCCGACCTGAGCCGTCGCCTGGGTCGCCAGGCGAGGGAACATGTCCAACGCCGATTCACCTGGGACAAGACAGCCGAGGTGGCCCTCGGGTTCTACCGACGACTCCTCGCGGCTTGAGGCGCTGGGTCGGAAGGGGACTCACGCGGGGACGCGGAGGAAGAACCGAGAGAGGGGTGTGCTTTGATGGAACGGTGGGGAGTTGGAATGATGGGTGATGCAGTGCCCTGCATTACTGGGCACGAAAGGCCCCACGGTGCCTTCGATGGAGGAGTGTATGGGACCAGGGCTGGATGGGCGGGTCGGGTGTTGTGGGGAAGGCATCGGACTGACGTGATCGACCGGTAAGGCGTCTCTCAGCCACGCCAACGGCATTGCGGCGTTGAGCCTAGGTGTGGTCTGAGGGACGAGGACCTATCCTGGGCTGGAGGGTGGAATCCCGTTGGGATTCATCCACGGCGAGCTTTGGGGCCGGATATCGAGGAACTGTTGAGGACGCATGGAATTCCTTGTCGTGTGGAACCGGATCCATGTGTCACTCCACGGTAATACCGGCAACGAAGGGAGAACTGTTGAGCATGGAGGACTCGAGATCTATGGCTCGGACCTCGACGTTGGGCTTGGGGTTGTTCCAAGTCTGGAGGTAGAGGGCGAGGGTCCAGCGGTTTGAGTCGAGCCGGGCGTTGCTGCCATGGCCGACACGCTTGGCGCGCCTGAGATCTCCGGGGTTGTCCTCGCGTCGGAGCCACCACGATTGCACGTCCCACTCGAACTCCACGGGGAAAACCTCGCTGGTGCCGTCAACGTAATGCATCCGGTAGCGGCACACCACCGTGCCGGGTGGATCACCCCATTGGGTTGCGCCGACGAAGTGGATCCGCTGGCATTTCATCCCGACGGGGATGTTGGTGACGGTGGTGGGAACACGGTTCGGAATCCTGGACTCCAGATTCTGCCCACTGAGGTGGATGACTCCGCGGATGTCGAACGGGATTCCACCGAGGACCACGCTTCCGGCTGGAAGGGTTCCCCAGTTGTTTTCGACGGCTTCGCCCGGATTCAGGGTGAGGAAGAGCGACTGGCTTAGCGCTCCGTTGTAAAACGGGGTGAGGTCGAGCTGTTTGGGATCAAGACTTGGTGGGCGTCTGGTGATGAACTGCTCCCTCCAGGATTCCGCCCATTCGGCCTGGTAGGCGCGGTTGACCCGTTCGGTTGGCGGTAGCTGCTCCCAAAGCCTGCGTTCGGTCCGCTGGCACCACCAAGCTACACCCGATCTCCAGCCCAGTCCCAGTCCGACCGCGGCAACTCCAAGGCAGCCCGCCCACCACTGTCTGGTTAGGGATCGGTTGGTTTGCAGACGAAGCAGAGCCCTCTTGAAGTGAGTGGCCGTGGGATATCGGCGTCCCGGGTTTGCCGCACAGGCTTTCGCAAGGATCGGGTTCAGGGCCAGGAGTTGCTTGGCATCGGGGAACGTAGGGAAATCCGGGGGGAGCTCCGGGAAATCCTGACGATCGCACCCTGATGACATCTCATAGAGGACCTTCCCGAGGGCGAAGAGATCCGCCCTTGGGCCTCGGGATCCTTCCGGAGCGTGATAGCCTTGGGTACCTACGGATGACGTGGAATCGTTTTCGCCGCTGATGAGACCCAGATCCGCCAGCTTGGGATGGCCGTGAACGAAGATTACGTTCCCCGGTTTCACATCGCGGTGCACCAAACCCTGACGGTGGAGGTGGTCCAGGGCGTTGCACAGGGAGCTCGCAATACGGATTGACTCAGCGACCGGCAGACGGCCGCTGGTCCTGAGCCGGTGTCGCAGGGTCAGCGGCGCGTAGTCAGTGACGCCATGGCTGTGGATGGAGTCCGCCAGTTCCATCGCGTAGGCAAATCCTCCACCTGGCAGGTTCTCGATCAGATCGTGGATACGGACGAGGTAGGGGTTGCTTTCGGCAATGGTCAGGAAGCGCTTCAGTCCCCCTAGCTCCCGGTGGAGCATCCGATCGGTCAGCGCGGGTCGCGGTGCGACCACCTTGAGTGCGACTCGGCGTCCGGCGGAGTCCTCGGCGAGGAAGACCTCTCCATACGCCCCACGACCGATGGGCAGCAACACCGAGTAGCCGGGGATCTGGGGCGTACCGTCTCTCATGAAACTTTCTGGAAGGGCTGGCCACGCAACTGGTTCTGGATGGTCCTTCGGATCCGCCGTTCGGTGCGCCGATCCAGCTTCAATGGCCCCAGGTCCGACCGCTGAGGCACTGGCAACGTGGAGCCTCGCGGCAGGAAACGTTGGAGCCAACCGGGCAGTCTCATGGCTTGTACCCCTTGGGCCACGGTTCTTTCTCCAGTCGTTGAAGCTGCTTTTCAAACTGCCTTAGCACCCTGAATTTAATCACCCGGACCAGAGCGGCGGAGATACCGAATGCCTCGGCGGTCTGCCGGGCGGAGTGTCCCATCCGGACCGTCCAGTCGAAGACCTGAAAATTGCGGGGTGTGACCGAGAGCCGGATCTGATCCAACGCGGTCTGAAAGAGGTTGTTCTCCCATTCGGCTTCCCAGACCGCTTCGAACTGATGGTCCAGATTGCCTTCTGCAACCCGAGTCCCTCCATCCAAAAGTTCAGATGCCGGAACATGCCGTCCCTGGCGGCGCAATTGGTCAACCACCCTGCGTCGCGTGATCGTAATCAGCCACCCCTTGAACGAGCCCTGGGTTCGATCGTAGGTGAAGGTGGGTAGCCCCTTGGCCACCGAGAGAACGGTATCCTGCAGGACTTCCTCGGCATCCTCCGGGCTCAAACCTTTACGCAGAGCCACCCTGAAGATGAATCGGCGGTACCGCTCATAGAATTCCTTCCAGGATGAATGGTCCGTCAGATCTTGAAGCCTCAGGAGAAGACTCACCCGGGTGGGCAGGGAATCATCGAGTGTGGAGGACACGAGGTTCACAACTACCCAATCGCTGGGACGATGGCGACCGTTTCAAGGATTCTCATCAGAGGTGTAACGCAGACCGCACTCCGAGCGAAGGGATGGATATGCGATGCATTGCTTGGATGATGGCAGTCTGGATTCTGGTTTTAATTACCCTCATGGACTCGGAGGCTCAGGCCCAGACCAACCGGGTGCTCTCTTTGGATGGAACCTCGGGCTTCGTCACAGTTCCGAGCAGTCCTGATCTCCAGAACCAGACAGGCATTACATTGGAGGCCTGGGTCTACCTAAGGCAGCCGCCCCAGAACGGGATGCAACTCCTGCACAAAGGCGACGGAGAGAGTGGGGACTCGAGGCAGTCCTACCAGCTTCAGTGGATACGGGATTCGGATTGGGCGGGACCTGGTAATAGCACCCGCTTTATCGTCTTTCTTCAGAATGGTACCTACGAATACGTGGACGCACCGGTGCCCTTGTACACGTGGACCCATGTTGCGGGATCTTTTTCCAGTCAGGACAACTCCATCAAGGTGTATATCAACGGGGTTATTGTGAAGGCGAAGACCACTCTGAAGGCGGGACTTCGACAGACCGACCTTCCGCTCCGAATCGGCAGAGCCGAATTTCCCTACACCGGCTTCGCCAATGCCCTGGTGGATGAGGTGCGCATCTGGTCGCGGGCGAAGCTGGATTCGGAGATTCGCCAGCAGATGCATTGTCGACTGTCGGGGGGGGAGACCGGGCTGGCCGCCTGCTGGAACTTCGAGGATCAAACGGCGAGGGATGTCACCGGGCATGGTCATGACGGAAAAGTGGAAGGAGGGGCGAGTATCGTTTCCGAGGATGACGCGGGAATCATCCGACCGGATTGCGGCCCGGTTCAGTCAGCCACCGCGACGGTCACGGTCGTCAACGGGTTCGTAGTAGGTGCCACCCTGACGAACGGTGGTATGGGCTACACGAATGCACCGGCTGTGACGATCTCTGGCGGAGGCGGCAGCGGGGCCGCAGCGATCGCCACCGTGGAAAATGGTATCGTCACCCGAATCACGATCCAGAACCCGGGCAGTGGCTACACTTCCGTGCCGACCATCACGATCGCCCACCCCCCATTCCCACCTCGCCGGGCCACTGCGATCAGCGAGGTGGTCAATGGCTTTGTCGTGGGCACCCAGATCACCGACGGTGGACGTGGGTACGAAACACCACCCAAGGTCCTGTTTATCGGTGGCGGGGGTTCTGGGGCCAGTGCCGTTGCCACTGTTGCCGATGGGGTGGTTACTGGGATTGCCATCACCAGTCCCGGAACCGGGTATACCTCGGCACCACTCGTCCGGATAGCATCCCCACCGTTCAGTCCCGAGCTGGACGTCGAAGTCAGTCGCGTTCGAGTGAGCCTCAAGGTCGTCCTAGGGCGTAGGTATCTGCTCGAATCGACCCGGGATCTGGTCACCTGGACGCCCACCGGGCCACCTTTCGTCGCCCAGGACGAGGCACTCGAGGAGGAGTTTGATGTGGAGCCCCAGGGTCGCTTCTTCCGCATCAGTCAGGTGCCCTGAAGCCGGACCTGACAGCCGAGGTGGCCCTCGGGTTCTACCGACGACTCCTCGCGGCCTGAGGCGCTGGGGCGGAAGGGGACTCACGCGGGGACGCAGAGGAAGAACCGAGAGAGGGGTGTGCTTTGATGGAACGGTGGGGAGTTGGAATGATGGGTGATGCAGTGCCCTGCATTACTGGGCACGAAAGGCCCCACGGTGCCTGCTATGTCCGAATCGAGACCCGTGGCAGACCCGCCGAGGTCCACCTCAGCTCGCGGGAGGAGTGAATTCCTGGGAGGTCCCGGGTTGCCTCCGCTCCGGGGGATGGGCATAGGATCCGGGGTCTCACGCTTTCCCCCATGTGGTTCGGCAAGAAACATAATCCCGAGGAACACCGGTACTACCTCCTGCCCGGACAGGGGAAGAGCAACCGGCGCAAACGCCAGCAACAGCTGGTGGCGGCCATCATCGTGGGCATCATCGCCGCTGCGATCATCGGGACCACGATGTGGTTCATGAACGGCCCCCGGTGATCTGGTTCATCCCGCGTCGCCGACTCTCGGTCCTGAGGCCCTCAGAGGGTGTGGTTTGCAGTGCGCCAGATCCCGTTTAGGTATCCGCACTCATGTTCACTGGAATTGTCGAGGAGACCGGGAAGGTGTTGGCGATAGAGCCGTCACCCCGGTCCATACGCCTGGAGGTCGCGGCGGGTGTCGCGGCTCGATCGGTCCGTCTCGGGGACAGCATCGCCGTCAACGGGTGTTGTCTGACCGTCACTGCCATCCGACGCGGAACGACTGCACGCCTTGCCTTCGACCTGCTGCGTGAGACTTGGGAGCGGACCAATCTATCGGCAGTAACCCCGGGTTCCCTAGTCAATCTCGAACGCTCCCTTGCCGTGGGGGATCGTCTGGGTGGGCATTTCGTGACAGGTCATGTCGATGGCACCGGCACCATCACCCGATGGCAGCGGCAGGGTCGGGACCATGTCCTAGAAATTGCCGCGCCGGCCGACATTCGCCGCTATGTGGTGTTCAAGGGCTCGATCGCGATCGATGGCATCAGCCTGACCGTGGCGGGTGTCACTCGGGGTGGATTCCGGATCTGGATCATCCCGCACACCTGGGAGGTCACGGCCTTGAAGGAGCGGAAGGTCGGAGACCGGGTGAACCTGGAGGCCGACCTCCTGGGCAAGTACGTCGAGCGATTCGTGGGCAAGACCCGTAAGTCGGGCCGTTGAGCCTCACGCAGCGCCGCGGAGTCGTGGAGAGGCGAGAGGGGAGAGAGAAGGTGGAGTCGGACCGTGAACGTGATCCGGCTCGGCTTCCTCCCGAACCGCCCCTCGAAACGGGGTCTCAAAGGAATCCCGGGAGCCCAGGCCCTTCGACCCATTTCCCTCATCTCTCCCGTGTTTGCCTCCGCGTCCCCGCGTCTCCGTGTGAGTCCCTCTTCCCCCGTATGCGGGCTCGATCTCCCGCTTTCTCCAGTTCCACTCCAAAACGGTCCATGATTTGCTCTCTGCCCCGTTTATGGCTGCGAAAATCAAATTTGGAACCGATGGCTGGCGTGCCGTCATCGCCGAGGATTTCACGTTCGAAAATGTCTCCCGGGTCGCCCAGGCGACAGCCGACCACTGGAAGTTCCACCCGCCGGCAGGTACCCAGAAGCGGATCGTGGTGGGCTACGACCGGCGGTTCCTGTCCGACCGTTTCGCGCGCCGGACCGCTGAGGTTCTCGCCGGCAATGGCTTCGAGGTGATCCTTGGAGATTCCCCCGTGCCGACTCCGGCCGTGTCGTTCGCGGTGAAGTCGTTGAAGGCGGCGGGTGGTGTGATGATCACCGCCAGCCACAACCCTCCGGAGTTCAATGGGTACAAGGTGAAGGCCTGGTATGGCGGATCTGCAGACGCTTCCATCTGCCAGGCGATCGAGGACTGTGTCGACCAGAGCACCATCAAGTGGACGGCATTCGACGTGGCCGTTAAATCCAAGCAGGTCGTGGTCCGAGATCTCCGGGCCCCGCATTACGCGGCCTGCAAGAAGCTCGTGGACTTCAAGCGTATCGCCGCGTCCGGAATCCGCTTCGCCCATGAGGCGCTCTATGGAGTCGGCGCGGGGTGCTTCGAAGAGCTGCTGGAGGGTACCTCCTGCGTGGTCACGACCCTGAACGCCGAGCACAATCCCAACTTCGGCGGGATCAACCCGGAACCCATCGCCAAGAACTACACCAGGTCGGCCCAGTGGCTGGCCAAGAATCCCCATGACATCTGCCTCGTCACGGATGGCGATGCAGACCGCGTCGGGGGGATGATGGGGGATGGGACGCCGATGACCACCCATCAGCTGATCTGTCTCCTGCTCCGGCACTTTGTGAAGAACCGCAGACAGAAGGGACGTGTCGTGAAGGCCCTCACCACCACCACGATGGTGGACCGCATGTGTGCGGCGTATGGCCTGGAACTGGTCGAGACGGGGGTCGGGTTCAAGTACATCGCCAGCGAGATGATCCGGGGCGGGGTGCTGCTGGGATTCGAGGAGAGCGGCGGCATCGGTTTCCCCGGGCACATCCCGGAGCGCGATGGCATCCTGGCGGGTCTGATGCTGCTGGAGATGCTGGCGGTCGAGAAGAAGTCGGTCGCCCAGCTGCTGGCGGAGATGGAGAAGGAGTTCGGACCCCACGAATATGCGCGCATCGACACCCACTTCCCGCTCGAGAAGCGCGCCTCTCTGATGGAGTACTGCAAGCTCAACCCCCCGACGAAGCTGCTGAAGTCCCCGCTCGGGGAGGTGAAGTCGTTCGACGGCGTGAAGTTCATCGCCCAGGACGGATCCTGGCTGATGCTCCGGGGCTCTGGCACCGAGCCCATCCTCCGCATCTATGCCGAGGCCAAGTCCAAGGCGGATGCTGAGAAGCTCCTCGAGCTCGGGGTCCGCATCACGAAGAAGGTCTGATGCGCCCCCGCGCCTGGGACGAGGGGCGGAGGCCCCGGGTCACTTCGCCTCGGTGGCGGCTTCGGCCATCTTGCGGAAGGCCGGTTCCGCGGTCTTGCCAAGGGCGGAGGGACCGGTGAATCGGATGAACACGGCGCCCTCGGGACCCGGGACGATGGCCCCGAGCAGGAGTGTGTCCGGCTGCGGCGTCTTTGGTCCGCCTGGCATGCCGCTCAGGTAGGTGCCCTGCGCCCGGACGAGGGTCAGGTCCTGGTTGCGAACCTTGACGGTCTCGACCTTCGAAACGAGAGCGGAACCCTTCTCCTCGAACTGTCCCAGCCACCGGTCCACGTTGGCCTGGACACCCCCACCATTGCTGGGCCCGAAGTGGAAGAACACCACCTCTCCGCCGGATTTGGCGTCGGCGCCCGGCACCGATAGCTGCGCCTTGCGCATGGGGGACCGGGTCTCGACCCATCCCCAGGACTCCGGTCGTTGGAAGGTCAGCCCGCCGACCGGGAAGGTCTTGGGGGCATCGGCGGCGATGGAAGCCGAGACGGTGGCGATGAGACTGGCAAGGGCGAGGAAGCGGTTCATCTGGACGAAGTATGGACGGAATCCGCCTGCGTCAACAGGGAGGGTTTTGGAAGAACGGTGCCACGATGGGCTCCGTTGAATCGACCGACAGCGCTTTTCGCGCTTCAGCAGGGTGGATGGGAACCCCTAGGGTCCACTTCGTCATGCGTCCCCTCCCATCCTATCGGATCCCGCGTTCCTCCCTCCTGCTGGTCGGCCTGCTCTGGATCGCGTCGCTGGGGCTGGCTGCGGACCTGTCCGAGATGGCCCGGGCCCTGACGTTCCATGCGTCGTTCGACCATGGTGTGGATGCGGATTTCGCCCGGGGGGATCGACGGTTCCTCCATGCGCCGTCCTACGACAAGCGCGCTGAGTCGAAGCCCGGGCTTCCGCCGGACGGCGAGGTGCGGGTAGCCGAGGGAGTGGGGCGGTTCGGCAACGCGCTCCGGTTCGTCAAAACCTCGACCCTTGCCTGCTTCCGCACCTCAGAGAACATGGCCTATCGGAAGACGGGCTGGAACGGCACCGTGTCGTTCTGGCTGAGCGTCGAGCCCGAGGCGGATCTGCCCATGGGGTTCTGTGATCCGCTCCAGATCACGTCGAAGGCCTGGAACGACGCGGCGTTCTTCGTCGAGTTCGAGAAGAAGACCAACGGGGTGCCGTTCCGGATCGGGGTCTACCCGGACCCGGCCGTGTGGAATCCCCGGAACGGGAAATGGGAGGACATGTCGCCCGCGGAGAAGCCACACGTCACCGTGCCGGAGCCCACACCCTTCGCCCGGGGCCGCTGGACGCATGTCGTGTTCACCTTCGAGCACTTCAACACCGGTCGATCGGACGGGGTAGTGACGCTCTATCTGGACGGTCGGAAAGCCGCCCAGATTCCGGCCCGGCAGCAGACCTTCACCTGGGACCTCGACAAGTCCTACATCATGATGGGCATCGGCTATCTGGGGCTCTGGGATGAACTGGCGATCTTCAACCGTGCGTTGACCGCGGAGGAGGTTGGACGGTTGTACGCCCTGCCCACCGGGGTGGCCGGCCTGCATCGCTGACTTCGTTGTGCGCCCTGGGGGGGCGCTGATGAGCGGCTCATGCCGGGCTAATGGGGTGTCGACACCCCCTCAAACTCGTGGACGGAGGAACTGGGTTTCCTAGACTCCGGAGACCCCATGGGTATGAGCACTCTCCATCGTTTTATCGTGGCGGCCTGCACCTCGCTGCTGGCCTTCCAGATCCTCCAGGCGGCCGAGCCCCTCCGTGTCTTCATCCGGGGCGGGGTCAAGACCCACGGACCCAACCAGCACGACCACCCAAGGTTCCTCGGGGATTGGACAAAGCTCTTGGGTGAACGGGGCATCCGGGTCGACGGCTCGATGCAGTTCCCGACCGAGGCCCAGCTCAACGCGTCGGATGTCGTGATCATCTACGCCGCCGACGGCATGCGGATCGTCGGGGAGGAGCGGACCCGTTTTGAGAACTACCTCCGGAGGGGCGGCGGCCTCGTGGTGCTCCACGACGGTGTCGTGGCCGGTGACCAGCACGAATGGGCCAAGAGGGTCCAGGGCGGAGCCTGGCGCTGGGACGGCGACAAGAAGACCACCTGGCACGAGGGCGAGGTGGGCCTGTACTTCGTCGAACCCGAGAACCCGATCGTCAAAGGTCTCTCCAACTTCGACTGGAAGGACGAGGTCTACAACCGGATGGACTTCGCCCCCGACATCGATGTCCTGGCGGTCAGCTTCGTCGACGTCTTCAACATCTGGCCCCAGATCTGGACCCACCAGAAGACCTGGGATGGCGGCACGACCCCGTATCGCGCCTTCGTCAGCCTTCCGGGACACGAATACGATGTGTTTAACACCCCGCACTATCGGGCCATCCTGCTTCGCGGCATCGCCTGGGCGGGTAAGCGGGAAAATGTCGACGAGTTCTGCAAGCCGGCGGAGTTGGCCTCGCTGCGCTATCCGGCGGGCGGCCCGAAACCGGCACCCGAGGCGGTCAAGACCTTCCAGCTCCACCCCGAGTTCAGGGTGACCCTGGCGGCCGACGAGAACGTCGCGAAGAAGATCATGTCCATCGACTGGGATCCGCAGGGACGACTCTGGGTGGTGGAGACGCCCGAGTACCCGGGTGGTCGGGACGTCAACAAGAACGACTTCAAGGCCTACTGGAACTGGGCAAAGGATCCCAAGGCGTTCCCGGTTGGCGGCAAGCAGCCGCGGAAGCCTCTCGACCGGATCTCCATCCTCACCGACTCCAACGGCGATGGCGTGATGGACCGCCAGTCCGTGTTCGCCGACGGGCTCGAGCTCCCGACCTCGCTCGTCTTCTACAAGGACGGGGTCATCGTCTCCCAGGCGCCCGACATACTCTGGATCCGGGACACCAATGGAGATGGCTCGGCGGACAAGGTGGAGACCCTCTATACCGGCTGGGGCACCTTCGACACCCATGCGGTCATCAACAATCTCCGGTGGGGTCCGGACGGCTGGATCTACGGTGCCGTGGGCTACACCCGGGGTCGGGTGAAGTCTGGGGATGGATCGAAGGACTTCGGTGACATCGCAGCCGGCATCTACCGGTTCCGTCCGGACGGCTCCATGCTGGAGCAGATCGCTGCGGGCGGCTGCAACACCTGGGGCTGCGAGGTGGCGCCCGATGGCGAGATTGTCTTCACCACTGCGACCTGCGGGGAGCCCATCTGCCATGTGGTCATTCCGGAGAAGGTCCTCGCGCGCGGACAGGTCGGAGGACTCAAGTCGTTCCTCAGCATCATCGAGGAGAACAAGATCTACCCGGCGTTCGACGAGAAGCGTCAGCCCTATGTGCAGATCGATTGGGTGGGGGCCTGGACCGCCGCGGCCGGCGCGACGATCTACGACGGCGGGGCCTGGCCCGAGAAGTGGGCTCCGGAGGATCGCTATTCGTTCTTCATGGGCGAGGCGACGCGGCAGCTGTTCCACCACGAGTTCCTCGACCCCAAGGGGGCGACGTACCAGGGCCGCAAGGAGACCGGCCGCAAGGAGACGGAGTTCATGGCCAGCACCGACTACTGGTTCCGCCCGATCCACAGCCGCGTCGGCCCGGATGGTGCGTTGTATGTGGTCGACTTCTACAACCAGATCGCGGTCCACAACGACACCCGTGGTCCAGCCCACGGGGCCCGCAATGCTGCGGCCCGACCCGATCGCGACCACCAGTTCACCCGCCTCTGGCGCATCCAGCATCGCGAGGCCCGTCCGCTCCCGCCCTACTCGCTGCCGGCCGGGGATCCGGTCCAGCTCGTCAAGATGCTGGCCCATCCCAATGGATGGGTTCGCTCCACGGCGAACCGACTGCTCCTTGAGACCCAGCCGAGGAAGGTCGGCAGTCCGCTCGCCGACATGCTGAAGTCCAATCCGAGCCGCTTCGCCCGGATCCAGGCGCTCTACTCCCTCAACAACCTCCATGAGCTCAACGACGGCCTCCTGCTGGCGGCGCTGAAGGACAAGGATGGTTCCGTCCGCAAGAACGCCGCCCGCGTGGCGGTCGAGCAGCCGAAAGTCGGTGCCGACGCCGTGAAGGCGATCCAGGCGATGCTGGCGGATCCCGATGGTCGGGCTCGCTTGAATGCCCTGGTCGCCCTGGGGGGCCTGCCGCCGTCGCGGCAGATCGCCGATGCGGTCGTGGCCGCCTGGCCGGGGCTCAAGGACCCGTGGCTGGAGTCGGCCGCGGTCGGTGCCGCCGCGGCGGATCCGCTGCTGTTCCTGCAGGCTGCCTTCGACTCGAAGGATCCGGCATTCGTCGCCGGCTATGTCCCGCACCTGGCTCGTCTCGTAGCTCAGCAGGCGGACGGTGAGCGGGCGGCCCGCTTTGTCGGCCTGGTCGCGGGTGCTCCTTCTGGCGCCGATGCCCTCAAGCCGATCGCGCTCGACAGCTTTGCCGCCAACCTGAAGTCGGTGGCCAAGCCCACCGCCGGGGCCCCGCTCCTGGCCGGACTCAAGACCCTCCTGGCCTCGGAGCGCACCGCGGGATCCGCCCTGCCGCTGGTCGCCCGATGGGATGCCAACAATGAACTGGCCGCCTCGGTGAAGCCGGCGGTCGTTCGGGCGGAGAAGCAGCTCGCCGATGCATCGCTCAGCGACGAGGCTCGGGGTCAGATCGCGGTGAACCTGATCGGGGTCCGCGCCGTCGATCCGTCCATCGTGCCGTCGGTCGTGGCCCTGCTGGGTGGGAACACCGGGACCGCCCTCCAGAAGCGCCTTGTCGACGCGCTCGGCTCCCAGCCCGACACCGCACTCGCGCTGGTCAAGGCCTTCCCCAAGTTGTCTCCCGAGCTCGTCGAACCAGCATTCGGCCAGATCGTGAAGCGCGCGGATGCCACCGCGGCGTTCCTCGACCTCATCGCTGCGAAGCAGGTGGACCTGCTCCAGCTCGGACCCGCCCGCCAGCATCGCCTCCGCACCCATCCCGATGCCGCCATCGCCAAGCGGGCCATCGCGGTGATCGAGGAGCTGAAGGGTCCAGAGGCCAAGCAGAAGGAGGCGCTCATCGCACAGCTGACTCCTGAGATCCACAAGGCCGGTAACATCGAAAACGGTAGGAAGGTCTACATCGCCAATTGCGCCGGCTGCCATGTCTTCAAGACCGATGGCCGCAATCTAGCCCCGAACCTGACCGGGATGGGCGCCCATGGACCCGAGGAGCTTCTGGTCCATATCATCGACCCCAACCGGCTCGTGGAGCCCAACTTCGTGTCGACGCTCATCGAGACCCGGGACGACCAGGCCTACGACGGGATCATCGACCGCGAGAACGCCCAGGAGGTCGTCCTTCGCAACGCCACGGGCGACTACACGCTGAGAAAGGCCGACATCAAGTCGCGCTCAAGCTCGGGTCGGTCCCTGATGCCGGAGGGTTTCGAGCAGCTGGGGGCCGAGGGCCTGCGGGATCTTCTGGCCTATCTGTGTGCCGACGAGAACCGGTTCCGAATGATCGATCTCACCAGTGCCTTCACGGCCAACAGCGGACGCGGTCTCTACAACGATCCCGAGGTGATCGATGAGACCGTCACGTTCCGGAGCTACGGCCTGAAGCGGGTGGATGACATCCCGTTCACCGTCATCAGCCCGACCAAGGCTGTGGCCAACGTGGTGGTGTTGCGCGGTGGTGCGCCCAATGCGTGGTCCCGGAAAAACCTGCCCAAGCGGGTCGAGGCCAAGGTGGGTGTGGCGGCCAGTCGACTGCACTTCCTTGGCGGCGTGGCGGGCTGGGGATATCCGGCGGTCGGTGACGACCATCTCCCGGTGCTCAAGGTCACCCTCCACTTCGCCGGAGGGGCCAACGAGGAGCTCCTGTTCCGGAATGGACAGGAAATCGCCGACTACATCGGTCAGTTCGACGTGCCAAAGTCCAAGGGACTGCCCCAGTGGACCCGGCGCGGACAGATCCGTTGGCACAGTGCGGAGGTGCAGGGGACGAATGTGATCGACCGGATCACGCTCGAAAGTTTCGATAACCACGTGGCCCCGACCCTCTTCGCCATCACCGCCGAGAACGGCCCGCGGTCGGCGACACCCGCCAAGGGGGCTGCGGCTCACAAGACCGGTACCGACGCCGCGGAGGTCCTGTCGAAGGCCGCTCCTGGCAGCCTCCGTGTTCTCGTCGTGGGCGGTGGCAGCAGCCACGACTTCCAGCGTTGGTTCAACCTGCAGGATCTCGAGGTCCTCCGGAAGCTGCCCAAGTCCGTCGTGGTCTACACCGAGACCACCGCCGACATCGCCGATGCCGCGCCGCACTGCGATGTGATCTACCTCGCGAACAACAAGCCGATCGGCCGGCCCGAATCTCGTCAGGCGATCTTCGATCACGTGAAGGCGGGGAAGGGGCTCCTGCTGGTCCATCCGGCGCTGTGGTACAACTGGGCGGATTGGCCCGAGTACAATCGCCAGCTGGTCGGTGGCGGTTCGAGGAGCCATGACCGCTACGGTGAGTTTGAGGTAACGGTCCTGTCGGACGTCCAGTCCCCGGTCTCTGCCGGCCTGCCGGCCTCGTTCAAGATCACCGACGAGCTCTACCACGATGTCCGGGATGACCAAGGCATCGCCCGCAAGGTGCTGGCCACGGGCAAATCCCCGGCGGACGGACGGGTGTTTCCAGTGGTCTGGGTCAGCCAGATGGGGAAGGGACGTCTGGCCTGCATCACGCTGGGGCATGACGGGCAGGCCCACAGTCATCCGGCCTATCAGCGCCTGCTCCAGCAGGCCACCTCCTGGGTGGCGGATCGCGAGCCGGCCAAGTAGGCCTACAGGCAGGAAGGGAGTCGAAGCAGTCCGGGGTCAACGACCCGCGGCCTGTTCGGACAGGATCCAGGCCGCCGCCGCGGGAAGATCGTCGACCACGACCGTCTGCCCGAGGTGGGCGGCCTGTTTTCGTTCCGTCTCAGCGCCGTAGCCGGTCCGGACCAGCAGGCTCCGCAGGCAGCCGGCGTTCCGGCCCGCCTCCACATCGGCCCACTTGTCGCCGACCATGAAGCTCCGGGACAGATCGATCCCGAACTCGTCGCGGGCATCGAAGAGGAAGGCTGGCGAGGGCTTGCGGCCGCGGCTGGGTTCCTCCGGGGATTCCGGGGCGAAATAGATCCGGTCAAACACCACCCCCGTCGGTTCGAGCAGCCCCAGCATGCGGGCATGGATCGCCTCGAGGTCGGACAGCGTGTAGTAGCCGCGACCGATCCCCGACTGGTTCGTCACGATGACCAGTCGGAAACCGGCGTCCTGAAGCTGTCGAAGCGCCCGTTCCGCGCCCGGAATGAACTCGAACTGCTCTGGCTTGGAAAGGTAGTGGCGGTCGACGTTGATGGTGCCGTCCCGGTCGAGGAAGACGGCGCGGGGTGCCGCAACCGGTCTCATGCGGACCCCTCCAGCCATTGGAGCATCTCGTCGGGAGTCACCGTGGCGGTGCCGATCTTACCGACCACGATTCCTGCGGCGTGGTTCGAGAAAAGGGCCGCCTCGATCGGCGACGCGCCAGCCGCTATGGCCAGGGTAAAGCTGGCAATCACGGTGTCGCCGGCACCCGAGACGTCGAACACCTCCTGGGCGACTGTCGGAATGTGGAACGGTGCCTTGCCCCGTTGGCAGAGCATCATTCCCAGCTCCCCGAGCGTGATCAGTAGCAGGGCCGGCTGAAGGTTTCGGAGGAGTTTTTCCACGACCTGCAGCAGAGGGCCGTCCTTGAGCGGTTGAGGGCTCCGGACCGAGTCTGCGATGCCAGCCAGCTCGAACGCCTCCTTGCGGTTTGGGGTCAACAGCGAGAGTCCACGAAGATCCAGGGCGTGGGACGGTTTGGGATCGAGGCTCAGCCAGCGCCCCCGGGCCCGGCAGCGTTCGCGGACCGCATTCAGCAGCGGCTGGGTCACGACACCCTTGGCGTAGTCGCCGATGCTGACGGCATCGACCCGGTCGAGAATCCGGTCGAACCTGCCGAGCAGGCGCTGCAGATTGCCGGCGGTGATGTCACCGCGGGTCTCCCGGTCCAGTCGCGTCACCTGTTGTTTGTGCGCGACGATCCGGGTCTTGGTCGCCGTGTGGTGCCCCTTGACGCCCAGGAGCCCGCTGCATCCGACCCGCTGGTCCTTCAGCAGTCGCTTCAGCTGGGCCGCATTCGCGTCCTGGCCGACCACCCCAAACAGCTCGGCCTGCCCCCCGAGGGATGTCAGGTTGCGGGCGACATTGGCAGCGCCACCCGGCATGAAACTTTCCCGCTCGAATTCCACGACAGGCACCGGGGCCTCCGGGGAGATACGGCTGACCCGACCCCAGATGAACTGGTCGAGCATCACGTCGCCGATCACCAGCACCCGGGTGCGGGTGATCTGGTCGAGCAGTTCCCGAAGCCGGGGCGGGGTCATGGAAGTCATGTCGTCGATCTCAGAATCCGGAACAGGCTGACAAAGCGACACACGCCGGCTCAACCACCGAGTTGGCTGAGTTGCCTGGTGTGTCGGGGATGGACCGGCGAGTGGACCTACCCTCGTCTTCCGGCGCACCGCCATCGGATCCCGTCATGGGACCCGCGCACGCCAGAATCCGCGGGGTAGTCCCGTGTCGGGCCCGAGGCCCGTTGGGACGGTGACCGGTGTGCTGGGACCAGCCCCGACCACCGTGGCGACCTCGAGCCAGGTCACGAGATCGAGGCTGAACTCCACGGTGATGAGGGAGTCGACTGGCCCCGTGGCCCGCACGGTGACCTTTCCTCCGGGTCCTGGGCTGGAGACGGTGAGTCCGGGCCCCTGGGGTCCGGGAGCGTCCTCCTGGAACCTCCAGAAGCCGCCCGAGCCTCCCGAAGTGGAGCCCGGCTGGACCACGACTGGGACCGGCTGCAAGGGGCCCTGGCCTGTGGCTTTGCCCACGGGTGTCCAGGTCCTTAGGTCCGGACTGAACTCTACCGTGCCGCGCATCTCTGCCGGCGCGCGGAGATCCAGCCGATAGGAGCCATCCGGTCGCGGACCCTCGATCGAGAGCGTCGCCGCAGTCATGGTTCGGGTTGCGATGAAGCTCTGGATGGCGTCGGCCGGCAGCCAGAGATCCGAGCCTCCCTGGAGCGCCTTGACCTCGATCCGTCCGACACCGGTCGGCGTGAGCAGGTTCCCCGAGAGAACGGCAGGGCCTGAGACGACCTGGAACGTCACCGGGAGACCGGTGGTTGTCGTGGCGACCAATTGGACCGGGGGATCGTCGAGGAGGCGGTCCGGGATGGGTTGGAACGTGACGCCCTGGACTCCCCGCCCGATCTCAAGGCTCTGCTCGCTGGCAGCCGCGGCGAAGGTCTCATTTCCATCCTGCTCGGCCCGCAGGACGACAAGGCCGACTCCGGTGGTCCTGAGCACGGATCCCTCCAGCACGGCTGGGCCGGACAGGACCCGGATCCGAACCGGCAGCCCGCTTGAGGATGTTGCGCCCACGGTTCCGCTCTCGGGATAGCGCAGGGAGGGGAGGTCCTCCCAGTCGATCACCTGGGGCGCGAGGAACAGGAATCGCACGGAATCGCCCTCGAGGAATTCCAAATGGTCTGGGGCATCCGCCGCGACCCGTAGTTCGAGGGCCTCCGAGACGAGGAACGGCGCGGTGTAGGTGGGACTCGTGGGCACGGGTTCCGATCCATCGGTGGTGTAGTGGAGAATCCATCCCGGACGGGCTGACTTCAGGCTTACGAGGACGGGCTTCGAAACCCGGACGATGCCGCTGGCGAGGTTGCCCTCCACAAAGACTTGGATCAGAGGCAGGAATGAGATGCTGGCGTCTGCACTCACGACCTTCCCGAAGGCATTGGAGACCTCGACTCGGTAGGTGCCCGCATCTGCCTCGAGGAGGAACGGGATCTCGAAGATGGGGGTCGTCGCCCCGGGGACCGGCTGCCCGTCCTTGAACCACTGGTATTGGAGCGGCGCGGTGCCGCCGGCTGCGACGGAGAGCGTGATAGAGTCCCCCTCGAGTCCTGCCGCCGACTGGGGCTGGGTCACAAGGAACGGCGGGTCGTCGGAAGTTCGAACCACCCGTCCCCCTTCGGACGCGCGGTCAGCCGCGTCCGCCAGGATCCCCGGGTGCAGCAGCACCAGCCAGATGATCGCAAGAAATAGGGATCGGACCCCTTTACAAAGACTTATACCCATCCTGCACCTCCTGACGGACCGTAGACCGTCCCGGTCGTCCTTTCGAGGAATCTCTTCGATCCGCTGGGGATCCGCTGGGCCTTTAGATGCCGGGACAATCCGCGCCGACATTCACTCGTGGCTTGCCACATCGACCTCGACCGGTAGCCTGCCACTCCCTTCCGGCGCGAGTCGCAGGAAGCCACTCCACTACACGCCATGGCTGTCAACGCTAACGAGCTCCGCAAGGGCACCGCGATCCTCTACAACAACGACGTCTGCGTCGTGCTCGAGGTCACCCACCGCACCCCCGGCAACCTCCGGGCCTTCGTGCAGGCGATCCTCCGCAGCGTCCGGACCGGCAAGTCGATGGACGTCCGCTTCAGCTCCGCGGAGAAGATCGAGACCGTGCCGCTGATGACCACAAAGATGGAATTCAGCTACAAGTCCGGTGACGACTACGTGTTCGTCGATCCCGAGACGTACGAGGAGGTCACCCTCACCCCTGAGTTCGTCGGAGATACCAAGAACTTCCTGATCGAAAACGGCGCGGTGACGATGACCTTTGTCGAGGAGAAGCCGGTTCAGATCGAGCTCCCCCCAAGTGTGGTGCTCACCGTTGCCGATGCCCCCGAGGGCATCAAGGGCGACTCCGCCAATAACGTCCAGAAGACCGTCACCCTCGAGACCGGCATCACGATTAACGCCCCGCTCTTCATCAAGACCGGCGAGAAGATCAAGATCGATACCCGGACCGGAAAGTACATGGAGCGCGCCTGATCGGGCCCGCCCCTGGGGCTGTGATCCAGGGTTAAAAACGAAAGAACCCCGGCTGGAATCCCAGCCGGGGTTCTGCGTTTCGGGGCGCCTTGCTCAGGCGTTGTAGGTGCTGGAGCTGACGCGTCCGCCGGACCCGGTCCAGTTGGTGTGGAAGAACTGGCCACGGGGCTGGTCGACGCGCTCGTAGGTATGGGCCCCGAAGTAGTCCCGCTGGGCCTGGAGCAGGTTGGCTGGCAGGCGCGGGTTGCGGTAGCTGTCGAAAAAGGCGAGTGCCGTGCTGAAGGCCGGGACCGGGATACCCTTCTTCACCGCCAGGGAGACCACGTTGCGCCAGCCCTTCTGGCAGCGCTTGATCTCGCCCCGGAAGTAGTCGTCGAGGAGCAGGTTGGTCAGCTTCGGGTTCTTGTCGTAGGCCTCCTTGATCTTGCCGAGGAAGCGCGACCGGATGATGCAGCCGCCGCGCCACATCAGGGCGATCCCACCGTAGTTCAGGCTCCAGCCGTTCTCTTGGGCCGCGGCCCGCAGCAGCATGTAGCCCTGTGCATAGCTCACGATCTTGGAGGCGTAGAGCGCGTTCATGATGTCGGCGATCAGCGCCTTCTTCTTCTCCGCGTCCTTGGCTTGGGAGAGGATCGGTCGCGGTCCTTTGAGGCGTCGGGCCGCCTTGACCCGCTCCTCCTTCATGGCGCTGACACACCGGGCGAAGACCGCCTCGGCGATCAGCGTCACGGGCTGGGCCAGGTTGGCGGAGTCGATGACCGTCCACTTGCCCGTGCCTTTCTGACCGGCGGCGTCCAGGATCTTGTCCACCAGCGGCTGACCGTCCTCATCCTTCTTGGCCAGGATATGTCCGGTGATCTCGATCAGGAAGCTGTCCAGCTCGCCCGTGTTCCAGGTGTTGAACACCGTCGCCATCTCATCGGCCCCCATACCGAGCCCGTCGCGCATCAGGCTGTAGGCCTCCCCGATGAGCTGCATGTCGCCGTACTCGATCCCGTTGTGGACCATCTTGACGTAGTGTCCGGCACCGCCGTCACCGACCCAGTCACAACAGGGGACACCGTTCTCCACCTTGGCGGAGATGCCCTGGAAGATGTCCTTGATGTGGGGCCACGCCGCACGGCTGCCACCGGGCATCATGCTAGGGCCATGACGGGCCCCCTCCTCGCCCCCCGAGACCCCGGAGCCCACGTAGAGGAGGCCCTTGGACTCGAGGAGCTTTGCCCGGCGGTTGGTGTCCCCGTACAGGGAGTTGCCGCCGTCGATCACGATGTCGCCCGGCTCGAGATGGGGCAGGAGCTGCTCGATGAACTCGTCGACCGGCGCGCCGGCCTTGACCATGAGCATCACCCGACGGGGGCGCTTGAGCATCGAGACCATCTCCGGGATCGAGTGGGCCCCGAGGATCCGGGTGCCCTTGGCCTCGTTCGCCAGGAAGTCGTCCACCTTGGAGGTGGTGCGGTTGTACGCCACCACGGTGAACCCGTGGTCGTTCATGTTGAGGATCAGATTCTGGCCCATCACAGCCAGACCGATGACGGCGATGTCGCCTGTGGGAGTGCTCATGGAGGGAAGGCGTCCCGGGTCACCCGGAACACCGGGTCAGGCTACCGGCCGGACAACTGCAGCGGCGAGCGGGAATTTGGGGCCCCCTCGCCCCGCCCCGGAAACCTCCGGCGGCGGTCGAACCTCCCGCCCGAGTCCCGCGGCCCCTCAATCCAAAAGCAAAAAAGCCCGACGGAGGCGCTTCCAGCGTGTCTCCGTCGGGCTTCGTGTTGGACGATATCGTCGAATCCGGATGCGGTTTTAGGCACGCCAGGTCGTGAGCATCGACCCCGGCCTGGAGCCTCTCTATTCCGCCCGCACCCTGAAGAAGGTCTGTCGTTCAGTGATGGGCAGGCCGGTCACCGTCTGGGGGGCTCCCGTCCCGGTCACCGTTCCGCCCACCGAGCGCCAGAAGGCGTCCGGTCCGAGTGAGGATGTCGACTCGAGCTGGTAGGTTCGGTCGACCTCCGTATCAAACCGGACCGTGGCGGTCCCGGCCTCGACCCGCACCTCCGTCAGGATGGGTTGAGACGAGGGCACGGCGAGCATCGAATAGGGCCCCAACCAGTCCAGGGGAACCGCCGGAAGATCGCCGGGCGGGAACTCGGGAAGGACCTTGAGGTACTCGATGAGGGCCATCTTTTCATCATGGCTCAGAAGCCGGCCAATAACGCCGGGACCCGTCGTGCTGTTGAATTCGTGTCCCCAATTCGCGTTGCCGGTCTGGATCGTGTCCATCTCGAATCCCATGTCGTTGGATTTCGGGCCGAGGCCGAGATAGACCGGGTCATAGTCGCTAAGGCCTACCCAGAACTTCTTCGCCCGCTGGTTCACCGGGCTGAGCAGGTCATAGATGTTCTTCACGGAGCCGTTGTGGAGGTAGGGAGCCGTGGCCCAGATCCCATCCAGAGGCACGGCCTTATACTTCATGGTGAAGGCGACGGCGTTGGGGCGATCAAAACCGTCATAGAATCCGCGCTGTTCTGGACTGAAACCCATCGTATCGTAGTACCAGTTCTTCGTGTTCTCCGTGACGGTTCGCAGTCCCTCCGTAAGGCTTACCTTCTCGGATGGGACGCCTAGGAGCTTCGAGGGGTCGTACTGGGCCTGGGTGGAATTCAGGACGCGCTGGGGATCGGTTCCAATCTCGTCGGCATCCATCATGGTGACAGCCAGTTTGGCCATCGCATCCCCTGGCGGCAGAACCGGCCTCGGGGCATGGCACGAGGCGCAGTTTTCAGCGAAGAGCGACCGTCCCCGCTTGGCGCGATTCATGTCCACCTCGCCGAGGATGTGTCGGGGCCAACGGGGAGCCTTCAGGGATTGGAGCTGGGTCTCGATCTTCTCGAGGTTCTCGAAGTGGACCGAGGTGGCCCATTTTCCAGGCGATGGGTTTGGGGTGCCATCGGCCTTCAGGAATTCGGTCAGGGCCCCGACTCCCAGTGCCTCGCCGGTGTTGCGGGACATGGGCTGTGCGACGGAGCCGTCGTACTGGACCCAGTCGAATTTCCAGATGTCCCAGAGCTGGGGGAAGTTCACCGGGGCATTGGCGACATGGAGGTTGTTGGGCTCGTAGAGGTAGGTGCCAAAGACCCGATTTCCGATCCTGCCGATGGCATCGGTCCTACCGTACCCTTCGTGGGTGGGGTAGAGACCACGGGTTTGGTTGTACAAGGCCATCCACTCGATTGGTTTCACGAATGCAGCCACTTCCGCGCGCAGCCGCCTGTCGGATTCACTGCTGAAGGATTTGCCAAGGACCCGACGGGAGAAACGTTTCCACATGAATCCGAGGGAGAAAGGCTTAGAGGAAACTTGCGTCGCGAGGAGGCTTTTGTAGGTGGCCTCGATAAAGCCCACGATGTCGGTCATGCTCTGGGATCCATCGACCCGGAAGTGGTGGCCTCGATAGCGGATCTCCCCCGTATGGCATGCCGAACAGGTGGTTCCGACGGTTCCCCGGGCCGGGGAATCGTCTGGGGCCACAGCCAGACCGATCGGCAACCCCCAAGGGTTCAGGGTGCTCTTCGGGGATGGAAGGAGCCCAAAGCGGGACAGATAGTCGGTATTGGACAGAAGCGGTTGTTCGGAAATCGGGTCGATGAGGTCCAGGATGCCGGTGGGCGGCTGCTCCAGAGCCATGAACCACTCGATCGGGATGAGGACCGTTCCCTGGGAGGTGAAGTGGTAGAACTCCCGCTGTTCCGGGGTCCAACCCTGTTCAGCCCAAGTGACAATCGGAGACTGTGAGGCAAGGCGTTCATTCCGCCCTGTGGAGACCTTCGGACCGGTTGATGCGACCCTTGGAGGGGTCGTGTTGCGCTTGGAATCTGGTGTCGTCCCAGACACCACGGGAACGGTGGGTATCGGTTTCTGGCCGCGAGTTTCCACCGCTGTCGCCAGCAACGTCAGACCGGCAAGGATGAAAGGTCGGGTGATGGATGAGGGAGCCATGTGAGAGGTGTCGGTCTTGAGTTTGAGGGACTGGAAGCCTCAACAGTGGGCAATTCTGCCGACTGGATCCGTTCAATCCCAAAGCCTTGAAATTGCTGATGTACGAGGGGATTTGCAAACGTTGACTCCCCGACTCCGCAAGACCTAGCGTTCGGACGTCGAATGCCGCGCTTCCACAGGACCCTGATCGTCTGCCTGCTCGGCTGGTCGCTCGGGTTCCAGTGGTTCAGCCTCCAAGCGGTGGCCTGGGGCTCCATGCTGGTGCAGAGGACGGTGCAATCCGATTGGAAGGATGCCGTCCAGACCACCTTCGACGGTCAGCATCCCTGTGAGCTGTGTCGGGTCGTGCAGTCCGCGCAGGCGGAGGACGACGACACGTCAGGTTCCCTCCGGGTTCCGCAGCTGGAGTGGATCTCGGATGGGGAATCCACCCCATGGGTGGAGGTTCGTCTCCCGCCTGTTCCGGTGTACGCCATCGCGGCGGGTGGGGGGCACCGCCGCACCCGACCGCCAGTCCCGCCTCCTCGGTCGGCCTGACAGGCCTTCCAGTCCGTCCACCGCGGGTACCCCCCTCGGTTGGACTCCGGTCGTGGTGCCCCGTGCCCCGCCCACTGCTGAAACGGCTCTCCCGATCCCCGTGCCCCGCCTCCCGGTGGCGGTGGGTGTTCCCCGTTCCTCGTTCCCTGATTCTGTTCCATCCGATGCGATTCCAGTCCATGCCGTTGCCACGGCGATTCCCGCCCCTGGCAGGACCTCGCCCCGGGTTCACGCTGATCGAGCTGCTGGTGGTGGTGGCGATCATTGCGATCCTAGCGGGGCTTCTCCTGCCGGCCCTCGCCGCGGCCCAGTCCCGCGCGCGGGCCACCGCCTGTCTCTCGAGGCTCCACCAGCTCGGCATCGGCTGTGCCCTGTATGCGTCCGACAACCGGGACGCCCTCCCGCAGTCCTCCCACCAGCGGGCGTCCTGGATCGGTCGCCTCGCCGTCTACGGACTCACCAACGTCTACCGCTGCCCTCTCGACACCAACCGGATCCGCATCACGAGCTTTGCGATCAATGACTTCCTGACCCCCAATCCGTTCGGCGCCCGGGAACTCGACTTCTCCCGCATCACGGTCATCCCGGCTCCGTCCGAGACCCTCCACCTCGCGGAGGCGCGGGGGGATTTCGAGGGAACCGACCATTTCCACTTCGCGGAGATCCAAGGTGGCGTAGTGACTGCCGACCAGTTCGGCCTGCAGGTGGACCTTGAGCGTCACCGCCGGTCGGCGAACTTCCTCTTCGCGGATGCCCACGCCCAATCCCTCCGCTCGAAACAGGTCCGCACCCTTCTGTCCGCCGAAGGAACCCGATTCCTCCGCCCAGACGGGTCCCGCCGTCCCTGATTCCACTCAACCCCATGAAACTCCATCCCTTTGTCTTCATCTGGGGATCTCTCCAGGCCGTCCTCCGGATCGTGTTGATTCTGGTCCCGGTCCTCGCCCGTGCGGATACCCACGTCTACGCGGGTGCTGTCGGCACGAATATCCTCGATCCCCTGGTCTTCACGACCGGTCACCTTTACGACGTCTCGTCGGGCTTTCGGTTCCCGATGGTGCTGCGGGACCGGGGATTGAATGCGGGACACTTCCGGGGTGATGTGCTGACCTTCACCGCGTTGTCGTCGACGGATCTCGGCACGGGACAGCTTCCGGGACGTGCCCTGTTGGGCTCGCGACTGGCGGTGGAGGTGGTGGAGGTGCTGGGGCCGGAGGGCGGACGCTTCGATTTCTGGGAAGGCGATGGGGAGAACCCAGGGAACCAGATCACGTTCCGGGTGCCGGTGGGGACGACGAACGGGCCGTCCTTCCTTGTGATCAGCGAGAATGACGGGTCTCCGGGTGGCGACGCTTACGGCCACATCCACGGTCGCGCGTTCACGGCAACCCTGCCGGGTCTCTACACGGTGGGATTCCGGCTGAGGGATGTGTCCACAAACGGGCCTGGGGGAGGCCCCCTCCATGCACCTTCCTCAATCCTCCGGATGTACTTCCAGGCGGGCCCCACCGTCGAATCACTGGAGTCCACAGACTCGGGTCTCCGGGCCTATTTCCGGAGCGCTCCAGGAGTCACCAATGTTCTGGAGGCGGCCGACAGCCTCGCCGCGCCGGACTGGACCCCGATCGGCCCGGGCCTGCGCGGGAACACCACCCTCCAGTGCCTGACGGATCCGACTCCCCCGGAGACGGGACGGTTCTACCGCCTACGTCTGCTGAGCATCCCGCCGTGAACCGGTTCGATGGAGGGGGGACCGATCTGACATAAGTCCGGTCGGCCTACTCCTCCCTGAGCCGAAAGAAGGTCTCCGGATCGGCTGCTGGCAGCCCAGCGACGGTCTCCAGCCGCCCCGTTCCCACCATGGGTTCCCCAACGGGCTTCCACGCCGCCGCGGGCCCCAGGGTGGAGGTCGCTTCGAGACGATAGGTTCGGTTCAATTCGGTCCCGAATTGGACCGTCGCCGTGCCGTCATGGAGAGAAACCACCGAGAGGGTGAGACCCGCCTGGAACAGGAACACGATCGGGTCGGATGGGGCCTGAGTCGGACCGTTGCCGGGTCCGTTGAGGGCGTCATCCACAAGACGGAGTCCGACCCGATAGACCCCTGGGCGCGTTGCACTGAATTTCCGGCCATGGATGTGGCCATAGGGATCCGCGCTGGGAGATCCGTCGTTCTCGCTCAGCAGGAACCGGTTCGTCCCCCCCGAGGTTCCGGTGGGCAGGGTGAAGGTGATTTCCGTGGCGTCGAAGAACCCGTCGAACGAGTCCCAGAATGAGAAGTTTCCCCCCGTTGGACCACTGACCGACTCGACAATCGCGGCAATCCGGGTCCCGGGCAGGGCGGCCCTGGGTGAAGGACCCCCATTGTCGAGGGTCGCCGGCAGCGCCGTGAAGGTGAGGTCCGATCCCCCACGGAAAATGGGGCCATACAGGGGCGACTCCCACGGTCTCAGGTGGATCACGAATCGGGATTCCTCCGCGAACGACGCCCGGTTCACGAAGGTCAGCGCCGCCCCCGCGTCGGGGGACACGGTCCCAGCGTTGACGTGCACGTGCTGTCCCAGCGTTGGGGTCGGGTGCAGTGCCCATGTCAGAATACCGGACAGGAGGTGACGGCAGAGCGAGGACGGCTTCATGGAATGCGGGGGAGGTGCGATCGGGGACAAGTCGGTGCCGGAGCCCCCCATCCTGCCGGGACTCGACAGGATGGGGCGCTCCGGGATGGTCGGACTCAGGGGTTCTTCAGCGGGGGCTGCTGTGGCGCCGCAGTGTCCAGAGCCCCAGGAGTCCGGTCGCCATCAGGGCCCACGTGCCGGGTTCCGGGACGGCCTGGACCGACAGGGTCGCTGCAACACCGAAGGCGAAGGCCTCGGTGGGTCCACCCTTGCTGTTGAGATCGATGCCTCCCACGAGCACGGTGTAGTTCCCGGGCCCGAGCACCGTGGTGAACGAAACGCGGCCATCCCGATCCGCATCGAAGCTCGATCCTGCGTAGCTGAAGGAGCTCAACTGGGAAAAGTCTCCCGGCAGGTCGCCGTCGCCACCGATCTTCCAGTCCCCGGTGGCATTCCAGCTGCCGCCCGTCGCGTTGGAGTCGTAGGAGATCCCGAGGTGGCTCTGGGCCCATGAGGTCCTCCAGGCGAGGGACGCCTCGGATCCGTCATGGTCGCCACTGGAGGGCAGGGAGGTCTGGGTCGGTGCGAACGGAGCGATTGCCGCGAGGCCGTTGTAGATCGAGAAGCCCGGCAGGAGGCCGCCAACCGAGGTGGCTGTCGCGGTCGCGTTGGCCGAGAAGGTCAGGGTGACGAGTGCCTCAGTGTCGAGGGTGAAGCGGAAGGCCCGGGCCTTGTGGGAATCCCCCAGGTCACCGCTGGCGGCATCCGCCCAGCCGAAGTTCCCGGTGATGGCCTGGTTGCTGATCGTGACCGACTGGGATTCGAGACCCGTGAAAGTCCCGAAGTTCCGGCCGGAGTACCCGATGTGGGCGTGGAGGCGATGGGTCAGGACCGCCGCGAGGGCGGTTCCGACGAGGATGGTTTTCCGTGGAGTCATGGTGATGTTGCCTTGGTTTGAATGGGTTCGTGGTGATATCCTGTTCGACTGGGACTCCCCCGCTGCGGTCGCGCCGATCCCAGACCGGGAGGGGTCGGATCGGAGGCCCACGGCGACGGGGGACGAAAGGGACGCCTGGGGCGTCTTTGGATTGGGGTTCGGGAGGGGACCTGGCCTTGGGCCCGGGATGACGACGGCGATGCCGGAGGTGTCATCCGTGCCACCGCTCAGGGCATCTGCCGCCAGCGGTGGGTCTCAGAACGGCTCTTCCATGCGGCGGAGACGCCGTGCCATGGTAGATCGACCCGGATGGGGTCGGGATCTATCGGGCACGGGACCGCTGGGAAGGCTTCAGGCCTGCCTGGGGGGTGGCAGGATGGGACGGTCCCCCCGGGATTTAGGGGCCGGGTGCGCCCGGAGGGCGACCGGCTCCACGCGCGGGGCGGAGATCACCACCGCGAGAGTCGTGGGCGCCGCGGCCTCAAGCATGTGAACCGAGACGGTCGATGTCGTCCGGGTCTCGTCCGACTGTCCTTCCGCCACGGCTTTGCAGATCCGGCAGGGATGCTGGCCGTCGAAGGTCGTGGTCCAGGCCACGCTGAAGGAGGACTCCCCGGTTCGCTCGATGAGCATGGAGGCCCAGGCGATCGATTGCAGCGCGAGCCAGTGCCACCCGAGGGTCAGGCTCAGGAGCACCACGGCAAGGCTGGAGGACCAACGGTGCATCGGGCAGTGAGCTCTTAGCAGCCGACGTTTTCATCCGTCAACCATAGGGCCCGACAAAAATGCCTCAGCGGTGGGTCGCACGAAAGAGTGTGGAGACTCATGTTGTTGCGCGGAGGATAGGTGGTGGGTTGAACACGATCCGGGACACCGGTTCCGGGTGGGCCTGAGTTGGTACGCTCCCGGGTCGGCCGCGTGTGCCTGCGGGGCACGGATTCTCGCGGAGGGACATCGCAAACGACTTCCGCTGGGTGGCCTCGATCGACAACAATTCTGCATGGCGACGTTCCGCAAGGCGCGTCGTCCTTTCCAAGCGGTCTGTCACTGAAATCTGAAATCCACATGAAACGAATACCAACATTCCTGGGTCGGACCCTGTCCTCCTGGTTCCTGGGAATCACGCTCCTTGCGTTGCTCACCTCCGCCAGGGCGGCATCGATCGGCATCAACTTTGCCGATGACTGGGGCAGCGGCAGCCCTGCCGACGGGGGTGCTGAAGTCACCGAGGACGCCTACGGAATCCCAGCCGCCCGCTGGTTCAATATGCCACGAATCCCGGGGTCGTCCTCCGGCACCGGAGTATCCTCCAACGCGGTAATCACCCTGCCTGAAGGAGGCAGCCTTCGGGTGGAATGGTCCTGCATCAACACCTACAGCCTCTACGCGGATGTCCCGACCGGACCTGGCGAGGACCAGGTCATCTACGGGTATCTCGACGATAGCGGCACGGGCTACCGGGTCTCCGTGTCCGGCTTCCGGAATTCTGTCTCTCAACTTTCGTTTCGTCTGATTGCCTCGACCGATGCGGGAGACGGCTTCACCGACGCGGCAATTCGCTATGGTGGAGAAACCGCAAAGGTCCAGTACACCGACATCCAGACCCCGTCCTACGCGGCCGGGAGCTTCAGCCAGAGCAGTGCTTCGCCTGACATCGCCACGCTTACGGGGAATAATTCGATCGTGATCGTGGGTGACCCTCGGAGCGGTGCTCTCCGGTCCACCCTCGCGGGAATCCTGATCGACTACACCCCCGGCGGAAGCAATCCGCCACTCATCGAGGAACAGCCGACGGCTCCGGGCGAGACCGTCTATGTCGGATCCCCGTTCCAGTTGTCCGCCTTGGCTTCCGGATCGCCGACACTCTCGTATCAGTGGCGACTCAATGGCGCTCCGATCTCTGGGGCCACCAGTCCTAGCTATCAGAAGGTCTCGGCCGAGCTCGGTGACTCCGGCAGCTACGACGTCGTGGTCCGCAACACCTTTGGCAGCGTCACGAGCAGCATCGTTCAGGTGGCCATCACAGCGGTCGAACCGCCCGTCATCGTGGTTCCGCTGCCGGTCCAGCCCCAGTACTTCTACGCGGGATATCCCGTCACCCTGTCGGTGTCGGCCACCGGGGGGCAGCTCAGCTACAGCTGGACGAAGAACGGTCAACCCATTCTGGGGGCCACCCAGTCGTCGCTTTCGATCCAATCCCTGTCGGCCCAGACTGCAGGCACCTATGCGGTGACAGTCCTCAATTCCAAGGGGTCTGTGTCCTCGTCGACCACGGTATCGCTTGTGGATCCGGGCGCCCCATACCCGACCGCCATTGCAGCGTCCAAGCCCCTGGTCTACTTCCGCATGAGCGAGACCACCCCGTATGTGCAGACCACCGCGGTCAATCGGGGTTCGCTCGGATCGGCGGGCACGGGTCTGTATGTTGGCAGCTACACGCTCCTGGCTCCCGGGGCTCTGGCAGGCGGGACCGACACCAGCGTCAACCTGTCCGGTGGACGGGTGGCGGTGACCTACTCGCCGGTGCTCAATCCGGCGGGTTCCTTCACTGTCGAGTGCTGGGCCAAGCCCGTCGATGTCGCCTCGGGCAACCGGGTGCTGGTCCAGTCCATGATCAACGGCCAGTTTGCGGAGAACGCGAATGACCGGTCGGGCTGGGTGCTCCGCCAGAACGGCGCCAACCTCGAATTCCTCATCGGTGGCGCCAACGGCGCTCCGTTCTACACGTCCACCGTGACGGCCCCCGGGGTGTTCACCGCGAATGTCTGGAGGCAGTACGCTGTGATCTACGACAGCGCGACCCTCACCGTCCGTCTCGTGGTGGACGGCGTCGAGGTGAAGACGGCCACCGCCGCGAGCCCCATTCTTCCCAACACGGCGGCCCCTGTGCTCATCGGGGATCGCGGATACGGCGGGTGGACGTTCAAGGGGTCCATCGATGAGGTGGCGATCTATCCCGTCGGGTTGACGGTCGGTCAGCTGGCCGCCCACTACGCGGCGGGCACGAATCCTCAGACTGCTGCCGATTATCCGAACCTTGTGATCTCGGACGGGGCCGCCGAATACCTCCGTCTCAACGACGTACCCACGCCTCCGTCGGACAACGCCGCCGAGAACCGCGGCACCCTGGGTTCTGCCTCGACCGGCACCTATTCGGGCGCGGGTTCTACGCTGGGCAATCCGCTGATCGCCAAGGGCACCCTGGGAGCCCGTCCTGCGGCCTTTCCGGGTCTTGGTACCGACAACACCGCCGTGGCGATGACCAACGGATGGGTTTCCACGGGCTCCGCCCCGTTGGGCAATCGGGTCACGGCCCTCGTGTGGATCAATCGCCAGGAGATTTCCACCACGGGCGACCTCAGCTGGCCGGCCTGGCTTGGGGGTGGTGGACTGCACCTCAATAACGGCAACGCGAGCAATCCGGAGGCGGAGCTTCGCTACCACTGGAACGGTGGCGAGTGGGGCTGGAGCTCCGGGCTGTTTGTGCCGGCCAACACCTGGACCTTCGCGGCCTTCGTCGTGGAGCCCGACAAGGCGGTGATCTACATGTCCGAGGGGGCGGAGCTCAAGTCCGCCACCAATGCGGTCAACCATGCAGCCATGGTGGTGACCTCCGGCATGTCCTTCGGCGGGAACCAACCGGGTCGTGCCGATCGGAACTTCATCGGACAACTGGACGAGGTTGCGATCTATGACCGGGCCCTCAGCGGTGACGAGATCGCCACGATCTTTGCGAGCACCTTCAAGAGCGGTCCGGTGCCTCCCAGCGCTCTGACCCTGACCACCACGGGTGGGGAATACCTCCTCCAGTGGACCTCGGGTGTGCTTCAGTCATCGGCCACGCTTGGAGGGACGTATTCAGACGTCGCCGGTGCTGCCTCGCCGTTCCGGATGACACCGGCCGACGCCCAGCGGTTCTACCGGTTGCGGGCCAACTGATCCGCCATTTCATTCACAACCGGCCGGCAGCCCTGCTGTCGGCCGGTTTTTTGTGGTTTCCTCCGATTTTCGGATGGCTGGGTTTCCACGAGATTGCAGGACTTGATGCCTCCGGGACCCAGCAGGATTGCCCCGAGGTGCCACCGGACGTCCACGGGGCATCCGCCCGATTCCTTAAACTCCTTCTCTCTTCGTCCTCCGCGTCTCCGGGTCTCCGCGTGAGTCCCTGCGTTGACTGTTGTCGGCCAGGAATGAAACCCCTTCACTGTCCGCACCATGTCCACACATCGCATCGGCATCATCGGGGGATCGGGTCTGTACCAGATGGAGGGGTTGACTCGGCAGCGTTGGCGGACCGTCAAGACCCCCTTTGGATCGCCGTCCGACCAGTTCCTGTGCGGGGAACTCGAGGGGCGCGAGGTCGTGTTCCTGCCGCGCCATGGTCGAGGGCATCGGATCCTTCCCAGCGAGCTGAACCATCGTGCGAACCTCTGGGGCATGAAGTCGCTGGGTGTGTCCTGGGTGATCAGCGTCAGCGCGGTCGGATCCCTGCAGAAGAAGTACCGGCCGCGGGATGTCGTCCTCGTTGACCAGTTCGTGGACCGGACCAAGCGGGACTTCGAACACACCTTCTTCGGCTCGGGCATCGTGGCGCACATCGCCTTCGCGGAGCCGATCTGCGAGGAACTCCGCCAGCTGCTCCTGCAATCCGCAAAGACCTGTCGGGCCCGGGTCCACAACGGGGGTACCTACCTCAACATGGAAGGGCCGGCCTTCAGCACCCGCGCAGAGTCCCGGTTTCATCACGAGTGCGGCTTCGATGTGGTGGGCATGACCAACCTCGGGGAGGCCCGCTGTGCCCGCGAGGCGGAGATCGCCTATGCGACCCTCGCCATGGTGACCGACTACGATGCGTGGAAGACCGACGAGGCGCATGTGACGGTTGAGATGGTCATCGACAACCTCCACAGGAATGCGGCCCTCGCCCAGGCCATTGTCCGGGATGTTCTCCCGCGGATCCCGGCCGCCCCGGGGTGGTCGTGTCATGAGACCCTTCGATACGCGATCATGACCGCTCGGGACCTCTGGCCGACCGCGACCGTCCGCAGGCTGCGTCCGATCCTCGCGAAGTATCTCTGAACCGATGCGGTTTCCGTCACCGGTTCCGTCCTGGCCCCAACCTCAGGTCCAGAGCTGGCGGTCGAGTGACCGGTATTGGACCGCCTCGAGGAGGTCGTCCTGGTTTGGGTGGTCCCTGCCGGCGAGGTCGGCGATGGTACGGGCGACCTTGAGGATGCGGTCATGCGCCCGGGCGCTCAGGTTGCGATCCGTGACCGCGTGCTTGAGGAGCTCGCGGGCGGATTCGTCCAGATGGGTGAACTCCCTGAGTTCCCGGGAACCCATCCGGGCGTTGCAGGGAATGCGGCGGGATCGGAATCGTTCCAGCTGCCGCGCCCGTGCGGCGATGACCCGGGCCCGGACCGTGGCGCTCGATTCCCCTGGGGCGGCCTGGCTCAGGTCGGCAAACGGGACCGACGGAACCTCCACGTGGAGGTCGATCCGGTCGAGGAGCGGTCCCGAGATGCGTCCAAGGTAGGCCTGGATCTCACGCGGCGAGGAGCGGCTCTCGCGCGGCATCTTTCCGTCGGGCGTGGGGTTCATCGCCGCCACGAGCATGAACTGGGCGGGGAACGTCATTGTGCCGGCTGCCCTCGAGATGGTGACCCGTCCTTCCTCGAGCGGCTGGCGCATGGTCTCCAGGACACTCCGTTTGAATTCGGGGAGCTCGTCCAGGAACAGGACCCCGTGGTGGGCGAGGGAGATCTCGCCGGGTGTAGGATGGGCATTGCCGCCCAGCAGGCCTGCATCGCTTGCCGTGTGGTGCGGCGTGCGGAATGGCCGCTGCGTGACGAGGCCCCGACCGGTTGGAAGCAGCCCGCAGACGCTGTGAATCTTGGTGGTCTCCAGCGCCTCGTCGAGGGTGAGTGGCGGCAGAATTCCGGGGACACGACGGGCCAGCATGCTCTTGCCCGTCCCAGGCGGCCCGATGAGCAGGAGATTATGCCCTCCGGCTGCGGCGACCTCGAGGGCCCGCTTCACGGATTCCTGTCCCTTCACATCGGCAAGGTCGAATTCCTCGTCGGGCTGGGCCTCGAAGAGAGCCTCAACGTCGACCCGGGCCGGTGGGATCTCGACGGAGCCTTCAAGGAACAGCGCCGCTTCGTGGAGGTTGGCAACCGGGATCACATCGAGTCCGGAGACCACGGCCGCCTCGGCGGCATTCTCCCGGGGCACCAGTACCCCCCGACGTCCCTCGGCCCGGGCCTGCAGCGCCACCGCGAGGGCGCCGCGGACGGGTCGGACCGCCCCGGTCAGGGCCAGTTCGCCAATCATCAGGTAGTCGTTGAGACGCGTCGGTTCGATCTGGTCGGTGGCGGTCAGGATCCCGATGCCGATGGCGAGGTCGAAGCTGGGTCCCTCCTTCCGGGTGTCGGCGGGTGCCAGGTTGATGGTGATGCGGTTGTCGGGGAACCGGAACGACGAGTTCGTGATGGCGGTGAGGACGCGGTCGCGGGACTCCCGGACGGCGGCGTCGGGGAGTCCCACCACGACGATCCCCATCTGTCCGTAGCCACTGTCGACCTCGACCTCGATGGGGGCGGCGTCGACACCCTGGACCGCCGCGGAATGGATTTGAGCGAGCATTGGACCAGTATCCCGGACGGCGGCCGTTCGTCCCTCCCCAGATTTGGGGATGCCTGGGGACTGGTTCACCCGGAGAGGAGAGGGGGAGGGACTCACACGGGGCCGCGGAGGCGCGGAGGAAGCGGGGGGATGAACTTTAGAGACACCGGAGCCGATCATCGGCCCGGTGGTGAGACCTGTTTGGGTGGGTGCCGCAGTGCCCTGCGGCACTGGGTGCGAAAGCAGCCACCCGCGGAACCGTCTTGCGAACTTGGGCTCTAGCCGGGAAACGCCCCGGCACCCAGGGACGTGGAGCGCACAGGCTCAGGTGGATTCATGCGGAGGCGCGGAGGGAGACAGGGGAGGGATGGATTGGGAAGCGGGATCGTGAGGAGGGACCCGCTTGTGGATGCCTCGACACGCCTTCCGGGGTTTGTGGAGTTCCGGCACCTGAACGCTTCAAATCTTTCCCAAATGCCTTTTCCCTCCTCCGTGGCTCCGCGTCTCCGCGTGAGTCCCCATCGCCTTGCCTTCCCACGTCGTCACCTGGTCTCCGTCGCTGACCGTCCCGCTCACCCACGACTGTCCGTGGAACTGCCGCTATTGTGGTTATCGGTCGGATCGCCAGGGCCTCATCTCCGAGGTGGAACTGGAGCGTCTCTTGCAGCGCGCGGTCCGGCAGGGGGCGACCGAGGTGCTGTTCCTCTCGGGCGAGATCCCCGGTTCGCTCCCACACATCCGCCAGGAGCTGGAATCCCGGGGGTTCCGGGATTTCATCGAGTTCGCCCAAAGGGCCTGTGAGCAGGCCCTGAGATTGGACCTTCTGCCTCACTGCAACCTCGGAGCGATGTCCGCTGAACAGTTCGCGCGACTCGGTCCGTTGAACGCCTCGATGGGCCTCATGCTGGAGAACGTGGACGAAGCGTTCAACCGGACGGTGGCCCCGGAGAAATCGGTCGCGGGTCGGCTCCGGACTCTCCGTGCCGCCGGCGAGGCACAGATTCCCTACACGAGTGGCATCCTGATCGGACTCGGCGAATCCCGAGACTCACGACTCCGGTCGCTCGACACCCTCGCGGAACTCCATGCCGAGTTTGGCCACCTCCAGGAGATCATCCTCCAGAATTTCATCCCGAACACCGGCTCTGCCATTCGCGGGACTCCCCAGCCGCTTCAGTTTGAGGACTATGCCGAACTGATCACGCATTGGCGCCAGCTAGCCCCTGGGGTGGCGATCCAGATTCCGCCGAACCTGAACCCGTTCTGGCGCGAGCTCCTGCCGCTCATCGATGACCTCGGTGGCATCAGTGCCGATGGAGACCTCGTCAACCCGGACACGCCGTGGGAGGCCCCCCAGGTCTACCGTGAGGCCTGCGCGTCGCTTGGAATCGTGCTGCGGCATCGCTGGCCCGTCTACGATGCGTTCGTGCAGCGAGGCTGGATCAGCTCCGAGGTCCGTCGGGTGATCGACACCCGGACCGTCGACCGCCCCGGTGGCTTCGGCCTGATGTTCCAGGACCGGGCCCGACTGGCGCCGGAAATCCTCTCGAAACCGTTCCTGGGACAACGGCTCACCGTGGAAGACTGCCTGGAGCTGGTGGGGCGGGATGGAGCGGCGGCGGAGGAGATGAGGGTGGCCGCGGACGAGCTGAACCGTCGGATGCACGGGGACGAGGTGACCTACGTCGTCAACCGCAACGCCAACTTCACGAACGTCTGCGTCACCCACTGCTCCTTCTGTGGGTTCTATCGGCCGGCCGGGCATCCGGAGGCCTACACCCGCAGCATCGGGGCGGTGGTCGAGCGCATCGCCCAGACCCCGTGGGTCACCGAGGTCTGCCTCCAGGGAGGAATCCATCCGGAACTGGGGTTCGACTACTACGCGGAACTCCTGGGGGCCATCCGGGCCGCATTTCCGAGGGTCCATCTCCATGCCTATTCACCGATGGAGATCCATTCGCTCGGGTCCAAGACGGGGTGGTCCTGCGACCGGATCCTCGGGACCCTGATGGAGGCGGGGCTCGGTTCGATGCCGGGGACGGCGGCAGAGATCCTGGACGACTCGGTCCGACAGCGGGTTTCACCCGAAAAGCTCTCCGCGGCGCGGTGGGTGGAGATTGTCCGGACCGCTCATCGGCTGGGACTGCGCTCGACGTCGACCCTGATGTTCGGCCACACGGAGACGTGGGCCGACCGGTTCCGTCACATGGATCTGCTGCGTCGGCTCCAGCTGGAGACGGGCGGGTTCACGGAATTCATCCCCCTGGCTTTCGTGCCGTACCGGAATCGTCTCGGGACCCGGCTGGCGCGGGAAGAGCAGGGGGGCTTGGACGCCGTGGCGCGTCGCGGAGAGTCCCTCATCCGGACCCTCTATCCGATCGCCCGCCTGTTCTTTGGAGAGGCGATCCCGAACCTCCAGACGAGCTGGGTGAAGCTGGGGCCGGAGCAGGCAGCCCAGATGTTGGGTCACGGCTGCAACGACTTCGGAGGGACTCTTTATGAGGAGAGCATCACCCGTGAGAGCGGGGGCGCGCACGGGGAGTGTCTGGAACCGGAGGCGATCCGCTCTTGGATCCGTTCCGCCCAAAAAAATCCCCGCCAGCGGACGACGCTCTATGGTCCGGTGGTGGAGATGGTGGGTGGTGTGAGGGGCGAGGCCTCTTTCCTCAGTTGAGGAACCGCACCGCGCCGGTGGCGACGTCATACACCCCCAGCAGGATCTGGATGCGGCCTTCCTCCTTGGCCTTACGGAGGATCTCGCTGCGGGCCAGGAGCTGCTGGAGCTGCCAGCGGACGTTGATCTCCACCGCCTCGGTCTGGCTCTTGATCGCAGACACCCCTCCGGCGTGGGCCTCGAGGGCGGGGCGGATCGCACGGATGAAGACCGGCATGTTGCCCGGGGGATTGGCACCATCGAGGGCGGCATTCACGGCACCGCATTTGGTGTGGCCCAGGACGAGCAGGGTGTGGACGCCCAGGGCCTCGACGCCGAATTCGAAGGTCCCGGCGGCGTCCGGGCTCTGATAGTTACCGGCGACGCGGACGACGAAGAGATCCCCTACACTCTGGTCAAAGATCATTTCGACGGGGACCCGGGAATCGGCACAGCTCAGGACGCCGACAGAGGGGGATTGGCCAATGTCCCCGGTCACCTCGATGCGTTCCTGGAGCCACGAGTGGGTCATCACCCCGCCGCTGAGGTAGCGTTTGTTACCGGCGGTCAATTCCTCAAGGGCCTTGCCTTTGGGGATGCCAGTGGGGCTTTTGCGCGAGGCCGCGGGGACCGGTGTGGGATCGGCGGCCTGGCAATTTGAGGAAACCAGAAGGCCGAGCAGAAGGGAGGCTGCAGGCAGGAGGGATCGGAAATTCATGCCTCGGCAGCAGATCACCCCATCCATGACCCGTCAAACAAAGGTCCCAGCGCTGGATCCATGCGGGATCCAGTCCGCTCCTCAGTTGAGGAACCGCACCACGCCGGTGGAGACGTCGTAGATGCCGAGCAGCAGCTGAAGCCGCCCCTCCTCCCTGGCCTTGCGGAGGATCTCGCTCCGGGCGAGGAGCTGCTGCATCTGCCAGCGGACGTTGATCTCCGCGGCTTCATCGACGGACTTGATGGCCGCGACGCCTCCGGGTGCCGCCTCAAGTGCGGGACGGATGGCCCTCACGAAGGCCGGCATGCTGCCGGGGAGGGTGGCGTTCTGCCGGGCGGCATTCACGGCGCCGCACTGCGTGTGCCCGAGGACCAGGAGGGTGTGGACACCCAGCGCCCCGACCCCGAACTCAAAAGTTCCCACGGCGCCCTCGTCCTGGAAGTTGCCCGCCACCCGGACCACGAAGAGGTCTCCGACACTCCGGTCGAAGATCATCTCTACAGGCACTCGGGAGTCGGCGCAGCTGAGGACGCCCACCGACGGGGTCTGGCCGCTGTCGCCAGAGGTCACCTGGAGCCGTTCCTGGAGCCAGGAGTGGGTGTAGACCCCGCCCCTGATGAAGCGCAGGTTGCCCGCCTGAAGTTCCTCGAGGGCTTTCCCACGGGGGATTCCGGTGGGGCTTGGATCGACCGCCGGCGGGGTCGGGACGATGGGAGTCGGGGGGCGTTTCCGGGACTGGACCGGGACAGCCTGCCGCCCCGAGGCACCGATCCATGCCGAGACGTCTCGCCCCTCGAAGAACGGGTTGTCCAGCTGGCGGGACTGCTGTGCCGTCGCGACGTCGCAGGTGAGGAGTGTGAGGGCGACGGCGAGGGATAGGGAGTTGAAACGGTTCATCGTGGCCAAGCCTATTCAGGATCCGTATGCGCTCAATACAGGGTTTGAGAAGGCACGGTCCGGATTCCATGTGCATTGTGGAGCACCTGGTTGGACATTTCTTCTTTAAATATTCCGACCGCCCCGGTAGTCGACCTGCCCACCATGCGTTCCCCTCTTATCGCGTCGGCGTGTCTGATGGCCTTGGCCATCGTGCCCCAGGCTCAGGAAACCCAGGCCCCCACCACCGGCATCGCCTCCGTCTTCAAAGGCGACAATTTCCTCCCGCCCGAGACCTCGTTCCGCAAGGTCGTCCTGGACGAGGACCGGACCGTGGACGGTCAGGTCCGTGACACCTTGGTCGATCCGATGGAGCTCGCGGTGGCGAAGGATGGCCGCGTCTTTTTCGTCGAGCGCAAGGGCACGGTGAAGATGCTCAAGCCCGGAGCCAAGGAGGCCGTGGTCATCGCCGAGATCCCGGTGTTCACCGGACTCGAGGAGGGCATGCTGGGCATCACCCTTGACCCAAAGTTCAGCGAGAACGGCTGGGTCTATCTCAACCACTCCCTCCCGGAGACGACGACCGACAGCCAGGGCAAGGTGGGCACGATCCGGGTCTCCCGGTTCACCCTGAAGAACGACAAACTGGATCCTGAGTCGCGGGTCACCATCTTCGACAACGTCGTGCAGCGGGAGCAGTGCTGCCATGTCGGCGGTTCGCTGGCGTTCGATCCGAAGGGCAACCTGTTCATCTCGGTGGGCGACAACACCAACCCGTTCGATTCCGACGGCTACTCACCCAACGATCCCCGTCCGGGTCGCTACCCCTGGGACGCGCAGCGCGCCCCGGCCAACGCCAATTCGCTGGCGGGCAAGATTCTCCGGATCCATCCGAAGCCTGATGGGGGATACTCCATCCCGGAAGGGAACCTGTTCAAGCCCGGCACCCAGGGTGCCCGCCCGGAGATCTATGTGATGGGCAACCGCAACCCGTTCCGCATCTCCGTGGACCCGGCCAACGGCTACCTCTATTGGGGCGAGGTCGGGCCCGATGCCGGCGGTCCGGACGCCCAGCGCGGACCTGCGGGTCACGACGAGATCAACCAGGCCCGTGGCCCCGGCTTCTTCGGCTGGCCGTACTTCGTCGCCAACAATCGACCCTATGCGCCGGTCGACTACGTCGCGCGACAGAAGTACCTCGATGGCCGCCGTGCCTATGACGAGGCCCGCAAGAAGCAGGAGGAGGTCAAGAAGGCCAACGAGGTGGCCCGGAAGGAAGGCAAACCTGAGGCGGAACTGCCGCCGGTGCCCCCGCAGCCCGAGGCCTGGATGGCAAAGGACTTCAAACCGGTGTTCTACGATCCGGCCCGTCCGATCAACGACTCGGTCAACAACACGGGCATCCGCGAGCTGCCGCCCGCCCAGCCGGCCTTCATCTACTACCCCGCATCCCCATCGACGAAGTTCCCCATCGTGGGTAGCGGTGGCCGTACCGCCATGGCCGGTCCGGTGTACCACTATGACGAGTCGCTCAAGTCGCCGAACAAGCTACCGAAGGAGTTCGACCGCACCCTGTTCATCTACGAGTGGACCCGCGACTGGATCATCGCGGTGAAGCTGGACGAGAATAACCAGATTGCCCAGATGCAGCGGTTCATGCCAGGCACGAAGTTCAAGCGGCCGATGGACCTGGAGCTAGGTCCCGATGGCTGCCTCTACCTGATCGAGTTCGGCACCAACTGGGGCGATAACAAGGACTCGAAGATCGTCCGCCTCGAATACGCCCCGCAGGGTACCGAGCCCTCGAAGTGATCCGAGGATCCGATGGTGTGGGCGGGAGCCTGGGTCCCGCGCCAACCCTCATTCCTTGAGGAACTTCGCGATTGGCGGGGCGAGCAACTCGGCCATGGCCGGCTCGTTCATGTTGGCCTTGGTGACGAGGGAGACCCCGGTGTCGACGCGCTTCTCGACCGGCTTGCCGCGGAGGTGCTGAACCAGGGTCATCACGCCGAGGTAGCCCATCTTCAGCGGGTCCTGGACCACGAGGGCCTGGACGTCGCCGTTCTTGAGGTCCAGCACCGACTGGGATCCGGAGTCGAATCCAACGAGCTTCACCTGGCCCCCGGCGCGGCCGATGTCCCGGAGGGCCTTCGTCATGGCGATGGTGGCAGTTTCATTCGGGCAGAAGATGCCGTCCACCTCACGTCCGAATCGGTTCAGCAGGTTCTGCGAGGCCTGGTAGGCGGTCTCCCGGGTGGCACCGGCATGTTGGTCGGAGGAGATCAGCTGGACGCCGGAGGCCTTCTTGATGGCGTCCAGGAATCCCGCCTCCCGGGCCTCGGTGCTGGCGCTACCGACCTGGTAGCGGAGAAGGATGACCTTGCCCTTGCCGCCGAGCTGCTGGGCGAGGAACTCACCGGCCATCTGGCCTCCCTTGAAGTTGTCAGTGGCGACGAAGCTGATCTGCCGGTCGGACTTGAGGTCGGAGTCGATCACGACCGTCGGGATCTTTGCCTGTGCCGCGCTGGCCACGGGAGCCACGAGGGCCTGGGAATCGAGCGGTGCGAGGACGATCCCGCTGACATTGCGGGCGGTGAAGTTCTCGACCACCTGGATCTGCTGGTCGCGGTCATCCTCGCGAAGCGGCCCCTTCCAGAATAGCTTCACCTTGGCACCCTGCGCGGTCAGCTCCTTCTCGGCCTTGACCGCGCCGGCGTGGATCGACTTCCAGAACTCGTGGGTGGTGCCCTTGGGCACCACGGCGATGGTGTAGGATTCGGCAGCCTTCATGACCAGGGAGGCGCAGAGGACGAGAGAAGCGGTTAGCGCCGCCTTGAGTGGGGAGATCATGGGGAGAGGCTACGGAACCGGATCCCGTCCCGGCAAGGGTGTCGGTGTCGGTCGTGGCGGCGCGACCCGCTTCGCCGTGCACCATGGGCGGTGCCGTGGCAGGCTTGAGGCCGATGCAACCCGTGCACCACCCGCTCCTCTATCAGGTGAACACCCGGGTCTGGCTGCAGGAACTGTCCCGGAAATCCGGGCGGCCCGCCACGCTGGACGAGGTGCCCGACGACGAGCTCGACCGCTGGAGGGATTCGGGGTTCGACTGGGTCTGGCTCTTGGGCATCTGGAGGCTAGGACGCGTCGGTTCGGAGATCTCGCGCACCAATCCCGAATGGCGGCAGGAGTTCCTCCGGACACTGCCGGATCTCACCGAGGCCGACATCGGTGGTTCATGTTTTGCGATTGCCAATTATCGGGTGGCGGACGGATTCGGCGGGGAAGGGGCCTTGGCCCGGTTCCGCACCCGCCTCGCCCGACGGGGCCTCCGTCTGATGCTCGATTTTGTCCCCAACCACGTGGCAATCGACCACCCCTGGGTGGATCTGCACCCCGACTGGTTCATCGCGGGGAGCGATGCCGATCTCGTCCAGTCCCCGGCTAACTTCATCCGACTCCCTGATGGACGCATCCTTGCTCACGGACGGGATCCTTATTTCCCGGGATGGCCCGACACACTGCAGTTGGACTACTCGAATCCTGGACTGCGGGAGGCGATGGCTTCCGAGCTGGATGCCATCGCCGGATGCTGCGACGGCGTGCGGTGCGACATGGCCATGCTGTTGCTGCCGGAGGTGTTCAAGCGGACCTGGGGAAGACGCATGCCTGACTTCTGGCCGGCGGCAATCCGTCGGGTCCGCGAGCGGCACCCGGATTTCTTCCTGATGGCGGAGGTTTACTGGGACCTCGAGTGGACCCTCCAGCAGCTGGGGTTCGACGCTTGCTATGACAAGCGGCTCTACGACCGTGTGTGTCATGGTGACGCCGCATCGATCCGCGCGCACCTGTCGGCCGGTTTGGACTATCAGAATCGGCTGGCACGCTTCCTCGAGAACCACGACGAACCCCGCGCCGCAGCGGTGTTGTCGTTCGAGCGCCATTGCGCCGCGGCGGTGCTCACCTTCCTGAGCCCCGGCATCCGCTTCTTCCACCAGGGGCAGGATGAGGGCCGAAGGATCCGCGTGTCCCCCCATCTCATCCGTGCCCCGGAAGAACCGGTCGACGAGGCGCTCCGGTCCTTCTATGCCGACCTCCTGGCCACACTCCGCCTGTCGGTGGTCCGTGAAGGATCCTGGCAGCTACTGCATTCCCTTCGGGCCTGGGATGGCAATCCGACATCGGAAGACCTGATCGGCATGGTCTGGACGGGGCGGGACGGAGGCCGGCTCGTAGTCGCTGTAAACTTCTCGGAACACGCGGCGCAGGGCTTCCTGGTGCTGCCGTGGAAGGATCTCGATGGTGGGTGTTTCCGGCTCCGGGACCGCCTCGGTCCGTGGAGCTACGACCGCGATGGTGGAGACCTCCTTCGACGGGGGCTGTACCTCGACGTGCCCGCATGGAGGGTCCATGTGTTCGACGTCACCCGGATCGGTTGAGGCTACCCTGGCTTCAGTTCCGGGGCAGGGGACCAGTCCATCCTTCAGGTTCACCAGTACCCGAAGGAGCCGTCGGCCCCCCAGATCTGGGAGGCCCGGTATCGGCGCATCTGGCGGATGTCCTTCCAGGCGACGGAACCGTCGAGCAATCCCACATTTCCTCCCTTGGCCCCGAGGTCCACGGGACGCTGGTCGTAGGCGTTGGGATGGGTGTCGAAGTACGTATCGTCCGCCACACGCGGTCCGCGGGCGCAGTGGGGGGCGAGGATGCGCTGGTAGGCGGGGGAATCGACGTTCAGGTCGGCGATCAGAACGAGTCCCGGATCATCGGTGCTCTTCTGGGGGGAGACCCACTGATTCGTGACGGTGTCGATCAGGGCCCACGGGGTGTTGGGATGGCCGCCTAGGTAGTGGTAACCGATGGCGATGCCGTAGTCTTCGTGGAAGCGCCAACCCTCTCGTCTCTCCATCCACTTGTGGAGGTTAGGGCAGTCGAAGGCCTTCAGTTGGGTGGTGTACCGGAGGAGGTTCGACTGGTTCTGGGTCGAGAAGATCGGGGTATGGGTGTCCTTCTCGTCCCGCTTGTCCGTTCCTCCTCGGGGGAGTTCCTGCTGGTTGTCCCCCGCATAGATGAGCATCGCGAGGGAGAACTGTCGCATGTTGCTCATGCAGGCCGCTCGCTGGGCCCTCTCCCGGGCGTTGGCCAATGCCGGGAGCAGCAGCCCGGCGAGAATTGCGATGATGGCGATGACCACGAGTAGCTCGATCAGGGTGAAGGCCCACGGGGCGGGGCCTGCTGGGGGTGTGCCCAATGTCCTGCCCTGGGGCCATTGGTGACCGTTCCGGCGGAATGGGATGAGGCGCATGGACGGTGGTGGGATCGTCTTCGGGGTGGGTGCCGCGGTGACTCACTCGCTCCGCACACGCAGGAATTGGGAGGAGCCGGAGACCGACACGGGTACCTCCGTGCGGAGACGTGTGCCGTCGACCCGGAAGGTGGCCGGCACGGACGACCATGCGGGCACCGGTTCCAGTGCCGGAGTCGTCTCGACCCGTAGTTGGGTCGCGATGGCCTCGGTCAATGGGGTTCCATCGAGAGAAGAGACCTCCAGCGCCACCGAGGAGATCGGCGACGTGGGGACCCCGATCGCAAGCCCGATTGGGGGCACCGCCGGCCGGGGCGTCTCGACCTCCAGGGCCACCATCTGGTTCACGCTACGGGCATAGAGGCGTCCGTTGGCGTAGGCCGGATGGTTCCAGGTCTTCCCGGTCAGGGCCTGGAACTGTCCAAGTTCTTCGTATCGGTCCGGATTGGGGGCCACGAGCACGAGCCGTCCCTGCTCGGTAAGCACGACCACCGTGCCGCCCACCTTGATCACCGATGCGAACCCGGGGTTCTGTCCGCCCACGGTCCGGGTGGTCCATCGGTTGAGCCGTGACTCTAGGCTCAGGCAGGCGAGGGTTCGTCCCGGGGCGCCGCTCTCGACGATCCCGTAGATGAATCCCTCGTGGGCGACCGGGGTCGACCAGTGGTTCTGGTAGGCGTTGTTGCGCTTGAAGTCGGTGGCGGTGACCGAGAAGTCGGCCCCACTGCGGCCCACCTTGGCGGTCCAGGCACCCAGTGCATACGCGCAGGAGGCGTAGACGTATCCTTCGGTTGCGATCGGAGTCGCCGCGGTCGAGGTGCTGGAGGGCGTGAAGGCGTAACGCCACAGGACGTCCCCGGAGTCCGGAACCACGCCCACCAGTCCCCGGGAGGTCAGGAACAAGACCTGCTCGATGCCGTCGAAGGTCGCCCAGGTCGGCGTCGCATGGGTCATCCCATCGGTCTCCCGATTCCAGACCGTCACCCCGTCGGTCGCCCGGATCGCGGTGAGGCTTCCGGAGCCGACGTTGGAATTGAGGTAGATCCGGTCCCCGACCAACAGCGGCGAGGCCGCATTCTGCCAGGAAATCACCCGGGTGCCGGGAAATTCCGCGGGAAAATCACGCCGCCAAAGGACCCGCCCTGTGCCTGCATCAAGGCAATGGAGTGCAAGGTAGGAGGTCAGGACATACACCCGGTCGCCATGGATCGTGGGAGTGGAGCGGGGACCGTCGAGGCTGCCGGTTCCGGCGTCCGGATAGTCTGCGATGCCCAGGTTGGCGGCCCAGACCTCGGCGCCGGTCTCGGCGTCCAGGGCGATGCAGACCTCACGAGTCTCGCTCCCGATGCGTCGGTTGCCCTGGGTGAAGGCCCGGTTGCCCTGGACGGTGATCGACGACCACGCAGGGTCGATGGCCCGCTTCCATACCACACGCGGTGGACGGGCGTTCCAGTCGGTCCGCATCACCTCCGGGCTCGAGCCGTCATGGTTGGGTCCCCGGTATTGTGTCCAGTCCGCCGCCAGGGTGTCCTGTCCCTTGCCCCAGACGATCGCGCACAGCATCAACGGCCAAAGACTCCGTGGAACTTGCTGTTTGAGGGAAGTCATACAGCGAGAAGGACATCCTGAATCCGTCGGGCGTCAAGCGGAGTTCTCGGGGGTGTCGAAGGTCGTGGCACCGGTTTGAACGGGGTGAGGCACCTTCGCGTTTGCGGGTTCATCGGTCGGTGGAAGGATGGGGAGTCTCCGAGCGGGAGAGTGGGATTCGTCGGCCTGCAGAAACGCTTGAGCCGAGCTGATGGACCGGATCGTTTCCGGCATTTGGCTTGCGTCAGCTGCGGCTGGGATTTCAACTCCCGTGTCTTGCGCGGACATCGGCTGCCACGGGTGGTTGTCGATGGTCGACCTACGAGATCATTTCTTAGAAGACTCATGAACAACGGTTCTGCCAGCGGCCAGAAACAGTTCCCCTACCCGGGGATTCCCACGACCTCCGACGGCGCCGGTGCGGTGACCTGGGTGGAAACTCACATCACCCAGGCGGCCTGTGCCTATCCGATCACGTCCTCCACGACGATGGGCACCGGCTACCAGACCGAGGTGGCCAACGGTAAAAAGAACCTGTGGGGCGACACGCTGGTGTTCGTGCAGCCCGAGTCCGAGCACAGTGCGGCCTCGACCTGTGAAGGGTTCGCCCTCGCCGGTGGACGTGTCACCAACTTCACTTCGGGTCAGGGCCTCGTGCTCATGAAGGAGGTTCTCTATACGATCTCCGGCAAGCGTCTCCCGGTGGTGTTCCACATCGGCGCCCGGGCGATGACCAGTCATTCGCTCAACGTCCATTGCGGCCATGACGACGTTATGGCGGTGGCCGACACCGGATGGGGCATCCTGTTCGGCCGGAACGCCCAGGAGGCCGGCGACCTCGCGCTGATCTGCCGTCGCATCGCCGAGGAGACCGACACCCCGTTCCTCAACGTGCAGGACGGGTTCCTGACGACGCATACCATTGAGAACGTCCGGCTGCCCGAGACGGAGCTCATGTCGCAGTTCGTCCGGGATCCGAACGACCGAATCCGCTGCATGTTCGACCCCCGCAATCCGCTGATGTCGGGTGTGGTCCAGAACCAGGATTCCTACATGAAGGGCAAGATCGCCCAGCGGGATTTCTACGACAAGATTCCGGGCGTCATCGCCTCCGTGTTCGAGGAGTTCCACAGCCTCACCGGCCGCCGCTACCGCGTGGTCGACGGCTATCGGATGGACGATGCCGAGTACGCCATCGTGGGCATGGGCGGCATGATGGAGACGGCCCAGGCAGCGGTGGACTATATCCGGGACGAGATGGGACTGAAGGTCGGTGTGGTGAATGTGACTTGCTTTGCCCCGTTCCCGGCCACCGAGCTGGTCGACATTCTCAAGGGGGTAAAGGCCTTCACGGTGGTCGAGCGCATGGACAACCCGCTCGCCCAGTCCAACCCCTTGGTGCAGGCGATCAAGGCGGCCTTCGCCGACGCCCTCATCGGCAATTCCTTCGGCTCCAAGGGTGAGTTTAAGTACCCGAAGATTAGCCGGATCCCCCGGATCTTGGCCAGCTCGGCGGGTCTTGGATCCCGCGACGTCCGTCCCGGTCATTTCATTGCGCTCACGAAGAACATGCTCGAGTCCGCCCCCCGCGAGTACACCGCGGTCGGCGTCAAGCATGCCCTCGCCATCAATGAAACGATCGACCCGGATGTCCGTCCCGACAGCGCCTTCTCGATGCGCGGCCACTCGGTCGGCGGCTTCGGTTCGGTCACGACCAACAAGCTCATCGCTTCGTTCGTCGGCGAGTTGTTCAACCTGCACGTGCAGGCCTATCCGAAGTACGGCTCCGAGAAGAAGGGGCTCCCGACCACCTACTACCTCACGGTGGCCAAGGAGCATCTCCGGACCCACTGCGAGCTGAACCATGTCGAGTTCATCCCGCTCAACGACGTCAACGCCTTCAACCTCGGCAACCCCCTCGAGGGCATCGCGCACGATGGCTCGATCTTCATCCAGAGCGCCGAGACCGATCCCCAGAAGGTCTGGGAGGCGATTCCGGAGTTCGGCCGCAAGATCATCCGCACCAAACGGGTCCGCGTGTTCTATCTCGACACTGTCAAGATCGCCCGCGAGGTGGCCACCGATCCCGACCTGCAGCAGCGCATGCAGGGTGTCGCGCTCGTGGGCATCTTCATCAAGGTGACCCCGTTCGCTGGCGAGTCGGGCATGGGACAGGACCAGGTGCTCGGCGCGGTCGAGAAGTACATCCGCAAGTACTTCGGCAAACGTGGCGAACACGTCGTCCAGGAGAACCTGCAGTGCGTCCGTCGGGGTCTCCTCGACGTGATGGAGGTGCCCAAGTCTATCATCGAGTCCCAGGGCGCCGTCGCGACCCAGGCTGCCGTCGCCAAGTAATCCCCCAACCCTGATTTACTCCATGTCCACCGAAACGATCGCCAAGCCCGCCCCGTCCCGGGTCAATACCCGGCCCATCACCGACGACGTCCTGAACGTTGCCGACTTCAACGACCGCATCGTCGGCGCCTACAACGATGGTTCCGCCGAGCTGGGTCTGCCCGCCGACCTCTCGGTCGCCCGGTCCCTGATCACCGCCGGCTCCGGAGCTCTCCGCGATTTCTCCTACATCGCCCCGGAAATCCCGCTGCTCAACTCCGACAACTGCGTGGCCTGCATGGCCTGTGTCACGGAGTGCCCCGACACCGCAATTCTCGGGAAGGTCGTGACCAAGTCGAAACTCGACGCCGAGCTCGCCGCGATCACCGACGAGACCGAGCGGGAGCTCTACCGGAAGCAGTTCGGCAAGACGACCAAGTTCTGGAACGTCTACGAGAAGAAGGGTCAGGAGCCCGGCTATTTCGGAATCTTCATCGATCCGACCAAGTGCAAGGGTTGCGCCGAGTGCGTCGAGGCCTGTGGTGACCACGGGGCGCTGGCGATGCTCAAGAAGGAGACCGGGACGCTTCCGAAGTTCCAAAAGACCTTCAACTTCTACCGGAAGATGCCGGAGACCCCGAAGCAGTACATCAATGACAAGCTGCTGACGGACATGATGCTGACAGACCGGTCGCTCCTCTATGTGGGCGGTGCCGGTTCCTGCATGGGCTGCGGCGAGGCCACGGCCATCCGAATGATGCTGGCCGCGACCGGGTTCGTGTACGGCAAGGAGAACATCGGCATCGTCAACTCCACTGGCTGTTCCACGGTCTACGCCTCCACCTATCCCTACAATCCGTACCTCGTACCGTGGTCGAACTCGCTGTTCGAGAACGGCCCGACCTACGCCATGGGCGTCCGGGCCCGCTGGGACCAGATGGGCTGGAAGGACAAGAAGCTGTGGGCGTTCGGTGGCGATGGCGCCATGCTGGACATCGGCTTCCAGGCCCTCAGCCGCCTGCTGATGTCGGGCATGAACATCAAGGTGCTGATCCTCGATACCCAGGTCTACTCCAACACCGGTGGTCAGTCGTCGACCGGTACCTTCATGGGCCAGAACACCAAGTTCTCGGTCCACGGCAAGGCCATCTCGGGCAAGACCGAGCGCCGCAAGGAGATCGCCCAGATTGCGATGATGCACCCCGAGGTGTTCGTGGCCCAGACCAGCTGCGCCATGACCAACCACTTCTACAAGTCCATCATGGCGGCCAACGAGTTCGACGGCCCCGCGATCGTCAGCGTCTACACCACCTGCCAGCCGGAGCACGGTGTGGGTGACAACATGGCGATGAATCAGTCGAAGCTGGCGGTCGATACCCGGACCTTCCCGGTCTTGATCTATGATCCCCGCAAGGGATCGAAGATCAGCGAGCGTCTGAGCCTCCAGGGGAATCCTGCCAACACCGAGGATTTCTACGTGGAGCCGAAGACCAATGAGGTCTACGACTTCATCATGTTCGCCCGCTCGGAAGGCCGCTTCGCGAAGCACTTCGACGCTCAGGGCAACCCCAGCGAGGCCATCCTGGCCAGCCGTCAGGAGCGTCTCGACAACTGGCGCACCCTCCAGGAGCTGGCCGGACTGCGCTGATCGACACCCGATCCCATCAACCCCGGGATTGGACGAGCACCCGGAACGCCTGACCCAGGTGTTCCGGGTGCGTCAGTGTCTGGAACTGGCGGACGCGGGAGGCGTCCCATTCCGGAAACCGCTCCTTGGACTTCAACGTGGCCGCAAGGATTCTGCTGAGCCACTGCCGCTGGGAGGTGAGCGTCTCCGTGGACAGCCCCGCCTGCTCGCCCGCCGATCGAATGTCGTCCCAGTGGATGTGCGCCGTGAGGTCCTGCAGTCCGGGCTGGTCGAGCGGATCGCCACCAGGACGATGCCGGTGGTAGGTCCGCAACGTTCCTGCCGCCCGGTGTGGCATCAGGAATTCCAGGTCGGATAGCCCGTAGTCGAGGGTCACCAACCACCCCCGCTGAACGCATCCTGCGGCCTCGCGCCACCAGTCTGCAGCACCCGGGGCGAGTTCGACCCGGAAACCCTCTGGCAGCAGCTCAAGGAGTTCCTGCGGCAGCAGGTCGAGCCGTCGCAGTCCCGCCCTGATCGTTGGGCGGGGTTCCGGCAGCAGCACCCACACGAAGCGGCCATTCTCCCAACCCACCCCCAGTTCCCCCCATCGCCCCCGTGCGCGATCCCAGGCTGCACAGTGGACCGGGAACGCATCAAGCAGCTCGTTCGCATAGAGCACGCCCTGGAGACAGGGATGGGACCGGTGGAGGTCCTGCAGGGTGGTGAACCAGGACACCGTCCCCACCAGATCCCTCAGCGTCTCTCGCTGCCATCCTTGGCGACGGGACGACGGTTCCACGAGGCAGAGATGGATACGGTCCCCGAGGTCCGGGTGATGGCTCCGGAGATGCCGCAGGAGGTCGAGCGACAGTTTGCCGGTGTGGGCTCCCGCCTCGATCAGATGGAGCGGTCCCTCGGGAAGTGCCTCCAGCCAAGTGGCGACCTGGAACCCAATCAGTTCCCCGAGGAGGGGACCGACGCTGACGCTGGTATAGAAGTCGCCCGCCCGCCCGACGATCGGCTCCTCGCGTTCGTAGTACCCGAGATCTGGCGCATACAGGGCGAGCTCCATGAACCGGGCGAAGGACAGGATGCCCCCGGCCGACGCGATCTCGGCCCGGATCAAGGACTCCAGCTGACGGACGCTTTCCTTCACGCAGGGCCCATCCTCCACGCTTCACTCGTCTCCCTCAACTCCTCCGCCCCGGGATCCGCTCGATTCCCAGTCCCCGGTCTGCTGAGCTGTTCCGGTGCAACGGCTCGACCAGGTGCTTGTGGATCGTGGGTTATGCGAGAGCCGTGCCAAGGCCCAGCGTCTGATCATGGCAGGTCAGGTCCGGGTCAATGGACACCCCGCCCGCAAGGCCAGTGATCCGGTCCGCGACGGCGTCGCGGTCGAGGTGTTGTCGGCCGACCGCTATGTCTCCCGGGGGGGGCACAAGCTCGAGCATGCCCTGGTCCATTTCGAGGTCCCTGTCACGGGCATCACGGCCCTGGATCTCGGATCGAGCACCGGTGGGTTCACCGACTGCCTCCTCCAGCACGGTGCGGCTCGTGTGGTGGCGGTGGATGTCGGACACGGTCAGCTGGCGTGGAGGCTCCGTCAGGATCCGAGGGTGGTGGTGATGGAGCGCACCAACGCACGGCACCTGGATGTGGGCTCGTTTGGACCGGGGCTCGTTCCGTTCGACGTGATCGTGGCCGACTGTTCGTTCATTTCCCTGCGTCACATCCTGCCTCCCGCGGCGGGACTGCTGCGGAAAGGAGGGCGGATGATCGCCCTGATCAAGCCGCAGTTCGAGGCGGGCAAGGCGGAGGTGGACCGCGGTGAGGGGGTGATCACGGATCCGGCGATCCATGCGCGGGTGCTGGAGGAGCTGGAAGCATTTGTGCGGACCGGCGGAGTTGGCCTAGCGTGGCGGGGAGTCACCCCGTCCCCCCTGCTGGGCCCCGCCGGCAACCGGGAGTTCCTTGGGCTGCTCGAACGCCTTCCGTGAAGCGCCTCGCCAAAAAGATCCGCCAGGTCGGTCTCGTCGCCAACGCCGAGAAGTCCGGAGCTGCCGAACTCGCCCAGCGCCTCACGAAGGCCGTCGAGCGCTCCGGCCGCCGCGTCCTGGTGGATGCCGCCACCGGCCAGCTGATGCGCAAATCCCCGCCGACGGTGTCGTCCATCGCCGACCTGGCCCGTCGCACCGACCTGATCCTGGTCCTCGGAGGCGATGGCACAATCCTGCGTGCGGCCCGGGAGGTTGCCGGACTGGGGACGCCGCTTCTGGGCGTGAACGCCGGAAACCTCGGCTTCCTCACCGCGATCTCCCCCCGAGACGCCGTCCGGGCCCTGAAACGACTCTGGAACGGGGAGTTCGACATCGAGGAACGGTCCCTGCTCGAAGGGGTGGTCGCGCCTGCCCGATCGACCCGCCCCATCCTCGCCCTGAACGACTTCGTCGTCGCCCGTGGATTGACCTCACGTCTTATCGAGCTCGAAGTGCTGGTACACGGGGAGCTGCTCACCCGATACCGCTGCGATGGTCTGATCGTGAGCTCGCCGACCGGATCCACCGCCTATTCGCTCGCCGCCGGCGGGGCGATCGTGAGTCCGGACGCCGAAGTGCTGATGCTAACCCCGATCTGCCCCCATACGCTCAGCATCCGGCCGGTCGTGGTGTCGCTCGCCGCCGAGGTCGACGTCCGTCTCGTCAGCACCCGTCAGGTGGCGACCCTCGCTGCCGATGGCCAGCAGCATGTCGATCTCGAGGCCGGGGCCCGGGTCCGGATCGCCCGGAGCCGTCGGACCGTCCGGCTGGTCCGGCTGAACGGACATAACTTCTTCAGCACGCTCCGGCAGAAGTTCGGCTGGAGCGGATCGAATGACTGAGCCGAGGGCGTGGGAACCCCGTTCGGGCCAGGAAGCGTTCCGCCGGACGGGAGAGTCGCCGGCCCGTTGCCTCAAAAGTAAATGACACCGGGAAGGATCCGGAGATCGGAGTGGGGCGCGCCGTGGGTGCAGGCTTGTCTTGGGCGGGCGGATTCGGCCTTCTAGGGACGTCATGGTGCGATTGAAGGAGATCGCGGAGGCTGCTGGCGTCTCGATGATGACCGTCAGCAAGGCTCTCCGGGACAAGCCGGATGTCTCGGCGGCGACGCGTGAGCGGATCCGTTCGCTGGCCCAGCAGATGGGCTATGTGCCGAACATCAGCGCCCAACATCTGCGGAGCGGTTCCTCGAGGCTTCTCGGCCTCGTCCTCTCCGCGGCCACCAATCCCATCAATCCCCGCCTTCTGATGTCCCTGGAGGACCAGGCCCATGAGCTGGGGTTCGAGCTGGTGATCGGACAGACCATGAACCGGGCGGAGCGGGAGGAGGCCGTCCTGAAGCGGTTCATCCGGCGGCAGGTGGATGGCATCTTCATCTCGCCGGTCTACCGAATGGACCAGCGCGCTCCGATCTACGAGGAGCTGCAGCGCCGTGGAATCCCCGTGGTCATCCTGGGGAACCGTGGCCTGTTCTGCGACCGGTTCCCGTCCGTGGAGACCGACGAGCTCACGGCGTCGGCGGATGTGACGCGCCACCTGATCCAGCTGGGGCATCGTCGGATCGCCTTCTTCGCCGGACCCCTGGTCTCGCCCACGGCCCAGGAACGCATGGAGGGATACCGTCGGACGCTCCGCGAACAGGGGATCCCGATCGATGACGGATTGATCTTCAGCGCGGGCTCCACGATCGAGGAGGGAGCTGCCGCGGCGGTTCAGTTCCTGTCGGAGAGGACCGATGCGACGGCCATCCAGTGCAGCCACGACCTCGTCGCGATCGGCGCCGCGGACGTCCTGCTCAACCAGGGGCTTCGGATCCCTCAGGACTTCAGCATCACGGGCTTCGGGAATGTCCTCGCCGCCGAGTACTTCCGGGTCCCGCTGACCACCATCCGACAACCCAAGGCCCGCCTCGGTGCCGTGGCGATGGATGCGATGACCCGGCTGCTGCGCGGCGAATCCGTCATCACCCAGAAGCTCCCCGCACCCCTGGAGGTTCGGGCGAGTTCCGGTCCTCCACGGACCCATTCCCTCGGGTGACCCCCGGGTGCGGCATCCCCTGTGGGGCTGCCAGTCCCACATGAAGCGTATCCGCATCGTCCGACACCGCCGGGGCGAGACCCCCCGTGCCGTGGTCGACTCCGTCGCGGGCGAGGAACCTCTCGAGATCCGGGTGGACACCCGGCCGATCGCGGTAGTGATGAGGACACCGGGGCAGGATACGGAACTGGCCCTGGGATTCCTCGTCAGCGAGGGGCTGATCCGTCGGACCGCGGAGGTCCGCGAGGTGCGACCCAATCCCCGGAATACCTCCGGCAACAGCATCGACGTCCTGCTGTCCCCGGAGGTCACCGTCGATTTCGGGCGTCTGACCCGACATGTCTTCGCCTCCTCGAGCTGTGGCCTCTGTGGTGCCACCAGCATCCAGTCGGTCCGCCGCCAGTTTCCTCCCTTAGAACCGGCCCCCGTGGTTCCGGCGGAGACCCTGCTTTCCCTTCCGGATCGGCTCCGCGAATCCCAGACCGAGTTCTCGCGGACCGGAGGACTTCATGCGGCGGGACTGTTTGATGCGGCGGGACGGTTGCTGGCCGTCCGGGAGGACGTCGGACGTCACAACGCCGTCGACAAGCTCCTTGGATGGGGATTCCAGGAGGGGCGTCTGCCGCTTCGGGACGTCGGAGTGATCGTCAGCGGACGGGTCTCGTTCGAAATCGTCCAGAAGGCCCTCGCTGGAGGCATCGCCCTCGTGGCCGCGGTCTCCGCTCCGTCCAGCCTCGCCGTGGAGTTCGCGCGGAAGAATCGGCAGACCCTCGTTGGCTTCCTCAGGGAGGGGCGATTCAACGTGTACTCGGGGACGGTGGGGTCGACCCGCTGAGCCACTGAGCGACGGGATCGACGAGGAGGTCGAGACGGAATGGGGCCATCTCATGGGAGGTCTCCGGGATGAACATGGCGGCACTTCCCGGCGATGCGGATTCGAGGGCCTCGATGGAGGTTTGGGGTGCGACCGGATCGGCGGTGGCACCGACGAGGAGCGCCGGTCTGGGACGGTCACGGACCCAGGCGATGGGATCGAGGCCTCCCGGGGGTTGGTCCAGAAGCCCGGGCATGGCCTCGGCGGCCCTCCGGGTGAGGTTGGGTGGCACCCAGGGGGCATAGGATTCACGGAGGCCCTCGACTGCGGTTCCGAGCCTGTCATACGGCGTGATGGCGACCACCGACCCCACCCGCGGATCGAGTCCCGACCATCGCAGGGCGAGGGCGGCCCCGTAGGAGACCCCGAGGACATGGACGGGAGCCTCGATCTGCCCCCGACGTTCCAGTTCGTCGAGGAGTCCCATCAGGTCCCGGGACTCGAGGACCCCGAAGGTGATGCGATCCCCTCCCGAGACGCCATGGCCCCGGAGATCGACGGGCACGCACAGCCAGCCCTTCTCCGCGAGATGGAGGGCCCAGGGGATTAGGGTCTCGTGGTCGAGTCCGTATCCATGCAGCAACACCACGGTTCCACGGCAGGGCAGGGGCCGCTTGCTGGGATGTCCCGGGAACCGGTAGATCGGACGGGACTGGCCCCGGACGACCAGGTTGGAGACGCCCATGCCGGCGCCGTAGTCACCGGGAGGGATGAGACGGTAGGCGAGGTCTACCGGTGGTTCTCCCACGGTCGCGTGTTGGACCGGGATGGTGTCCGTGACGCGGTCCGGAAAGCTAAAATAAACCCGGGGTTCCGGGTGGATGAGGGTGGGAAACCGTCGGGGGGCTTTCAGGAACTGGTGGGCCACGATCTGCCCCGGGGTGCAGCCGGTGACGAGCAGGACGAGGGCGGCTGCGAGGAAGGGGAGGGCGGAGACGTTGAACGTCGAGCGTTGGGAGGCGGGGGGGCGGGGGCCACCAGGCCTGATGTCTCGGCAAGCCCCCTCCTGCCGGATGGGGGCGATCATGATGAGTCCTTGGTCCACGAAACCTCGAGCCTTCCTGAAACGTTCTCCCCACTCAACCGTCGCTCTCCTGATCTTCTTGATCCTGGGTTGACGCTCCGGTGTTCGGTCGCCATCACATTCATGGTTCCCGCACTCCCATGAAGTCCCTCCCGACCCACCGCAGTGACCGCCGCTTCGCCTTCACCCTCATCGAGCTATTGGTGGTCATCGCCATCATCGCCATCCTGGCCGGTATGCTCCTGCCTGCCCTGGCCAAGGCGAAGGCCAATGCCCAGCGGGCCCTCTGCACCAGCAACGAGAAGCAGTGGGGCATCGCCATCAGCATGTATGCCGCGGATTTCCGGGACTACTTCCCGGACAATCGCGATGGGGTTCACCTGAGCTGGATGGGCACCAACATGGCGATCTTCTGGGAGAAGTATCTGATCCCCTCCGGCAAGCCGACGCGGAAGGGGGAGAAGAAGTCGGCCAATCACGTGATCTTCTGTCCGACCGATGAATGGCATCGACAGGCCGACACCTGGCGGTTTGGGGACTCGAGTTCGGAGAAGAAGCCGATCCTCACCGGCTACTTCTACCTTCCCGGACATCCGAAGGGCACCGGCGACTGGCCCTACGACTCGGAGAAGATCGGGGAGTGGAACTGGCGGACCAAGCTGGGTGGGGAGTTCCGTGGGGCGCCGATCCTGATCGACCGGCTTCAGGGGCTGGGGCCACGGACCACCAACGTGTACGACACGCGCCTGCGCTGGAGCACGGTCGACGAGGGCAAGAGCTGGAAGACGGCAAACCACCCGGCCGGCAAGGGCGCGCCCTCGGGCGGCAACTTCCTCTTCGAGGACGGCCATGTGGAGTGGCTCAACGGGAAACGGGTTTCCCTCGGGTCCAGTGCTGGCGAGTGGCAATGCTTCTACAAGATCCCCATCAACTGAACGGAGTGACGATTCCGGAGTGCACCGGCTTCAGACACCCATCACGCGTCGCACATACTCCCGGCTCAGACGGTGATTCTCCACGGCGCTGCGTGTGACCCGGGTGCCCGATTCCAGGGCAAGTTCCACCGTGTAGAAGGCCGGGATCTGGTGGGACTCCGCGAACCGTGCGATCGCCGGATAGTCGAGGTCGCCGGAGTCAAGATCCTCCCACCAGATCTGGTCCCGGCTCTGGCGCAGGTGCCAGGAGACGATCCGGTCGCCATACTGGGCGAGACAGGACATCGGTGCGATGCCCCCGCGGTAGACCCAGTGGACGTCATAGCAGAAGCCGACCGCCTCCCGGGGACAGTGCTGGAAGTTCCAGTGGAACTCCTTGGCGCCGTCCGCGAGTTCCGGGGTGTGGTGGTGGATGCCCAGCTTGAGTCCGAGCTGGGTGAGCTCCTCGCCCAGTTCGGTCAGGGCGTCGGACTGGATCGCGAGCTCCTTCTCGGTCTTGGGACGGCCGATGGGGTCGGGATTGACGTTGATGATCCCGAATCCGGCCTTGGCCGCCTCCTTCGCCCCACGCGCGATGCGTTCCGCCGTCTCCGTGGCCTTGCCGAGTACGTGCATCGGACCGCCCGTGTAAAGGCTCACCGCCTTGAGACCGTGCTTGCGAAGACGGTCCGCGAACTTGCCGTTGTTGGCCGGGGTCGTGACGTCGAGGTTGCCTTCCGCATAGTCGTACCCGCAGTCCTTCAGCGCCTTGAGGACCTCCCCCAGGTGCGCGTTCAGGTCCTTCCCGTCCCGGTGGTAGTATTGTCCCCAGCCATAGAGCTGGGAGCCGACGAGTGGCGGGACCGGCTTGGGCACCGGCTTTGCGGCATCGGCGGCAAGCGAGGTCACGGGACCCGCCGTGGCGAGGATCGAGGCGGTCTGGAGGAACGAACGACGATTCATGGTCGGAACGGGATGAGGGATCGGGGGTTCAGCGGCGGAACGAGGCCGCGAAATCCTCGGTGGCGACGGCACGGGTCTGTTTGGTGAACCGGGATTCGGCGATCAGACGGTGGAGTTCGCGTTCCCAGGCGACACTGGACAGGGGAAGCTCGAGTGTCTCGCCGCGCAGCGAGGAGTGGACGATCGCGTTCGCCAGCTCCACCGAGCCCAGCCCCTCCCGTCCTGGTGCGATCAGCGGCGTGCCCTCCAGGATCGCCGCGACGAAGTTCTCCAGAAGCGTCGCGTGGGGATGCGGGGCGTCGGTGAAGGGGATCTCGACAGTCGACACCTCCGGCTTGCTGAACCCCACTGTGGCGGTCCGGCTCCACTCCAGCGCATCCGAGGCGTTCCGGGTGAAGGTCAGACGGTTGTTTTCCAGAACCAGCCGGCCCCGCGATCCGGCGATCTCAAGCCGGTTCGTGCCCGGAGCCTCGCCCGTGCTGCTCAGGAAGGTGCCGGTGGCGCCGTCCGGATACTCGAACCAGGCCGTAACCTGGTCCTCGACCTCGATCTGGTGCCACTGCCCGAACTGGCAGAATCCACGGACCTTCGAGGGTCGACCGAACAGCCAGGACAGCACGTCCAGGTTGTGCAGGCACTGGTTCAACAGCACGCCGCCACCCTCACCCTTCCAGGTCGCCCGCCACCCGCCGCTGGCGTAGTAGGTCTCGGTTCGGAACCAGTCGGTGTTGATCCAGGTCACCCGCTGGATCCGCCCCAGCTGGCCCTCGTCGAGTAAGGATCGGATCCGGGCGTACCGAGGCTCGACCCGGAGCTGGAACATTCCGGCGAGCACGCGGTCGGGATGCCGGCCGGCGCATTCCAGGAGCCGTTCGGCATCGGCTTTGTGGGCGGCGATCGGTTTCTCCACCATCACGTGCAACCCTGCCTCCAGGGCGGCGATTCCCAGTGGGGCGTGGTCATAGTGGGGCGTCGCGATCAGGACGGCGTCGACAGCCCCCGACGTGATCAGTGCCCCCGGATCCGTGAAGGTCTGGAGTCCCTTGGCCGCGAAGGGCTCGAGCTTGGCGGCGGTCGGGTTGCAGACCGCGACCAGTTCGCATCGGGGCACACGTCCCTCGAGAAGGTAGCCGGCGTGATGGCGTCCGATGTTGCCGAGTCCGATCAGGCCGAGGCGAAGGAGGGGCATGGTGTCTTTAGTGTCGGGAGACCGGGCGAGGGTCCGGAAACCGCCGACGCTTGGGAATCTGGAAATCGGCCCGAGGGGGTCCCGCCTCCACGATCCGCTCGTCTTTTCAGGGAGTGGCGGGAGTCCGGGATCCGGTCTCCCGGTTCTTCCAGCGCCAGATCTCGGGCAGGAGCATCAGGGAGGGGATGGCGATGAGGGCTGCGCTGCCGAGCCCGAGGACGGGCATGCTGAAGCGCTGGCAGAGGTGGAAGGCCGCCATCGGCGCGAAGATGCCGCGGATCCCTGTGAAGAAGGTGTGGACGCTCATGTAGTCCGCCACCCGCCCCGGCGGGGCGATCTTGGTGACCCACAGTCCCCAGGCCACGTCGCCACCCGCGTTGGAGATCCCATAGACGATGGCCCCCAGGAATAGTCCGGTCGTGGAGTCGCTTGTAAAGAAGGTGAGGATGCCGAGGGCGAATCCCATGTTCAGGGAGACCCGGAGGGCGAAGAAGTTGACGCGGTCGAAGAGCCAGCCCCAGACCGGGTTCATCACCAGACGCGCGAGATTGGGGATGACGCCGGTCAGCCAGGCGATCTCGGACGCCGAGGCCGCCATGCCGTACCGGGGATTCCCAAGATACTCCACCCGCAGGGGCAGCATCATCAGGTTCGCGAAGCCCATGAACATCCAGACGATGAGCGTCTGTCGGAACACCCGGTCCTCTCTCACGAAGTGCAGAGCATGCAGGGGATGGTCCCCGCCGGAGTCCCGCAGGGGCCGGGATGGAATCCTGCGGACCAGTGTCGACGCTGCGAGAAACGACACCCCGAAGACCACGAGCAGCCATCGGAAGGCTCCCGGGTGCAGGTCGAGGAACCGTCCACCCAGCCACGCGAACGCCATCGAGCCGAGGATGCGCAGCATGAAGCTTCGCGCGAAGAGCTTGCCCCGACGGTCCGCCGGGTAGTTGTCGTGGTAGACATGCGTCATCAGCGGCACCACGGCGGAGCTGGTAGCCATGGCGAGGACGCTTGCTGGGACGAACAGCCAGAGGGTGGGGAAGAGCGCGGGCAGGAAGCAGGCGGCTCCGCCGACGGCCAGGACCCGGGAGGCTCCCAGGGTGGCGGGTAGTCGGGAGCGTTCCACCCACGAGACCGCAACCGGCGAGAGCAGGAGCCCGAGGTTGCCACCTGCGGCGACGGCGGCCTTCGCCCAGGCCCCTGCCTGGAGATAGCGGACGGCGATCAGCAGGAGGAAGGTCGTGGCGGCCGACTCCAGGAACCCCGCGAAGACCATCCGGGCGCAGTCGAGTCGGAAGGTCCTGGAGGCTGTTTCGGTGTTCGGCACCGCCGCGATTGGAGGGCAGGGGGGAGGGATCTCCAAGAACCTTCCTTCAACACACCGTCCGCGGTGGCATTCCTGCCGCCTTCCTGGTTGGCGGGCATGGCTGGCTCTCCTAGTCTCCGGGAAACTCAATTCCTGCCATGGGCCGCATCTTCAACAACATCGTCGAGACCATCGGTCACACCCCGCTGGTCCGCCTCAACCGCATTCCCGCCTCGGCCGGGGTCGATCCCTCGACCTCCATCCTGCTCAAGTGCGAGTTCTTCAACCCGCTCGGGAGTGTGAAGGACCGCATCGGCATGGCGATGATCGAGGACGCCGAACGGCGTGGCGTGCTCAAGCGCGACACCGTCATCATCGAGCCCACCTCCGGCAACACCGGCATCGCCCTCGCCTTCGTCGCCGCGTCCAAGGGCTACAAGCTCATCCTCACCATGCCCGAGACCATGTCGGTCGAGCGCCGCGTGCTCCTGGCGATGCTCGGCGCGAAGCTGGTCCTCACCCCCGGCACCGAGGGCATGCGCGGGGCGATCGCCCGGGCCGAACAGCTGGCGCGGGAGACCCCCAACTCCTGGATCCCCCAGCAGTTCGAGAACCCCGCCAACCCCGCCGTCCACCAGCGCACCACTGCCGAGGAGATCTGGGCCGACACCGATGGTCAGGTCGACCTTCTTGTCTCCGCGGTCGGCACGGGCGGGACAATCACCGGCTGCTGTGAGGTCATCCAGGCCCGCAAGCCTTCGTTCCGGGCCATCGCGGTCGAACCGAAGGATTCGCCGGTCATCACCCAGACCCTCCAGGGCGAGCCCGTAAAGCCGGGTCCGCACAAGATCCAGGGCACCGGAGCCGGATTCGTCCCGAAGAACCTCCATCTCAAGGGACCCAACGGGGAGCCGCAGATCACCGAGACCGTCCAGGTCTCGAACGACGACGCCTTCGAGATGGCCCGCCGTCTGGCCAAGGAGGAGGGGATCCTCGTCGGCATCTCCACCGGCGCCAACGTCTGGGCCGCGCTGCAGGTCGCCAAGCGACCGGAGAACAAGGGCAAGACGATCGTGACCATCGCCTGCTCTACCGGCGAACGCTACCTGTCGACGGCGCTCGCCGCCGAGGCTCGCACCGAAGTCGGGGGTTGAGATCCGACCGCAAGACGAGACCGGATCACGATCCCGCTTTGCGATGAAGCCCCTTGGCCTATAATCCGCCCGACATGTCCTCCGCCCAGTCCGTCTCACTCAGCCGCGATTGCAATGCCGTCCAGATCCCTGCCGGCAACACCGTCACCCTGCCCGCGGGAACCGAGGTCGACATCACCCAGACCCTCGGTGGTTCGTACACCGTCCACGCCCTCGGCGGACTGTTCCGGATCGGTCCGGCCGATGCCGACGCCCTCGGCCTGAAGGCCGAGGCCCAACCGGCGATCCCGGCGGTCGAGGGTGATGCCGTCAGCGAGTCGATGGTCTGGGAGACGCTCCGGAGCTGCTATGACCCCGAAATCCCGGTCAATATCGTGGATCTCGGGCTGGTCTACGACATGGGCATCGAGGATCTGCCGAGTGGCAACAAGAAGGTCTTTGTGAAGATGACCCTGACGGCTCCCGGCTGCGGCATGGGAGCGACGATTGCCGGCGATGCCCAGCAGAAGATCCTCATGCTTCCGGGCGTCGAGGACGCCTCGGTGGAGATCGTCTGGGAGCCGCTCTGGCACCAAAGCATGATCACGGCGGAGGGACGTCGGATCCTCGGAATTGAATGATCGGGTAGAAATGCCTTGATTAAGAAATCTCGGTTCCTAAATTTCGCCCCTCTTTATCGGGCGCGGTTAGCTCAGTGGTAGAGCACTACCTTGACACGGTAGGGGTCGCAGGTTCGAACCCTGCATCGCGCACCATCCCTCCTCGGCCCAAGCGGTCCGGATGGTTCGGTCTGGCAGGACGCCAGACATTGGATCCCCTCAGGTTTCGATTCGGGGGAGTCTCGTTCAGCGCCACAGGGTTTCGCGTTGTCCTCGGTGAGGCGCACTGACTCAGAGCCAGGTAGTAAGGATGGGCTCCGGAGTCGCGACCGTGGGGGCACGAGGTGCGGGCTGTTCAGCCTGACCTGGACGGTCCACGCTGTCGCCCATGTCTGATCTGCCGCGTGTGGCGGTCCTAGGTGTGGGTTCCCTGGGCAAGGAGCATGCCCGTCTCTACGCCGACCTTGCCCGATCCGGGGTATGCCGCTTCGTCGGCGTGTATGATGTCCACGCCGAATCGGCCCGCATGCACGCCGAGAGGCTTGGGGTGACGACCTTCGCGAGCGTCGAGGCGGCCGCCGCCGCCGTGGATGCTCTGAGTGTCGTGACCCCGACCTCCACCCACTTCGCCCTGGCCAGGCAGCTCATCGAGCAGGGGCGGCATGTCCTGGTGGAGAAACCGATGACGGCCAACGTCGACGAGGCGGCCGAGCTGGTCCGCCTCGCCCAGGCCCGGGCGGTCGTCCTGCAGGTGGGGCACGTCGAGCGCTTCAACCCCGTCTTCGCCTACCTCGAGTCGGTGGCCCAGGAACCCCGGTTCGTGGAATGCCACCGCCTGTCCCCCTATCCGGCCCGCAGCACCGACATCGGGGTGGTCCTGGACCTCATGATCCATGATCTCGATGTCATTCTCGCCTTCGTGAAGTCACCTGTCGTGAGCGTCGATGCCGTCGGTATCCCGGTCCTGAGCCGGAGCGAGGACATCGCCAATGCGAGGCTGCGGTTCGAGAACGGTTGCGTCGCCAACCTGACGGCGAGCCGGATCAGCCCCGAGAAGATGCGGAAGATCCGGGTCTTCAGTGGCGGTGCCTCGCCCAACTACATCTCCCTCGATTACCGGCTTCAGGAAGGGTTCATCTATCGCCTCGCCAAGGACGGAGAACAGCCGAGCTCGTTGCTCAAGAAGCTGCTGTCCGCCAAGGAGTCGGCCATCGTCAGCGAGTTCGCCGGAAAGCGCATCGTGCGGGAGCCGGTGCCCATCACAAAGGAGGAGCCCCTCCGGCTCGAGCTGACCCACTTCCTCGAATGTGTCCGCGAACGACAAACCCCGAAGGTCAGCGGCGCCCAGGCCAAGGCGGCCCTCGATGTTGCCTTCGAGATCACCCGCCAGATCGCCGAACGCGGGCGTTGAGCCCTCCGGGACTCCGGTGCGGACCCCGATCCGCCCCTCCGTCTACAGGAACCGGAAGAACAACCGGTCGCCTGTCGCCGGGGTCGACCAGAACGCCGTCCCCGACGACGGGATAGCCAGCTCCCCGGCAGTGTCCCAGACCACCATATCGGTCGACTTCTGGACCGTCACAACGCCTCCGGGCGTGCCTTTCAGAAGCACGCGGAAGGCACCCTCGATGAGGCCCATCGAAACGATCTCTGGCGGCACCGAGGAGGCATCGGAGGCCACGATCACGCCCTGCACCCGGAGTGTGCTGTCGTCGTCGCTCAGCAGGCCGAACCGATAGGTCGCATCCAGCGGGATTCGGACCCGTGCCGGCTGACCGGAGTCTGTCCATTCGCCCAGCTGGGCCACACCATTCGTGGCCAGTCCCTCCAGCTGAAACCAGTCCTGGTACTGGAGGAAGCCCGTTACCCGGTAGGCGAGCGATCCGATGGAGTTGGTCGGGAACTGGAAGAGGAGCCCGGAGGCCGGGAACTGGTCGGATTCGACAGGGATCGGGTCGCTCGTGATCAGCAGCTCGACCCCGCGGAGGGCGACGACGACGGAGGCCAGTGGTGACGCAGCCGTGCCGGCAAAGCATCCTGGTGCCGAGCCGGGTCGGCCATCAGGCAGGGGTTGCCACGACCCGTTGGTGTCGGGGATGACTCGGGTGCCGGCATCGAACTGGATGACGGAGTTCGAAACCGCGATGCGCAGGACGCCATGGACGGTGTTCGAGAGGCTTCCCGGGGCCTGCTCCTGGAGTGGGACCCCCGTGGCCGTTCCGGAAAGCACGATGTGGCTTTGATTGGGGTCGATCTGGAGTTCCCGCAGCGGTGCCCGCTGGGCCTGCGCAGGCATGTGGAGCAGCAGCATGGCCGAGAGGAGGAACGCGGGGATGGAGGGAAGGGGACCGGGAAAAGGGATCATGGCGAGGATGTGCGGTGCGGGGTGTTGGGGGTTGGATTCCGCTCCTGCCCCCACAACGCATCGCCCCACCGCTTTCTCACAGATCCAGGATCCCGTGCGGCCCACCGCGAAGTCCGCCCACCCACCATCAACGCCGAAGGTCCCGTATTACGCCCATCACGGAAGCTCCGGCGTCACAACCCGGTAGAACCGGGGTGCCGCATCCGGTGAGAGTGGAAGGTCCAGATCCACGACCCGGTCGGTCATGCCGGCCTCGATCTGGCTCACCCTCCGCCAGGTGGATCCCGGCAGGCGGTCATCGACCACGAGCGAATAGGATCGTCCGGCCACGGCCTTGAGGCGGCATCGCAGCGGGGTCGATCCGGCCATCGGAACCAGCTCGAGTCGGCTCGCCGGATCCCGAGGGTCGGTTCCGGCTTCGTATTCCGCCCGGTTCGAATGGCCGTCCTGGTCCGGATCGTCGGTGCCCGTCGTCGTCTCGGGCGCGAACCCCTGCTGTCGTTCCCAGAGGTCCGGCAGACCGTCCTGGTCCTCATCGACACCACCGCCCGGGACCGTCCCAACAATCACGAACTCGTCCCGGACCGTGGAGATCCCGTCGAAGTCCACCGTGCGGACCCGCACCCGATTGGGGCCCAGGAGCAGCGACAGATCGCAGGTCCAGGTGGTGAGATTCGGCCATCGGACCTGATTGGTCCGGTCGGGGCCCTCGATCCATACGGACTTCACATCGAACCAACCGCGTCCTTGGACAGTGACCTGCGGTGCGGCGACGACCCGGTTCTCCGGCGTGGGTTGGGTCACCTGGAATGGAACCCGGGCCGGGACCTGGCTTGCGACGAATTTGGAGCGGGCGTCCACAAATCCCCGGATGCCACCGAAGTTCTGTCCAACAAGGCCCCCATAGTGATCGATCCAAGGACCCAGGTAGGCCACATTGAAGGTCGAGTTCACCATGTCCAGCATGTGCCCGTAGTACCGTCGGAGATTCCCGGGCAGGGCCACGAGTCGGCTCAGGTTGGCACCGGTCCGGTTGAGGGGTGATGTAGGCCCAGCCCCGAAGTTGAAGTCCATGTCCCACAGGAAGGGCAGGGCCCGACCATCCTCGGGACGGAAGTAGATCATGAAGTTGTGGGGATTGTCGTAGGGATAGGTGTCCACCATCCCGAAGAGCGACTGGAACGCGATGGCGCGGAGCCACGTGTCGACGTCCATCACCCGCTCGGACGCCTCCTCGAGCGCGGTGCCGGAAAGCGTGAGGGTCTTCCAGAGCCCGGCGACGCTGCCGAAATGATCTCGATCCCGGTTGTTTTCCCTCAGGAAGAACCAGCGGTACGCCTCGGGGTCCGTACCGAGTTCAGAATAGCGCACGGGCACGATGTCATCAGGCTGCGGGAGCTTGAACCCCTCAGTCCCACCCGTCGTGGTCAGGGGGAAGTAGATCAGCTCCAGCTTGAACAGGTCGCCGTCAGACCCGTTGGCGAACTGGGAGTCCAGGAAGACATCCCCATACTTGGCGAGGATCATCAGCGCCGGGCCCGTCAGGTCCGCCCGGGGTGGGATGATGCGGACGAGGTCGTCGTACATGCCAGGCAGTCCACCGGCGTGCTGGAGTGCGTGCTTGAGGACGATCTCGTCCTGGTCGCCCCCGACGCCGGTGTAGCCCCCGGACCGGTCGATCGAGACGGTCCGATGGATGCCGCGGAACAGCCGGTCAGGGGGGAACCGGAGCGTGAGGCCAACACGTCCGGCCTCGGGGCGGCCGCGCTGGCTGCCCTGAAGGTGGACCCCGACGTCGTAGAAGATCTGCGATTCGTCGGAAACCACGGTGGCCCCGAGGCGTTCGTTGCTCATCAGGTTCGTCGCGGCGTACAGGAAGGCGGAGTCGGACGCGGTCATGGTGACGCGCAGGTTTTGGAGGGGACCTGATCGGGCCCGACCATCGGCCACGGGAATCAGCGCGCGGGATTCGGGTCCACGCGCCGGGGACCAGGACCTCGCGCCGAGGGAGTCGGAGGCCTCGACGTAGAACTGCACCACGGCTCCCTGAGGCGCTCCTGGAATCTCGGCAGTCATGGCTCCGGAGGCCCGGAGGGTCATGGGTTTCGACTGCCACGTCCCGCCGTCCACCGACCACAGCACCCGGGCGGTGGCCACGCCCTGAGGATCGTCGACCGTGGCCATCACGGTGATCGGTGCGCCTGCGGCGGGGACCGCCGGGGTATGCGTGAGCGAGCGGAAGGTCGGGCCGAGGTTGGGAACACGGGTGGAGTTGGTCCGGCCCGGGGTGCCGACGGGGCGTCGTGTGGACAGCGCGGTGGTGCGGGCGATCCGGTTGAAGTAGAGCCGCGTGTGCAGGTGGGGGCTGCCCTTGAGCCATCGGGCCCGGAAGGAGATTTCGTAGGTCCTTCCAGTCACGAGTGACCGGTTCCCGGCCAAGGTGGTCTCGAGGTGGTTGTGCATGTGCTCCGTGGGGCCGGTGGCCACCAGATGGAGCACCTTGTTCCCGGGTTGACCGGGATCCTCGATGACACGGCTGGTCCGGTGGTTGCCCAGGAACCGCCATGACGAGGTGCCGGTTTCGAATGAACCATTCCTGAGCAGTTCCACGGGACTCCCAGAATCGGGTGCCTCCACCACGCGGAGGTCGTCGATCAGGCATTCGCCCTGATCCATCAGTCCCACGATGAACTCCTTCCACAGCGTGGGGCCGCTGCTGGTCGTGGCGATGCCCCGATAGGACACGGTCTGCCATTCGGAAGGTGTGGGTTCCACGCTCGCCGCCCACGCCTCGGGTGAGGCGTTGTCGGCGCGCGGATCCCGTAGCTCGAGGCTCGAGCCGCCCCCGTCAGCCTCCCACGGCCAACGTCCGGAATCGGCATAGGTGACTGAGTCGACGGGATTGCCCAGGGCATCGCGGAGCAGGAGGGTCTCGCCCGAACGGGAAAGCCTCCCTGAAAAGGGTCCGAGGATCTGGATCCCCGGAACCTCCGCGCGAAGGGCCTCGGGATCCGAGGCCACGACCACATGACCCCCGGGGGCGATCCGTGTGCCGGTCGGGAACGTGAACCGGATGCCGCCGTCAAGGGTCCAGCTCGTCAGGTCCACGGCGCGGTCCTCCCGGTTGAACAGCTCCACCCATGGGGTCGATGGGGATCCTTCCGGGGGCTGGTACAGGATCTCGTTCAGGACGACCGCCTGTTCGAGCACCACCGCGTTGGAGCTTCCCGGAGTGATCCGGGTGACCCGGAACCAATCGGGCGATCCGTCCGGGAACCGGCCCTCGGGCCTGTCCGGGACCACGACGGCGTCCGCCACCCGGTCGCCGGTCGCCGATACGAGGGCCAGGTGGTCTCCCGCCGCCGGTGTCCACCCGAGGCTTTCCCGGGTGAGGAGAAGCTGGCGTCCGGGTCCGAGTCGCATCCCCCCAGGAAACCGATACAGCCCCTCGGCCGATCCCGAACGGCGGATCGCCCATGGATCGAGTCCCTGGTCTTCGGTGCCTGGATTCATGAGCTCCAGGAAGAAGCCGGGTCCGGGTCCTGAGACCTCGTTGAGAACCAGGCTCGATGGCCCATCCTCGAAGGGCTCGAACGCCGTGAGTGACGCCTCGAACCAGGCCCCCGACAGGCCGTCCTCCGCCTGGTGGATCTCGACGGCCAGGATGTTCAGTCCTGGCCGCAGCACCCCGGGCGGGATCCAGTGATCGATGGACTGCCCCCGGTCGCGGGTGGCCACGAGCGCGGGGGTGGATGGGGACAGGTCCCCGGAGGGCAGGTTGACCCGATGGATCTCAGTCCCGTTCAGTCGGAAGAGGGCCCCATCGTTGACCGATCCGATCAGATGGACCCGCGATCCTGTATCGATGGCATCGCACAGGAATGAGGTCCGGAGGTGGACGGTGCGGGGCACCGAGGAGAGGCGTCCCGAGGGGTCGGATCCCGACAGGGCGGTTCCGGCCGCTTCCACCCTCAGACCGGCGGGGTTTGGGGAGTCCCCGTCGTTGGCCCAGACGAATTCCAGGGTGTTGGTGCCTTCCCGGAATCCCGAACGGATCGGTATTTCCGGGCTCCACTGCTGGAAACCGATCCAGCTGCGACCCGTCGGAACGCCGTTGAGGATGAGGCTGTTCACCCGGTTGTCGGCAGCCATCCGGACCCGGATCTCGGCGGAAGCTGACTCCGTGGAGGTCAGGACGAAGTCGGTGGCGTAGCGGTAGCTTCCGGCCGCGACGGATTCCTCACCGGGATTCACGGGTCCCAGCCACTGGGAGGCGGTGTCGTTGGCGAGCCAGGCCGGATGCCCCTCGATCACAAGAGCCGGTGCGGGGAGGGAAGGCTGGGTGGCGTGGGCCGAGGCGAGGACACGGTAGTGGGGATCCGCGGTGCCCGGAGGCAGAGGCGTTCGGGTTTCCGAAAGGCCGGTTCCGAAGAGGGAGGCAATCGGCCCCAAAACGGGAGGTGGTGGCGTGACATCTCCTCCGTGGAGGGGGGCGATCCCGAGGGTCCAATCCGCCGGCACGGTCTCCCGGGTCGCCCAGTCCCCGGCTGGGGTCGACCCAAGCGGTGCGATGGACCACGCAGACGTTGCCGTGACCCAGGGCAGCGGCGCCTGGCTGTCGCGGGTCGGGAAGTTGGGCTGTCCTGGCGTTCCTCCACCCTGCCTGCTCGGTCGCCATGAGGAGGCCGGTGCGCTGGGGAGAAGCGGTGAGCGCTTTGCCAGGGACGGTCCGAGCCCATCCGAGGCCACGGGCCAGGGGCGGTCCACACCGTAGTCGACCGCGTCCATCATACGGTCGTTGTTGTTCCTGAGCTCCAGCCGCTCACCGCCGTTGGACAGCCGGCCTTGGAACGGTCCGACGACATTCGACACACCGATGGATCGCAGGGCCTCGGGCTGGACGGCGATCACGAGATGGCCGCCGCCCGGGAGGACGGTCCCTTCCGGGAAGGTGAACGTGACCCCTCCGGCCAGACGCCACCGGGAGAGGTCCATGCGGACCGACATCAGGTTGTGAAGTTCGATCCATTCCTGGGATAATTCCCGGTCGGCGGGGTGATAGTGGATCTCGTTGAAGACTGTCGTGCTGTCTGCCGCGTGGGCCACACCCATCAGTGTGGTCCACATCCCAAGACACAGCCCGGAGGCGAGGCGTCGAAAGATCCTCCGAACGCCTTTGGGACGAGACGGGTTCTGGGCGTGGGAGTGGGACATTTGTGGGATTCGGAACTGAATTGGACGCTACATGGGGTCGGTGAGGGTGGGAAAACGGTATTCGTGTCAATCGCCCGCGGCTCACCACTTCATGCTATTCCCGTGAGAGGTCCGGTCAGTCCATCGTTGAAGGGATGTCATCAGGAGTCGTGCCTTTCATCATTCGATTGCCGCACCGAGCCCATCGGAGGGTGGCGTGTCTCGCGGAGCTGGGTCTGTGTCCATGAAGTCCAAGGGACATCTAGGACGCCGGTCGACCGGCACTGTCGCTGTGCGGAGGGAGGTTGCCGAGGGGTCGCCCCGACCCGGGACGCGTCCGCGGTCCGCGGCTTCCTCGGGCAAGACCTGCCTCCTCATCATCTCCGATGCCGGACTCGAGATCGCCCTGCGGTCTGCGGTCGAACTCCTGTCCGATGTCACCTGTGAGACCCTCTCCTTGAATCGCCTCGCCTTGCTCACCCGGGCCGAAGACCAGGAGTTGGATCAACGAGTCCTGAGTCCTGATTTATTTCTCATCGTGGATTCCCGGACCGAGGAGTTGCCGTCGCTGCAGCCCCTGATCCGACGTCTCAAGGGGCGGGTGGTCTGCGTCTCCTCAACGGGAAACAAACGACGCAATCCAGGGGATGGTTCCTTCCGGCTCGACCCCGAAGCCCCGCTGCTGGAGGTCGTCGAATCACTCCGCTCGTGGATGGATCCCTCGGGGACCCGGGTCACGGACGGGATGAACCGGGGAAGGTGGGTCGATGGCATGGGAGTTCGGGAGACCCAGATCCTTGAGCTGCTGGCGACTGGCAAACGCTACGTCGACATCGCCGAGGCCCTTGGCATCTCCGTGGACACGGTCCGGAGTCATCTGCGGCGACTCTATCCCCGGCTCGGGGTCCAGAGCCGGACGGCCGCCGTGTCGGCCTATCTCCGGTGGCGAGGCCGGCGACAGGGAAATTCCAAGGAGTAGCCCTGACCTTGCTGAGAACTGTCCAAAGTCCAACCTACCTGACCGATTTCCTGACCTATGCAAGCCGACCTGAGCCTCGAGCGTGAGTGGCAGAACTACTGCGAGACCCTCTATCCCTGTGCCGATGAGGGGACCCGCGACGAGTTGCGTCGGACCTTCTTCGCGGGGGCGCTGGTCCTGGAGATGCTGGTGCTTCGGGTGGCGTCCCAGAAGGGTCTCCATCCTGCACCAGAGGGGCCGATGGCGGCATTCCTAGAGGCCCTGGCGCCCCTCCGTGACGAGCTCCACGGGATGGTGGACGGGTTGGCGGGGGAGCCAGAGGACGGCGCGTAGACCGGAGCTCCGGGTCGAGGCGAGGTCGTTCAGCGGGTGAGAAGCCGCGCGCAGTACCAGAGCATCCGGGGAAGGTGGAACGGGCCCTTGAACAGGTTCCCCTTCGCGCGCTGCGCTACCGAGCCGTCCCGGTGGAGATATCCGTACCACTCCCCATGCTCGGGATCCGGAAAGTGACGGAAGCTCCAGTCGTGGACCGCACGGTGCTGGTCCGCATGGCGCGACTCCCCCGTCAGGGTCCAGGCCAGCAGCGTGGCGATGATCGCCTCGCAATGCGGCCACCAGAACTTCATGTCGTGCCAGTACTCCTGGACCGGTAGCCCTCGAAGATCAGTGAAGTACAGCAGGCCGCCGTGCTCCGGATCCCATCCCCGCACCCACATCGCATCCAGGACCGTCATCCCCAGCCGCACCAGGCGCTTGTCCCCCCGATGCGCCGCCTCATGCAGGATGAACCAGGCGCACTCGATCGCATGGCCCGGGTTGAGAAGCCGTCCATCGAAATGGTCCAGGATCTCCCCTGACGGTCCGACCTGTTCCAGCAGTGCGCCGTGCTCCGGCTTGAGGAAGTCCCGCTCGATCTCGCCGATGAGGTGGTCGATCCACCCGGTGCACGTGCGACCCCCGACCTCGACGTCCCCGAGACACGCACGGAGTTCCTGGGCCGTGACAATTCCGATCATCCGCGGGGCCAGGCCCTTGGAGGGTCGTGTCGGCTCGAACTTCGGGGTCATCACCCCGGGCTCGAAGCTGTAGCGGAGGTACGTCCCGAACATCCGCAGGGCGTCGTCGTGGGCTTGGGACTCCCCGGTGGCCCGGGCATAGGCCGCGTAGGCGATCGACGCGAAGGCCTCACTGAAGACGTACCGACGCATCCGGAGCGGCCGGCCGTCGCGGGTCACGCTGAACCACATCTTGCCCCCCTCGGCCTCGCCATGACGCCGCAGGAAGTCCACACACGACCGGGACGCCTCCAGCCACTCCGGACGCCGCTCCACCGTGTTGAACAGGGTCGCGAACATCCATCCGGCGCGGCCCTGGAACCAGATGCTCTTGTCCGTGTCCAACACCGAGCCGTCGCGGTCGAGACACGTCAGAATCCCCCCGTGCTCACGGTCGAGCCCATGCCGGAGCCAGAACGGGATGACGTCGTCGAGCAGGGTTGTCCGGTACAACTGACCGAGGGTATTCCGGTACTGGGGATCGTTCAGGGAGGACATGGAGGCGGGTTGGGGCGGCTCTGTGGCGCAAGGTTCTCTGGGGTCTGGTTCGTTCAGTCGAGCACCTCGAGTTCAATCGGGATCACACCCTGGCCCAGCGGGGCAATCCGCGCGAAGGAGGCCTCGCTGAGGTCGATGAGTCGTCCCTTGTAGGAATGGAACCGGTCATTGATCCGGACCACGACGCTCCGATTGTTCTGGAGGTTGGTGATCCGGACCCGGGTACCGAACGCCAGCACCTCGTGCGCGGCCGTCATGGCGTTGCGGTCGAAGCGCTCGCCGTTGGCGGTGAGGCGTCCCTGGTACTTCGCACCGTAGTAGGAGGCCTCGCCGCGGATTTTTCTGGGATACGTTCCGGAGCGGGTTGCGGGGCGTCCCGAAGGCTGCAGGCCTGGGATTGGACGGAGGCGGGAACCGGTCTCGGGACTCGAGCAGCCGACGGCCACCAGCGCGACGGCCATCAGAGAAAGCCCGGCGCGGGACCGTCGAGGGAGGGGGCAGGGGATCATGATTGGACCGCGACGCTGACCCCTCCCGAGCGCCGGATTCAAGCGTGGGATCCAGCATCGGGCTGTTTTGACGGCGTGGCGGGTTCCATCCAGGAATACAGCACCGGGAGCAGAATCAGCGTGAGCAGGGTGGAGCTCAGGATGCCGCCGATAAGCACGGTGGCGAGCGGGCGCTGCACCTCGGCGCCGGCACCGGTGGCGACAGCCATCGGCACGAAGCCGAGCGCCGCGACAAGGGCGGTCATCAGCACGGGACGGAGCCGGCTCAGGGAGCCTTCCAGGACCGAGTCGGTGAGGGATCGGCCTGATTCCCTGAGCTGGTTGAAGTAGGTCAGCATCACGAGCCCGTTCAGTACGGCCACGCCGCTGAGCGCGATGAACCCGACCGCAGCGGTGATGCTGAAGGGCATTCCACGTGCCCACAGCGCCACGATCCCACCGGTGAGGGCGAGGGGAATCCCGGTGGCGATCAGGGCGGTCTGTCTTAGGCTGCCGAACGCCACGAAGATGAGGGTCAGGATCAGGACCAGCGTGACGGGCACCACGATGGCGAGGCGGGCCCGGGCCTCGCGGAGGTTCTTGAACTGGCCGCCGAACTCGTAGGTGTAGCCTTCGGGGAAGGTCACCTTCTCCCGGATGCGGGCGACACACTCGTTGACGAAGCCCTCCATGTCGCGCCCTTGGACTCCCACCAGGAGCGCCACCCGGCGTTGGACCCCCTCATGCCGGATCGGCTCCACGGTCTGCACCGTCTCGATGTCCACCAGTTCGCCGAGAGGGAGTAGGCCGGAGTCGCCGACCCGGACCGGTAGGCTGCGGATGGTCGCGAGGTCGGCCCGCTGGCGATCTGGAAGGCGCACGACGATGTCGCGGCGTCGTATCCCCTCGATCAGCGTCCCGACAGTGTCACCGCCAAGCGCGGTGGCCACGGCGCGGTTCACCTCGCCGGACGTCACGTTGCGCCGGACGAGTTCCCCACGTCGGACCCGTAGGGTGAGGGTCGAGGTCCGTCCATCCACCTCCAGGGTGGATTCACCGCCCGGTACCGACTGGATGATCTCGTTCACCTCGCGCGCGAGGCGTTCCAGGACCTCAAAGTCGGGACCGTAGACTTTCACGGAGAGCTCCGACTTGCTGCCTTCGAGCATCTCGTTGAAGCGCATCTCGATGGGCTGTCCGAACTCAAACTCCTGACCGGGCGTGGCTGCGTTCACTGCTTTGTCGATCTGTTCGCACAGCTCCTGCTTCGTGGTCGGGCGTCCCGGTGTCCTGGGCCATTCGGAGATCGGCTTGTAGACGACATAGAGGTCGGTCTCGTTGGGCGGCATCGGATCCGTAGCCACCTCGCTGGTGCCGATCCGGGAGAAGACGCGGGTCACCTCGGGAAACTGGTCCCGGATCAGGCGGCCCGCCTCGAGGTCCTGGCGCAGGGACTCCTCGAGGCTCATCCCGACCTTCCGGTACACCATCGCGGTGATGGATCCCTCGTCGAGCTTCGGCACGAACTCCGCCCCGAGCCGGGTGAAGAGCCACAGCGAGGCGATGAAGGTCATGACCCCGACGGCGACGGTGAGCGCACGGTGTGCGAGTGCCTTTTTTAGCAGGACGCCGTAGAGAGACTTGATCGGGGAGATCAGCCGGTTGTCCTTCTCCTCGATGTGTCCCCCGAGCAGCAGGGCGCACAGGACCGGCATCAGGGTGAGTGCAAGCACCAGGGCGCCGATGAGGGCGAGGATCACAGTGAAGGCCATCGGGCGGAACATCTTCCCCTCGATGCCGGTGAGGGAGAGGATCGGCACGTAAACGAGGGTGATGATCATCACCCCGAAGACCATCGGCTTGGCGACCTGCCGACTCGCAGTCAACACGGTCTCGAGCCGCTCACGAAAATCGAGGCGGCGTCCCAAGTGGGCCTGACGGTGGGCAAGCTGGCAGACGATGTTCTCCACCATCACGACGGCCCCGTCGATGATCAGCCCGAAGTCCACCGCGCCCAGGCTCATGAGGTTGCCCGAGATACCGAAGCGCACCATGCCCGTGATGGCGAACAGGAAGGAAAGGGGGATGGCGAGGGCCACGATCAGGGCGGCGCGCCAGTTGCCGAGGAGGGCGAGCAGAACCACCACCACCAGCACGGCACCCTCGAACAGGTTCTTCTTCACCGTACCGATCGTGTGGTCGACCAGCTCGGAGCGGTCGTAGACCACCGTCAGGTCCATCCCCGCAGGCAGCTGCTCCCGGACGGCGTCGAGGCGGGACAGCACCCGCTGGCAGACGACCCGGGCGTTCTGGCCGCTGAGCATCATGACGGTGCCGAGCACGATCTCCTCGCCGTCCATGGTGGCGGCGCCGGTCCGGTAGCGTGCTCCGATCCCGACCCGCGCGAAGTCGCGGACCCGGAGTGGCTGGACCGCGGCGCCGAACTTCACGGGGAGGTCGGCAATTTCCTGGGCCGACTCGACGCGTCCAACGGCGCGGATCGTGATCTGTTCGCCCTTCTGGCTGATCACACCGCCCCCAGAGTTCTCGACGTTTCGGCGAACGACATCGGCAAGGTCCGCAACGGTCATGCCGGAGGCCCGGAGGGCCTCGAGATCAGGCTCGATGACGAACTGTCGCTCCTGTCCACCGTTGGCGTTGAGCTCGGCGATTCCAGGGACCGTGCGCAGCATCGGCTTGACGACGTATTCGTTGGCATCGCGCAGGTCCATCAGGGCCGTCTGCGGATTCGAGGGACGCTGGGTGGCGTTCGTCTTCCAGTGGATGACGTAGTAGAAGATCTCGCCGAGGCCGGTGCTGATCGGCGCCAGACGCGGGGAGACTCCGGCGGGGAGGGCATCCATGACGCCGTTGAGGCGTTCGGTCACCAGTTGACGGGCTCGGTAGACGTCGATGCCGTCCTCGAAGTTGAGCGTCACCTGCGACAGACCGAACTTGGTGAGCGAGCGCATCTCGGCCACGCCGGGCAGGCCCTGCATCTCCAGCTCGATGACCCGGGTGACAGCCCGCTCGGATTCCTCAGGGGCCAGGGCCGGTACCTCGGTGTTGATCTGGACCTGGACCCCGGTGAGGTCCGGCACGGCGTCGATGGGTAGCTCGAAGGCGGACCAGAGTCCGACGGCCAGCAGGGCGAAGGACAGCAGGAGGACGAGGACCCGCTGGCACAGGGATGACTCCAGGATGCGATCAATCATGGGAGGCTCGGGGTGGCGGGTTCAGGGCTTGGACGGCGCCGTCTCGAACGAGACGAGGTGGAGGGGCGTGCCGGTGGCCAGCTCCAGGCCCAGCGCCGCGTCGAGGGCCTCGCGTCGGGTGTCGAGAAGAGCGTCGAGCGCGTCGAGGGCCTGCTTCTGCATCTCCACGTAGGTCGCGATCGCCAACGCCCCGAGACGGTAGTGACGGTCCGCCAGCTCGGCGGTTTCGAGGAACCGTTCCACGGAGTCCGGACGCCAGCGCTCCATCTCCTCCTGTCGGGTGCCATAGGCCACCGACAGTTCCGCCACCCGCCGTTCCACCGTCCTCCGGGCAAGCAGCAGCGACGTCTGGGCCTGGGTCTGACGGGCGTTGGCGATCTCGACGTCCACCTTCCCGCTGTTCCAGAGGGGCAGGGGCACGGCGAAGCCCACCCCGATGAAGCGGTCCTGGCCGAGGGAATTCTCCTGCGTGAAGTAGGGCGTCAACGTCATCCCCGGGAACGGGTCTGTCCTGGCGAGATCGACCTTGAACCCCTGCTGTTCGAGCTCGAGGACCCGCTGGCGCAGCTCGAAGTTGTGGGTCAGGGCCAGGCCCATTAGGACGCCCTCGGACATGACGGGGCGGAAGACCATGGGACCCGCAGTGACCTGGAGATCCGACGCGAGCGGTTTGCCGCGGAGCTGGTTGAGTTCCAGCAGGACCTCACGGGCCTGTTGGCGGGCCTGCCCGGCCCGGCGTCGATAGGTGATGCTGTTGGCCTCGAGGATCCGGGACTCGAGCAGCGGGGTTGGCCCGGCAGGATCCCGCTGTACCACCACCTGCTGCAGGGCGAGGAAACGGTTGGCGATGGCATCGGCGACGCCGGCCTTCTGGAGGGCGACCGAGAGGTCGTAGGCCAGGGTCCGGGCCCGCGCGGCCAATGCGGTCCGGAACTGGACCAGTCCATTGTCGGCGAGGGCTACTTGACGGCTGGCGATTGATTTGCGGAGGGCCATCCGCCCCGGCCATTCGAATGACTGGCTGACGGCGACCGACCATGCGACCCCCTCGCCCGCGAAGTTGCCGAAGGGCTCGGTGGTCCGCTTCTGGGCCACGGCCGGCGTGAACTCCGGGTTCGGCAGCCGACCGGCCAGCTTCTGGTCGGCCCGGGCGGCCGTGAGCTCGGCCTCGTAGAACCTCAGCTCGGGATTGTTGGCGACCACGTCGGCGACGACGGCGTCGACCGATAGCGACGGCGGGGGTTGGGCGGGCTGGCCCTGGGCCTTTGTGATTGAGGGCGTCGTGGTGGTGAGGACAGCAATGGCGCAGAGGACCAGAGAGAGGAGACGGAGGGACATGGAACGGCAGGGAAAGAATTGGAACGGAAGACCGTGGACCCGGAAACGGGGCCACCCACAAGGACGGGACGGACACGGAAAGCGGTTCCCGAGGGGATCGGGACCGGGGAGCGATCAGATCAGCAGCCGCGTGCAGCGCAGCTGGACGTTCAGCGCCGTCATGGAAGGCGGAGCGCCCAAGGCAAAACGACTCTGCGGCCTCCGTGCGTTCGCGGGTGAGGAAACCACCCCGGATTCGGGCGAGGCATCGGGCGATGACTGCGGGGGCGTGGATGCCATCCGGTTCTCCCGACCCGTCTCAAAAGGCCCACCGTCGGATCCCAGCATCACGACGTGATCCGAATGCGATCCTTCCTCGTGGGACAGGAAGATCAGCAACCGGGCACCCCACCGGTGGACATGCTGCGCCGCGGAAGTTCCACCCTCGCTGGCAAGGTCGTAGAGGCGGCCGTGGCCGAGGATGACCTGGAAGCCCTCCGGACCGAGCCCCACATGCGGCGCATGGGATCCATCCAGCCAGGCGACTGTGTAGACCGCGAAGGTCCGGACCCAGCTCAACGAGCCCATCAGGAGGACGAGCGCGACGAGCACCATCCCACGGGCGACCGGACCGGTCGGGGTGGGAGGCCTCGTTCTCATGGGGAGATACGACACAACACGCCGTCGTTGATTCAACCTATTTCTCCCCGCCCACCGCCCTGGATCCCTTGGTCCGTGGCCGTACTTCCTTCCACCCGACAGGTCTCATCCCTCCCGACGCAGGATCTCGAGCGGGGGTTGATCGGCGATCCCACGGCTTGTGAGGAGTCCGACCACGGCAGTCAGCATCGGTACGGCCCCAAGGGTGATCGCAATGGGCAGTGGAGAGACGTCGTAGGGGGCCTTAAAAGCGAACCGGGCGAGGGCCCAGCTGCCGGTCACCGCGAGGCCTGACGCCATCACCGCCGAGAGCAGTCCGAGGGCGGCGTATTCAGCCAGGAGGATCTGGCGGATCTGGACGCGGCTCGCACCCAGAGTCCGCAGCAGGATGCTCTCCTGCACCCGCTGCCAACGGCCATTGAGAATCGATCCGGCCAGGACGACCAGGCCTGTCAGCACCGTGAAGAAAGCCATGAACCGGAGGACGAATCCGATCCGGTTCAGGACATCGTCCAGCGTCTGCAGGACCAGCGTGAGGTCGATCGCACTGACGTTCGGATAGGCGGCGACAAGACGCCTCTGCAGTGCCGCCGACTGGCTGGCATCACGGACCCGGCTTGCCATGACCACCATGGCGGGCGCGGCGTCGAGCGAGCCTTCGGGGAAGACCACGAAAAAGTTGGGTCGGACCTGCCGCCAGTTCACCTCGCGGAGGCTGGAGACCCAGGTGGCCACGGGTACTCCCTGGACATCCCAGACGATCTCATCCCCGATCCCGATCCGGAGATCCCGCGCGATGCCCGCCTCCATCGAGATCGCGATCCGCGGGTCACCGTCGGGCACCGGTTGCAGCGCACCCGCGTTGGTGGTCGACCCTTGGAAGACTCCGGCAACGACGCGTTCGGACTCGTTGACCCGGGAACGCCAGGTTGATCGGTATTCCCGCTTGAGCGTCCAGTCGGGGATGGCCAGCTCCTTGCGTCGGATCAGTTCACCCACCGGTACGCCCTTGAGGGACTGGAGGCGCATGGTGACGATAGGGGCCTCCTCGATCAGCGGTAAGCCCTCTTCGGCAAGGAGCCGAGCGACGCCGTCCCGTTGGTCCGGCTGGATGTCGAAGAGCACCGTGTTGGGCTGGCTGGAACCACGATCCGGGAACAGCTGCTCGAGCAGTACGTTGCGGGTGAGATGGAGTGTGAGGATTAGGAACGTCCCCAGTCCGATCGCCACGAGCAGGAGCGTGGTCCGGTTGTGGGGACGGTGAAGGCTGGCGAGCCCCTGCCGCCACACGAACGGCAGGCGACTCAGCGGTAGGCGTCGGCAGAGGTGGATCGTCAGATGGCCCGCCCCCCACAGCAGCACGAAGGCGCCCGCCAGGCCGCCGGCATAACCCAGTCCCTCCTGCCAGCGACGGGTCTGGGAGACGGCGAAGGCCGCGACGCCAACCAGCAGGAGTCCCAGCACCGATACGATGAGCGGATCCCGTCCTTGCGATGGTTCGTAGGCAGACCGGATAGCGGTGAGGGGTGAGACGCGTCGTATCGGCAGCAGGGGCAGAAGTGTGAAGCCGGTGCAGAGTGAGAATCCCGCGAGAGCGGCCAGCAGGGCTCCGGGTGCATCGAACCGGTGCTCAAACCGGAACGGGAGGAATCCCTGGACAAGCCCCGGAAGCTGTCGCGACACCGCGGCCCCGAGGCCGATGCCAACCGCGGTTCCTGCGGTGCCCAGGGCGAGTCCCTGGGCGAGATAGATGGCCACGGTGGTGCCGACCGGTGCTCCGAGACAGCGGAGCACCGCGACGTTCGGGAGCTTCTGGCGCAGGTGGACCTGCAGGGCGCTGGCGATGCCAATCGCTCCAAGGATCAGGGCGATCAATGCCACGAGGTTCAGGAACCCCTGGAGGTTCTCCAGAGCGCCACCGAGGTCACGTTGGCGTTCGCGTACGGTCTCGTCCTGCAGCTTTAACCGCTCCAGACGCAGTTTCTCTCGGTCGACCCACGCTTCGGCGCTGGTGTCCGGATCCAGGCGGAAGAAGACCCGGTATCGGGCAAGGCTGCCGGGCCGGAGAAGTCCGGTCCGGGGCAGATCCGACGCATCGAGGTAGACGCGAGGCGCCAAGGTGGCGAAGACGATCGAGTCGCCCGGGACCCTCCGGAGCGTTCCAAGGATTTGGAACCGCGCGTTCCCCAATGAGACGGTGTCGCCCCGTCGGAGCTGGAACTGCTGGAGCAGGGATTCTTCGACGAGCACACCGCCTCCTGAGCGCAGGGCCACCGAAGCATCGGGTGGGTCGGTTTCGATCGTGCCGTAGAATGGAAAGTTACCCGTCAGCGCCCGGGCGTTCACCAGACGTGTGGTGCCGTTGGTGAGTACGATCATCGTCGAGAAGCTCGTCTCCCGTGCCGCCTCGCCACCGACCTCCTGGATCAGTGCCTCGGCCTCGGTGCCTAGGGGTTGTCGGGATGACAGAACAAGGTCCGCTCCGAGCAGGGCCTTGGACTGCTCCCGTACGGCGGACTGGAGGTTGCGACCGAGCGAACCGATGGCGACGAGCGCGGCGATGCCCAGGGAGATGCTGGACGAGAAGAATAGCAGCCTCCGCCTCGAGGCGCGCGAATCCCGCCAGGCCATCTGCCAGGTCCAGGACGAGATAAGTGCTGCGACAATCCGCACGTGGCGAGGGTATCCCTGCAATCCCAGGGATGCATCCCGGTCCCGGGTAAAATTGTTGAGCACCGCCGACAGGCTGTAGCGGTGTGAGCAAAGGCAGACAAGGTTGGCCCTGAGATCGGTGAGGTCGGGGCCAGGTCATCTATTGAAATGCTTAGACCGATTGCCCGCTGAGATGCCACTTTTTAGACCCGGTTCTTTGGAATGATGTCGCGGA